>VOFK01000021.1_pt1 | contig 174000 bp, 191 predicted proteins | sample 5384121 | NCBI WGS metagenome assembly VOFK01 (sample SAMN12384730, study PRJNA508395) | human gut metagenome | isolation source: healthy gut J | host: Homo sapiens | reverse complement strand
TTTTTCGTTCATGGAGGTGATCGTATTTACATTTACCCCGATAACCTGAATGCCAAAGCCACGCTCTGGCTCTGGCAGCTCCGGGATCTGGCCGTCATCGGCATTGGGCTGCTCATTGCGGTGCTTGCGCTGACGCAGCTTGGATTGTTTTTGCCAATGGTGTTGGTGGCGGCGTATGCGTTTTTGTCCATCCATCTGGACGGACTCAGCGTGCTGGACTTTCTCTCGTTCGTCGTGAGCTTTTACATCACGGAGCAGCAAATTTTCGAGTGGGAGGACCCGACATGAAAAAGCAGAAGAAAGATAAGCGGCGGCAGTCCACCCAGCAGCTCATGGGCATCCAGAAAATCACGGACTACTGCATTACTACCGACGCGGGCGATTTGGTGTTTTATATCATCAAGCCCACAAACATCAGCGTCCTCCCGGCTGGCGCGGTCAGTGCCAAGATCCGTGCGCTCCAAAATACACTCAGCGCACAGGCTGGCGTGGAGCTTCTGGCAATGAACTCCCGTGAGAGCTTTAACGCGACTTGCCTCTTTTACCACGACCGGATGCAGGAGGAAAAGAACCCTGCAATTCGAGAGTTGCTAGAACAGGATCGCGCGTTTCTAGATGAGAAGCAGGTACAGATGACGTTGGCGCGGGAGTTTTATCTCGCCGTCCGCCTGAAAAACGAGAAGCCCGACACGGCGTACACGCTGCTGTCCACCATCGAGACAAAATTCCGCGACAACGGCTTCACCACGCGCCGCGCCGGAAAGGAAGACCTCAAGCGCCTGCTTGCCATCTATTTCGAGCAGAACACCACGACGGAGCGCTTCGAGGACTACGACGGTCAGCGGTTTCTGGAGGTGATCTAGTGGGGCTTTTTAAGCGCAAACGAAAACCGGACGAGGAAACCGAAAATCTCAAAGCGTTTCTGGACATGATCGCGCCCAGCATCGTGAAATTTGAAACCGGCTATTACATCTGCGGCAACACGTTCCGCTGCATTTGGGCGCTGCGCGAGTATCCAACATCGACCGACGATCTTGCCATCCTGCGGCATTTGGGCGAAAAGCACGGCGTGACGCTGCACATCTATACGCGCATGGTCTCGCCGCTCGAAGAACGCAAAATCGTCCATAATGCAGAAATTCGAAACCGCATGAACCGCGGCAGCGCCCAGGATATGCAGCGGGCGGTGGAAGCAGAGAGCAATTTGCAGGATGTGGCGAACCTCATCGGCTCCCTGCACCGGAACAAGGAACCGCTGCTCCATTGCGCCGTCTACATCGAAATGATCGCGGGAGATATGCAGGAACTGCAAATTTTGCAGACGAACGTGGAGGTCGAGCTCATGCGCTCGAAGCTGAACGTGGACAGGCTGAAGCTTCGCCAGCAGGCAGGCTTCTGCGCCGTCAGCCCGGTCGGATTCAACGCCTTTGGCACAGAGTATGAGCGCGTCCTACCAGCAAGCTCGGTCGCAAATCTGTTCCCATTCAACTACTCCGGCAAAACGGACCGAAAAGGCTTTTACATCGGGAAAGACAAATACGGCAGCAACATTGTTGTCGATTTCGACCAGCGCGACGAGGACAAAACCAGCGCCAATGTTCTGATTCTCGGTAACTCCGGTCAGGGAAAAAGCTACCTCATGAAACTGCTTCTGCTCAACTTTTTGGAAGCAGGAAAATCGGTCATTACGCTGGATGTGGAGCATGAGCAGTGGGAGCTGTGTCAGGCGCTCGGTGGGTGCTTTGCGGACATCATCGAGGGAACGTATAAGATCAATCTGCTGGAACCGCGCTGCTGGGACACCGATGCAGACCCATATGATGTGGACGCGCCGAAAGCCTTCCGGCAGTCCACCAGACTGGCGCAGCACACATCCTTCCTCAAGGATGTTTTTCGTACCTATAAGGACTTTACGACAGCGCAGATCGATACGATTGAAATTATGTTAACTAAGCTATACACCGAATGGGGCATTACAGAGGACACGGACTTTTCGCAGATGCGCCCGGAGGACTATCCCATTCTCTCGGAATTGTATGATTTTATCGAGATCGAGTATGAGAATTTCGATGAAACGAAGCCGCAGCTCTACACCAGAGAAACGCTCCAGCAGATCCTGCTGGGGCTGCACTCCATGTGCCGCGGCGCGGACTCGAAATTCTTCAACGGTCACACAAACTGACATCTACCAGATTTCTCGTGTTCGGTGTAAAAGGTCTGCTGTCTGTGGCGCAGAATGTGCGCAGCACAATTCTTTTGAATTTGCTGTCGTATATGTCAGATAAGCTGCTGACCGAGGGCAACACCGTCGCGGCGCTGGACGAGCTCTATATCTGGCTGTCCAATCCCGTCGCCATCGAGTACATCCGAAATTCGCTCAAGCGTGTGCGCAAGAAGGAATCCGCGCTGGTGCTGGCAAGCCAGAACCTCGAAGATTTTGACCAGCCGGGTGTGCGGGAAATGACAAAGCCTCTGTTCTCCATTCCGCCGCACCAGTTCCTGTTCAACGCCGGTTCGATTGACCGGCGCGCGTACATGGATATGCTCCAGCTGGAGGACAGCGAGTTCGACCTCATCAAGTTCCCGCAGCGCGGTGTGTGCCTTTACAAATGCGGTAACGAACGATACCTGCTGGAAGTCCACGCGCCGGAGTATAAGGAAGCGCTGTTCGGAAAGGCGGGCGGCAGATGATGGACGATGAAAGGATGGACATATGAAGCAAATTGAATTTGAACGCTGGGAACCGGATGCGGAGAATCCGCGCAAGCTGAACTATGCCGGTCAACGCGCGGCAGAAGATGTTTTTCACGAGCTGGAAGCGCAGTTGGACAGCGTCGGCTATCTGCCCGACGAATATTTCACCATGGACTGGCGCTGGGAACATGGTCGGCAGATTCCAAAAGGTGCTGACTTTTTCTGTAAAACCGATTACGGCGGAAGCGAAGGAATCTATCTGGACGTCTATCTGGAATGGCAGGAGGGCGACAAGCCCAAAAAGGAGTGCTTCATCACCGGCAAAACGCTGGGCGAAAGCGGCGCGGATATGGATCGGATGTCCCTCATCTCCTCTGCGATCACGAAAGCGTTCCGCGGTGACAACAGCGTCCACACGCGGTACATGATGGCCGGCGAGAATCCAGCGTCAGCAGAAACGATGTCCCTGCACCTGTCTCCGGACGAACAGAGGTTGGTCGCACAGGCGCTGGCGGAGCAGCGCATCCGGCTGGGCCAACAGGCAGAGGGCGAAGAAAAACTCCTGCGGCGCATGACCGGAAGTGTTACGGAGTATATGGACGCGGCTGGTCTGTCCAAGCGTCTCGACGAGAATGACCGAGCGTTGCTGGCTGAACACGACGGAGAGCCGGAAGCCACGCCGGTCATGGGCGGGATGCAGCTATGAGCATGAGCGCAATAGCCGCGCGTGCGGCGGCGATGCTGCTGACTAGCGAGAAAGGGCGCAAAGGCGTCGGCTTTCTGCTGGTTGCTATTTTTGCACCGGTCATCCTGATTGCTGCCATCCTCTGCTCTGCCACGTCGGGTGGGGCCGACCACAACAATTCCGCTGTGGAAGCCTCTTTTTATGGGGTGACATATAGCGAAGATGTGCCGGACGAATTCAGAACGCACATTGCAGATATGCAGACGGCTTTTTCCCTTCTGGATTCGGCGGTGGCGGAAGCCAACGCGACTATGACCGACGGCAATCGCCTTGACCCGATACAGGTCAAGGCGATTTTTTATGCTCTCTGTTTTGGCGAGGCCGCGCCAAGTCAGCGTGCGGCAGACCGGTTTGTGGACTGCTTTTTTATCACAGAACAGAGAACCAGAATTGTAGTCACAGAGTTAGAGGACGGCAGCACGGTCGAGACTGAGGAAGTCTACACAGCGACCGTGCCGCTCTCACTTGCGGCAGCGTATGAAAACCTTGCGGCAAAGCTCGGCAGAACCATAACCGACGAGGACAAGGAAAACGCCGCGCACATCTACACGATGATCGCGGGCAATGCCAACGGCAGCGACGGGACCGGCGCATCGGGCGGCACGATCCAGATCGACTATGGTTATGGCAGCGGCAGCACAGAGCTGGACACATCCGGCTTCACGAACCCGGCCGGTAAGAACGCCGACGATCTGGTGCAGTACGCCATCCATGCCTATCAGGAGCATTGGGGCTATGTGTGGGGAACGTTCGGTCTTGTATTGACGGAAAGCCTGTTCGAAGCAAAACTCGCGCAGTATCCGGATGCTCTTGCTGGCAACGCAGATTTCATCCGCCAGACGTGGGTCGGCGGCAGAACGACGGACTGCGTCGGTCTGATCAAAGGCTACGGCTGGCTGGATGCGGAGACGGAAGAAATCGTCTACAACACGAACGGGATGCCGGACATCTCAGCAAACGAGATGTACCATTCCGCGACCGTCTCCGGCCCCATCGATACCATCCCCGAAACACCCCGGTCTTGCCGTCTGGCACGACGGGCATATCGGCGTGTATATCGGAAACGGCGAGGTGGTCGAAGCAATGGGCACGCGCTACGGCGTTGTGAAAACGAAGCTGGAAGGAGCGCGCTGGACGCACTGGCTGAAGATTCCGTATATCAGCTATGACTGAGACTATTTTGGCTTATCCTCTTCCAACTGCGCCTTATATTTTCTGCCCACGCGCTTCGTCGCATCCGTGACGCTCCCGCGCGAGATGGCGGTAACGCCGAACTTGCTGCGCAGTTGGTCGACGGTCTGGTCAAGTTTCCGAGCGCGATCTTTTTGATCATCTTGGAACATGGAGAGCTGCACTGTTTCATTGTCGGAAATATCGCCCAACGTCACACCGAGCAGGCGCAGCGGCGTATAGCCGTCCCACAGCTCTGAAAACAGCGTTTTGGAAAGCGCGAAGACCTCGGCGGTCACATCGGTCGGCTCCGGGAGCTTTCTCTGGTGGGATTTATTGCGGAAGTCGTTTCCGCGGATGGTCACGGTTACGCAGGAGCATCGCCTGCCATCTGCGCGCATCCGGGACGCAACACTGTCGCAGAGCGCCAGCAGGATTTTGTTTGCCTGCGCGGTGTCGGTCACATCCTCTTCCAGTGTCACAGAGTTACCGTAGCCCTTGACGGCCTCCGGCTCTGCCAGCACGGGCGAGGTATCGATGCCGTTTGCGTAATCGTGGATGAGTTTTCCCATCTTGACGCCGACGAGTTTTTGGACGCGCGTGAGGTTCGTCTTTGCAAGATCACCAATCGTGCGGATTTGAGACGCGGTCAGCTTGCTCGCTGTTGCGCGGCCGACCGAATACAGCGCGCCCACAGGCAGCGGCCAGAGCTTCTGCGGAATTTCGGATGCAAACAGGGTGTGAACCTTATTTGGCTTTTCAAAATCGCTCGCCATCTTTGCCAGCAGCTTATTGGGTGCGATGCCAACATTGACCGTGAAGCCAAGCTCGGAAAAAATCGTGTCCTTGATCGTGTGCGCAATGGCGATGGGGTTCGGATAGAGAAGACTGGTTCCCGTCATGTCGAGAAAGCATTCGTCGATGGACACCTGCTCCACGACGGGCGCGAAGCGGCGGCAGATGGCGATAAATGCTTTGGAGTTTCTGGTGTACAGCCCGAAGTCCGGCTTGGCCAGAACGAGCTGCGGGCATTTGCGCAGCGCCATCGCGACCGGCTCTCCGGTTGTAACGCCGAACTTTTTTGCGGGGATGGATTTGGCAAGGATCACGCCGGTGCGCTTGTCGCGGTCGCCGCCGATGGCAGAAGGAATGAGGCGAAGATCCGGTTCTCCGTCTGCCACACGCCGCGCGGCCTCCCAGGATAGAAACGCGCTGTTGACGTCCACATGAAAAATAAGCCGCTGCACAAAATCACCTCCGGTAGCCCCAGTATAACACACCCGGAGAGAATCACAAACAGAAAAGGAGAGGAAAACTTGAATGTCTTGATGGTGGAGCCGGGAAAAGCTCCGTATGAAACGCAGATCGGTGATGATCTGCAAAGTATGCAGGCTCTCGTCGGCGGATATATCCAAGCCGTGTATCCCTTTGAACAGTCCGTCGCGCTGGTCTGCTGCGAGTCCGGAAAGCTGGACGGTCTGCCGCTCAACCGTGCGCTGCGCGATGCAGATGGTGATATTTATGACATTGTCGCGGGAAGTTTCTTTATCGTCGGACTCGGCGAATCGGATTTCACAGACCTGCCGCATGAGCTTGCCGAGCGGTTTGCAGAACAATTCCGGCAACCGGAAATATTTATGCACGTGGATGACAAAATCGTTGCCGCGCCGATGCCGAACGAACAGGCGCAGGGCGGTATGTCGTACTGACAGGAGGATATATGAAACAGGCAAATATTCAAATCACATTCGAGGAAGAAAAATTGCGCGCGCTCCGGCGCTACATCGCCAAACGCGATTCCACGCTGGAAGCGGAGCTGCAAAAGGCGGCGCAGCGACTCTACGAAAAGGTTGTTCCTGCCGCCGTGCAGGAGTACATCAGCGACTGTACGCAGGACGATCCAGTGCGCAAACCGCAAAAGAAATCGGAGGCGCAGGTATGAGCACGGCGGGCTTTCACATCACGGAGGACTGCGCGGAAGTCTATCTGCAAAACGAATCCGGCATGGAGTTTTTGCAGCTTGCCAGACGGCTCCATGATTATCTCCAGCAGGGACAGCGCTTGCCAGCGCGGAGCTTCTTTGAAGCAACGGACGGCTGCAAAGAGATCAGCCGAGAGGCTTTCGATGCGCTGGCGAAGCGCCGCATGGAGAACACCGGCGAGGTCAGCGGACTGTTTGAGCTGGACTTCGATGCGCGGACGTTTTCTGCGCTCAACATCATGGACGGCTGGAAGGTCTACGCGATGCAGGACGTGGCAGACGCAGCAGAGCAGGCATTTCAGGAAGCAGAGATTTCAGAAGATGCACGCTGGCGCGTTTTTCTTGACCGGCTGGAGGGCAAGGAAATGACGTATGAACCGCCCGCGATGGAGATGCAGCTGTGACCGGCAGCGCGTTCCGCGCCGTCGCGCCCGTGTCGGCGGTTTGTGCGGCTTTCACGACCCAGCCGAGCGCGTACCCGCCGAGAGGCACAAAACCGGACGTTGCGCCTCCGTGCGGGAGCGCTACGAAAGCGGCAAGCACGGAAGAAGATCGCCTGCGGGCGGTTTTCGGCAGAGGGAGAAGCCGCAAGCGGCGAAGCAGCCGGCTATGGATTTGTCAAGGGATAAAAATGCAGAAGAAATGAAATGGTCACCGCTGGAAATGGGCGCGGCAATGCAGGCTCACGGAGCGTGAGCAGGCGGATATGGGTGCGAAGCTTCTATGCGGCGGTCGGCAGAACAGGTTCATAGACCTTATGGTCACGCAGAATGGCAAAGATCACGGCAGTCATTTTCCTCGTCACATGACCGATGATCGTCATGTATTTGAGCCCTTCTGCGGCTTTCTTCTCGTAATATGCGCGGAACATGGGATCGCGCTGTACAGCGACCTGAGACGCCATCCAGATGCATCTGCGCAGATACGGAGAGCCCCGTTTGGACATATGCGCGTGCGCAGCCTGGAACTCGCCGGACTGGTTGACAGACGGATCGACGCCAATATAGGCTGCGAGCTTGTCCGCAGAAGAAAAACGGGAGATATCTCCGACTTCGCTGAGAATGACGGCTCCAATGATCGGTCCAACGCCGGGAATCGTCGTGACCGTCGTATCAAAGCTCTGAAACAGTCTGGATATTTCTTTTTCCAGAGCGTCTGCCTTTCCAGAGAGCGACTGGATCTGGTCGAGCATCAGGAGAATCAGCGTGGAATACACACCGTCGCAGTCTTCAACGCCGAAGCTGTTTCGCGCAAGCTCTTTGAGTTCGCGCGCCTTCCACTCGCCAAAGTGACCGTTGCTGCTGTTCCAGAGCAACTCCGTCAGCTTATCCAGATGTGCGTTGGAAAGCTTCTGCGGCGTCGGATACTTTTTCAGGAGCGCCACGGATGACTTACAAAAAATCGTATCGAACTGCGCCTCGTATTCCGGAAAGACACGGTCGATCAGCGCGATCAGCTTTCGCTTGAGGTCGCCGGCCATGTCGACCAGATAGAAGCGGTTCCGGCACAGCTCCTTCAGCGCCAGCAGACGATCCTGTGCAACATTGCTTTCGGCATAGCGCCCGAAGCGGATCAGCTCGGCGATGATGAAGGAATCTTTTGCATCTGTTTTGATCTTGCGGATGAACATATCCCGCATGGCGCTGGTCTGGATCGGGTTGAGCAGAATGACGTGGTAGCCGTCCTTGCGCAGCCGCGTAAAGAGCGCCAGCCAGTAATGCGCGGTGGACTCCATCGCAAATACGATCTGGCTTTTGATGTTCGTGTGTTTTCTGATTTTCTCCAGCATGAGATTGTACCCGGTGCAGTTGTTGCGGATAGAGAATGGACGCTGGACGGTCTGGCCGTCCGATGTAATCATACAGACCTCGTGGCTGCGCTTGGCGACATCGATACCGACAATGAACATAACATACACCTCAACGTAGATTTACAGACAGTCCTCATGGTCTTATGAGTCATACCCTGCTTCGATATCAGCGGAGGATCCCGCATCCGGCTCATAAATGAAAGCTCATAAGAGAGAGGTCCCACGCTGCCTAGAGCGGACGAGCGCCGCAAGGAGAAAAGAAGAGAACCTCTGTCTGCATGAGGATATTATATCATCGCGCATCTGCGCGCTGATAACGGCGAAAAAAGAAGAACTGCGGTCTCATACAGCAGCGCCGAATGCTGCTTAGAGCGAACAAATTTCGCAAGGACAAAGAATCGGACTGCCGCCAGAACGAGCTTGGAAGCCGCATTTTCGTGGGAAGGGTTTTCGTCGATTATGCGAAATGTCTGCATTTTTATCCGAGTTTTCCTATGGACGAATTATAGCAGGAGAAAAGCCTGGCGCTTTTCTGCGTCTGGCCGTCCACTTCTGCCCGCAGTGCGGGCAGTTTTGGGCGGTAAAAACGGCGCTTTTCTGCGAGCGCAAAAAGTGGATTGGCGCTGATTTTCGGAAAAAGCCAAGATTGTGCCGCTGTTGCAGGCACTATTTTGGCGCTTTTTGTTTTTGGAGGGGGTGAACGCCATAAAAGCAGAGGAAAAACGCCGTCATTCCGTTTGGCTGGATGACGCGACGTGGAGCAAGGTGCAGTACCACTACAAGCTGGACGGTTGCACGACGCAAAATGACTTCATTGACAAAGCAATTCAGTTCTATTGCGGCTATCTGCAAAGCGAGTACGCCGGAGACTTCTTGCCCAAGATCCTTGGTGAAACGCTGGAAGCCATCCTCAGTATGTTCGGGGATCGCATCGGCAAGCTGCTTCTGAAGCAAGCCGTTGAACAGAACGTCTGCAATCATATTCTTGCGTCGGACACGGATATTGACGCGCAGACGTTCCAGCAGATGCGCGGGAAAAGCTATCAGGAGGTGCTGCGGACGAATGGTCAAATCTCGTTCCCGGAAGTGCTTCGCCAGCAAAGGCAGCTGTAACGGATGGCGCGGCTGATACAGAAAACCGGCTTCATTGGACGCAAAAGCGCGGGCGGCTACATGAAGTATATCGCCACACGCGAAGGCGTTGAAGTCCTGACCGGCAAGGGACCAGCAACCGAAAAGCAGAAAGAGATGGTCACAAAGCTGCTCAAGGACTTCCCAGATGTGCGGGATTCCTTCGAGTATGAGGACTACAAGCAAGCGCCGACGCTCCACACTGCGTCGGCGCTCATTTCTGCTGCGTTGGACACGCATATGCAGAATCTTCAATCCGAAAACGGATATCTCAAGTACATTGCTACGCGCCCCGGCGCGGAAAAGCATGGCGCGCACGGCCTGTTCGGTCGGGAGGAAAATACGAATCTGACTGCGGCGATGCACGACTTGACCGCGCACGACGGAAACGTTTGGACGATCATATACTCTCTGCATCGCGAGGACGCGGAGCGGCTTGGTTATAACAATGCCGCGGCATGGCGGAAGCTGCTCGTCAGCCAGCAGAATAAGTTTGCGGAAGCGTTTCATATTCCAGCGTCGGCGCTGCACTGGTATGCAGCTTACCACGATGCGGATACGCACCCGCACATTCACATGATGATCTGGACAGATCAGGAGACGGTTTTGAAACGAGATGCCGTTGTAAAATTGCGTTCTGTAATGACCAACAGCATCTTTCAAGCGGAGCTGGAAATCTCTATATTCGAAAAGATGCAGCTTACAAGGACGTGACAGAAGCGGCGCGGGCGGTTATGCGCGAACTCGTTGACCGTATGGAATCCGTCTCCGAACCGCCCGCATCTATCCAACAAAAGCTGTTGGAGCTGGCGCTGGAGCTGCGCATGGTCGGTGGTAAAAAGCAGTATGGATATCTTAAAAAGCCGCTCAAGGATATGGTGGATTCCATCGTGGATGAACTGGAAAAGCTGCCGGAGGTGGCGGCGTATTATTCCGTCTGGAACGGTCTGCGCGACACGCTGGAGGGCTATTATAAAAACAGGCCACGGCAGCATAATCCGCTCTTCCAGCAGAAAGAGTTTCGCGCGATCAAGACCGCCATTATTCAGGAAGCGGAACGTCTGCGGCAGCAGATGGAGCAGGAATCTTTGCAAGATGAAGAACCATCTGCGGAGAATACTTCTACGGACGCTTCTGCAAATCCGACGCTTGCAGATGAAAATACTTCATCCACAGCTTCTCAGGATGCACAGCTTCCGTCCGAATATCTTCTGAATTCAACCATTCGCCTGTTTCATCAGATGGGGCAGATCTTCCGCGACAACGCCGCGCCGCCGAGCAACCCAATGGGCATTCGCATCGACTCCAAGCGCCGCAAAAAGCTCATGCAGAAGCGGCTGGCGATGGGGCATAAGCAGGATGACCACGAACAAAATTACGATCAGACATTACAGTAACAGGAGGTGCATTTTGGCACAATACATAGAATTTACCCCAGAGCAGAAGGAACGCGCAGCGACCGTTAATCTCGAAGAATTTCTCCTCCGTCAAGGCGAAAAGCTCATCAAGTCCGGACGGGAAAAGCGGCTCGCCAGCGACCACAGCGTCACGGTTCGCGGCTGCGAGTGGTTCGATCATGCGTCAAACGAGGGTGGTCGAGCCGTCAGCTTTATACAAAAATATTACGGCAAAAGCTACGTCGAAGCCATGTCCATGCTGTTGGGCGAGAGCATGGAGCCGGTTTATCCGCAGGCAAAAAAGCAGAAACCGGTCGATCAAAAACCCTTTGCGCCGCCTGTTCCGAATGCAAATATGCACCGCGTATTTGCGTATCTGCTCAAAACACGAGGTTTGGACGCAGACGTGGTTTCGTATTTTGCCCGCAGGAAGCTACTCTATGAGGACGCGGCGCATCACAACGCCGTGTTCATTGGCACGGACGAAGGCGGCTGTCCGCGCCACGCGCATCTGCGCAGCACGAACAGTTTCGGCAAAGCATTTCGTCTGAACGTCGAGTCCAGCGATCCGCGTTACAGTTTTCATTACAACGGCATGGATGGGAGCCTTTATGTGTTTGAAGCACCTATTGATATGCTCTCGTACATTTCCATGAACCCGCGCCAGTGGCAGGAGCATAGCTACATCGCCTGCTGCGGCACATCCCCAATCCCAGTCTTGCAAATGCTGAAGCCTGATACAAAAATGGTCTATCTCTGCCTTGATAACGACGATGCCGGACACAAAGCCAGTGAACGGATGGCAGAACAATTACGCGAACGCGGCGTTATGACAGAGCGGCTTGTGCCGGAACTGAAAGACTGGAACGACGATCTTCTCCATGCACAGAAGGAGGAACTAGCCCCATGCCTGAGTCTATGACCCCTTTGGTTGCCGTTGGCGTGATGGGCGCGTTGTTCATTCTTCTGCTTTCGCTTCTTACCAACAACTACTCCTTAAACAACATCAAGTCTAAAACCGTTGGCGACGGCCAGTACGGAACCGCGCGTTGGGCAACGGATCAGGAGATCCGAAAAGCCTACGTCACGGTTCCCTTTGACGTTGCATCATGGCGTGCCGGGAAGAAGCGCCAGACCGTGCAGGGGCTGGTTCTTGGAAGTGTGCAGCGCGGCAAACGACTGGAGGCGTTGGTGGATCGCGACGATGTGCATTGCCTGATGATCGGTGCATCCGGTGTCGGCAAGACTGCGTTCTTCCTGTATCCCAACATCGAATTTGCCTGTGCCTGTGGTATGAGTTTCCTGATTTTGGATACGAAGGGCGACCTCGCGCGCAACTGCGGAAGAATCGCGCAGAAGTACTACGGCTATCGCGTATCAGTGGTCGACCTGCGCAACCCGATCCGCTCGGATGGAAACAATCTGATGACGCTGGTCAACCGCTATATGGACGTGGCCCGTGAGCATCCGGACAACCTTGCAGCACGGGCGAATGCAGAAAAATATGCGAAGATCCTCGCCAAAACCATCGTCAATCCGGGCGGCGACGAGCAGGATCGTGGACAGAACTCGTACTTCTATGACGCAGCAGAGGGTGTGCTGGCAACCGTGATCATGACGCTGTCGGAGTTTATCCCACCGGACAGAGCGGGACATGACAAGCGGCACATCATGTCCGTGTTCAAACTGATGAAGGAGTTGATGGCTCCCATGGGCAAGAAGAATGGATTTCAGGTTCTGATAGACAGCCTGCCGGATACGCATAAGGCAGGCTGGATGGCGACCGCAGCAACCAGTTCCTCCGAACAGGGCATGGCTTCCGTCATGTCCACGGTGCTTTCCCGTCTGAATTCATTCATCGATTCCGAGCAAGAGCAGGTGCTCTGCTATGACAGTCCAATCGATGCAGAGCACTTTGCATCCGAGAAGTGTGCAATCTTCCTGATCATCCCGGAGGAAGACCCGACGAAACACTTCATGGCGGGCCTCATGATCCAGAACCTGTCGCGAGAGCTGTTCTCCATTGCGGACGCGAACGAAGGAAAGCTGAAAAAGCGCGTGGTATTTTACTGCGATGAATTTGGTACGATGCCGCCCTTTGATGTTTTGCCGCTGTTTTCTGCAGGTCGAAGCCGCAAGCTGACGCTCGTGCCGATCATCCAGAGTCTCGCGCAACTCGAAAAGAATTACGGAAAAGAGGGCGCGGAGATCATAGCCGATAACTGTCAGGACACGATCTTCGGCGGCTTTGCACCGAACAGCCAGACGGCAGAAACGCTCTCCAAAGCTCTCGGCAGCCGGACCGTTTTGACCGGCTCCATCAGTAAGGGAAAGGACAGCAACAGCCAGAGCTTGCAGATGGCAGAGCGTGCGCTTTTGTCGCCGGACGAGCTGAAAAGTCTCCCGAAGGGTGAGTTTGTTGTCATGAAAACCGGCACGCATCCGATGCGCACCAAGCTGCAATTGTATTTCAAGTGGGGCATTAGCTTTGAAGAACCGTATCAGGTGCCGGAACGCGCACAGCGCGAGGTCTACTACGCAGGAAAGGAGGAGCTGCTGATGAATATCAAGAAAAGCCTATATTCCCAACCAAGGCCGGTCTCAACGCCGAAAGCGGATGACTATATGAGCAGCTACGGCGACAAATGAGCTTCTTCGGTGAAATTTACGCCGATCCCGACCTGCCGCACCGGGCGCGGACAGTCTATATGTACCTCCGCGACCGCGCTGGCGGCGGGAGCTGCTGGCCGGGCGTGAAAACCATAGCTCGCGACCTGCATCTCTCGCCGCGCACAGTGCAGCGGGCACTGAACGATTTAGAGCGCGCCGGGTACATCGAGCGCCAACGCCGCCACCGCGAAAACGGAAGCTGTACGTCGAACTTATACATTATAAATGAGGGCAAATAGCAATGCGGACGCTCCCCGCCAAGGGGAACGTCCGCGCATTTGCTGTCACCAGCGCCGCGACACCACGGCGCAGCTTGAAGGGCAAACTCTAGCTGAGAACCAATACAGAGAAAAAGTATGAAATTCTATGACGATATATGTTATCCGTCAGGTGCTTGTCCTGCCGGAGATCATACTCAATATGGAACATGATATACGAAGATCCAAAGAAACACAAGACATCCGGAAAAATGTTCAGCAGAAAGCTGCGGATAGGAGAGATTTTTGAAAAAGTCCTCCAAAGCTGGTCATGCACTTTGCAGAAAGAACGGTATAATAAGTCTGCGTCCGGGTGCAGGACACAGAAAGAGAGAACAATATGAATGAGACTTATATCACCACCGAGCTGCTTGCGCAGTATGCCCACAAGCTGTACGAAGAAGAAAAAAGCAGCGCCACCATCGAAAAATACATCCGGGATGTCCGTACTTTTTCAAAATACGCCGGTTCACAAGCGCTCACGAAAGATCTGACAATTGCATATAAGCGTGATCTTCCGACCAGAGGTTACACGATTTTATCGGTCAACTCCATGCTCGCCTCGCTCAACAGCTTCCTTGTTTTCTGCGGCAGGGCGGACTGCAAGGTTAAGCTGTACCGCGTGCAGAAGAAAACGTATCTGGCTGCAAACCGGGAACTGAGCAAGGCAGAATACCAGCGGCTTTTGCACGCTGCCAGGAAAGATCAGCGGCTGTGGCTGCTGCTGCAAACGCTCTGCGCCACGGGAATCCGCGTATCCGAGCTGCAATATTTTACGGTGGAGGCTGTCCGAGCCGGAGAAATCTCCGTCGCGTGCAAGAATAAGACGCGAAGCATTCTGATTCCCAGAGGGCTGCAAAACATCCTGCTGCAATACGTGCGCAGCGCGGAGATTGAAAGCGGGCATATCTTCCGTACCCGGACCGGCAAGCCGATGAACCGCAGCAATATCTGGTCTGCCATGAAGCGGCTGTGTGCGCAGGCAAACGTAAATCCGGACAAGGTGTTTCCCCACAATCTGAGGAAACTCTTTGCCCGGACTTTCTATCGTATGGAGAAGGATATTGCAAAACTGGCAGATATTCTCGGTCACAGCAGCATCAACACGACGCGCATCTACATCATGTCCACCGGCACAGAGCACCGCCATCAAATGGAAAAGCTGGGTTTGCTTGCTTAGGGTGTATCTGAAAACTCCCAACGCACCCGGACAGCGGGTCTTTTTGCGGTGCGCCGCGTCATTTTTCCTTGAAATACGTCAGTATTCCTGCGAAAAAATGTCTTGCGCAACGTAAAAATCCCTCGCTGCCGGTCACATCATGAGTTTTCAGATACACCCTAGCGCAACGGGACACAACATTATTTTTCTTATGTAGTAGGCGCAGCACCCAAATGGATAAACTGCACCCTTATACACATGAAATAGTAGCACGTTCGTCTCCTTTTTACAAGCCTGGAAACGCAAATTCCCTCGAAGGATGTCGTGAATGGTCTGCGTCAGACCGTGTTGACAGCATAACGAGTCGACCAATGAACCTATTTTTTTCATTGGTCTGTTTTTTGCGCCCATTTGGGCGTGGCTTGCGTTCCAGTGCAGCGTTTGGTCGTTCATCCTCACGCATTCTCCCATGCCCGTTTACTACATAAGAAAAATTATGTTCTATGGGGCAATCGATATGACCGCACAGACAACGCGCGCAAAAATTTCCATTGGCTATCGTATCGGTCATCTGCGCGTGGAAGAAGCAACGTCCCAGCACAAAAATGGCTACACCATCTGGCGCTGCCGCTGCGACTGCGGAGGAGAAATTCTGCTCGACACACGCACTTTGCAGCGCGGCACCGTCACGGACTGCGGCTGCAATACGAAGCTCAAGCCTGGGCAGCGAGATATCACAGGTCAGCGCTTTGGGCTTCTGACCGCGCAATACCCTTTGCCGGCGCGGGATGCCTCCGGCTCCACGGTCTGGCACTGCATCTGTGACTGCGGCGGCGAAATCGACGCGCCTCTGCATCAGCTTACAGCGGGCTACCGGAAAAGCTGCGGCTGTCTGAGCCATCCGCCTTTGAAAGACTATCTCGGCAAGCGGTTTTCCATGCTGACTGTGACCGGTTACGCAGGCAAAGAGGACGGGCAGCACCTGTGGCGCTGCAAATGCGACTGCGGAAAGGAAACGGTTGTACGCCAGACGAACCTGCAGAGCGGTAAGACAAAAAGCTGCGGCTGCTTGCAGGAAAAGCAGCTTCTGGAAAATCTCAAGCTCTGCGAGGGTACGTCCGTTACCATTCTGGAAGCTGGCAGACGGCGCTTGCGCCCTACCAACACCAGCGGCGTAACCGGCGTTTACCGGAACAGGCGCACCGGAAGATGGTGCGCAGATCACGTTCAAACGAAAAACGTATTATCTCGGTGTGTATGAAAAGAAAGACGATGCCATCCGGGCGCGAAAACGCGGCGAGGGATTGCACGAGAATTTTATCGCGTGGTACTACGCCATGCACCAATTGACAGAAGGAAGGCCATAGTCGTATGAGCGTAGAAACGCGCGGAATGACGCTGAAAGAATACTGCATCAGAAGCCGCCGCGCGGAGCTGCTGCAGCAATGGCACTACGCAAAAAATGATGGGCTGACCCCGGACGCAGTTACCTGCCACTCGCGGCAGAAGGTCTGGTGGATTGACCGGTTGGGGCATGAATGGCAACAGGAGATCTACAGCCGCACGGCGCTCTGCAGGGGCTGCCCATTCTGCGCCGGAAACGTCAGCCAGAAGCACCGGCATCTGTACCTCCCACCTCAGGCGGATGCAGAACGGAGGCGTGCATGAGACAGAGTTTCTTTGACTATTGCAGGCAATATCACAAGGATGCACTGCTGCGAGAATGGGACACGGCGCACAATCTCCCAATGACGCCGCAGACGGTCACCTATGGCAGTCACAAATCTGCATGGTGGCGGTGCGAAAACGGTCATGAATGGAAGGCGGCGATCTATACCAGAAGCGCCGGCGCCCGCTGCCCCTACTGCACAGGGCGAAAGGTGCTGGTTGGCTTCAACGATCTGGCGACACAGCATCCGGAGCTGGCGCGGCAGTGGGATTATAAGAAAAATGTGCCGCTCGTTCCGGCGGATGTCAGTGCCGGAAGCCATAGACCCGTCTGGTGGCGCTGCGAAAAAGGACACAGCTGGCGCGCAAGCATCCATTCCCGCGTCTCCGGGTGCGGCTGTCCGGTCTGTTCAGGAAGGCAGATCCTTCCCGGCGAAAACGACCTTGCAACCACCTATCCGGAGATTGCTTCGCAGTGGGATTTTGCACGCAACGGCAATCTCACGCCCAAAGACGTTTTTCCGGGGACAGAGAAAAAGGTCTGGTGGGTTTGCGGGCATGGACACCACTGGCGGGTGGCGGTCTCTGCACGGACGAAAAGGCAAAGTGGCTGCCCATATTGTTCCGGAAAACTGGTGCTGCCCGGCTTCAACGATCTTGCGTCCCAAAATCCGGTGCTCGCCGCGCAGTGGGATGCGGAACGAAACGGAATACTCACCCCGCAGCAGGTCACGCTGACCAGTAACCGCAAGGTGTGGTGGATCTGCGAGAAGGGCCACAGCTTTCAGACAGTGATTGCGTCCCGCGCAAACGGAACCGGCTGCCCGTACTGCACAAACAGAAAGGTGCTGGCAGGCTTCAATGATCTGGCGACCGTTGAGCCAAAAATAGCTTCCGAGTGGCACCCAACGCTCAATGGCGCACTTACGCCGGAGATGGTCACAGTGGGCAGCACAAAAAAGGTCTGGTGGGAATGTCCGTTGGGGCATGTCTGGAAGGCTGCCATCTATTCAAGAACCGGCGCAAAAAAATGCGGCTGCCCCATCTGCGCAGGAAAAAGAGCCTAATACGGCGATGAATCTTTTGGAAAGGAGCATTTTCCCTATGAAGCTGACGTTTGAAGAATTGCTGCAGCGAAAACGCAAAGCGGTGCTGCGGAATAATACCTGTGAGCGTTGTGTGCTGTGTGGGAAGGAAACGGATATTCCGATTGATCTTCCCGTCGACCGGCGAGACTGCTACGTGGAAGGCAGCGGGCAGCTCTGCCGCGATTGCTGGCGGCGCGTGTACGGAGAATAAAATACTGCCTGCCATATGGCGGGCTTGATATAGATATTTTTAATTTTGGAGGAACGCAAATTGAAGAAGCGAAGTTTATCCCTGCTGTTATGTGTTTGCTTGATCCTCTCCTGTACAGTGGCTGCGCTGGCAGCAGACGACGTGGCAACGATCTCAATCAAGGTCAGAGTGTTCGACGTCATCAGCGGCAAGGCGTATGAGGTCGGCTCGGACACAGTTGCGAAGGGCAGCTCCGGGATCGAATCGGAGCCCTACACGCTTAAGGAGCTGTCTGCGTTCACCGCAGGCACTTATACTCGTCTGCGTCAGGTTGTCGGCAACTGGTACTTCCCCGTCAGCAGCCGTATGCCGGGCAGCATCGTTTATTTCTCCAACAATGCAAGCACAGCTACCATCACCTACTGGGTCGAGAACTACATACCGCCGAAGCAAGAGCAGTCTAAGCCCGGCAATCCGACCGAGCCGTCCGTCCCGACCCCTGACGTATCTGAGGGCGAAGTTGCGCTGACGGTCAAGGTCATCTATGTCGACTATAAGGATCAGGTCGTTGGCTATGGCGACGCCGAGACGCTGAAGCTCAAGTGCCAGTCCAGCTACTGCAAGCACAATACGAATTGCAGCATTCTGTGCAAGGAATTCCACCCCACGACGCTCGGCATCGGCGAGAGCATCACCCAGAACGAGCTCACCTACAAGTGGATCGGCTGGAGCAAATACACAGCAAGCACCACACCGCAGTTCGGCACGTTCTACGACTGGAAATCCGATACCACCAACGTGGCGACGCCCAAGGGCGCTACGTTCTATCTGATCTACAAAAACAGCGATGCGCCTGCAGACAATGAAACAGAGATTGATACAAAAACCATGACGGTAACCGGCGATGAGGAGTGGTCGTATCTGGATGCCATGTACATCATGGACTATCTGGCTGGAAACGGGCAGCTGAGTCCGGAGGCACAGCTGGCGGCAGATTACAACCATGACGGCGAGATCAGCTATCTGGACGCCATGGCCATTATGGACGCTCTCGCAGGAGCGGGCTGAGTTTTGTCATGAATGTTTGCGCGAAGCGCAGATAAAATGCGCTCTGGCAAGTACATGAAATAAAAATTTTTCAGGAGGAAAGCAAGAATGAACAAATCAATCAATCGTTCGGCAAAAACAGTGCTGCGGACATTGCTGGTGCTGGCTCTGGTGCTGTCGCTCTTCTGCATGAGCGCACTGGCAGCAGATGCGCCGAGCTACGCACATCTGGAGGTCGGCACGGCGAGCGCCACGTCGCTCAAGGCCGACGACACCGTGAAGATCCCCGTTTCCCTGGCGGGTCTGAAAGAAGACCAGTACCTCAGCGGCATTTCCTGCAATGTTGCCGCTATGAGCGACAGCTACCTCACCGTCACGGGCGTTGAATTCGCTCCCAGCATCAGTGGCTGGTCCGGCGGCTACAATGCCCAGAACGGTTCGGTCAACATGGTGAACCTTGCGTTTGCCGAGCATCCAGAAAACAGCCTGCACAGCAACGGTCTGCTGTTCCATGTCGTCTGCAACGTTGAACAGGACATCCCCGCAGGCACGACCACCGGCATCACGCTCAGTAATGTCAGCATGAGCCAGACCTCTACGCTTTTCCTGAACAGCACGGACGGCACTCAGGCAGGTCTCGACCCCAATGCCGTTGTGTATCCTAATGGCGGCAATGGCGGCGGCGTCAGCATTCCGGAGGCAGCGTCCTTCACCATGAACATCGCCGCTGACAAGCCGGAGGTCGAGATGGACGAGACCGTCACGATCACCATCACCGGCAACGGCGGTGCGTTTGACGGCGCACAGTATCAGATGACCTATGATCCGGCTCTCTTTGAGTTGCTGACCAAGCCCGACGAGGCAGTTCTGGATTCTGAGACCAATACCTTCCGGTACATCAACGCCCTGCCCGGTCTGACTGACGGCGCTGTGATCAGCACATACACGTTCAAGGCTCTGGCGCAGGAGACCGAAGTCACCGGCGACTTTACGCTGGTTCGCGGAGAGTGCTCCATCGAGACGTTCGGCTCCTCCATCAGCGGCAATGCAGAACCCTGCGCAATCAGCGGCCCCGCACAGGTCACGATCAAGCTCAAGGACGATCTGACTGTTTCTGCCGACGATGTGACGGTTGACTACGACGGCCAGCCGCACGGCGTGAACGCCACGGCGAACAAGTCCGGCGCGACCATCAAGTATGCCGATGCAAATGGCGAGTATACGCTCGATGAATCCCCCGCATACACGGCAGTCGGTGAATATACCGTCAAGTTCCGTGCCACGCTGAAGGGCTACCAGCCTGCAACCGGTGAGGCAAAGGTCACCATCAACCAGCCGAAATATTTCACCGAGACCACGGAATATGTACCCGGTTATTCTCTGGTTCTGGTCTACACCGACTATGATGCGACCCGCTACACCTACGACGGCAATACCATGCTGGACGTCACCTCCGCTGGCTACGCCCGCAGCGGTGCTGCATACACGCACGTATATGGCTGGGTCGTGAAGGGAGCCCCCGAACTGAGCAAGATCGGCTATACCCAGGAGAGCGCACTACGCGTTGCATATTCCAAGGACGTGAATGCCAGCGGCACGACCGACCTGAGAGACGTTGTTGCAACTGCCGGCATCTACAACGCAGACGCGACATACATGAAGGATTCCAACATGGCAATGATCCTGCGCGCAGACATCGATCATAACAAGAAGGTTGACTCCCGCGATTACGGCGCGATCCTTGCCGACCTCAGACGATAAGGAGTGAACATCATGAAGCATATGAAACGAACACTTTCTCTGCTGCTGACGCTTTGCATGCTGCTCGGCTGCATGACAGTGGGTGTCATGGCGGCTGAACCGGCTGTGACTACCGCGCGCGGCAGCGCGGCAAACCCCATTCCCGTGTACAGCAATAAGGCGGATAATAGCTACGGCAATGTTACGCTTGATGTTGACGCTACCGTCTCCGATGACGGCGTTCTGACCTTCTACGATTACGGCACCGTCAAGAGCAACGGCTTCGTTTACCTGACCGCCGAGAGCAACAACGAAAAGGTTGCGACGGTTGAAGGCAGCTACGAGGGCGGTACGCTGAAGCTCACCTTCACCGGCGTAGCGGACGGCGTGGCGACCGTTACGGTCGACTATTCCTGCACCACCTACGGCGGCAGCGACAGCATCTACGGCGAACACTCCGGCGCAGCCCTTGGCAAGCTGTATTACACCGTCAAGGTCGGCACCGGCAGCAGCACCCCTGTTACCCCCGATCAGCCGGGCGAAGGTCCCACCTATGATAAGGACGGCTATCAAGCCATCCACAACGAGGCAGAGCTTCGCGGCGTAGCGAAGGATATGACCAAGAACTATTTCCTCGCAAACGACATTACTATCTCCTCCGCCTGGACGCCTCTGGGCTGGACGGACGGCGACGATGTGGCTTACACCGGCAACTTTGACGGCAACGGCTACACCATCACCGGTCTCACCAGCAGCGACAGCGGCTCCAACTGGGGTCTGTTCGCCATCAACGACGGCGTGATCGAGAATCTGAGTGTCGAGATGCAGGGCACCATTAAGGGCTCCCAGTTCGTTGGTGTGATCGCCGGTCAGAACAATGGCACGATTCGCAACGTCTCTGTGACCCAGGACAGCGCGCTCAACTCCGGCGAGGGCGTGCAGGGCACGGACAACTCGCAAACCTTTGTCGGCGGTATCACCGGCAGAAACAATGCGGGCGGTATGGTCGCCAACTCCTTCGCGAAGGTTGCAGTGCATGGTCAGTATTTTGTCGGCGGTCTTGTCGGCGGCAACTTTGGCACGGTCATGCAGTCCTACTGCAAGGGCAGCGTCAACAACATGTATAACAACAACTCCCTGAGCTCCTGCGCTTACAACGGCGGTCTTGTCGGCGGCAACAAGGGCCTCATTCAGGACTGCTACAGCTATACCGCAGGCGAGGTCAAGGGCAACCAGTATGTCGGCGGCGCTGTCGGCGGCAACTATGCCGACGGTAACGTGGAAAACGTCTGGGTCGATCCGTATGTCATGGCGCTGAATACCAGCAAGTCTGGCGTATTTGCTGGTGCGCAGAACGGCACCGTGACGCAGAGCTACGTCGTCTCCACGACCAGCGGCACGCAGGGCGGCGCGACCCGCATCTCCTCCGATGATCTGCAGGACAGCGAAACCTTCCCGACCACGTCTCAGTGGGACTTTGAGACAATCTGGACGTATGAAGGAACCAAGTATCCTGTTCTCCGCAACTGCGGCAACGACACCTCAAGCCATCCCCGTCAGGAAATTGGCGACACCGACACCGTCACCGTCACCTTCCTCGGCGGCAGTCTGGGGGGCGATACGGTTACCGAGCTGGCTGCAAGCTACGAAGTTGCTTCCGGCACCGAGATCAACCTCCCCGCAGCGCCTGTCCGCACGAACGATCAGAACTGGGTCTATGATTTCAAGGGCTGGTCCGACGGCGAGAACACCTATGACGTGGGCGCGGTCTATACTGTTACCGGCGACGTGACCTTCACCGCAACGTGGAAACTGCACTCCGTCAACGGCGACGGCGAATGGACCTATCTGGATGCCATGACCATCATGGACTATCTGGCAGGCAACATCACCCTGACTGCCGAGCAGATCGAAGCCGCTGATTACAACCATGACGGCACTGTATCCTATCTTGACGCCATGCGCATCATGGACGTGCTGGCTGGCAACGGCTAAGAAGAAAATTCCCCATGAAGCAGATCAGAACACTTCTATTTCGCTTTCTGGTCTGCGCTATCCTGGCTGCCGGGCAGAGCCCGGCAGCTTTGGCGGCAGAATCCAGTCGGGAAGGGGATGGCCAGGGGTCTCGGCAGAGGAGCCGACTGGTACCCGCAAGAACCTTTCTGGCAAGTATTTTCTCATTGCAAATATCAATCTGGCTGATTTAGCACGGATACCAATCGGCGCGTATTTCCACAAGCCCTTCGCAGGTACGTTCGATGGAAAAGGTCATGCCATGGTGGGCTGCTCCGTGCAGAATAGCACCAGTGGTTCATCCAGCGTCGGCTTTATCACCGCTGTAAGCATAGAATCCGGTTGTTCCTCCAACCCGGTCGAGGGCAAGCAGAACGGTGCGAACGGCGGCGTGGCCGGTTTGGTTGGCAGCGGCTCCGCTTTAGCTGAGCGCAACCGCGACGAAATGATCAGCTATCTCGACGCCATGTACATCATGGATGTGCTGCAGGAACGATCATAGAAGAATCTGAGTAAACTCAGAAAGGAAGAGAACAATGAAACATCATACTTGCACCCGCCTGCTGAGTCTGGTGCTTGCCGTCGTCATGGCGCTGTCGCTTCTAAGCGTCGCAGCCTTTGCGGCAGATGTGCCTGATTACGCACATCTGGAGATCGGCACAGCCTCCGGTCAGCCGGGCAAAACCGTAAAGATCCCAATTTATATGAAGGGCATCAAGGACGGCCAGAGATGCCGCGGCTTTGACACGACTGTCGTGGTGGGCGAAAACCTGACGCTCGAAGGCGCGGAATGGACCGATCTGGTGAGCGGCTTCGGCTATAAAATCTGCAACAAGGACAGCGGCTATCTGACTGCGACCGACATTATGAACGGCGGCTTCCGCATCACGGCGGACGGCAAAGTCTGTGACCTGCTGGTCAAGATCGCAGACGATGCGACGTCGGTTGGCGCTGTAAGTCTGACCAAGGTCAGCATCAGCGGCGATACTGCTGTGGATTTCCTGAACTCCACCGACGGCACGATGACCACCAGAGATCTGGACGCCGTTGTGACCCCCACGGATGAAAACGGCAACGCCGTCCCTGTCATCTCCATCAAGCAGACCGCCAGCTTCACCATGAAGGTCGAGGCTGACAAGACCTCCGTCACCGCAGGCGAGGACGTCACCATCACCGTCAAGGTCGAAGGCGGCGATTTCGTCGGCGCAGCAGCCAAGCTGGCCTACGACAGCAGTAAGTTTGCCATCAAGACCCCCGACACCGGCGCCGGCTGGAGCGAAACCTCCAACGGCTATGCTTATTACAATGTTGCAGCAGACCAGAGTGCCACCCTCGGTACCTTCGTATTCACCGCGCTTGCCCAGACAGAAGAAGTCGCCGGCTCCTTCACGCTGAGCGATACCTACTGTGAAGAGACATGGGACAGCGGCGCTTCTGCTGACGTTGCGACCCCCTGCGCCAACAACGGCAAGGTCGACGTCACCATCGCCTTGAAGACCGATCTGGACGTAACGGCTGAAAACAAGACCGTCACCTACAACGGCACTGAACAGGCGTTCAACGAAGTTACCTGCTCCGTCGAGGGCGCGACCATCGACTACGGCGAAACTGAAGGTACTTACGATCTGACCACTGTTCCCAGCAAGACCGACGTCGGTACTTACACCCTCTACTACAAGGTCACGGCCCCCGGCTACGCCCCCAAAACCGGCAGCTACACCCTGACCATCGAATCCGCTGAGATCAAGTACACGGTAACGAACTACGAAGCCAAATACGACGACCTGTATCACACCATCACCGTCACCGTGCAGGAGCCCGCTGCTGGTGCTACCATCACCTATAGCAAAACGGAAGACGGTGAGTACACTTCGGATGCTCCCACGTATGTTATGGGCAACACCAACGAGACAGTCTGGTTCAAGATCACCGCGCCCAACTATACCGAGGTCAAGGGCTACGGAACTGTCAAGATCAACGAGGCGGACATCACCATTGACATCACCGCCAATGACCGTGTGACCTATGACGGTAATGAGCACGTCTCCGCAACCCTCAATAGCGTTGACCCCACTTTCGCGGTTATTAAATACACGTGGAACAATACGGAGTACAATACTATCCCCAGCTTCACCGACGCTGGCACATATGAGATCTGGTGGTCGGCTATGCGCAGCGGCTACAAGACCAAGACTGGCAGCTACACCTTCTACATCGACAAGGCTGATATCGCTTCCAGCAGCTATTCCATCACTGCGAACACCGATGTCAACTATGACGGCGCTGCCCATGTCTCCGCAACCGCAACCATCCCCGATAGCATGACCGTCTCCTACACCTGCAACGGTCAGACCTACAACGAGGTTCCGTCCTTCACGAAAATCGGCACCTACGCGGTCCGCTACACCGTCTCCGCAGGCGACAACTACAACGAGGCAACCGGCTCCTACACCTTCACCATCAAGGACGGCACCATCGAAGCCAGCAGCACCGGCTATAACGGCGTCTATGACGGCCAGCCCCACAGCATCAAAGTGACCGTCACCAAGCCCGAGGGCACGACGATCCAGTACAGCACCACCGGCGAAGATGGCTCGTGGAGCACCACCAACCCCACCTTCATTGATGTCGGTACCTACACGGTCTACTGGCAGGTCACGAAGGAAGGCTACACCAACAAGACCGGCACCGAAACCGTCAACATCACCAAAGCCACGATCACCGGCTATTCCGTCACCGCAAAAGACGCGGTCAACTATGACGGCGAACCCCATGTCTCCGCTGACGTGACCCTCCCATCAGGTGCGACCATTACCTATACCTACGGCGAAAACGAGCCGTCCAGCACGATTCCCAGCTTCACTGACGTCGGCACCTACGAGGTCCACTACACCATCACCGCAGGCAACAACTACGAAAACGTGACCGACAGATATACCTTCGAAATCAAGGAAGGCACCCTCACCGGCATCACCGGCACGGACTACAACGCCCCATATGACGGACAGGCTCACACCATCACTGTCACCGCCCCCGATGGTGCAGATGTCACCTACAGCGAAACCAAAAACGGCGAATACATCGCAACCGCTCCCACACTGACCGATGCCGGCACCAAGACCGTCTACTGGAAGGTCGAAAAGACCGGCTATACCACCGTGGCCGGCAACAACACCATCACCATTGCCCAGAAGACTGTCACCATCACAATTGACGCACAGAGCAAGAGCATCGGCGACACCGACCCCAAGTTTACCGCAACCGTAACGGGTCTGGTGAACAATAATGACCTCGGCACGATCATCTACACGCGTGAGCCGGGCGAAACCGCAGGTCAGTATGAGATCAGCGCAAGCTACACCGCGAACGCAAACTATAACGTCACAGTCACGAAAGCCAATCTGACGATCTCGGCCCCCGCGTTTGAGGTTGAGACGGTTAAGGAATATGTGCCTGGCTATTCCCTCGTTCTGGTTTACACCGACGGCAACGCGACCTTCACCTATGACGGCACTGCCATGTACGACGTGACTACCGCCGGCTATAAGTACAAGACTGAAGAGAGCGAGACTAGCTACGCTCATGTCTACGCGCTGGTCGTCGAGGGCGAAGCGGATCAAACGAAGATCGCTGCCGGAACAACTCCGGTCGCAGGGACGCTGCAATGCAACGATCTGGACGTAAACAAGTCCGGCTCGGTCGACCTGCGTGACGCTGTCGCGGTCGTCGCTGTGTACAATGCAAATGAAACATATATGACGAACTACGTGTCGATCGTTCTCGAAGCGGACGTCAACCACGACAAGCACGTTGACATCAAAGACTTCGGCGCGATCAAGGCAGAGTATCTGAAGTAAGTCCCTGTGCCTCAAAACGGCCCGGAAAGGAGTCACAATGAAAAAAACAATTTCCCTGCTGCTTGTGCTGGCGCTGATGTTTACGCTTTCAGCAACAGTATTTGCAGCAACCGCCGACATTACCATGAAGTACGACCTCAGCTCTAACGGGAGCAACGACATTGTCGTCCAGAACGGTGATGTGATCACAGTCAGCTACAAGCTGTCCGCGAGCGAAGAGTGCACCGTGAGCGTGACTCAGAATGAGATCTATTACGATCACAACTTCTTCGAGTTCGTTGCAGACAGCAACAAGCCGAGCGACGGCTTCACGGACTACACGACCACGCTCCAGGAGCGTTTGAACGGCAAGCGTTATGTGTTTTTCAACACCATAACGACCCATACGCACGGCACGACGCCCGCTGAAATCGGCACCTTCCAGTTGAAGGTCATCGCGACCAGCGGTGAGACGACGGTCGCCAACGTCAACGCGATTGCTGCAGACCTCGAGAATGTGGCATACGGCGCTTCGACGCAGAATCTGCATGTGAGCATCGGCAGCGTGCAGGAGCAGAAGTTCACTGCTACCTTCAGCGACGGCAATGGCGGAGTCTATAAGACCATGACCGTGAAGGCGGGCGAGTCTATCACACTCCCCGACGGTCCCGAAAAGTCCGGCTACACCTTTACCCACTGGAGCATCGGCGGCGAGTCCACACGCTATAAGGCGGGCAACCGCTACAAGCCGGCGAGCGACGTTACCTTCACCCCCAACTGGACCAAGGTCAGCACTGGCGGAGACTCTACCTATGTTCCGACCCCGACGAAGAAGGATGATTCTCTGAAGTTCAACACGGCAGAGCATTTTGCCTACATCAACGGCTATCCTGACGGCACAGTGAAGCCCACCGGCGATGTGACGCGCGCAGAAGTGGCTGCAATTCTCTATCGCGTCATGGACGCAGATTGTGTCAAGACGTATGAAACGACCAGATGCTCGTTCAGCGATGTTGTCCGCGGCGACTGGTTCAACCTCTACGTTGCAACACTTGAAAATGCCGACGTGATCGTCGACACCAGAACGAACGGCAAGTTCCGTCCGAATGAGGCAATCACGCGCGCAGAGCTTGCTGCAATGCTGGCGCAGTTTGCGGATATCAAGAGCGCTGCAAACTCCTTCAACGATGTCTCTGCAAGACACTGGGCATCTGATGAAATTGCTGTCTGCGCAAAGATGGGCTGGATCAACGGCTATCCCGACGGCTCGTTCCGTCCCGACGCAACGATCACCCGCGCCGAAATGATGGCGATGATCAACCGCGCATTGGGCCGCACGCCGAAATCGGCCGACGATCTGCTGTCCGGCATGAAGACCTGGCGCGACAACGCAAACGTCAACGCATGGTACTATCTCGATGTGCAGGAGGCTACCAACAGCCACACCTACACCAAGAGCGGTAGCCATGAGACATGGAAGAAGCTGCGCTGACGCAGACTTCTGAGCGTCTTTCCCAGTTGACCACATAGCAACACAGAAGGGGCGGCTATTCAGCCGCCCCTTCACATTTACCATTTCATTATAAAGCAATGTAGCAACATTCCCACCGAAGGTTGCTATTTATTTTCTCCATATTCTTCAGCCTGCAGCATTTGGATGAATGCAACAATCATACGCTTTTGCCTCGCATTGCAGACCCCTGCAAGATGCACGATCTGTGCAAGCGTGGGATCATTTTCGGACAGTTCCGGATAAAAGAGTTGATCGGCAGACGCGCCCAAACTGCGAAGAAGCAGTTCCAGAGAGTTGAGACTCGGCCCCTTTTCACCGAGCTCAATGGCAGATATCTGTCGCTCACTGACGGTGCTTTTTTCGGATAGCTGTGCGCGCGTAAGACCCTGTTCTTCGCGGATTTTTCGCAGAACTCTGCCAACTCGCTTTGAAACCGGATCATGTAATTCCTCCACCAAAAGATCACCTCCAACGCCTTTATTCTACATGAAAGGCAGTTTGCGGAAAATGTTCCACTGGTGGCAAAAATACAACCACTACTAGGGCATATCTTTTCTTGTGAAACAGCAATAATTGCAACCTGCCATTTTGGAAGTGTGTCAATGCAATCATCGTTATAGTTATGTCTGCGCTAGATGGAGTGCGTATGGTTGATAGAAGAAACCGGAAGCAGGCGGACTGCTTCCGATGGTGACCAGCAACCCAGCAAATCGCAGTTCGATCTACACACAAGTGGCATCCGGAACACTGCGGTTTAAACTATACCGTTTTTTATCATGAACCATTAGGGGATAATACCAACAGCCATTGGTGTATTCTTGCCAGGAACGGCAGGAATGTGCCAATGGCTGTTTTCTGTCTGCCCCGAGCGCCTCCGCTTTTGAAATTTTGGTTCTCTCAAAATTTCAAAAGATTGGAGGAATCCGTAATGGGATTCAACTGCGCACAGGAAAAAGCAAAATTTGACCGTGAATGGTTACGCCTTCGGAAAGAATACACAGATGCCGGTATGAGTGAAGCGGCGATACAGAAGATTTATGACTACGACTGGTATTGTTTCTGCCGCAACCGCGCTTATGAGCGCAGGGCGACACAAATGCCGCCACTGGAAATTGACAGCCCAGACGATGCGCGTCGGTCTGCGCTGTTTCGGAAAAACGAGGCGCTATCAACTTCTTTTGATGAAAGCACCTTCCCTAACCGATATGCATGGACAGATACGTTAGAGGACGTCCGTCTGGTTCAAAGGATTAACCAGCTTGACAAGGATGACTTGGAATTATTGACGTTTCTCGTTTTGGAAAACCATAGCCAATCGGAACTTGCGGAGAAATGGGGACGCTCACAGAAGTCCATTTCCAGGCAGTACAAAAAAATAAAAAAGATTTTTTCAAAAAAGCGTCTAAAAAAGTGATTCTCGTGGCCTATGCATTGAGGGGACATTTTCAGTCCGCCTCATGCAGCTTGAAAAGTACATATCCAGCGACTGAATGACATCAAGCGGATGAGCCAGAAATGGAATAGCGATGCGGAGGATGCGCGAAGACCACCTGTGCGGAAGACGTTGCTTCTGTATAAAGACGGCCCAATAAGGTGACGAGCGGTACTCATCCATCCCAAAGCAGCTTTGGCAAGCTGCCTCGCAATGATCTCGTTCGCGGACAATGGTACTCCTGCCCAGCCACAACGGAACGTAATGGGGGCAGCTCGGAGAGATCCTCGGAGGGGTGCAAGACCCGTGAGCGGCTGCCCGCCGCCGTTCAGCCGCTGCCTTGGCTCCGGGAAGAAGCGTCGAACAGGAGCAAACATCAAAATTTCAAAAGCAGGGGCTGCTCTGCATTTTGCAGAGTGGCCCCGTGGTTAAAGGAGAGCGTTATGAATCCAAACATTGATTTTTTAGGCATCTGCCAGCTACTGAAAGCGCTCCGAACGGTCGGTTTTTCTGAAGCCGAAATCAAAAAGATCGCACGGCGGATCGCGGTCGAACTTGGTGCAAATTTCACACTTTACGCTTGATTTTTCTCCGTTTTGGTTATAGCTATTACGCCCTTGGTGTGGTAATGTGTGTTGCTGCAAGGAGGTGAGAATGTGGCGAAAAAGCAAACCGACGGAAGCCTTGCGCTGGAACAGCAGCGCGTCATAGTCATCCCAGCGCACGACGAGATCGTCGCACGCAAGATTCGTGTTGCGGCGTATGCCCGCGTCAGTTCCTCCAGCGAAGATCAGCTCAATTCCTACCGCGTGCAGAATCAATACTATTCTGAACTGATCTCCAGCAATCCGGATTGGGAAATGGTCGATATTTACGCCGATGAGGGCATCACCGGCACGTCGGTTGAAAAGCGCGAAGATTTTCAGCGCATGATGCAGGATTGCCGGAAAGGAAAAATCGACCGCATTCTGGTCAAAAGCATCTCACGCTTTGCTCGAAACACGAAAGACTGCCTTGCTGCGGTTCGAGAATTGAAGGAACTCGGCGTCAGCGTCCAGTTCGAAGAACAGGGCATTGACACCAGTAAGGTATCCAGCGAGATGGTCACGGCGATCATGGCGTCCTTGGCGCAAAAACAAAGTGAGTCAATTTCCGGAAATACCCGCATGGGAATTCAGTGGCGGATGGAATCCGGACATTTTCATATCAGTAATCCTCCACTCGGCTACAATTTGGAGGAAGGCGTTTTGTCAGCGACGGAGGATGGTATCTCCGTTGTAAAGTTCATTTTTGATTCCTATCTGTCGGGAAAGAACTCAAGGGAAATCAGTGAAAAGCTGAATTCACAGCAGGCGTTAAACCGGACATGGACCAGCAAAACCGTCGATTACGTTCTGCAAAATGAACGGTACGCTGGCAATGCGCTGCTGCAGAAACGATATACGACAGACAGCTTTCCACGAGTAAAAAAACGAAATCGCGGTGAGCGGATGCAATACTATATCGCAGACAGCAATGAAGCAATAATTACACAGGAGCAATTCGACCGCGCACAGGCGCTTCGCAAAAACCGAAAAGCGGAGCAGTCAGAAAATATCCGTGCATATTCAAAAAGGTGCTTCTGTTCCTGTGGCTCCAGATGCCGCTCCAAGTATATCAATCAAATTTGGTACTGGGTTTGTGTTGCGCATGAGGAACAAAAAGGTGTCTGCCCAATCAAGCAGGTACCGGAGGAAACTATTAACGCAGCGTTCTGCCGTCTGTACTACAAACTCAAGAACCACGGCAATCCCATCTTCACGCAGATGCTCTCGAACCTCCAAAAAATCCGTTATAGCCGGATGCTCTGGAGCGAGGACGTGATCTCTCTCAACAAGAAAATATCCGATATTCTCAGTCAGGTTCAATTCCTAGCCCAGCTGCAACAAGCGGACGGTGTTGATCCTGATACTTTTATCTCATCCAACAACAAGCTCAGCGAACAGCTCCGCAGGCTGAAGCAGGAAAAAGCAAGGCTTCTTGATACTGACAGCGACGATCTGGCAGACCGCACCCGCGATCTCATGGACGTGCTGGAGGACGGGCCGGATTTCCTCGACGGCTTTGATGTGGAGCTGTTCGATGCGCTTGTGGAAAAGATTATCGTGGACAGCAACGAGCGCCTGCGCTTCCGGCTGAAAAACGGTTTGGAGCTGACAGAACAGATTGAAAGGACGAAACGGTAATGGGAAATCGGAAGCTGCCGTTTGGCTATCAGATGCGCATGGGCGAGATCGTCCGGAACGAGCCGGAAGCCAACGCCGTACAGGATATCTTCCTGCAATATACACTTGGCGCATCGCTCAAAGAGATTGCAGAGCAGATGAACAAGATTGGTCCCACCTACGACGTGGGTAAGAGTTGGAACAAGAATATGGTTGCACGTATTTTGGAAAATCCCAAGTACACCGGTACAGACAGCTATCCGGAATTGGTTGACATAAATTTATTTGAAGCAGCCGCCGAGAAGCGTCAGACCAAGCAGCGTCTGCCGGAGCGGACACCCGCACAGAAAGCGCTCAAGCGGGTCTGCTCCAAGCCGCCTACACCGGAGATCGAGCAACAGGTCATGCACCTGTTCGGCCAGCTGGCAGAGCAGCCAGAGCGCATTACGCAGCCAGAAAAACAGTTTGCACCGAACAGCACCACGCAGGCTGAACTGGACGAGATCCTGAACACCCAACCGCTCGACGAGGACACTGCCAGAAGCCTGATCTGCAAGCTGGCACAGGAGCAGTACGACACCATCGGCAACGAAGAATACGAAACCGAGCGCCTGCGGCGGCTGTTTACAGCGTTCGAATGTACGGCAGAACTCAATGCGGAGCTGCTGCAGAGTGCCGTCTCTGCCGTGCTGGTTACACGCCAGACGGTGCGCCTACAGCTCAAAAATGGACAAATTGTAGGAAAGGAAGATCTTACATGACAGACGAAAAGCCGCGCGTGATTATAATCCCACCAAAGCCAGAATTGCAGCAAACGGCTGCGGTCACAAAGCAGCTTCGCGTCGCAGCGTACTGCCGTGTTTCCACCAAAGAGGAAGAACAGGCCAGCAGCTACGAAGCGCAATGCGAATATTATACCGACAAAATTATGTCCAACAAGGAGTGGACAATGGCCGGCATCTTTGCGGACGAAGGCATTACTGGTACGTCTACGAAAAAGCGCACGGAGTTCCTGCGGATGATCCGCCAGTGTAAGCAGAAAAAGATCGACCTCATTCTCACAAAGTCCATCCAGCGGTTCGCCCGCAACACGCTTGACTGCATCAACTATACGCGCATTCTCCGGCAGCTTGGGATCGGGGTCCTCTTTGAAAAAGAAAATATTAACTCTCTACCGCCAGACAGCGAATTTATGATCACCATGTACGGCGCGATGGCGCAGTCCGAAAGTGAATCTATCTCCGGCAACATCCGGCGCGGGCGGCAGATGCACGCGAAAGTCGGAACGCTCAAGGTTCCCTGTTACCGGCTTTACGGATACGAAAAAGACGCAGAGGGCAAATTCCGCGTCATACCAGAACAGGCAGAGATCGTGTGCGAACTCTACAAGCGATATGAGAGCGGCGCCAGCCTGCGCAATCTGCAAGACTGGCTGGAGGAAAATCAGATCAAAACGGTTCTTGGGGAATCCAAATGGACAACGACAGCCATCAAGGGCATCCTGACGAATGAGAAGTACTGCGGCGACGTTCTGCTCCAGAAAACATTCCGGACAGATGTGATCAGCAAGAAAATCGTAAAAAATATCGGTCAGATGGCGCAATACTATATGCCAGACCATCATGAGGGCATCGTCAGCAGGGAGCAGTACAACGCAGTGAAAGCGGAAATGGCGCGTCGGAGTGCCCTGCGCAGCCCGTCCAAAACGGCTGTGACAGGACGCTCCTGTTATACCAGCAAATACGCTTTATCGGACAGACTCGTGTGCGGTGAGTGCGGGACACTCTACCGGCGATGCACATGGACATCCCTCGGACGGAAATATCCCGTCTGGCGCTGCACCAGCCGCCTGAACTACGGCACGAAATACTGCCACGATTCGCCGACGATCAAGGAAGAAGCACTGCAAGCGGCAATCTTGACCGCGATCAACTTCGCCATGAGCAACAGACCAGCCCTGCTCGACCTTATTAAAAATGCAGTTTCCTTAGAGCTTCTGCCGGTGCAGGGACAGACCATGAGCCTTGCTGACATCGAACGGCGGTTGGCGCAGCTCGACGAGCAGTTTCAGCGCCTGCTGGCAGAAGCCATTGATGCCGAAAATAAAGAAGCCTGCAATGCACAGTTCGCGGAAATCCTGGCCGAGCAGACTGCGCTCAAAAAGCAGAAGGAAGAAATCCTGCAAAGCAGCGTCGACACAGATCGCATCTGCACCCGCATGAAGCAGGCAGAGCAAGCCATAGAGGGCACAGCATCAACGATCACAGAATGGAATGAAAACGCCGTCCGGCAGATCGTGGAGCGCGTGACCGTTCTCTCTGCCGACGAGGTGCTGGTGCAGATCAAGGGCGGCGCAGAAATCAAGCAACGATTGGAGCGATGAAAATGATCTATGCAACCGGTGATCTTCACGGAAACACCCTCCGGTTTCAGCCGCAATACTTTCCGGAACAGACCGAGATGACGAAAGACGACTACATGATCGTCTGCGGCGATTTTGGCTGTGTTTGGAACGGCGACAAGAGTGATGATCCGCAGCTCGACCGGCTGGAAGTCCTGCCGTTTACGGTTCTGTTCGTGGATGGAAACCATGAAAACTTCGATGCTCTGAACGAATATCCCGTGGAGCAATGGCACGGTGGAAAAGTGCATAAGATCCGACCGCACGTCATTCACCTGATGCGCGGACAGGCATTCGAGCTGCAAGGCCGCACTTTCTTCACGATGGGCGGTGCGCAGAGCCACGACATTGCAGACGGGATTCTGGACATGGGCAGTCCGAATTTTTACGAACGATATGACAACTTACGCCGCAATCGTGGACAGTTCCGCATCAACCACATCTCATGGTGGCGGGAAGAACTGCCGTCCGACGAGGAATATGCGGGAACCCGGCAGACGCTGGAGCGGCTGGACTGGAAGGTTGACTACATCATCACGCACTGTGCCCCGACAGCGATTCAGCAAAAGATCAACGCAAACTTCAAACCGGACAAGCTGACGGACTTCTTGGAAGAAATCCGTAACCGCAGCCAGTTCCACTATTGGTTATTCGGGCACTACCACGACAATCGGATCATCGACGAAAAGTACGTCATGCTTTACGAGCAGATGGTGCGGGTATTATAAAAACAGGGCAGAGAAAGACGCGGTCACGGCGACTGCGCTTTTCTTTGCCCTGTTGGACAATTTAAAGGAGGAACCTATGGTTTTTGAAATTTCGGAATATTATACAGGCGGGAAAATCCGGCTGAAGCCGCGGGTCGAATTGTATGACACGCGCGATTACATGGGGAAGCAAATGCCGGGGCTGGCGATTGTTCTCGATGAAGTGGATCAGAATGAGAACGTGACCGAGCAATACGCCGTCCTTACAGTGTCCTTCGGGGACTTCCTCACCTTGAAAAACTGCGCATTCATTGACACCAATAACTGCCCGTTCGCGTCGCAGCTCCTTTCCAACGAAGTCGCGCAGGATACCGGCCACAGCAAAATCAGCGGCTACTGCGAATATCCCCTGTGGGTGTTCAAGGAGGACTTTCTGAAGGAAATCGGCGGCGAAAAGTACGAGCAGTATTCGGAACAGTTCGATGCCTATATGTGCAGAGAGATGTCTGAGGATGATATGAAAATGGATGAGATGTGCGGTATGTAGAGGACGCAGGATCAGCGGCGCGAAGTATTCAGCAGTCGAAATTCAAAAGAAGTCTTTGACACTCGTATCTCGATGAAAGCTGACGAATCTGCTATAATATTTATAAATGCTGCAATAGGAGGCATTATAAAATGAGCAGAGAAACAGAAAAGGTTCTGAAAGAATTACAGCGTTTCCTGGATTCTCACGCAGACGAGATCAAGAGTGAGGACGATGCAAATGCACTGGCGGAACAGTTCCTCGCAGAGTACGATCAGAAGTGTGCCGCGCAGAAAGACCACGCACCCGAAACAGCCGACGATTATCTGGATCTTGCAGAGCAGGCAACATCCAAGAAAAAGCACATGGAATATCTCCGCAAGGCGCTGGAGTTGGAGCCGGACAACCTCGATGCGCGGCTGCAGATGATCACCAGCATAACGGAGCATCATCTGGACGAGCAGAGACTTGCCTTGCAGGAATTGCTGGCGCTGGCTGAGCAACAGATGAAAGAAGCCGGTGCATTTAAAGAGTACACGGGTGAATTCTGGACAGCGCCGGAAACCAGACCGTATATGCGCGTGCGCTATACATACTTCGACGTGCTGATCTCCTGCGGTATGATGCGTCAGGCAATCAGCGAAAGGACAGCGCCTGCTGGAGCTGTGCGAAAGCGACGACCTTGGTGTGCGCTATCAGCTGATGCACCTGTATGTGCAGATGGAGGACAAGATGCACGCGCTGGCGCTCCATAAGCAGTTCGATTCCTATGAGGAAACACAGATGCTCCTGCCGCTGGCAGTTTTGTATTACAAGCTGAACCAGTTTGACAAGGCGGAGGACTACATCAAACGCCTCGCAAAAGCGAATAAGGATACGAAGAAATTCCTGCGGGCAGCAGCGCACGACGAATTGGACGATTATATCGATGAGTTGAATCCCTATGGCTATCAGCCATTTACGATGGAAGAACTGCTGGACGAACTGATGAAGTCCAGCTACCTGTTCGATTCCGTGCCGTATTTCTTCGCATGGGCAAGCAAAGTCCTTGTCACGAAGTCCACTTCAAAAAAGAGCACCGGAAAGCCGCATCTGCTGAACTAAGCAGTCAACAAAAACATACAGCGAAGGCACGACCAAGCGTCGTGCCTTTTGCATTATCCACAATTACCGTGAGCCATTCAGAAGCGCTGTTGTCCGCGCATTGACACCCATAAGCTCCCGCTGGGTCTGCCGGTTTGCCTGACACATAGGCATCAAGAAATTCACAGCCTTTCGGATCTGTTGCAGGTCAGAGGAAGTGAGTGCGTTCTGATGCAGATGCTCCAAAACGCGGCTGTAGGCGTCCTTCAAAGATGCGGACACGGCAGGCTGAAAGAAATAGGTTGAGATCAAGCCGCCGATCAGGGCGGCTTCGTTATCGGTGTACTGCATGGCTGCTCTCCCTTCGCAAGAATCAAACGAACAGGGCAATCATACCACAAAATATTGTAGCAGGCTATTCGCAAAACGACGAAATATACGATGCGCAGCGGCGCGGAAAGGAGAAGCTATGAACGTCAGAAAACCTGTAGATTACGGCACAATGTACCGGGAATTGGCCGCAATTCTTGCACGGAATCTTCCGCAGATGGACGAAATTTATGCCATTGGCAAGGCCATCAGCCAGCGTCCGGAGAAGGGCGCGGCGGTTGCGGCCGCAGAGTTTTTACAGGCAAATTTCCTTGACCGCACAGGCTTTTCCCCGCGCAACGTGCGCCGGATGCGTGATTTTTACAAGACCTATGAAAATGACCAAACGCTCCTCCAGCTGGCGATGAAAATCGGCTGGACGCTGAATGTGGTCATTATGGAATCGGAGCTGACAAGAGATGCGTGCAAGTGGTATCTGGAACAGGCGCGGGTACAGAAGTGGTCAAAGAAAGAGCTGCTGGACATTCTCGGCAGCGGCTATGAACCGGGTACTGAAGCAAATCAGGAAAACTCGACTTTGCGTTTTTCTAAGAGCTGTGGTATAATAAATCAGGAAATGAAGGAGCCGCCGCTATGCAGCCTTGTTATTACATTATCGAAAGCCAGACAAGTACAAAGCTTCCTGCCACCGTTCGTGAGGCGACTGCCGCTGATTTTGAACGAACAGCGCAGGAGCATTGGCAAACCGACTGGTGCACGGATTTTATTCAGGACACAGCGCTCGATAAATACGCGCTGGAGTTGGATACAACCAAAGAACTGGTTGGACTTGCTGCTTATCGGGATATGCCGGAGGGCGTGCTGGTTTATGTGGAGTATATGGAGAGTGCGCCCAGCGGAAATCCGACACTGTCCAAACCTAGAAAATACGCTGGGATCGGTGCCGCACTGCTGGCGTTCGGGATTCAGCTTTCCATCGATTACGGCTACGGCGGTGCAATTTATTTGAAAGCGAAAACGTCGCAGCTTCGGGAACACTATATGCGAAATTACGGCGCGATCCCGTTCAGCCGGTTTGACCCATTCCTGCTGCTGATCGATGGCGATGCTGCGCGGGAGCTGTTCGGGCAATACTTAAAGGAGGTCTGACGGATGCAGAATGAAAAATATCTGGAGCTGGATGCGCTTGCTGCGCTGAACGGCTATGTTGCACCTCCGACGAAAGAGGATCTGGCATACGTTGTCCACTTCCGCAAGACCTGCCAGCGGTATCAGATCGACTTTGCAAAAGCCGATCCGGACGAACGCAACTTCGTGATTCACATGGCGGAGAAAACATTTTTGCAGAAGCGTGCTTAATTTTGTTGTTGATCGAAGCTACTCCGATAAATCGGGAGTTCATCTATAGTGTAGTGAAAACACATCGTCGTCGCGGACTGCGCTAGTTCGCGACGACTTTTTTATGCGTTGCATCAAAAAGTCATCTCTCACCCACTCCGTCGCGCCTCCTCTCAAAATCGTGACCGCTGATGCGGTGAAAATGCTTGCATCCGGGGCGGGGAGGGGATATACTGTAGGCAGACGTTATATTTCTGACAGGAGCACGAAGGAGGAAGGGTTATGATCCGGATCAATGCGATGGGGGATGCCTGCCCGCTGCCGGTCGTGAAGACGCTGCGGGCGCTGCAGTCGCTCGGCGGCGCGGGGAGCGTGGAGACGCTGGTCGACAATGAAACGGCGGTGCAGAATCTCCGACGGCTGGCCGAGAGCAAGGGCTGCAGCATCGAGGTCGAGACGATCTCGGACGCCGAATACCGCGTCACCATCACCGCGGCGGAGGGCGCGGAGCTGCCGAAGGAGGAGGCGATCGCCTGCACTGCCCCGGCGGCGCAGAAAAAGACCGTCGTCGTCATCTCGGCCGACCACATGGGCGAGGGGAACGAGGAGCTCGGCAGAGCTCTGCTCAAGGCGTTCTTGTTCGCGCTCACGCAGCAGGAGACGCTGCCCGCGGCGATCCTGTTTTACAACGCCGGCGCGGCCGTCACCTGCGAAGGCTCGGCCTCGCTCGAGGACCTGCAGGCGCTGCAGAGCCAGGGCGTCGAGATCCTGACCTGCGGCACCTGCCTCAATTACTACGGCCTGACCGAAAAGCTCCGTGTCGGCGAAGTGACCAACATGTACGTCATCGCCGAAAAACAGCTCCAGGCCGACTGCATCATCCGCCCGTAAACTCATGAAATCGCCCGGCCATCCGCAGGATGACCGGGCGGTTTTTATGCGGGTGATGGATCTCAGGGCAATACATGACAGACACCCCCCAAACCAGAAGACTGAACTGGCCTCCGCGCAAAAAACCCACCGTATTTCAATCAAAATACGGTGGGTTTCATAATCAGGAAATTTACCCCCACACGTTATTTTCCGGGGTGCCGGAGAGGAATTGGCGGACGTTGCGGATGGTGCAGTCCAGGATGCGCTGGCGGCTTTCGATGGGGGCCCAGGAGATGTGCGGGGTGAGGATGCAGTTTTTCGCCTGCAGGAGGGGATTGTCGCTGCGGATGGGCTCGGTGGAGACGACGTCGAGCGCGGCGGCGGCGACCTTGCCGCTGTTCAGCGCGTCGGCCAGATCCTGCTCGGCCACGAGCTGTCCGCGGGCGTTGTTGACGAGGATCACGCCGTCTTTCATCTTGGCGATGTTCTCCCTGCAGATGATCTTCTCGTTCTCCGGCGTCAGATTGCAGTGCAGGGCGATCACGTCCGAGGCGGCGAGCAGCGTGTCCAGCTCGACGTATTCGCCGACGGCGCGGCCGGCGTCGGTGGGAAAGACGTCATAGGCCAGCACGCGCATGCCGAGCGCCTTTGCGATGCGGCCGGTCGACTGGCCGATGCGGCCGAAGCCGATGATGCCGATCGTCTTATGCTCGAGCTCGATGAGCGGGTAATCCCAGAAGCACCAGTCGGGGCAGCTGGCCCAGCGGCCGGCATGGACGGCGTCGCTGTGGTGGCCGATGTGGTGGCAGGCCTCGAGCAGCAGGGCGATGGCGTACTGGCTGACCGAGGCGGTGCCGTAGGCCGGGACGTTGCAGACGGGGATGCCGCGCTCCCTGGCGCAGGCGATATCCACGACGTTGTAGCCCGTGGCCAGCACGCCGACCATTTTGATGTTGGGGCAGGCCTCAAAGACCGCCCGCGGCAGCGGCGTCTTGTTGGTCAGCACGATCTCGGCGTCCGCGATGCGCGCGATCGTCTGCGCAGGATCTGTCAGGCTCGTCCGGTCATAGACCGTCACCTCCGCCAGCTCCCGCAGCCCATCCCAGCTCAGATCGCCGGGATTTTCCGTATAACCATCCAGAATCACAAGTTTCATGTTCGTTTATCCTTCCGTCAGAATCCGCGCAGGCCGCCCTGCGCACAGCTTGCTTTGATTCTATCACAGACCGGCGGATTTTTCTGCATGAATTTGATTTTTTATATGGTACGCACGGAGAAGCCTGGCGCACACAAAGGATCGGGGTATAACGAAAAAAAGAAAACCACCTCCGGCAGCTGCCGGAGGTGGTTTTTGTCATGTACGGACCTCGATGCTGCCGCCGGTGGCGAGGGTCTTGCCTTCGAGGAGCAGGAGCTTTTCGGCGAAGAGGCGGGCGAAGCCGCTCAGGATGGCGGCGGAGGTGATCATCTCCGGGGTGTCACGGACGGCAAGCTCCATGGTGACCTCGCGGTCAAACATGGCGGCGGCCGTCAGGCGGACCTGGTCGATGAAATACTGCGCGCACAGCTGGTGCCGCCGCACATAGGCGTCATAGGTGCGCCGGACCTCGTCCTCCGGAAGATCGCCGGGCAGCAGCGTCTGCAGCTCGGACAGGCGGAGCGCCTGCTTGAGCGTGCAGATCATGATCAGATAGGCGATATGCACGCGGTAATAGCGCTTTTTGCGCGGCTCCGGCAGAAGCCGGGTGCGGACGTAGTTGTTGATGGCGGCCGCCGTGATGGGCTCGGGCTGCTTGAGCTCGGGCGGCAGATAGTCAAGGTACTGCCGCAGAAGCAGCACGACCTGCTCCATGTACAGCCCGAGATCCGGGATCTGCTCCCACGCGGGCAGACGGTAGGCGGCGAGATACTTTTCCCAGCGCCGCAGCTTGCCTACGACAAGGTCATTGTCGAATTCCATAAACTTACACACACCTTTCGTAACCAGTATAGCACATTCCGGATAAATGCAACGAATATTTGTACTGGAAGACGAATTGACATTGCGCTGGATATGTGTTAATCTGATATGGAAGATTACATGCAGAAAGAAGCAATATCATGTTCAGAATCGTAACCGATACCTCGGCCAATCTCCCGACTGCGTATCTGCAGCAGGAGCATATCACGATCATTCCCTTCACCTTCCACGCGGACGGAGACGAGCAGGCCTGTCTGGACCTCAATACCTTCGACGCGAAGACCTTTTATGCGCAGATGCGCAGCGGGACGAAGGTCTCGACCTCGCAGATCCCGCCGCAGCGCTATCTCGATGTGCTGACCCCGATGCTGGAGGCAGGGGGAGGACGTGCTGTTCGTGAGCATGTCCTCCGGTATCAGCGGCTCGTATGCCTCCGGCCAGATCGCCGCGCGGCAGCTGCGCGAGGAATTCCCGGCGCGCAAGCTCCTGCTCGTTGACACCTACAGCGCCTCGCTCGGCGAGGGTCTGCTCGTCATGCGCGCGGTCGACTGCCGCCGCGAGGGGATGAGCATCGACGACACCTACACCCTTCTGCGTTCGCTGCGGCACCGCATGGCGCAGATCTTCACGGTCGACGACCTGCGCTACCTCCGCAGGACCGGCCGCCTGTCCAATCTCGAAGCCGCCGTCGGGACCGTGCTGCAGATCAAGCCCCTGCTCAAGGGCGACCCGCAGGGCAAGATCGTCTGCTTCGCCAAGCTCCGCGGCCGCCAGCGCGCCATCGAGGCCATTGCCAAACGCTATGAAGAGCTGGTCCGCGACGCGCAGACGCAGACGGTCGGCATCGCACATGCCGACTGCGCACCCGACGCGCAGATCCTCGCCTCGCTGCTGCGCCGCAGCAGCTGCCCGCCGAAGCAGATCCTGCTGGTGGACTACGAGCCGGTGACCGGCTCGCACGTCGGCCCCGGCGCGCTGGCGCTGTTCTTCCTGTCGGACGACAAGGTCAGAATGATCTAATCAAAATAGCCTCCTCAAGCTTTCGGCTGTACGGCTCTGCTGTGCAGCCGGATTTTTTTGCCCTGGGAGATTTGGATTTCGTTAAAAACTGAAAATTCATCTTGAAAAGAAAGTTGTCAGTTTGTATAATGGTATAAAATCGCGGGAAAGGGGGCGCCGGTATGGAGAACGAGGAACTCCCGCAATATATGCGGATCGCGGGATCCGTCGCCGGGCGGATCGCGGAGGGACAGTTTGCCGAGGGGGAAAAGCTTTCCGGGCGGTCAAAGCTCTCGTCAGAGTATCAGGTCTCTCCAGAGACGATCCGCAAGGCCGTGCAGCTGCTGCGCGATATGCAGGTCGTAACGGTCAAGGAGCAGAGCGGGGTGTACGTGCGCTCCGCTGAGAATGCGAAGCGCTATTTGCAAATGATCGGCGAAAAGCTCGAGCTGCGGCGGAAAAAGCAGAAGCTGCGCGCGCTGCTCGCCCAGCAGGAGGCGGTCGCGCGGCAGGTCTCAGAGCTGTGCGGCAGCATTCTGGACGATCCCATGCAGCCCATACAGGCTGCAGAGCAGCTGCAGAATTATGCCTGCCGCGTTCCGCAGGACTGGTCGGATGCGGGGCGGAGCCTCGGCTCGCTCCATTTCTGGCAGGCAACGGGCGCGACCGTCGTCGCGATCCGGCGCGCAGAGGCCATGTTCATCTCACCCGGCCCGTACGCGGAGCTGTATGGGGGCGATCTGGTCATTTTTGTGGGCGACCCGGAGGCCCGGGAGGCTGTCGCCCGGTTTTTCAGGAAAACGGAAGCAACATGAGTCCGGCAGGTGTCTGCCTGCCGGAAGGGAAAGGAGACACTTGTGGTTCATAACGAAATTCACGCGATCGATCTGGCCATCATTGCGGCCTATCTGATCGCCATGGTGCTCATTGGCCTGGTCGTGGTCAAAAAGGTCAAGAGCATGGACGATTATTATCTGGGCGGACGGTCCTTCGGGCCGCTGGTGCTGATGGCCACGGTATGCGCGACCATCATCGGCGGCAGCGGCCTGATGGGCCGTGCGGGCGTTGCGTATTCCAGCGGCTTCAAGGCCATCATGACGGCGCTGCCGTATCTGCTCGGGATGTTTATCTTCTCCGGCTTTGCCGGACGCATTTCCGACGTCGGACGGAAATTCAACGTCACGTCCATCCCGGATCTGTTTGAGCAGCGTTTCGGGAAGACGGCCAAGGTCGTGCTCGGCTGCCTGATCGCGTTCACGATGATGGGCACTGTCGCCTCGCAGGTCACGGCGACTGCGACGATCATCAACATGCTCGGCGGCGAGATCGGCATCTCGTATGAGATGGGCGCGCTCATCGCCTGCGCGGTATTCATCATCTATACGGCGACCTCCGGCCTGTTCGGCGTTATTTATACGGACGTCTTTCAGTTCGTCATGCTGATCCTGTTCGTGTATATCCTCATTCCGACATCGTCGCTCATCAAGCTCGGCGGGATCGGCAATTTTGTGCAGAATCTCGCGCCAGAGCTGGCGAAGCCGTATCTGGACGGCAGCATCGTCGGCGATATCATCACCTATTTCGTCTTCACCCTCGCTGGCGCGGAGATGTGGCAGCGGGCCTTTGCTGCCAAGAACCGCAAGTCGGCCAAGGAGGGGCTGTTCCTCGGGACGCTGGCCTACGGACTGACGATCCCGCTGGTGTGGTTCATGGGCGTCGTGGCGCACCAGCTGGTCCCGGCGGAGAAGCTCGCGGCCTACGGCTCGACCGACGCAGTCGTCCCGGCACTGGCGATCGAGATCCTGCCGGTCGGCCTGACAGGTCTGGCGCTGGCGGGCATCCTGTCTGTCATCATGTCCACGGCAGACAGTTATCTGATCGTCTCCGTACAGACCTGCGTGCATGATATCTACAAGGTCTTCAGGCCCGATATCCCGGAGAAAAAGGAGCTGCGGCTGACGCGTGTGTTCGCGGTGATTCTGCCGCTGGGCGCGCTGTTCATCGCGCTGTATATCAAAAATGCGTATAATATCCTGATGTTTGCCTGGAGCTTTTATGCGGCCGCCGCGGGCCTGCCCGCCTTTGCGGCGCTGTACTGGAAAAAGGCGACGAAAGCCGGGATCCTGGCCGGTATGGGCGCGGGCTTTTCGGTGACGATCGTGTGGAAGCTGCTGGGGCAGCCCTTCGGCCTCGGCGCGACAGTCCCGGGGGCGATTGCCTGTGCGCTGGCGCTTGCGCTCGTGAGCCTTGCGACCTGCAAAACACCCCAGCACCTTCCTGGACCCCCGCGAAAAAGCTGCGGCATAAAACGAACAGCCCGGACACGAAAGTGTCCGGGCTGCTGCTTTTATTTGCCATTGGCTTACGCGCAGGCCGCCTTTGGACTGCGCGTAAGGATGGGTTGGAGAGGATTCCAAAAGAAGAGGGGTGACGGCGATTGTCACGCGCACGGCTGTCGGCTTATCCGCAGATATTTCCGCGGCATCAGCCGGGCGCATCGCCGGAAGATGCAGAAGAGAACCGATCGGTTTGTTTCACTTCTTATATTCCAAATATAGCGGAAGATTTTGAACAGGGTTTCAAAAACCGGTAAAGAAATTGTGAACAGTTCACAGTCTGGTGACGCGCACTTGCGGCAGAAGCTGTTCGATGTCACCAAGCCTGGCTGCCTGCGTGCCGGAGCACATGACGTTGGCCGCGCCCGTCGCCATAGCGAGGCGGGCCGTATCCTCACGCGAGAGCTGCCGCTGCCGCGCGTAGGCGAGCGCCGCGACGACGCTGTCGCCCGCGCCGACCGTGCTGCCGACCGGTACGCGCGGGCTTTCGCAGCGCAGCACGCAGTCCTCCCAGCACAAAAGCGCGCCGCCCGCGCCCATCGTCACGGCCACGCAGCCGACGCCCTGCGCCAGCAGCTCCTGCGCGGCCCGGATCGTCTCGTCCTCGGTCGTGAGCGGCCGTCCCATCACGCCGGAGAGCTCCGCCTGGTTGGGCTTGATGAGCGCGGGACCGGCCGTGACGCCCTGCCGCAGCAGCTCGCCCTCGGCGTCGAGATACACGGCCGCACCGGCGGCGCGGCAGGCCAGGATCCAGTCGCGGTAGAGCGTATCCGGCGCGCCCGCGGGCGCCTTACCGGACAGCACGACCAGATCACCCGGGCGCAGCCGGCCGGTCAGCTGCGTGAGAAGCTTAGAAAGGACGGCTTCGTCCGCCGGGGCACCCGGCTCGTTGACGTCGGTGTTGGTGTGCAGCGTGGGGTCGACGATCTTGAGGTTCGTGCGTGTCTCGTGCTCGGTGAACAGGTACATGCCCTCGATGCCGAGCGCGCGCAGCGCGGACTCGATCTTCTGCCCGGCCGCGCCGCCGAGGATGGCCGCGGCCACGCTCGGCTCGCCGAGCTCCCGCAGGACCTTGGAGACGTTGATGCCCTTGCCGCCGGGGTCGGTGCGCATGGCCGAGATCCGGTTGACCTCGCCCAGACGGAACGAGGGGATCTGCACGGTTTTATCCAGCGCGGGATTGAGCGTAACGGTATAGATCATGACAGGGCCTCCAAGTAACTTTTTTGGATAGTTTAGCACGCAGGGCGGGGAAAAACAAGGCGGGCAAAAGAATACGCGCAGACAAATGACCAGTTTGTCTGCGCGCGTTCTAAACAATATGGAGAAAAGGAGAAAAATGAAAAAGACGTTTGCTTCTTGCAAGTATAGAATATCAGGATGGTATTAAAAAACTTAGGGGGTAGATTTTAAATATCTGTGAAATCCTATGTCATTTCTTCTTTTTTCGCAAACGGAGCTACCGGACTGCCAGCACCAGCAGAAGCGTCGCTGCCAGATACAGCGCGAACGCGGCTGCGGCCAGCAGCAGAACGATCCCGCCCAGCAGCAGCGGCACGCCGCCGCGGCGCCGGCGCAGCACGAGCAGCGTGATGCCGCCCGCCAGCGTCAGGATGAAGCCGATCAGAGCAAGATCTGCGCGCATGGGCGTCCTCCTTTCGGGTGGCGGGGCTTAGAAATAATCGCCCCAGCCGTCGTCTTCGGTGTAGTCGCCCCAGCCGTCGCCGGGATCGGACCACGGATCGTAGTCGTCGTAATATTCGTCGCTGTAATCCCAGCCGGCGTCGTTGGATTCCATGTATTCGCCGGTGTCGTCATCGATGTAGCCGTCGGAGCCGTAGCTGATGAACTCGTTCTCATAGCCGTTCCAGTACCAGACGTCGCCGTCCTCGTCGTACCAGTAGTACGGCGTGCCGTAGTCGCCGGAATCACCGGAGTAGGTGGGCTGGGCGGGCACGGGCTTGGGCGCGGTGCTCCAGCCGGCGGTGTAGGAGAGGGTGGTGAGCATGTTGCTGCAGATGTCGAAGTAGTTGCGGATGCGGCCTTCGAGCGCGATGGTCGTGGCGACGAGGGCGTAGCCCGTCGGGCCGTAATACCGGACCTCCATGCAGCCGCGTACCGGCTGGGTCAGATCGCCGGAGAAGATGTCGCCGTCGAGCCACATATAGCCGGTCAGGCTGTAATAGTCGCCGTTATCCTTGAAGTCCGAGCCGAAGGACTTGATGAGATAGCTGCCGTACATGCTCTTCATGAAGTCGTCGAGCATCTTGACCATGTAGGTCTTCGCGGTGGCCGCGCCCTTTTCCATGTAGGGGTCGAAGCCCTCGATGGGCTGGAAGGCGATCATGATGTTGGAGTAATAGTCGTCCGTGCCGTCTTCCATCACGGCGTTGAAGCTCAGCGCGTTCGAGACGTTCGGCTGCTCATGCGCCTCCATCTGGATGGGGTAGTCGATGGTGACGTTGGTGAATCCGCCGGGGAAGGCGGCGGTCTGGTTCAGATCGTCCTCGGGCGTGGGCAGGAGCATGATGTAGTCCATGGCGGTGAGCGTATTGCCGTTTGCGTCGCTCAGAGCGCCGTAGGCCGTCTGCCACAGGGAGACGAGCTGGGAATCATCCTCCATGCAGAGCGTGATGTTCTCGCCCTCGTCCACGACGTAGCCGGGGCCGACCTGCTCGCCGTAGAGGTTGATGGCGATCCACTCGTAGTCCTCGTTGATGACGAAGTAGAACGGCTCGCCCGCGAGCTTCCAGCAGCCGGTATAGCCGCTCAGATCGCCGGAAAGCGTGGGCTCGGTCTCTTCAGAGACATAGGCGGTCTCATCCGCCTCGTCATAGTCGGACGGGTCATAGTCGTGCGCGATCTCGATGGGTACCTCGCCCTCGGGCGGCAGGAAGATGATATAGTCGCCGTCCTGGATCGCGAAATCCAGCTCGTCGACACTGGTGTCGTACAGGATGTAGTTTTCGTCGTTGTAGACGAGGATGTTATAGGCAGAGGGGACCTCGGATTCCTTGTAGGTGCCGAGATTGGCGCTGATGGTCTCGCCGTCGGCGAACGCGCCGTCGACAAACTCGGTGTCCCATTCGGTGCTGGTCGAGGGGGTGATGCTGATGGACGAGATCTCGCGTCCGGAGCGGTTGACGAGTGTGACGGAGACGGTCACGTCCTTTTCGCCGCAGCCGGTCAGAAGCAGCAGGCACAGGACCGCAGCCAACAGCACAAGAAGCAGGTTCCTGACTTTTTTCATGATGATCCTCCCGGATTGAAATTGAAAAAAACTCCACGATAAACGGTCTGATACCAGTTTACCGTGGAGCAGTCGGGTTTCATAGGCCCCTCAGGGGCTAATCTTGGGCAGCACATCGGCCAGCAGCATCCGCTTGCCGCGCGCGCCGCCGTCAAGACCGAGCTTGTCAAAGATGCGCTTGAGGTGGTTTTTGACGGTGGCCTCCGACAGGTGCAGCGCTTCGGCGATCTCGGCGTTCGTCCGGCGCGCGGCGGCGAGCTGCGCGATCTCCAGCTCCCGCGGGCTGAGACTGCTGACGCGCGAACGCGCGGCGGCCGTCTCCGGCGATCGCAGCAGCGGGCCGAGCAGCGCCGCGTGCTCCGTGAACGGCAGGGTCAGGCCGTCCGGCGCGGCGAGGCGCCGGGCCGTGCCGAGCTCCCGCTGCGCATCTCCCGGCGGCCGAGCTGGAACTGCGCGCAGGCGAGCTGGATATGCAGATAGATATCCGCCAGGCAGGTATGTAAGGCGGTGTTCAGCGCGGCGCAGCTCTCGCCGCGGGCGAGCAGCTTCGTCCATTCGCCAAGGGCCAGCAGCACCTCATTCTGCACGATGCGCAGCATTGGCAGCACCGGGCTGAGGAACGATGCGTCCGCCTCCGGCGTCAGATACCACGCGCCTGGGTCCGCGCGGCCGCGCATGGCGTCCAGCCACGCCTGACAGAGGTCGAGCGTGCGCAGGAGCAGAAACTGCCGCTGCGATTTGAGCGTCCCGTGCAGCTGCGCGAGCGTCTCGTCGATCCCGGCCTCTCCATGCTGCAGAAGGGAAAGCCGCAGGGCGGTAAACTCCGCCGTGAGGAGGATGCTGTACTGGCCGCGCGCCTGCGCGGCGTCTCTGGCCAGATGGCAGCCGATCTCCGCGTCGGTGAAGCGCCCGCGCAGCAGGTCGGTCTCGCACTGCATGGAGTGCTCCGCGCCGCTGCCGTGGCCGTCGGTGACCTTGTAGTAGTAGGGCATGCACGCGCGCATCTGCGCGTTTTCCTCGTCGAGCTGCCCGGGCGTGCGGTGGAACATCATGAGGACCGACGGCGAGCCGAAGGTCCACGTGCCGCCGAGGTCGATGCAGCGGGTCGTGCGCGTCATGCGCGCGCAGGCCGAGCGGTGGAGCTCGCTCATGGCGGCGATGTCGTTGTAGCGCAGAAAGCTCATCACCAGGTCGCATTCGCCGAGATAGTTGCTTTTCTCCGCCTCGGAAAGGCTACTGCCGGCCTGCAGGCTCTCGAGCAGCAGCTTCTGCAGCCGCAGCAGCTCCGGGATCTGCCGGAAGGAATAGAGCTTGCGCATCAGCACGCAAAGCGCGTCCGGGTGCCGCCGGAGCGCTTCCTCCGGGCACGATTGGCACCAGCTTAGCAGCATCTGCCGGTGCTCGCCGCAGATAGACTTTCCACAGTCGCGCGCCGCGGCGGTCAGGACGCCGTCCCAGTCGCCGCCGCGGCAGAAACTCCGCGGCCAGCAGCTCCTCGCCCGCCCGGCTGTACCACTGGCCGAGCCTGCGGCAGACCGACTGCTGCAGCGCCTCGTCCAGCTGCGCGAACTTCCGGCGCAGCAGCATCCGCAGCATGTGGTGGCAGCGGTAGACGCCCGCGTCGCCGGTGGTGATGAAGGCGTTGTTGTGCGTCAGATCGTGCAGCAGCGCCTCGCCGTCGGCCTCCTGCCAGACGAAGCAGGCCTGTTCGGCGGTGAATTCCTCGGTCAGGCAGTTTTTGAGCAGGAACAGCCGCCGCCGCTCGTCCAGCGGGTCGAGCATGACCTGCTCGATGAGCGTGTCGGCGCTGCGGGAGTCCGGCTGCCAGACGCCGGTCTGGCAATACGCCCGGAACATCAGATAGAGCATGGCCCGCCAGCCCTCGCTCACGGCGAAAAGCGCCTGCGCCTGCGAAAGCGTCATCGGAAGACGGCAGCAGGCGGCATACCGGCAGATCTCCTCCGGCCGCAGCCGAAGGTCGGCCGCGCCGATCGTCAGAAGGCCGCTGCCCAGCCGCAGCTGCGCGGCGGCGGAGAAGATCTGGTTGCGCGAGAGCAGGACGATGTGGACCTGCGGCGGCAGCCGCTCGGCAAGGAACGAGACGATGCCGGGCAGATCGACGCTCTGCAGCAGATGCACGTCGTCGAGAATGAAAAATACGGGATCCGGATGCCCGGCCAGCGCGTCCTGCAGCAGCTCGTGCAGCAGGCGCATGGTATGCGGGTCAGCCGGGAAGCCGAGTGCCTGCAGCTGCCCGGCGAGCACGGGCCGCGGCCGCAGCGCGCGGCAGAAGCCGTCCCAGAAATCCTGACGGCTGTCGGCCGCGACGAGCTGGCGGAAGATCTTTGCGTGCGGGATCCGGGCGGCCAGCTGCTGCTGCCACCATTTCAGGGCGGTCGATTTGCCGTAGCCCATGGGGGCGATGACGGTCGTGACGGTATGGCTGCCGATGCCCGCAAGCGTTTTTTGCAGGCGTTCGGAGAGATACAGATTGTTGACAGACGGATGCTGATCCATAAAACGTCCTCCTGATTTCCTTTATTTTAATAGTTTTGGATCGATCCGTCAATTTACTTGACAAGTATTTTCTGCGCAGGTAAAATCTAAAATGATAAAATGCCAGAAAATCTGCCAGGAGGACCGGCCATGCTGTTTGACGCCATCAGAAGAAGACGCCAGGAAAAAGCGGACAGTCAGCAGGCGTGGCTCGCGCGCTGGCAGTCGCTCGTGCCGGAGGAAAACCGCAACGTGCCGGTCACCGTCGAGGGGCAGACCCGCATCGCCTATATCCAGATCAACCAGTTTGTCGTCATGCTGCAGGACGGGCTTCTGATGAAGGCGCATTTTTTCGACGTCTGCGAGTTTTTTCAGAAGGCGGGCTATCACGTCGTCTGGCTCATGCGCTGCGTGCAGGACGTGGAGGGCGGCTATCTGAAGCTGGTCAAAATGGAGGACGGCGGGGCCCGCTGCTGCTGGAAATGGCGCAAGCCGACGACGAACTTCGGCCGCTGGACCTCGGATAACTACGGCGTGACCATCCTCATCCAGCACCGGCAGGTGCCGCCGGAGATCACGGATCTTGGCACCTGCAGGCTGCGCGTGCTGCAGCGCGTCACCTGGGCCGAGAGCGACGACGATACGCAGATGGTCCCCGGCCGGACAGAGTTTTTCACAGCCGGCAAGCCCGCTACCCCAGAAGAGCTGCTGCACTGGCTGACCGGCACAACGCTGGCAAATCTGTAAAGAGAGAAAAGGAGCGCCTATGTCTATCACGCTCGAACAGGTCAAGAAAAGCGAGGAGATCACAAGCTATATCCGCAAGGCGGACGAATCGCTGTCCGCGCTGGGCTTTACGGAGCACAGCTTTGCCCACGTGGGCCTCGTCTCGGCGCAGGCGAGCGCCATTTTAAAGACGCTGGGCTATGACGACCGCACGTGCGAGCTGGCCGCCATCGCGGGCTGGCTGCACGACATCGGAAACGTCATCAACCGCATCGACCATGCGCAGTCCGGCGCGGTCATGGCCTTCCGTATCCTCGACAAGATGGGCGCGGCGCCCGAGGAGACGGCCACCATCATCACCGCCATCGGCAACCACGACGAGAAGACCGCCTTCCCGGTCAACCCCGTGGCAGCGGCGCTCATTCTGGCGGATAAAATGGACGTGCGCGCGAACCGTGTGCGGCCGAAGGCCCGCGCGGCCTTCGACATTCACGACCGCGTGAACTACTCCGTCAAAAAGCACGAGGTCACGCTCACCGACAAGGAGATCTGTCTGACGCTCGCCATCGACACGGAGGTATGCGCGGTGATCGAGTATTTTGAAATTTTCATGGACCGCATGCTCCTGTGCCGCCGCGCGGCGGAGAAGCTGGGGCTGCATTTTGCGCTCGTGATCAACGGCCAGCGGATGGCGTAAAAAAATTCCCGGCGGCGGGAACCTTTCCTTCTGCCGATCCGTCTAAAAAAAGAAACGCTCCAAACCGGAGCAAAAGGAGAACAAAACATGGAAACACTGGAAAAGCTGAGAAACGGGATCGACCAGCTGCCGAAGTGGCTGCTGCTCGTGCTGGTCATTTTCCTTGACGGTCTGGTCGGCGGCCTCTACCGCGCGGCCGGGAAGACGACGGCCGCGAAGGTCATCGGCTGGATCATGGCCGCGGCCTATGTGCTGTCGATCCTGTCCTTTGTCGAGCTGCCCGCGGCGCTTGCGACCGTCTCGCGCATCGTGACCGTCGTGTGTATGATCGCGGACATCATCACGGTCATCACGAGCGGGAAGATCACCTTCTTTGCGGACTGAGCGCCGCGGTCCCTGTGATTTTATCCGGCTGCCCGGAGCCCCGGGCAGCGGTAAAATATTCCCGGAAGAAATGAAAAAGAAAAGTTAGGAGCCCTGTCATGAAGCTGTTCACCATCATCCTCTTCGCAATCACGTATATCCTGATGATCGCCCTGCCCAAGAAGCGGCCGTATGTCGCGCTGATCTCGGCGGTCATCTTTGTCGTCTCCGGCGCGATGCCGCTCGGATCCGTCTTCTCGGCCATCGACTGGAACGTCCTTCTGATGCTGGCCGGTACGATGGGCACGGTCGCGCTGTTCATCGAGTCGAAAATGCCGGAGCGTATGGCGGACCTGCTGCTGCAGAAGACGCCCAACGTCATGTGGGTGGCGGTCGCGCTGTCGGTCTTCGCCGGCGTCGTGTCCGCGTTTGTTGACAACGTGGCGACGGTCCTGATGATCGCGCCGGTCGCGCTGTCCATCGCCAAGAAGCTGAAGACCTCCCCGGTCGCGCTGCTCATCTGCATCGCGGTCTCCTCCAACCTGCAGGGCGCGGCCACGCTGGTCGGCGACACGACGTCCATCATGCTGGGCGGCTACGCCAACATGGACTTTTTGGACTTCATCGTGATGGACGGCAAATGCTCCATCTTCTTTGCCGTGGAGCTGGGCGCGCTCGTGACGGTCCCGGTCATCATGTTCATCTTCCGCAAGGAGAAGGGCAAGGTCACCGTCGGCGAGCCGACGGCCGTGGAAGACCTGTTCCCGACCTGGCTGCTGTGCGGCACGGTGGTGCTGCTGATCGCGGCGTCGTTCATCCCGGGCCGCCCGGCGCTGACGAACGGCCTGATCTGCATGACGCTGTTCCTCATCGGCCTCGTGCGCTCCATTCTCCAGAAAAACACTTCGGCCCCATCAAATATGCGCTGGGTGAGATCGACTTTGAGACGCTCCTGCTGCTCATGAGCCTGTTCGTCGTCATCGGCACGCTGACCGAGACGGGCGTCATCGAGGACATCAGCGCCCTGTTCGTCAAGCTCGGCGGCAATAGCCTCTTTGGCATGTACTCGATCATCGTCTGGGGCTCCGTCATCATCTCTGCCTTCATTGACAACATCCCGTATGTCGCCACGATGCTGCCCGTCGTGCAGGGCATCGCGGCCATGATGGGCTGTGACGCGCACGTGCTGTATTTCGGCCTGCTCGTCGGCGCGACGCTCGGCGGCAACCTCACGCCCATCGGCGCGTCCGCCAACATCGCGGCCATCGGCATCCTGCAGAAGGAGGGCTACGAGGTCAAGGCCACCGACTTCCTCAAGATCGGCGTCCCCTTCACCCTCCTCGCAGTCCTCACCGGCTACCTCTACTGCTGGTTCGTGTGGGCATAAGCTGCGGGAACGCCCTGTATTGACCGCCATCGGCTTTCGCCGGATGCGCCCGGCGACCGGTGCAGAATTTTCTTGAAAAAACCGCGCCGCTGGCTTTTGCCAGCGGCGCGGTTTGTATATCCGGGATGCTCAGCTCCGCAGGGCTTCGAGGATGGTGGGGAGGAGGGTATCGCGGTTTTCTTCGGATACCTCGATCAGGCGGACGCGGGGGTGGGAGCGGATGGCCTGGGCCAGCGGGGTGTCGGCCTTTTTCTGGACGACGCCGAGGATGGGCACGCCGCCGTCCAGCAGCGTCAGGATGCGCGCGGAATAGCCCTCCGCCCGCCGCTCCATGCGGCCGATCTCGTCCATCAGAAGAAGGTCGCAGTCCTCCGCGCCCGCCAGCGCGGCGAGGCCCGCCGTCTCGAATGCGGCCGGGAAGGAGACGATGCCGAGCCCCGGCCGCCGGATGCCGATGCGGTTGGCGCTTTCGTGCAGCTCGTCCGGGCTGCACGCGGTGCAGGTAGACCGGGCGGCTGCCGTCGGCCTGCGGCTGGGCCGAGACGGTCCGGAAGCCGCCGAGCTTCTGCGGCTGCAGCGCGTCCAGCGAGGCGCGGAGCAGGGTGCTTTTCCCGATCTGTACGGGTCCGGTCAGAAATACGTGCATGTCCTCACCCCTTCGACGGCTTTTTGTCGGTCCCGGCGCGCAGCGCGCGGTGGCGGATCATCTCCGCGGCGACGGAGACGGCGATCTCCGCCGGGGTCTGGCCGTAGATCTCCAGCCCGATCGGCGCGTGGACGCGGGAAAGATCCGCCTCCGGGATGCCGTTGGCCATGAGATAGGCGTTGGTCGCGGCGATCTTGTGGCGGCTGCCGATGCAGCCGATGTAGGTCGCGGGGGAGCGCAGGGCCTGCAGCAGGACCTCGCGGTCGGCCTGATGGCCGGGCGTCATGATGCAGACATAGTCGTTTTCCGTCAGCGTCAGGTGCGCGCCGATGTCCAGATAATCGCCGAGGATGACCTGCTCGGCGGACGGGTAATGGTCCGGCTTTGCAAAATCCGGCCGGTTGTCATAGATCACCACGCGGAAGCCGACCGAGGCCAGCACCGGCGCGAGCGCCGTGCCCACGTGGCCGCCGCCGAAGATATAGGCGTGCCCGGCCTGCGTCAGAGGCTCGATATAATAGCCGGGGTCGCCCTTTTTCGTGAACGCGTTGGAGAGCAGCATCGGCCGCAGCGCCTCGGGCGTGATGCAGTCCGTAAAGCGCAGGCCGTGGGCCTCGTCGAACGTGCCCATGGCGCTGACGCAGCCGCCGTCCATCCGGTAGACGAGCCAGCTGTCATCGTCACCCCGCAGCAGCTCCAGGATGCCCTGCAGCAGCGCACGGCCGTTTTCGTCTGCCGGGTCAAAGTACTGGAAATAGACCGTCACGTTGCCGCCGCAGATCATGCCGATGTCGGCGACCTGGTTGGGCGCGAGGCAGTAGCCCTGCACCAGCGACTGCTTGCTCTGCAAAACCTCCAGCGCCTTTTCACCGGAACATTTTTCCACAGCGCCGCCGCCGATGGTGCCGACTGTATGCCCGTCGGCGAAGACGGCCATTTTTGCGCCCGCACCGCGCGGCGTGGAGCCGGACGAGGCGAGAATGCTGCACAGCACGACGCTCTGCCCGTCCGAGAGCGCCTGCAGCATGGATGTGAAAAGCGCTTTCATACTAGATCCTCCATCTTGATCGTCAGAATAGCGAGCCGCTTGATCTGCGGCAGATAGTAGGGGAACGCGTCGTCGCCGGTCTTCTGCAGCCGGGGAAGGACGGCCTCGGGCGTGACGGCCCCGGGTGCTTCGTCCTTGCTGTAGATGCGGAAGAACTGCACGGCCTCGTCCAGCGAGGCAAACGGCTGCCCGTGCTCGAGCTCCCGCGCGTCAAAGCGAAACGGGACGCCCATCGCGCGCAGCGCCTCGCAGGCCGCGGGCGCGGTCTCGCCGCGGATGGGCTGCGCGGTCAGGGAAAAGCGGTGCAGCTTGTAATTTTTTTTGATGATGACAAGCGTTTTGGCGCACTGCCTGCGCGCCACGGGCAGGATCTCCGCGAGACTGCCGAAAAAGCAGAAGACCATGCCGTCATACCGCGTCCGGTCTGTGCTCTGCAGCAGATCGCAGGGCAGGGGGGTGATATTGGTGAGGTTTTGCGTCCGGATGGTCTCGCGCAGCACGTCCAGCGCGGCGTCGGAGACGTCGGCGGCGGTGATCGCGTCAAAATACGGGCTCAGCGCTGCCGAGAGGCTTCCCAGGCCGCACCCCGCGTCGCAGAGCGTGCGGCAGCCGGCCAGCTTCGGTGCGAGGATGGCGGCGAGCTGCCGGTGATACTCGCTGCGCGCGTTGGCGTTCTGCATGAGCCGGATCATCTCCGGCGTCCACGTAAACATCAAAGCTCCTCCCCGCCATACGGCGTACAGACGGAAAAGCTCCGTCCCCCGGCCAAAACCTGCGTGACGGCGACCCGGACGCCGTAGAGCGCTTCGAGCAGCTCCGGCGTCAGCACGTCGGCCGGCGGCCCGAAGGCGAGGACCCGCCCGTTTTTGAGCGCGAGCACCTTCGTCGCGTAGCGGAAGGCCTGATTCGGCTCGTGCGTGGAGAAGATCACGCTGTAGCCTCCGGCGGAGAGCGACTCGATGCGCTGCATGACGCGGAAGCTGTTGCCATAGTCAAGACTCGCCGTCGGCTCGTCCATGATGAGCGTGTGCGCGTTCTGAATCAGCGCCCGGCCGAGCAGCATCAGCTGCCGTTCGCCGCCGGAGATGCGCGTGCAGCCGCGCTCGGCCAGCGGCGCGATGCCGAGCTCCGAAAGGATCTGCATCGCGCGCGCCGCCTGCGCGCGCGACGGCCGGTCAAAGGTGCCGAGCTGCGCGCTCAGGCCCATCAGGACGCTCTCGAGCACCGTATGGTCGAAGACCGGGTGGTACGACTGCGGGATATAGGCCAGCTCCGCCGCCAGTGCGCGGCGGGAATACGCCTGCACGTCGCGCCCGGCAATCTTCACGCAGCCGCGCTTCGGCTCCAGAAAGCCGAGCAGGCAGCGGAACAGCGTGCTTTTTCCCACGCCGTTCGGGCCGAGCACGGCGATGCGCTCGCCCTTGTCCGCGCAGAAGCTGACGCCCTGCAGCACATCCGCGCCGCCGTAGGAGAAGACAAGGTCCTGCACGTCAATCTGCATCATGCCGCCTCCCTCCTTTGACGATGAGATAGAGAAACAGCGGCGCGCCGACGAAGGCCGTGAGGATGCCGAGCGGGATCTCGCTCGCGGCAAGGCAGCGGGCCAGATCGTCGACCAGCATCAGAAAGCTCGCGCCCAGCAGCATCGAGCAAGGCAGCAGCCGCTGCGTGTCCTGCCCGACGAGCAGCCGACAGATATGTGGGATCACGAGCCCCACCCAGCCGATCATGCCGCTGATGGAGACGCTCGCCGCGGTCGCCAGCGTGGCGCAGAGGATGACGAGCAGGCGCAGCAGCCGGGTGTTGACGCCCATGCTGCGGGCCTCCGCCTCGCTGACGGACAGAAGATTCAGCCGCCACCGCAGAAAAAAAAGTGGGATCAGGCCGCACAAAATGGGAACCATGGCAAAGTGCAGATCGTCTAAACGAACAGCGGTCAATGCGCCCATCAGCCAGTAGGTGATGGCGGGCAGCTGGTCGGTCGTGTCGGCGACGAGCTTGATGAACGAGGTCCCTGCGGAAAACAGCGAACCGACCATCATGCCCGCCAGCACCATCGCCAGTGTCGAGCGGATGCGGCTGAGCCGGCCGACCAGATAGGTGAGCCCCACGGCCGCAAGGCCGAAGAGAAACGAGCTTGCCGTGATCACCGCGTAGCTTGCGCCGAGCAAAATTGCCAGCGCCGCGCCGAAGCACGCGCCCGTGGACGCGCCGAGCAGATCCGGCGAGACCATGGGGTTGCGGAACATCGCCTGATACGACGCGCCCGCGGCCGAGAGCGCCGCGCCGATGAGCGCGGCGGAGAGGATCCGCGGCAGGCGGATCTGGACGACGACCGAGGCCTCCTCCGCCGTCCACGTGGGCGCGAGACCCCAGCGGCCGAAGGAGACGATGGACAAAAACCGATCCGTCAGCAGCCGCAGCACCTGCAGGGCAGGGACGCGGTAGCGCCCGATCAGGAACGATAGGAAAAAGATCCCCGCGAGCAACGCCGCGAGCGGCAGGATCCAGAGGCCCTTTTTTCTGGTTTTCATACGCAAACTCCGGGGCAGACGGCGTGCCGTCTGCAAAAGCGTTGTTTTTTATAAGGTATCACCCGCGCTGCGTTCCTGTCAAGCGAAATGAATGGGAAAGTATTCGAAACTGTCGAAACGACAGTCCCGCCCGGCGCAGAAGCTGCGCCAGGCGGGACCGGAAGTCAGATATTTTTCAGATGGCGGACATCGAGCGCCGCCGCGTCGTACTGCTCAAGATAGGCCAGCGTTTCCTCCGGCGTCGGCAGCAGCGCGTAGATCTGCAGGCAGGCTGGGCGGATGAAGCGCCGCTCCACCGCGGAGCGGACGAAGCTCTGCAGGCTGTCATAGAAGCCGCCAGTATTGAGCACGGCGATGGCCGGATTGTGCCGCCCCAGCTGCTTGAGCGTCAGCACCTCAAAAAACTCCTCCAGCGTGCCGAAGCCGCCCGGGGCCATGACGAACGCGTCCGCATGGGCGATCATGGCGGTCTTGCGCTCGGCCATGGTGTCGGTCAGGAGAAATTCGGTGCAGTGGTCGAACAAAATGCCGTCCACCTGCAGAAACGTCGGCGCGATGCCGGTGATCTTCCCGCCCGCTTCATATGCGCCGCGGGCCGCAGCGCCCATCACGCCCTGCGCCCCGCCGCCGTAGACGAGCGTGTGCCCATGCTGCGAGCAGGCGGCCGAAGGCATAAGCGGCGTCCAGATAAACAGGATCGATCTCCGGGCTCGAGGCCCCGTACAGGCAGATATTCATGCTTGCTCCTCCCCATGCTCCAGAAGTCCGGCAATCTGCCGGCCGATCGGACAGACGTCCCGGTAATCGCAGCGCTCGTAGTCGCAGTCGGCCTCGCCGTCCTCCACGAGGACCATGCGCGAGGCGTCGATGGTGCGGCAGTAGCCGCTCAGATACGATTCCATGGCAAACCCTCCTATGCGCTCAATTATTTATTATATCGCATGTTTTGGAGAAATGCCAGCGATGAAACGCATTTTTTCGGGAAAAGCGAAATCAGACATTTTGTATCGAAAATCTATTGCGGAATCTTAACGGCTATGATAGACTGAATAAGATAAGTACGCTGGCGTCAGTTAACAAGAGCACACATGCCCGCAGGACGTTCCGGCCCGCCTTTCGCTGCGTTATCGTCCTTGACAGGCGCTAGCAAGGCCTCGGCCCAAAGGAACGGGCCTCGGCAGACCTGACGGTATGATGTCAGGCCCCTGCGTCCTCTGCCTTGCGAAAAACGCGCCGGAGCGCCCGGCGGGTCTTCGAATTTTCCCGGAGCATGGACGGCGGCTGGCAAGGCAGACGAGGCAGATGGGCTGAGGCCCATCAACGAGGATAACGACGCCAGCTGCTGTCCGGGCCCGGGAAAACCATGTGGGCTCTTGTCAACTGACGCCAGTACATGAAAATAGATATAAACCATGTAATTTTTGATTTGGAACTGCGGCGTTTGCTTTTATAGAAAGCAGCGCCGTGTGTGCCATCCGGGAGGTGAGAGAGAATTGGCAATGCAGGAAATCGATGTGATCTCTGCAGCGGAAAAGCAGGCCCGCGCGTGCTGCGAGCAGGCCCGCCAGCAGGCTGCGGATCTTGCCGCGCAGGCGGAAAAAGACGGCGCGGCGCGTCTGCTGGCCGTATCCGCCGGCGCGCAGGAACAGCTGCGCGCGGCAAAGCGGCTGGCAGACGAACAGGCACAGGCGTTCAGCGCCGAGCTGAACAAAACCACGGCAGAGCAGTGCGCGGCGCTGGAACAGGCGGCGAAAAGCCACGCTGACGCGGCTGCGTCAATGATCGTAGAGAGGATCTGGGACAGCGAATGGCAATCTTAAAAATGAAAAAGCTGCGGATCTGCGGCGTTTCGGAGGAGCAGACGCAGCTGATCCGCCAGCTGCAGCTGCTCGGCAGCGTCGAGATCGGCGCGCCGTGTGCGCTGACGGATACGCAGGGGGTGCAGGTGTTCTGTGCCGGAGACGGGAAAAGCGCGGATGCGCTGCTCCGCACGTCCGCCCGGCTCACATCCGCACTGGAGACCCTCAAACACTATGAAACCAAAAAGGGCGGCCTGTTTGCCGCCCGGCCGGAGAAGACCATCGGCGAGCTGTTCAGCGACGAGGCCTATGCCGCCGCGCTGGACACGGCCCAGGCCGTTCTGGACGCGCAGGACGCGCGCAGCCGCCTGGCCGCGGAAAAAAGCAGGCTGACAGCCGTGCGAGAGAGCTTCGTGCCGTGGCAGCAGCTGCCGCTCCCGCTGGAGACTCTCGGGACGCAGCACACGCGCATCCTGCTCGGCACCGTCCCGGCGCAGACAGACTTGGAGGCGCTGCGCGCCAAGGTCTTCGAAGCGGCGGATGAAGTGCAGCTCGAGCAGATCAGCGCCGACCAGCAGAGCCTGTATCTGCTCGTCTTCGTCCACAAATGTGCGGCGGAGGCCGTGGGTGCGGCACTGCGTGAGGCGGGCTTCGCCCTGACCACGTTTGACGGCGTGCAGGGCACGGCGGCGGAGAATATCCGCCGGACCGACGAGGCCATTGCCGCCTGCGAACAGCAGGACGCCGAAAAGCTTGCGGAGCTGACCGCGCTTGCTGAACAGAAGCCCGCGCTGCAGCTGGCCTTTGACCGCTGCACGCAGGAGATCTCCAAGGCGCAGGCGGCCGACCGGCTGGTACACTCCGAGAAGACCTTCTGCCTGGGCGGCTGGGTGCCGTGCGAGGACGTGGGAAAGCTCGAGGCGCTGCTCTCCGGCTTCTGCTGCGCGTGGGAGCTGACGGACCCGGCACCGGAGGAGTACCCCGACGTGCCGGTCAAGCTCAAGAACAACAAGCTGACGTGGCCGCTCAACATGGTCACGGAGATGTACTCGCTGCCGGCCTACGACGGCGTGGACCCGAACCCGCTCATGGCGCCGTTCTTCATTTTGTTCTACGGCATCATGATGGCAGATATGGGCTACGGGCTTCTGATGATCCTGGCTTCCATCATCATCACGAAAAAGTCCCGGCCGAAGGGAACGAGCGGGCAGATGTTCGGCCTCATGTTCTCCTGCGGCATCAGCACGTTCCTCATGGGTGCGCTGACGGGCGGCTTCTTCGGCGACTTCCTGCCGCAGCTCGTGGGTATCATCAACCCCGACACGACGTTCAAGGCGCTCCCCGCGCTCTTCACCCCGCTCGACGACACGATCACGATCCTGATCGGCGCCATGGCGCTCGGCTTTGTCCAGATCGTGACCGGCATGGCCATCAGCTTCGTCGAGAAGATCAAGAAGGGCCAGATCATGGACGCCATCTGGGAAGAGCTTACCTGGTGGGTCGTGTTCGCGGGCATCGCGTGCATGGCGCTCGGCGTGACGAACATCGTTTTGTACGTCGGCCTCGGCATGGTCGTGGTCGGCTCCGGCTGGAGCGCGAAGGGCTTCGGCAAGGTCACGGCGATCTTCGGCTCGGTCTACAACCATGTGACGGGCTACTTCGGCGATATTCTTTCGTATTCCAGACTGATGACCCTGATGCTGGCAGGCTCTGTCATTGCCTCGGTCTTCAATACGCTCGGCGCGATCCCGGGGAACGTGGTGTTCTTCCTGCTCGTGTCGGTAGCCGGCAATGGACTCAACTTCGCGCTGAACCTGCTGAGCTGCTACGTCCATGATCTGCGTCTGCAGTGTCTGGAATACTTCGGAAAATTCTATCAGGACGGCGGCAAGCCGTTTGAACCCCTTGCGATCAACACCAAATACGTAGACATTCAATCTTAAGGAGGAACTCTATCATGCAAGCTTTTTTTGACGCTTTCGGCGGTCTGGCTCTGGCGCTTCTGGGCGCGGGTCTTGCGGCGGCGCTGTGCGCCATCGGTTCGGCAAAGGGCACCGGCATGACCGGTGAGGCGGGCGCAGGTCTGCTGTGCGAGGATCCGGCCAAGTTCGGCAAGGTCCTGATCCTGCAGGTCATCCCCGGCACGCAGGGCCTGTACGGCCTCGTCGTGTGGTTCTTCGCCATCTTCCGTATGGGTCTGCTGTCCGGCTCGCTGCCTGACCTGACCATCACGCAGGGCCTGCAGTACTTTGTCGCGTGCCTGCCCATGGCGCTCGGCGGCATGATCTCCGCCATCGCACAGGGCCGCGTGGCCTGCGCGTCCATCAATCTGCTGGCCAAGAAGCCCGACCACTGGTCCAAGGGCATGGTGCTGTGCGTCACGGTCGAGTTCTACGCGATTCTTTCCCTGCTGGCCTCCATGCTGATGATCATCAATATCAGCAAGTAACCCTGTATAAGAGGGCGAAACGATGAACGGAATTGAAAAGATCTCCGCCCGCATTCTCGCGGACGCCGAAGCGGAAGCCGCCGCCATCCGCGGCCAGGCCGAGGAAAAGGCGGCGCAGATCGCGGCGGACTATGACAAAAAGATCGCGGCCGAGCAGCAGCGGCTCTCGGCGGAGGTCGAGGCCGAGGCTGCCAAGCAGCTCGAGCGCGACCAGGGCGCGGCCCGCATGGCCGCGCGCCGGCAGCTGCTCGAGACGAAGCAGGCGCTTGTCGACAAGGCCTTCCGTCAGGCCGAGCAGCAGCTGCGGTCGCTGCCGCAGGCAGAGTATGAGGCCCTCTGCGCCCATCTGGCCTGCGGCGCGAGCACGTCCGGCTGCGAGGAGCTCATCTTCTCCGCGGAGGACCGGGAGCGCGTCGGCGCAGCCGTCACGGCAAAGGCCAACGAGCTGCTGCAGAAGGCCGGTAAGCCCGCGCAGCTGACGCTTTCGGCCGAAACGCGGCCGATCCGCGGCGGCGTGGTACTGAAAAACGGTCTGATCGAGACCAACTGCTCGCTTGGGACGCTGGTCGACGGCCTGCGGCCGGAGCTTTCCGGCAAGGTCGCGGCCCGGCTGTTTGGCTGAGAAGCCGGGAGGCCGATGTGACGGAACAAACGAAAAAGAAAACCAGAGCGTGCAGGGATACCGACTATCTGTTCGTGTCGGCGGCGTATCTGCGGGCGAAGGAGCCGCAGCTGCTGAGCCGGGAAAAGGCGGAGCGGATGCTCGCCTCCTCGGTGCAGGAGGCCGCGCGGATCCTGGAGGGCTGCGGCTATGCGGACGTGCTGAGCGTCGGGCTGGACCGGGCGCTGAACGACCGCCGCACCGCCGTGTTTGACGATCTGGAGGCGATCGCGCCGAAGGACGGCATCGTCAGCCTCTTCCGCATGCGCTACGATTACCACAACGCCAAGACCATCGTTAAGGCCGAGGCCATGGGCAAGGACCCATCCGGCCTGCTGCTCGGCGGCGGCCGCGTGGACGCGCAGGCGCTCAAGACGGCGTATGAGACCGGCGAGGCAGGCCCCGCGCCGCAGGCGGTATTGGAGGCCATGACGGCCGCGCGCGACGCGCTGTCAAGAAGCGCCGACCCGCAGCTGGCGGACCTCATCCTGGACCGCGCGTATTTTGCCGAATACCATGCCGCAGCCGCGCAGGTGGGCAGCAGCTTCCTCATGGGCTATGCCGCTCTGCAGGCGGACAGCGCGAATCTCCGCGCCGCCGTCCGTGCCCGCCGGATGCAGAAGGACGCGGGCTTCCTGGAGGGCGTGCTCGTCCCCGGCGGCAGCGTCGACCCGGCGGAGATCTGCCGGGCGCCGGGGCAGGACGAGCCGTTTGCCCCGCTGTTTGCCGCTTCCGCGCTCTTTGCCGCGGCACAGGCGGGCGACGAATCACAGACCGGCTCTCTGACCGCGTTCGAGCGGCTGTGCGACGATACGCTCACGGCGTATTTCGCAAAGGCCCGGACCGTCGTCTTCGGCGAGCAGGTCGTGATCGCCTATCTCTGCGCGCTGGAGACCGAGATCGCCGCGGCACGGATGATCGTGAACGGCCTGCAGATCGGGCTTCCTGCCGATACCATCCGCACGCGGCTGCGGGAGCTGTATTTTTGAGCGAGGTGCCTTATGTATAAGATCGCAGTTTTGGGCGAACGCGAGAGCGTCATGGGCTTTGCGGCTCTGGGCCTCACCGTGTTTCCCGTGGATTCCGCCGAAGAGGCGGCGGAGGCCTTCCACCGCCTGACCCGGCAGTCCGACGCGTACGCCATCATCTATGTGACCGAGACCTACGCCGCCGCGCTGGCGCCGCAGATCGCAAAGTTCGAGACGAGCGTCACGCCGGCCGTCATCCTCATCCCCGGCGCGGGTGGCAGCCAGGGGCTGGGCATGAGCGCGCTGAACGCCGCGGTGGAACGGGCCGTTGGCTCGAATATCATTTAACTATCCTTTAAATTTAGAAAGGATCCGATGAAATGTCAGGTAGAATTGTAAAGGTATCCGGTCCGCTGGTCGTTGCCGAGGGGATGGAAGACGCCAATATGGCGGACGTCGTCCGCGTCGGCCAACAGCAGCTGATCGGTGAGATCCTGAATATGACGGGCGGCTCGGCCTCCATTCAGGTCTATGAGGAAACGAGCGGCCTCGGCCCCGGCGCCGAGGTCACGACGACCGGCATGCCCCTTTCCGTGGAGCTTGGCCCGGGCATGCTGGAGGGCATCTATGACGGCATCCAGCGTCCTCTGACCGAGATCCGCAAACTCTGCGGCGAGACCATCGCCCGCGGCGTGCAGGTCCCGGCGCTGAACCGGGAAAAGAAGTGGGACTTCGTCCCCACCGTTCAGGCGGGCGACAAGCTCTCCGGCGGCGACGTGATCGGCACCGTGCAGGAGACGAGCGCCGTTCTGCACAAGATCATGGTGCCGCCCAAAATGGCGGGTACCGTCAAGGAGATCAAGTCCGGCTCGTTCACGGTCACCGAAACCGTCTGCGTGCTGGAAACGGCGAAGGGCGAGGAAAACCTCACCCTCATGCAGAAGTGGCCCGTGCGCGTGGCCCGTCCGTATGACCGGAAGTTCACCCCCTCGCAGCCGCTTATGACCGGCCAGCGCATCATCGACACCATGTTCCCGCTGGCCAAGGGCGGCACGGCCGCCGTCCCCGGCCCCTTCGGCTCGGGCAAGACCGTCGTGCAGCACCAGCTGGCAAAGTGGTCGGACGTCGACATCGTCGTCTACATCGGCTGCGGCGAGCGCGGCAACGAGATGACCGACGTTCTGATGGAGTTCCCGGAGCTGCACGACCCCAATACCGGCGAACCGCTGATGAAGCGCACCGTGCTGATCGCAAACACCTCCGATATGCCGGTGGCGGCGCGTGAGGCGTCCATTTACACCGGCATCACCATCGCCGAGTATTTCCGCGACATGGGCTATGACGTCGCCGTTCTGGCCGACTCCACCTCCCGCTGGGCCGAGGCGCTGCGTGAAATGTCCGGCCGTCTGGAAGAGATGCCCGGCGAAGAGGGCTACCCCGCCTACCTCGCCTCGCGTCTGGCGCAGTTCTACGAGCGCGCAGGCTGCGTCGAGTGCCTCGGCGCGGACGAGCGCCGCGGTTCGCTGACCGCCATCGGCGCGGTCTCGCCTCCGGGCGGCGATATTTCCGAGCCTGTCTCGCAGGCGACGATGCGCATCGTCAAGGTCTTCTGGGGTCTGGACGCCTCGCTGGCCTACGCGCGCCATTTCCCGGCCATCAACTGGCTGACGAGCTACTCGCTGTATCTCGACACGCTGCGCGGCTGGTGCGATGAAAATCTCGGCAGAAGCTTCATGCTCAACCGCGGCCGGGCCATGGCCCTGCTGCAGAAGGAAGCCGAGCTGCAGGAGATCGTCAAGCTCGTCGGTCAGGACGCGCTGAGTCCCGCTGACAATCTGACGCTGGAATCCGCAAAGATGATCCGCGAGGACTTCTTGCAGCAGAACGCCTTCCTGGAGAACGACCAGTATTCGTCGTTCGACCGGCAGGCACGGCTGCTGGACCTGATCCTGCGGTACAAGGATCTCTGCGACGCGGCGATCGCGCGCGGCGCGGATATCTGGAAGCTCTACGCCATCGCGGCCCGTGCCGCCATCGGCCGTGCGAAGACCGTCCCGGCGGAACGCTACCAGGACGTCTACGCGCAGATCGAAGCCGACATGGAGCAGCAGATCGAAGAAGTTGCAAAGGAGGCTGAGGCTGAATGATCCGCGAATACCGTACCATCCGTGAGGTCTCCGGGCCTCTGATGATCGTCAAAAACGTCGAGGGCGTCACCTACGACGAGCTGGCCGAGCTGGAGCTGCCGAACGGCGAGGTCCGGCACTGCAAGGTTCTGGAGTGCAACGGCGATACTGCCGTCGTCCAGCTGTTTGAAAATTCCGCCGGCATCAACCTGAAGGACAGCAAGATCCGCTTCCTAGGCCACCCGCTGGAGCTGGCCGTGTCCGAGGATATGCTCGGCCGCGTCTTCGACGGCATGGGCCACCCGAAGGACGGCGGCCCCGAGGTCCTGGCGGCCGAGATGAAGGACATCAACGGCCTGCCCATGAACCCCGCCGCGCGCGATTACCCGAACGAATTTATCCAGACCGGCATTTCCACGATCGACGGCCTGAACACCCTTGTCCGCGGCCAGAAGCTGCCGATCTTCTCCGGCTCCGGTCTTCCGCACGCGCAGCTTGCCGCGCAGATCGCGCGTCAGGCGAAGGTTCTGGGCGACGACGCATCGAACTTCGCCGTCGTCTTCGCCGCCATCGGCATCACGTTCGAGGAATCGGAGTTCTTCATTCAGGAATTCCGCCGCACGGGCGCCATCGACCGCACCGTCGTCTTCTCGAACCTCGCAAACGACCCGGCGGTCGAGCGTATCGCAACGCCGCGTATGGCGCTGACTGCCGCCGAATATCTGGCCTTCGAGTGCGGGATGCACGTGCTGGTCATCATGACCGACATCACGAACTACGCCGAGGCGCTGCGTGAGGTCTCCGCCGCGCGCAAGGAAGTCCCGGGCCGCCGCGGCTACCCGGCTACCTCTATACCGACCTTGCCACGCTCTATGAGCGTGCCGGCCGCCGCATCGGCAAGAAGGGCTCCATCACCCTCATCCCGATCCTGACCATGCCGGAGGACGACAAGACGCACCCCATCCCCGACCTGACCGGCTATATCACCGAGGGCCAGATCATCCTCAGCCGCGATCTATACCGCAAGGGCGTCATTCCCCCCGTGGACGTGCTGCCGAGCCTGTCTCGACTGAAGGACAAGGGCATTGGCCCCGGCAAGACGCGCGAGGATCATGCAGGCACGATGAACCAGCTGTTCGCCGCCTATTCCGCCGGCAAGGACGCGAAGGAGCTTGCGACCATCCTTGGCGAAAGCGCCCTTTCGCCCACCGACCGGCTGTACGCGAAGTTTGCCGAAGAATTTGAACAGCGCTACGTCAGTCAGGGCTACGAGGAAAACCGCTCCATTGAGGAAACGCTGAACATCGGCTGGGAGCTGCTGTCCATCCTGCCCGAAACGGAGCTCAAGCGCATCAAGCCGGAGTTCATCGAGAAATACCTGCCCAAAAAGCAGGCGTAAGGCGGTGCGCGCATGGCCAGTAAAACGATCAATCCGACCCGGATGGAGCTCACGCGGCTCAAGGGCCGCCTGCGCACGGCCGTGCGCGGCCACCGGCTGCTCAAGGACAAGCGCGACGAGCTGATGCGGCAGTTCTTCCTCATCGTGCGGGAGAACAAGGCGCTGCGCGCCAAGGTCGAGGCCGGCATCGAGGAGGCCAACCGCGCCATGACCGTCGCGTCGAGCGTGATGTCCCCCGAGATGCTGCAGCAGGCGCTGCTCTACCCCAAGCAGTCGGCGACGCTCGACATGACGTTCAAAAACATCATGTCGGTCTCCGTCCCGGTCTATGAGTTCCACACGAAGAGCGAGGACGCCGCGTCCATCTACCCCTACGGCTTCGCGCAGACGTCCGGCGAGCTCGACGATGCGCTCGGGGCGCTGGCCTCCGTGTTCCAGGACATGCTGGAGCTTGCGCAGGCCGAAAAGAAGACGCAGCTGCTCGCCTCTGAGATCGAAAAGACCCGCCGCCGCGTCAACGCGCTGGAATACGTCATGATCCCCGAGATGGAGAAGAACATCAAGTATATCTCCATGAAGCTCGAGGAAAACGACCGCGCGACCAAGGTCCGCCTGATGAAGGTCAAGGACATGGTGCTCAAGGACGCGCACAATTTCGAGGAATAACGCAAAAAATCCCCCTTCTGCGAAGGCAGAAGGGGGATTTTTTCAAGCTTACAGCATGGTCAGGATCGATTTGAGATCCGGCAGCAGGTAGTCGGGCTGGGCCTGCTCGCGCAGGTATTCGGCCGGGAAGCTGGTGGCAAGGCCGATGGCCTGGATCCCGGCGGCGTGGGCGGCGCGGATGCCGCTCGGCGCATCCTCCACCACGATGCACTCGGCCGGGGCAAGGCCCAGGCTGGCCGCGCCCGTCTGATAGATCTCGGGGTCGGGCTTCGGGTTTTTGATGTCCGTGCCGGTCACCAGATGGTCAAAAAGCGTCTGCTCCGCGCCGATGGCGCCGAGGTTCATCAGCACCTTCACGCGGTCGGCCGACGAGCAGACCGCCAGCTTGTAGCCGCGGCTGCGCAGCGTGTGCAAACTTCCAGCACACCGTCCGGGATGTTGGCCTCTTCCTTGACGTGCTCGCCGTAGCACGCGTAGAGATAGTCCTTCATCTCCGTGCGGTACGGCACGCCGTATTTTTCCGCCACGCCGCCGACATAGCGGTTTTCCCCGCAGCCGACGAACTCGGCGAAGTCGCTCTCTTTCGCCTCGATGCCGTACTTTTTGAGCGCCCGCACGCCGGTCTTGGCCATGTATTCCTCCGAGTCGATGAGGACGCCGTCCATATCGAACAGAACTGCTTTCCAGGACATATTTTTCTCCTTTTTAATAGAAAACGGCCGCCATACGCATATGGCGGCCGTGAAATTTTCTTACAGAGCCTTCTTGGCGGTCTCAACGAGGACCTTGAACGCCTCGGGATCGGCGATGGCCAGCTCGCTCAGAGCCTTGCGGTTCATCTCGATGCCGGACTTCTTCAGACCGTAGATGAAACGGCTGTAGTTGATGCCGTAGGGAGCGACGGCCGCGGAAATACGGGCGATCCACAGCTGACGGAAATCTCTCTTCTTCAGCTTGCGGCTGACATACGAATAAACGCCGGACTTTGCAACGGCCTGCTTGGCCATCTTAAAGTGACGGGACTTGGAGCCCCAGTAGGACTTCGCGAGCTTCAGGGTCTTATTTCTTCTTTTGCGCGTCATCATTGCGCCTTTAACTCTTGCCATTATATTATCCTCCTATGTGTCGTCAACCCTTACGATTATTTGTAAGGGATCATCTTCTTCACGATATCTTCCACAGTCACGTCGGCGTAGCCGTTCTTGCGCAGGTTGCGGGTACGCTTGGTGGTCTTCTTGGTGAGGATATGGCTCTTGAATGCGTGCGCTCTCTTGACCTTACCGTTCTTGGTCAGGTTGAATCTTTTCTTGGCGCCGCTATGGGATTTCAGCTTAGGCATAGTGGTTCTCCTTCCGTGTAATTGCTATTGTATTTTATTTGGAATTTTTGGGACTGAGGAACATGGACATGTTGCGTCCCTCGAGCTTGGCGTCTTTGGCGATCGTGGCGATCTCGCTGCAGTCGGCGCCGAACTTCTTCAGCAGCTCCTGTCCGAGCGACGTATGCGCCATTTCACGGCCGCGGAAACGTACGGTGACTTTAACCCGGTTGCCATCGTTCAGGAACTTGACAGCGCTTTTGACCTTGGTATTGAAGTCGTTGGTATCGATGCTGGGGGACATGCGGATCTCCTTGATCTCGACAACCTTCTGGTTTTTCTTGGCTTCCTTTTCCTTCTTCAGCTGTTCGAAGCGGAACTTTCCGTAGTCCATGATCTTGCAGACCGGCGGAACCGCGTTCGGCGCGATCTTGACAAGGTCAAGGTCCTTCTCCTCGGCAAGCGCCAGGGCGTCGGACGAGGTCATAATACCAAGCTGGCTGCCGTCAGCTCCGATCACGCGAAGCTCCTTGTCGCGGATCTCCTCGTTGATCTGATGTTCTAATTTACCGATTGTAAAGCACCTCCAAATGCAAAGTGCGGATGCCGCAAAGCACCCGCACATAAAATCCGTACTTCCGCCAGGGGCGGAGGAAATTATGAACCTCTTCGCAACGCTTGAGGTGAGGTGCGGTGCTCGCCGCTCCTTCTTTGTTTTCTCCGGAGTATTATAGCGGAGAAAATCCGGCTTGTCAACAGCAAACTGCAGATTTTTTTGCCCCTACGGGCGGAAAATAGGCAGATCCGGCGGCGCAAAGGAAAACAGCGCCAGCGCCGCCCCATAGATCCCGGCCGCGATCACAAGAGGCCCGCACAGCCATCCCGGCAGCGCTCTGCGCTGCAGCCGGTAGGCGAAGAAAGCGCCTGCCCCCGTTGCCAGCACGTACAAAAGCAGATCGAGCCAGAGCCCGTGCACGCCGAAGCCGTACCGGAGCGGATAATACGCCCCAAGCAGCAGCAAGGGCGCGGCCAGCAGCCCCACCAGCAGCCCGCACCAGCGGCCTCTTGCGTCGTCCGTGCCGCGCGCGAGCACGAACGCGGCCGCGAGGAACGGCCAGTACAGCAGCTTCAGGTGCTCCCACACGCTCTCGTTGACCGGCGCGAGAACCGCCGTGAGCGGATTTGGCCACACGTCGTACAGAAAATGCAGCGCCGCCCCGCCCAGCACGGCCAGCGTGAACACGAGTCCCCATTTGCGTCTCATAAAAGATCCCCCCTGTCATAGATGTATGACAGGGGAGAACGGATTCAGAACCGAACTTATTCCAGCACCGGCCAGACCGCGTCCAGCGCGAGACCGGCGGCTGCGATGGCCTTTCTGCAGGTCTTGCCGGTGAAGCCGCCGTGGAAGCCGTTCTGATCGGGCAGCCAGCGGATCTCGCCGAGCGCCTGCTCGCACGCGGCCTTGTCCAGCTTCGTGCGGAGGAAGAAGGAGGCTTCGAAGGCGTCCGGATCGGTCAGATCGGCGGGCTCCGCCGACCAGTCGACCGGCTGCTTGCGGCCGGGGTTGCGGACGATATCGACCACGTCGCCCAGCACCGCGCTGGCCGTCGCCGGGCCGCCCGCGCCGGGGCCGAAGAACATGGCGTTGCCGATGTTATTGCCGAGCACCTCGATGGCGTTCAGCACGCCCGAGACCGGGGCCAGCGGCTGCGCGCCCGCCACAAAATGCGGCGAGACGAACACGGCGATCTGCTCCCCCTGACGGATGGCGCGGCCCAGAAGCTTCAGCTTCATGCCCGCCGACTCGGCAAAGGCAGCGTCCTCCGCCGTGATGGTGGAGATGCCCGTCATCGAGACGCGGGCGGGGTCGACGTTTTTGCCGAACATCATGTCGGCCAGGATGCAGATCTTGCGTCCGGCGTCGATGCCGTCGACGTCGGCGGCGGGGTTCTGCTCGGCGTAGCCGCGGGCCTGCGCGTCCTTGAGCGCGGCGTCGTAGCTCTGGCCGAACTCCAGCATCTGCGTGAGGATGAAGTTCGTCGTGCCGTTGAGAATGCCGCGGACCTCGAGGATCTCGTTCGCGCCGAGGCACTGGCTCAGCGGGTGCAGCACCGGGATGCCGCCGCCGACGGAGGCCTCAAACAGGAAGCTCACGCCGTGGGCCTTGGCCAGCGCCAGCAGCTGCGTGCCGTGCTCGGCGACGAGCTGCTTGTTGGAGGTGACGACGTGCTTGCCGGCCTCCAGCGAGCGGCGGACGAAATTCAGCGCCGCGCCGCAGCCGCCGATGGCCTCAATGACCAGAAAGACCTCGGGGTCGGCCTCCACAACGGCAAAGTCCTTTACCATCTTGTCGTGGAAGGGCGCGTCCGGCATGTCGCGCAGATCGACGACATAGGCCAGCTCCAGCGCTTCGCCCGCATTCTTTTCCAATACCGCTGCGTCCCGCAGCAAGATCTGGGCGCAGCTGCCGCCGACGGTACCGGCGCCCAGGATCGCGATCTTCTTCATAGTGGTTCTCCTTATTCTTCGTTGTTCGCCAGCTGATAGATGGCGAGGATATCGTCGTAGCCCAGCACGCGGAAGGTGCCGATCGTGCGGGTCCTGCCGTAGCTGCAGCGGCTGGCCAGATCAGCCAGACCGGCCTCATCCTGCCTGCCGCAGGAAAGCGCGGGGATGCGCACCGGCATCCCGATGGAGCGGAAGAAGGCCTCCTGCGCCGCGATGCCGGCCAGCGCGGCTTCCTTGTCGTCCGCCGCTTCGACGCCCCAGACGTTTCGGGCAAAGCGGGCAAAGCGCGAAACGTCGGTATCGAGGACATAGCGCGCCCAGCTCGACCAGATCGCGGTGAGGCTCTCGCCGTGGTAGACGTCAAATTTCTCGCTCAGCGCGTGGCCGAGCTGATGCGGGGCAAAGTCCTTGTTGCCGCCAAGGCCGGTCAGGCCGTTGTGCGAGAGGGAACCGGCCCACATGATCTCGCTCATGGCCGTCTCGTCGTGCGGGTCCTGCACGGCGGCGGGGCCGTTGCGGAGGACGACGCGCAGCAGCGCCTCGGCCAGCTCGTCGGTCAGATCGTTGTCGGTGACAGGGTTAAAATAGCGGTCCATGGTGTGCATCAGGATGTCGCTCACGCCGCAGGCGACCTGATGGTTCGGCAGCGTCGCGGCCAGCACGGGATCGAGAATGGCGAAGACGGGCCGGTTGAGGTCGGTGTTGAGCCCGCGCTTCTCGCCGGACTCGGCGTTCGTCAGCACGGCGGAATCGCTCGTCTCGCTGCCCGCGGCCGGGATGGTCAGCACCACGCCGACCGGCATGGAGCGCGTCAGCACCGCGCGCTTTTTCCAGAACTCCCACAGGTCCGTCTCCGGGTTGGCCGCGCCGTGCGCGATGGCCTTGCAGGTGTCGATGACGCTGCCGCCGCCGACGGCCAGAATGAGCTCCGCGCCGAACGAAAGCGCCAGCTTCACGCCCTCGCGGGCCAGCGCCACGCGCGGGTTCGGCTGCACGCCGCCGAGCGTCTGGTAGCTGACGCCCGCTTCCTCCAGCAGCTGGAACACGCGGTCAAGCAATCCGCTCTTTCTCGCGCTCGAGCCGCCGTAGACGACGAGCACGCGCGAAAGCTTCCGCTTCTTCAGCAGCTCCGGCAGCTTGCTGACGCTGCCTGCGCCGAATACGATCTCGGTGGGTACGTAATATTGAAATGCATGCATGGTTTATCCCGCGACGCAGTCCGCCTTGACTACGCCTTTCCTTTCTGCGATCTTCTGGGTCAGCGCCTCGAGCGTGCAGCTGAGATTGCTGGTCTCGGCCGAAATGGTGACCATGGCGCGGCCGCCGGTGGGGATCGACTGGTTGATGGTCAGTATATTCGCGCCGCAGTTGGCAAAAATAGCTAATATCTCCGACAGAACGCCGGCCTTGTCCTTGAGCATCATCTGGAAGGTGATGATGCGCCCGGCCATCAGGTTCTGAAACGGGGCGATGGAGTCGCGGTATTTGTAGAAGGCGCTGCGGCTGATGCCGACAGCCTGGGCGGCGACATTGACCTTGTCGGTCTCGCCGGTCTCAAGCATCCGCTTGGCCTCGGCGACCTTCTGGAAGATCTCCGGCAGGGCGGAGGCTTCGACGATGTAATATTTCGGGCTTTGTTCCATATGATTCACCTCATGTTTGTCCGCAGCAGAAAAGCAAGTGTCTATAAATCGACTCCACTATACACTACAAAGCCGCAAAATGCAAGCAAAAAAACCGCAGGAGGTACGGAAAATGAAAAGCCGCAGGATCTGGAGAACGGGATTGATCGCGCTGGGCATTCTGGCCGGGGCGTGGGCGTTTGCGGCGCTGCTGCTGCCGGTGCTGTGGCCGTTCCTCATCGGGCTTGCGGTCAGCCTGCTCGCGGAAAAGCCGGTGCGGCTGCTGCAGACGCGGGCGCGGTTTCCCCGCTGGCTGGCGTCTGGCGTGTGCGTGCTGACGCTGTTCGTGCTGCTGTTTGGAGGGGCGTTTTTCCTCTGCCGCCTGCTCTGCACGGAGGCGGCGGATCTGGCCCGGCAGCTGCCGCAGCTGGCCGAGGGGCTCGCGCCGCCGGTTTTGCGGTTAAAGGATCGGCTGCTCTCGCTTGCGGAAAAGCTGCCGGATGGGCTCGGCAAGGGGCTGCGTGCGGGGGTGGAGTCGTTTTTTCAGAATGGCGCGGGCTTCGGCTCGAAGCTCTATGAGTCGCTGTTTTCCTGGGCCTCCGGGGTGATCGGGCGGCTGCCGGACGCGGTCTTGTTCACGGTCACGGCGGTCTTGTCGAGCTTCATGCTCTCCGGCGAGCTGCCGGCCATCCGCACCTGGCTGCAAAAGCTGGCCCGCCCGGAGTGGCTGGAAAAGCTGCAGCGCCTCGGCGGCCATGTGCGCACGACGCTCGGCGGCTGGCTGCGGGCGCAGCTGAAGCTGATGGGGATCACGTTTCTGATCCTGAATGTGGGGCTTCTCGTGCTGCGGGTGCGGTATCCGCTGCTCGCGGCGCTCGTCATCACGGTGGTCGACGCGCTGCCGGTGTTCGGCACGGGGACGATCCTGATCCCGTGGGCGCTCGTGCTGTTTCTGCGCGGGCAGACGAAGACGGGCGTCGGCCTCGTGGTGCTCTACGGTGCGGCCGCGCTCAGCCGGCAGGCCCTCGAGCCGCGGCTCGTCGGCAAGCAGGTGGGGCTCAACCCGGTCTTGACGCTGCTGGCGCTTTATACCGGCTACCGGCTGCTCGGCGTGGGCGGGATGATCGTCTTTCCGATCACCGCGATGCTCCTCAAGCAGATCTGGGACCATTCCGGCCTGCAGCCGGAGGGCTGACGCGCGCCGCGCTTGCGCCCGCGTGCGGGAGGCGGTATAATAGCCGCAAAGGGAGGTGCGGCAGATGATCCTGGAACAGACGGCTGCGCGGCAGACGAAGCTGCTGTCGCTGCTGCGGCGGGAATTCGGACTGTCGGCGGGGCTGGTCAAGCGGCTCAAATGGCAGAACGCGCTGTTCGTAAACGGAGCGCCCGCCCATACCGACTGCCCGGTGCAGCCCGGCGACCGCGTGCGCGTTGTGCTCGAGGAGCAGACCGAGGGCTTTGATCCCGAACCGATGCCCCTTTCTATCCTCTATGAAGATCCGTATTTTCTCGCCGTGGACAAGCCCGCCGGGATGCTCGTCCATCCCTCGCCGCAGAAGAACAGCGGAACGCTGGCCAACGGCGTCCTGTATCACCTGCAGCAAAGCGCCGCGGGCGCGGGCGTCCACCCCGTGACCAGGCTCGACCGCGATACCTTCGGCGTGGTCCTGCTGGCAAAAAACGCGAACGTGCACGACCGCTTCTGCCGCCTGCTGCGGGAAAAGCAGCTCGAAAAGACCTATCTGGCTTCCGTCTTTGGCCATCCGCCGCAGGACGCAGGCGAGATCGACCTGCCGGTCTATAAGGTCGGCGGCGGCAGTCTGATCCGCGTCGTGGACGCGCGCGGGCAGCAGGCGCTCACGCGCTACCGCGTGCTGGAAACGGCCGGGCAGACCGCCCTGCTGGAGCTGCACCCCATGACGGGCCGCACGCACCAGCTCCGCCTGCACTGCATGGCCTCCGGCTTTCCCATCCTCGGCGACCCGCAGTACACTGGTCCCGAGGCGAAGGCATATTCCGACGCGCACGGCCTGCAGTTTCAGCAGCTCTGCGCGGCCCGGCTCGTCTTCCCACACCCGATGACGGGGGAGCGGATCGAAATTTGCTCCAAACAGACGGTTTTCTTTCCAAAAGACTAGGCAGGACCCCGATCCTCTGTTATAATATCGTTAAAAAGACCGGAGGAACTGCATGGAAAGAAAGAACGCAGTCTACACGATCGCAGAGGAAAGATCGGCCGAGGAAGCCAGGCGAGAGCATGTCCTGCTCGTGGCGCGGAATCTGGCGGCGGGAGCGGCGGCAGCTTTGTTTCTCGCGTCGTTTGCGCTGGCGGATATCCATAAGCTGCTGCGCGCCATCGCCTATTTCTGCGGCGCGGGGGCCTATGTTGCGGAGATCCTGATCCTGACGGACGGCTTTCGCCGCAAGGTGCCGCAGAAGGAGCTGTTCATGGCCTATTGCTTTGGCCCGCTGTACATCCTGCTCGGCCTGAGCTATCTGCTCGAAGCATAAAAAAACGGAGAAGCACACAGCTTCTCCGTTATTTTTTCAGCTGCGCCAGCAGCGCGCGGCAGCCGGATTCGATGTCGCGCCAAGCTGCGTCAAAATCGTCCGTGTACTACGGGTCGGCGACGTCGTGCGTCTGCCCGGTGTAGTGCAGCAGCAGCTGCAGCTTCCCGTCCGGGTCGCCGCCGCAGATGCGGCGCATGTTGGCAAGATTCCGGCTGTCCATGCCGATGAGCAGGTCGTATGCGTCGTAGTCCGCGCGCGTCATCTGCCGGGCCCGGTGGTCGTCAAACGGGACGCCGTGGCTGCGCAGCTGCCGCTGCGCGGGCGGATAGATCGGGCTGCCAAGCTCCTCCCGGCTGGTCGCGGCTGACGCGATCCGAACCTCCGCCGCGCACCCCGCCTTCCGCACAAGATCCTTCAGAATAAACTCCGCCATCGGACTGCGGCAGATATTGCCGTGGCAGACGAATAAGATTTTTGTCATTGCATGGGTTCCTTTCGTGGTGGTCAGGGGTATCTTAGCATATGGGGGAGGGAGCGGCAAGATGGAAATAAAATAATAATAAGAATTACTTGCAAAATTGAAACGGGTATGCTAGAATAGAATCACGGAAAGCAAGACACGATATTTTAAATCTGAATTGAAAAGGAGACACAGATATGAGCAAGTATGCAGGCACGAAAACGGAGGCCAATCTGCGCGCCGCGTTCGCGGGCGAGTCGCAGGCGAGAAACCAGTACACCTTCTTCGCCTCCGTGGCGAAAAAGGAAGGCTACGAGCAGATGGCGGCGCTGTTTCTGAAGACGGCGGAGAACGAGAAGGAGCACGCGAAGCTCTGGCTCAAGGAGCTGGCCGGGATCGGCGACACGAAGGCCAATCTGGCCGCAGCCGCCGCGGGCGAAAACTACGAATGGACCGACATGTATCAGGACTTCGCCAAGACCGCCGAGGAAGAGGGCTTCCCGGAGCTGGCGCAGCGCTTCCGCCTGGTCGCCGAGATCGAGAAGCACCATGAGGAGCGCTACCGCGCCCTGCTGCACAATCTGGAGACGGCGCAGGTCTTTGAAAAGAGCGAGGTCAAGGTCTGGGAGTGCCGCAACTGCGGGCACGTCGTCGTCGGCACGAAGGCGCCGGAGGTCTGCCCCGCCTGCAACCATCCGCAGAGCTATTTTGAGCTGCGGGAAGAGAACTACTGAGAAGTAAAAAGTAAGCGTGAAGTGTGAAGATGTGTGGTGCTGGCTGCGCCAGCGATCAAAAAAGTGCCGCTTCGCGGCACACCACACTGATTCACGATTCCCTATTACCTCAAAAAAAGCGGCTGCCGAAGCAGCCGCTTTTTATGTGCGTATTGGACTTAGTTCAGCTCGGTGATGCCGTCGATCCGCTGGAAGGACGGAGCGGCCTGGAAGTAGGACTCGTGGTAGTAGCCGTCGAAGATCGCTTCGTCAGCATCGGGCGTGAAGTCGCCGTCGGTATCGGTTGCGAACGCGGAGGTGACAGTTTCGCCGCCAACGGTGAACTTGCTGGTGTCGAAGACGTGCAGGCTGCCGTCCTTGATGGCTGCGATGGTCTCGTCGACCTTTTCCTGGGTGCCGGGTGCGCAGGACTCGCCGAGCGGAGTGAGCTTGACAGCGTCAGCCTCATAGCCCTGGCTCCAGTTGGTGTCGAAGGACTCGCCGTTCATAACAGCGTTGAATGCGTACTCATAGAAGACTTCCCAGACGTTGGTCGGAGAGGTCAGCGCAGCGGTCGGAGCGACTGCGAGCATATCGACGTTGTAGCCGACGCAGTAGACGGTCGTGCCGGCGTCGAGGGCTTCCTGGCAGGCGGCCGGAGCGCCGGTGGAGTCGGCGTGCTGGCTGACGATGATGCAGCCGTCGGCGATCAGAGCCTTGGCAGCTTCGTTTTCAGCGGTGATGTTGAACCAGGAGTTGGTGTACTGCACCTGCATGGCGACATCGGGAACGATGCTCTGCACGCCAAGGAAGAACGCGGTGTAGCCGGAAACGACTTCTGCGTACGGATAAGCGCCGACATAGCCGATCTTGATCTTGCCGTCAGCAGTCTTGTTCTTGTCTTCGACCTTGCCTTCGTCGATGAGCTGCTGCAGCTTCATACCGGCGACGACGCCGCCGACGTAACGGGCTTCATAGATGCCGGTGAAGGCATTGTGGAAGTTTGCAAGGCCATCCGCTCTGGCGGTGTCGCCGGTCATAGCGACGAACTGCACGTCGGGATATTCCTCAGCGGCCTGAAGGCAGAAGGACTGATGGCCGTAGGAGTTGGTGATGACGATCTGGCAGCCCTGGTCGACGCAGTCGACGCAGGCGTCATAGCAGCTCTCGTCTTCGCCGATGGAGTATTTCCAGACGATGTTGTTCTCGCTGATGCCCAGAGCCTTGGTGGCTTCCTGGATGCCGTGGATGTGGGAGTAGGTGTAGCCTTCGTTTTCGTCGCCGATCAGAACGACGCCGATCTTGATGTCGGTGCCGACAGCGTCGCCAGCGGGCTCAGCCGGAGTCTCTTCCTCGGCGGGAGCCTCGGTCTCTTCAGCAGCGGGTTCGGTGGTCTCGGTGGTTTCAGCCGGAGTGGTCTCGGCCGCGGTGTCGTCCGTCTTGGCGGTGGAAGCGCAGGCAACCAGCGCGAAGACCATGACTACGGCGAGAAGCAGAGCGATGATCTTTTTCATGTGTTCGTTCCTCCTAAAAAATTTTGTGACGGAAGTCACAGTCCTGCTGTGCGGAGCCCCGCGCAGCAAAATTGGATACCTGTATTTTAATTGATTCTATACAAAAAAGCAATCTGTTTTTTCACATTTGCGGGATAGAAATACAAAAAAATGAAGGTCCAACCAAAAACTTTTTTAGTTTTTTCGGCGCTTTGTTATAATTGCCCGATTGCGGCGGGCTGATTTCGTGAAGAACGCCCAAGAACATAAGTGGAATTTCTGCACGCTATTATGATATGATATTCTGGAATGGGCAGGCACCACAAGCGGCCTGCGTCTGCGCGGCACGCGCGGAAAAGCGCTGAGAACAAAGGAGCACGGAACAGTGAACACTTATATAGTAAAGGGAGATATCTGCTTCAGCCGGAGCATGGACGAGATCGTCTGTCTGGAACAGGGCAGCATCGTTGTGGAGCAGGGGCGCGTCACCGGCGCCTTTCAGACGCTGCCGGCGCGCTATGCCGCGCTGCCGGTGCTCGATTACGGCCATCGGCTGATCCTGCCCGGCATGTCCGACCTGCATGTCCACGCGCCGCAGTTCGCCTTCCGCGGGCTCGGCATGGATATGGAGCTGCTGGAGTGGCTCAACACCTATACCTTCCCGGAGGAATCCAAATACAAGGACCTGGACTACGCCGAAAGGGCGTATGGCAGCTTCGCCTCGCATCTGCTGCGCAGCACGACCACGCGCGCGGCCATCTTTGCCACCATCCATGTGCCCGCGACGGAGCTTCTTATGCAGAAGCTGGACGCGATGGGGCTGGAATGCTTCGTGGGCAAGGTCAATATGAACCGCAACTCGCCGGTCTACCTGCGCGAGATCTCCACCAACCAGGCCCTGCGCGACACCGAGCGCTGGATCTGCGAGACGAAGGCGCGCTATGCCCATGTCAGGCCTATCCTGACCCCGCGCTTCATCCCGTCGTGCACGGACGATCTGATGTTCGGGCTGGCGCGGCTGCGGGTGAAATACGACCTGCCGGTGCAGAGCCATCTGTCGGAAAACTATTCGGAGATCGCCTGGATCCGCGAGCTGTGCCCGCGCTCGAAGAACTACGGCGACGCGTATGAGCAGTTCGGCATGTTCGGCGGCGGATATCCGTGCATCATGGCGCACTGCGTCCACTCGAACGAGGACGAGCAGGCGCTGATGCAGAAAAACGGCGTGTTCATCGCCCATTCGCCGGAATCGAACATGAACCTTGCCTCCGGCGTCGCGCCGATCAATAAATTCCTCGATAACGGCCTGCAGGTCGGCCTTGCGACGGATGTCGCAGGCGGCAGCCATGAGAGCATGCTCCGCGCCATGACCCACGCCATTCAGGCCTCGAAGCTCCGCTGGCGGCTGTATGACCAGGACGTGAAGCCCCTGTCGTTTGACCGCGCGTTCTATCTTGCCACCATGGGCGGCGGCGCGTTCTTCGGCAAGGTCGGCTCGTTCCTGGACGGCTACGAATTTGACGCCGTCGTGCTGGACGACGCGGCGCTGGACCATCCGCAGGAGCTTTCGGTCCGCGCCCGGCTCGAGCGCGCGGCCTATCTGGCCGACGACCGGAACCTCACGGCCAAATTTGTCGCGGGGCAGAAAATTTTCGGTTGACAAACGGACGGCTTTTTTGTAAAATACAGCCGCAATTGCATAGCGCCGGAAACCGGCGCAGACAGTTCGTGACCATCCTGTCTTAAAATAAAACTAGGGAAAGCTGAAAAGCAAAGATGGGCGCACTGCGTCCATCTTTTTTTATCCCTCCGGCAATTGCAGAAGGAGGAACCATCCATGAAAAAACTCACCACCCGCCAGATCGCCCTGAACGGCGTCGCCGCCGGTCTCTACGCGGCCATCACGATCCTGACCGCGTCGTTCGCCTACGGAAATATCCAGTTCCGCATCGCAGACGCCCTATGCGTGCTCGTCGTGCTGGAGCCGAGTCTGACCGTCGGCCTGACGCTCGGCTGCCTGATCTCCAACATCTTCTCGACCGTGTCCGCACTCGATATCGTCATCGGCACAGCCGGGACGCTGCTCGGCTGTCTGCTGGCTGCAAGAGTGAAAAAGGACTGGCTCGTGCCCGTGCCGATCATGCTGGCCAATGCGGTGCTCGTCGGCGCGATGCTGGCGTATGTGCTCACGCCGACCGCGCTTGTGCAGGGCTTCTTCATCAACGGCGGCGAGGTCCTGCTCGGCGAAGCCGTCGTCCTCTACCTGCTCGGCGTGCCGCTGCTGGTGTTTTTCCGCAAAAACGGAGTGATGGAGAAATTGATGAAAGAAAAACGCTGAAACCAAGGCTCCCCTCCCAGGGGAGCTGGCGTACCAATAATGGCATAAACTACGCGCCTGAGAGGTTGTCGCAGATTTGCATAGAAAAAACCCAAACCGCAAATTTAGTTTGCGGTTTGGAAAGGAAGAAACGAGCACAGAGGATAAGAAGCCTTGCTTGCAAGGATTCGTTCCGTCGTGGTCGTTTCTGACGCGCCTCCGGCGGCCCCATCTTTTCTCTCGCAAGAGAAAAGATAGGGAAGAAAAGAGTGCTTGGGGACGCGGGGGGCATGCTGCCTCTGATTTTAGGCGGGCCACAATGTTTCAGTCTGGCGTTCCACTCGGTGGTCACCTTACGTATGTCTTGGTACGCGCCGCCTGATACGGGGGGATCAGATTTGTAACTAGTTGCCGTAGAATATCTGCTATCAATAGAAGGTGCGGGCCGGATTCGCTGGTCTGCACCTTTTTGCGGGGAAGGCTGCTTTGTTTGCCCCGCCCCTACAAAAGGCAGCGCCCCCCAATGGCTTCCCCTCATAAGGGAAGGCTTTTTTGCTGTGGCTTGATGCGGGCAGGCAATTTTTGCCGGCTCTTTTCTTTCCCGTAAAAATCGTGTATAATACCAGACAGAATGGAGGCGAACGGGGATGTATCAGGCGCTGTACCGGAAATACCGGCCGCAGACGTTTTCGGATGTGGTCGGGCAGAAGAGCGTGACCGACACGCTGCGCGCGCAGCTCGAGACGGGCAGGCTCAGCCATGCGTACCTGTTCACCGGCACGCGCGGCACGGGCAAGACCTCCTGCGCCAAGATCCTGGCCAAGGCGGTCAACTGTGAAAATCCGAACCACGGCGATCCCTGCGGCGTGTGCCCGTCCTGCCGGGCCATCGACGAGGGCAGCTGCATGGACGTGCTGGAGATCGACGCGGCGTCGAATAACGGCGTGGACTCCGTCCGCGTGCTGCGCGACGACGCGATCTATACGCCTGGCACGGTCAAAATGCGTGTGTATATCATCGACGAGGTCCACATGCTCTCGACGGCGGCGTTCAACGCCCTGCTCAAGATCATCGAGGAGCCCCCGGCCCATCTGCTGTTCATCCTCGCCACGACCGAGCTGCAGAAGGTCCCGGCGACGATCCTCTCCCGCTGCCAGCGGTTCGCGTTCAAGCGCCTGCGGGCAGAGGAGATCGCCTCGCGGCTCAACTTCATCGCCTATCAGGAGCATATCGAGATCGAGCCAGACGCGGTGAACCTGCTCGCGCGCCTCGCCGACGGCGGCATGCGCGACGGCGTGAGCCTGCTCGATCAGTGTGCCTCGGCGGCAGGCGGCGCGGTGACGCTCGAGAGCGTCTACGCTTCGCTCGGCCTTGCCGGTGAGCGGCGGACGGCGGAGCTCATGCAGGCCATCGCGCAGCAGGACACGGCGAAGGCCCTGACGGTGTTCTCGTCTCTTTATGCCGCGGGCAAGGACGTGGGCGCGCTGCTCGGCGAGATGTGCGCGCTGTGCCGCGACCTTCTTGTGCTGCATACCGCGCCGAAGAGCGGGCTTGCCATGCTCTCCGGCATCGCAACGGAGCAGCAGGCGCTGGCGCTGCAGACATGTTCAGCCCGGGCGAACTCATGCGCGTGCTGACCGAGACGCAGAAGACCCGCGCCTCGTTCGGCAAGAACACCGACGTGCGCGTGGCGGCGGAGCTGCTGCTCATGCAGCTGTGTGAACCGGCGCTGCGGCTCGACGCGCAGGCGCTGAACGCGCGCATCTCGCGCGTGGAGGAGCAGCTGGCCTCCGGCGTTCTGGTCAAGGCCGCGCCGCAGACCTCCGGCGACGAATATGACGACGACCGCCCGCCCTTCCCCGACGACGCGGACGATCCCGCGCGCGGCCAGCTCCCGGAGATGCCTCCGGCGCAGCCGGCGCCCGCCGCGCCGAAGCCGGAGACGCCCGCGGGCTTCTGGCCAGCGCTCTCGGAAAAGCTCCGGGCGGAGCTTTCGGCCAAGGACCGCGGCTTCTTCGCGGCCAACGGCCCGCTGCACCCCGTGCTGCAGGGCGAAAGCACCCTCATCATGGCGGCGGACAACGAGTTCGTGCTCGGCATGGTCAAAAAGCCCGCCATCGAGCAGCTGATCCGCGAAAAGGCGTCCGCGCTGCTGGGCAGGCCCGTCGCAGTGCGCTTCGCGCTCAAGAACCAGGTCTCGAACCTCGGCAAGGATCCCATGGACGCGCTCGTGCAGTTCGGCGAGCAGCACAGCGACATTTTTACGATAAAATAATTTTTACGACGATAAGGAGAACATGACATGGCAAAAGGCGGATATCGCGGCGGTATGCCGATGGGCGGCAGAAACCAGATGCAGATGATGAAGCAGGCGCAGAAAATGCAGGAGAACCTCATGAAAATGCAGGAGGAGCTGCAGGCGAAGGAATATGAGGCAACGGCGGGCGGCGGCGTCATCAAGGCCGTATGCGGCGGCGACCGCGAGCTCAAGTCGATCACCATCGATCCCGAAGCAGTCGATCCGGAAGATGTGGAAATGCTGCAGGATATGATCGTCGCGGCCGTCAATGAGGCCATGCGCAAGGCAGAGGCCGACCAGTCCGCCAACATGGCCAAGCTCACGGGCGGCCTGAACCTCGGCGGTCTGTTCTGATGCGCGCGTTTCCGGCCGCGCTCGAGCGGCTTACCGAACAGTTTGCACGGCTTCCCGGCATCGGCATGAAGTCGGCACAGCGGCTGGCGTTTTACGTGCTGTCGCTGCCGAAGGAGGACGCCGACAGCTTCGCGCAGGCCATCGTGGACGCGAAAAACAGCGTCCGGCTCTGCCCGGTCTGCCAGAATCTGACCGATCAGGAGCTCTGCGGCGTCTGCGCCGACCCGGAGCGGGATCATTCGCTCATCTGCGTCGTGGCCGAGCCGAAGGACGTCATCGCCATGGAGCGTGCGCGGGAATACCACGGCGTCTACCACGTGCTGCACGGCGTCATTTCGCCCCTGAGCCACGTCGGCCCGGACGATCTGCGCATCCGCGAGCTGATCTCCCGCGTATCCCAGGGCGGCGTGCGCGAGGTCATCATGGCCACGAACCCGGACACCGAGGGCGAGGCCACGGCTATGTATCTGTCGCGTCTGCTGCGCCCGATGGACGTGAAGGTGACGCGGCTGGCCTACGGCATCCCCGTGGGCAGCCAGCTGGAATATGCCGACGAGGTGACGCTGCTGCGCGCTCTGGAGGGCAGACAAGAAATATAAGTATCATATCTGAGCCGTCCGCCCGAACCGCGGGCGGCTCTTGCACATAAAAATGAGAAGGGAGACACCGGATCATGACCGCGAGCATCAACAGACAAGAAGCGCTGCATCAGTTCAAGCTGGCTCAAAGCCGGGCAGAAATGCTACCGCGACTGCGTCCACCGCGGGCGCGACCCCTATCCGCAGGTCCTCGAGGAGCTGCTGCAGGGCGGCGTGGTGGCCGGGCGCGTGGATCTGGGCGAGCTGGAGATCCCGATCGCCCAGATCGTCGGGATGAATACCGCCGGGCGGCAGACGGCCTTCGCGGCGAATTTCATGCCGCTGCTGGACCTGGGGACGGAGTTTGCGAGCAAGTGGATCTCACTCTGCGAGGCGCATCTGGGCGACACCGGCATCGTCGACCCCATCCGCTGCTTTGAGTATATGGGGCAGTTTTACGTGCAGGAGGGCAACAAGCGCGTGAGCGTCCTGCGGAGCTTCGGCGCGCCGACCATCCGCGCGTACGTCACGCGCGTGCTGCCGCTGTACTCCGACGACCCGGCTGTGCGGGTCTACTATGAATTCCTGCATTTTTATGAGCGCTGCGGCCTGTATCAGGTGCATTTCAACCGCCTGGGCGACTATCCGAAGCTGCAGGCCGCGCTCGGCTTCGACGCCGAGCACGTCTGGTCGCAGCTCGAGCGCCGCGCGTTCCTCACGGCCTTTTATACCTTCAAGACCGCCTATGACAAGCTGACGCAGTCCGCGCCGCCCGTCACGACAGCGGAGGCGCTGCTGACCTGGCTGCACGCGTACACGCTGGGCGATCTGCGCGTGCTGACGCAGGCGGAGCTGGAGCGGTCCATCCGCGCCATCTGGCCGGAGCTGGAGGCTGTCGCCCAGGGCGGCAAGATCGCCGTGCAGACCGAGGCTGCGCCGGAACCGCAGAGCCTGCTTGGCCGTCTGACCGGCTTCCGCGGGTGCCTGCGCGCGGCATTCGTCTACGAATGCGCGCCGGAGGCCAGCCCATGGATCGCCGCGCATGAGGCCGGGCGGCGCCAGCTGGTGCAGGCGCTCGGCGAGGCCGTCGATGCGCGGGTCTATCTCGTGACGGACTATCCGAGTCCCGAGGACGCGCTTGAACAGGCCGCGGCCGACGGCGCGCAGGTCGTCTTCACCACGACGGTGCCGCTGATCTTCGCCTGTCGCAAGCTCGCGCCCAAGTATCCGGGCGTGCGCTTTCTCAACTGCTCGGTCGATATGCCGTATCCCGGCGTCCGGACGTATTACAGCCGGATCTATGAGGCCAAGTTCCTTCTCGGCGCGCTGGCCGGGACGTTGGCAACGGACGCGCGCATCGGCTACGTCGCCGACGCGCCGGTCTTCGGTACGCCCGCGGCCATCAACGCCTTTGCCCTCGGCGCGCAGCTGACGCGGCCGGACGCGCAGATCCTGCTGCGCTGGTCGTGCTGCGAGCAGGAGCCTGCCGCCGCGCTGGCGGCGGAGGGGCTCGGCATGATCTGCGCCCACGACCTCAAGCGGCCGGGGCAAGAGAACGGCTGGCGCGGCCTGTGCCGCGTAGAGGACGGAAAGCCGCGGCGCGAGGCGCTGCCGGTCCGCAACTGGGGCGAGATCTACATCCGCCTCGCGCGCAGCATCCTGCGCGGCGGCTGGGACGAGCTGAACGCGGCCGGAGCGATCAATTACTGGTGGGGCTTTGCCAGCGGCGCGGTCGACGTGCAGCTGGCCCCCAGCGTGCCGGACGGCCCGCGGGAGCTGCTGCGGGTATTGCGTGAGGCGCTGGTGCACGGTGAGCTGACGCCCTTCCACCGCCGCATCACCGACCAGGCGGGCACGCTGCGCAATGACGGCGAGCAGTGGTTCTCGCCGGAAAAGATCCTGCGTATGGACTGGCTGTGCAGCAATGTCACCGGCCGGATCCCGGATTATGAGGAGCTGCTGCCGATGGCGCAGCCGATGGTGCGCCTGCTCGGCGTCTACCGCGATGCGCTCCAGCCGAAGAAAAGGGGGCCGCTGCTGTGAAGCTGCTTCTGCTTGCGGACAAGGAGAGCCGCTATCTCTGGGATTTTTACAAGCCCGGCTGTCTGCGGGAGTATGACCTGATGCTCTCGTGCGGGGATCTGAAGGCCGAATATCTGACGTTTCTCGCCACGCTCGGCCGCTCGCCCCTGCTCTACGTCCGGGGGAACCATGACGACAACTACGAATCGCGCCCGCCGGAGGGCTGCGAGTGCATCGAAGACAAGCTCGTGACGGTGGGCGGCCTGCGGATCGTGGGCCTTGGCGGCAGCCCCCTGTATTCCGGAGGGGCGGAACCAGTACACCGAGCGTCAGATGGAAGCCCGCATCCGGAAGCTCGGCTGGAAGATCCGCCGCGCGGGCGGCGTCGATATCGTGCTTACGCACGCCCCGGCCCGCGGCTTCGGCGACGCGGAGGACTTTGCCCACTGCGGCTTTGAGGCCTTCCTGCCGCTGCTCGACCGCTATCAGCCGCGCTATCTGATCCACGGCCACGTGCATACGGAGTACGGCCATGCGATCCCCCGCGTGCTGCAGCGCGGCGGCACCACCATCATCAATGCCTGCGAGCGCTATACGCTCGAGCTATAGGAGGAGCTATGGACTATCCGAAGGTCTGCCTGCGCCGGGGGGAGGAAGCCGGTGTGCTGAAGGGGCAGAGGCTGATCTATGACAATGAGCTGGACTGGGCGGACGATATCTGCACCGACGGCTGCGTCGTCGACGTGCTGGACAGCCGCCAGCGCTTCGTGGCCCGCGGGTTCTTTAACGCCCGGTCGAAGCTGACCGTCCGCGTGCTCACGCGTCGGGCGGAGGAGACGATCGACCGTGACTTTTTCGCCCGCCGCATCCGCGCGGCGTGGCAGACGAGGCAGACGCTGGGCTTTTCCGACTCGTGCCGGGTGGTCTTCGGCGAGTCGGACGGGCTGCCGGGGCTGACCGTCGACAAATTTGCCGACTGCCTGTCGTTCCAGATCGCCTGCCTCGGTCTCGAGCAGTGGAAAGAAACGCTGGTGGAGATCCTCGCGGAGATCTTTGCCCCGCGCGGGATCTATGAGCGGGACGATCTGCCCGTGCGCGAAAAAGAGGGGCTGCCGCAGATCAAGGCCTGCGTCTACGGCACGGTCCCGGAGGAAATCGTCATCCGGGAGCACGACGCGCGGATGCTCGTCTGCATCGAAAACGGGCAGAAGACCGGCCATTTCCTCGACCAGCAGGAAAACCGCGGGCGGCTGAAGCCCTACGCGCCCGGGCAGGATGTGCTCGACCTGTGCTGCTGCACCGGCGGCTTTTCCATCCATGCCGCGCTCTATGGCGCGGCGTCGGTCGAGGCGGTGGATGTGTCGGAGGAGGCGCTGACCCTCGTGCGGCGAAATGCAGAACTTAACGGCGTGGCCGACCGCGTCACGACGACCTGCGCGAACGTCTTTGACCTTGCCCGGCAGTATGCCGCCGAAGGACGGCAGTACGGGCTCGTCATCTGCGACCCGCCCGCCTTCGCCAAGAGCCGCAAGGTGCTCGAAAGCGCCTACCGCGGGTATAAGGAGCTCAATCTGCAGTGCATGAAGCTCGTACGCCCGGGCGGCTTCCTCGTCTCCTGCTCGTGCAGCCAGTTCATGACGCCGGAGCTGTTTCTCCGGATGCTGCGCGAGGCCGCGCAGGATGCCGGCCGCGACGCGCGCCTGCTCGAGCCGCTGATGCAGTCCCGCGATCACCCCGCCAGTCTGTCCTCCGAGCAGTCTCTCTACCTCAAGGGCGATATCCTGCAGATCCTGTAAATGTACCCCCGCCGGGCAGTGCCCGGCGGGGGTATTTTTCCAATTTGCAAAAATCAATGGACAAAATCAACAAAATGCAGAGGGGAGGATTGGAGGCTCATACAAAAAGAAGAGGAGCGCAAGATTGTCGGACTGAAATCGCAAGATATTGGTTGTGAGTTTACGATGAAAAGATATATAAAAGATTTAGTAAATCGAAAAAATTGTGAAAAAACCGGTTAAAAACGGGATTTTTTTACACACAAGAATTTCATGACGTCAGGAGCGCGAAGCAATGAAAAAACTCAGATACGGTATGGTCGGCGGCGGCCCGGGTTCCTTTATCGGCGACGCGCACCGGCGCGCGATCAATCTGGATGGTCAGGCGGAGCTGGTGGCGGGCTGCTTTTCCAGAACGCCTGAAAAATGCCGCGAGACCGGCGCGCAGCTCGGCATTGCGCCGGACCGCTGCTACGCAACCTTCGATGAAATGGCAAAGGCGGAGGCCGGACGCGAAGACGGCATCGACTTTGTCACCATCGTCACGCCGAACGTGACGCATTATCCCGCCTGCAAGGCCTTCCTGGAGGCCGGGATCCATGTCGCGTGCGACAAGCCGCTGTGCCTGACGGCGGAGCAGGCGAAGGAGCTCGAGACACTGGCCGAGGAAAAGGGCCTGCTCTTCCTCGTGACCTACACCTATATGGGCCATGTGACGGCCAAGCATATCCGCCGCTATATCGCCGAGGGCAAGCTCGGCAAGATCCGCACGGTCATGGCGGAGTATCCGCAGGGCTGGCTCGCCTATGAGGGCGAGTGGGGCGGCAAGCAGGGCGAATGGCGCTGCGACCCGAAGCAGTCCGGCGGCGTCAACTGCCTGGGCGACCTCGGCACGCATGTGGAAAACGCCGTGTCGATGCTGACGGGCCTGAAGATCAGGCGCGTGCTGGCCAAGATGGACGTCGTCGTCCCCGGCCGCGTGCTCGATGACAACGATGTGGTCCTCGTCGAGTACGAGGGCGGCGCGACCGGCTGCTACTGGACCAGCCAGTTCGCCATCGGCCACGACAACGACCTGCGCGTGCGCATCTACGGCGAGAACGGTTCGATCCTGTGGGCGCAGGAGGAATGCGAGAAGGTCACGATGATCGACCGCGACGGCACCATCGTCGAGCGTCACCGCGGCGGCGGCGGCATCGAGCCGGCAGCCGCAAAGTACGGCCGTCTGCCCGCCGGTCACACCGAGGGCTGGCTCGAGTCCATGGGCAACCTCTACCGCTCGTTCATGGAGTGCCTGCACGCCAAGAAGGACGGCACGTTCGAGCCCGGTATGATCGATTTCCCGACCGTGCACGACGGCGCCGAAGGCGTCCGCTTCGTCCAGGCCTGCCTGCAGTCGAACGAAAAGGGCAATGCCTGGGTAACGATGGACGAAAACGCATAACAGCAGGACCGGCCGCTCCCCGGGAGCGGCACAAGGGAGGAAACATGGAACAAGAACTTCTGGTAATGAAAAATATAAACAAGTCCTTTCCGGGTGTTCACGCGCTGCGGGACGTCTCGCTTTCGCTCCGGCGCGGCGAGGTGCACGCGCTGATCGGAGAGAACGGCGCGGGCAAATCGACCCTCATGAAGGTCCTGTCCGGCGTGCATCAGGCGGACAGCGGCGAGATCCTCTGGGAAGGCAAACCCGTCCAGATCCACTCGACCACGGAAGCGACGGCCATGGGCATCAGCATCATCTATCAGGAGCTGAACCTCATGCCCAACATGAGCATCCGGGAGAACATCTTCCTGGGCCGGGAAAACCGCAAGGCCCGCTTCTTCGTCGACTTCCAGAAGACGTCGGAGCTGGCGAAGACCTATACCGATATGGTCGGCCTGACGGCCGATGTCAATACGCTGGTCAAGGATCTGTCCATCGCGCAGCGGCAGATGGTGGAGGTGGCAAAGGCCCTGTCCACCAACGCGAAGCTGATCGTCATGGACGAGCCGACCTCTTCGCTGACGGACCGCGAGACCGAGATCCTCATGAACGTCATCCGGAATCTGCGCGATCAGGGCGTGACGGTCGTCTTCATTTCCCACCGTCTGAGCGAGCTGTTTGAGATCAGCGACCGCATCACGGTCCTGCGCGACGGCGAATGCGTCGGCACGATCGACACGAAGGACTGCACCGAGCCGCAGCTCGTCAACATGATGGTCGGCCGCACGCTCTGCCTGAGGTCCAGAAGTTCATGGAGAACGGCGGTCACATCATCTCCGTCGATACCTGCGAACCGATGATGCAGTACGTCGGCATGGACATGGTCGACCTGCTGATCGGCCAGAACTATCCGAATATGGGCTCCCTCGGCGTTGAGACGCTCTACAAGCTCATCAAGGGCGAAGACGTCGATCTCGGCGACGAGACCCACTACATCGACACCGGCTATGAGCTGGTCGACAAGAGCAACTACGAAGAAGTCTGGGCAACCAAGGCTCCGTGGTAATCTGAATCCCGCATAAAAACCCCCGCCGGTTTCCCCAAGGAAACCGGCGGGGGTGTGTTTATGTATCCGGAACCGCGATCTCTTTGATGGTGAATTCGTTGCCCTGGAGGAGCCAGGTCTGGGGGCTGCCGCAGTGGGGGCAGATCTTGCCCTGCGGTACGGTGGGGTAGTCCCGGCCGCAGGCGCCGCAGTGCGTCACGGCGGGGATGCGCTCGATGACCAGCTCGCAGCCGGTCAGAAGCGGCGTGCGTTTGCAGTTCCAGTTCCACACGTCGATCAGATACTCCGGCACGACGGTAGAGACCTCGCCGAGCTCCAGCGTGACGCGGCGGATGCGCGTCACCTGGTTTTCTTCCGCGATCCTCGCCAGCGTGTCAGCGATGTGGAAGACCACGCCAAGCTCGTGCATGGCTCAGTCCTTCCGGCCGCGCAGCGTCTCGCCGAGGCGCTTGCCGGCCATCGAGGCGATGCCCTTGAGCTTGTCCTCGGCCTTCATCATCGTAGAGCATTCGGGGTGATCGCGCTTGAGATGGATGGCGTCGAAGACGCACTTCGTCGTGCAAACGCCGCAGCCGATGCACTTGTTCGGGTCGACCCAGCTCGCGCCGCAGCCGAGGCAGCGGGCCGTCTCGGTCTGGACCTGCTCGGGCGTGAGCGTCCGGCGCGCGTCACGGAACGAATGCGGGTCGACCGCGGGGTCGACGGCCTCGGTCTGCCGGGCGGCGTGATCGTAGCAGTTGACGGAGAAATTCTCCTTGTCGAGCATGATGAAATCGCGGCGGTTGCGGCCGATCTTCAGATCTGCGCCCTTGTGGACGTAGCGGTGCAGCGATTCGGCGGCGCACTTGCCCTCCTCGATGGCGTCGATGACGAACTTCGGCCCGTGATACACGTCGCCGCCGACGAAGATGTCCTCCTCCGCCGTCTGATAGGTCAGGAGATCGGCGACGGGGTAGTTGCCGCGGTGGAACTCGACCTTCGTATCCTGGAGCAGCGAGCCCCATTCGATCGCCTGACCGATGGCGAAGACGACATGGTCGGCCGGGATGGTGATCGTCTCGCTCTCGTCGTAGGCGGGGGAGAAGCGGCCCGTTTCGGGGTCGATGGTGCGCAGGCACTTTTTGAACACGACGGCGGTCACATGGCCGCTTTCGTCCTGCAGCAGCTCCTGCGGACCCCAGCCGGCGCAGATCTCGACGTGCTCTTCTTCCGCCTCGGCGATCTCGTCCTTCGCGGCAGGCATGGTCTCGCGCGATTCCAGACAGACCATCGAGACCTTTTCCGCGCCGAAGCGCACCGCGGTGCGGGCGCAGTCAACTGCGACATTACCGCCGCCGATGACAACGACGCGGCCGTCCATACGCTGGTTCTCGTCGGCCAGCGCCTCGTGTAGGAAGTGCACGGCGATGTCGGTGCCCTTGGCCGTTTCGCCCGGCACGCCGGGCAGACGGCCGCCCTGGCAGCCGATGGCGACGTAGAACGCCAGATACCCCTGCTCGCGCAGCTGCGGAATGGTCACGTCCTTACCGACCTCGACGCCGCAGCGGATCTCCACGCCCAGCTCGCGCAGGACCTGGATCTCGGCGTCGATGACGGTCTTTTCCAGCTTGAACGACGGGATGCCGTAGGTCATCATGCCGCCGGGACGGGCGGACTTTTCAAAGACCGTGGGCTTGTAGCCGCGGGTGGCCAGATAGTACGCGGCGGACAGGCCCGCGGGGCCTGCGCCGATGATGGCGATTTTCTGGTCCCAGCCGGTCAGTCGGCTGGAGGCGACGACGACGGGCGGGATATAGCGCGTCTCGGCGTGCAGATCCTGCTCGGCGAGGAATTTCTTGACCGCGTCGATGGCGACGGCCTGATCGATCGTGCCGCGGGTGCATGCTTCCTCGCAGCGCTTGTTGCAGACCCGGCCGCAGACGGCGGGGAAGGGGTTGTCCTTCTTGATGAGGGCCAGTGCCTCCTGATACTTGCCCTGCGCGGCGAGCTTCAGATAGCCCTGCACGGCGACGTGCGCCGGACAGGCGGTCTTGCAGGGGGCCGTGCCCTTGTCATAGCAGTTTTTGCGGTTGTTGTCGCGGTAGTCGGGATCCCAGTGCTCTTCGCCCCACTTGAGGCCGTGGGGGAGCTCATGCTTTGGGTATTCCACGGTGTTGCCGTGCTTGTCGCAGAGCTTCTGGCCGAGCTTTACCGCGCCCGCGGGACAGTATTCCACGCACTTGCCGCAGGCCACGCACTTGGCCCGGTCGACCTCCGCCGTGTAGGCGCTGCGGGAGAGGTTCGGCGTGTTGAATAGCTGCGAGGTACGCAGCGCGTTGCAGATGTTGACGTTGCAGTTGCAGATGCCGAAGATCTTGTTCTCGCCGTCGATGTTTGTGATCTGGTGGACGAAGCCGTTATCCTCGGCCGCCTGCAAAATGTGCATGGCTTCTTCGTAGGTGATGTCGTGGCCCTTGCCGGTCTCGCGGCAGTAGTCGGCAAAGTCGCCCACGCCGATGCACCAGCACATGTTGTCGTCCGCGCAGCCCTCGCCGAGCACGGCGCGGCTCGTGCGGCAGGAGCACTGGCCGACGCCGATGTGCCCCTCATATTTTTTCAGCCAGTAGGAAAGATGCTCGATGTCGAGCGTCTGGTTCTCCATCGAGATGGCCTTTTCCACCGGGATGACGTGCATGCCCACGCCGCCGCCGCCCGGCGGCAGCAGATGCGTCTTGCCCGCCAGCGGCACGTAGGTCATGCGCTCAAAGAACTTGGCGAGCTCCGGATGCTGCTCCAGCCGGGGGTTTTTGCCCGAAAGCTCCGCATCCTCCTCCATGTTGAACAACAGCTCCGCGCTGCCCGGCACGAACATCGGCAGGATATACCGCCGCTCCGAGGGCGGCGCAGTGCGCCCGTTGTGGTCATAGTGGTAGCCGTAGTCGTATTCCAGAAGGCCGATGTAGCTCATCTGGTCGAGCAGCTCCTGGAAATGCGGCTTCTGCTCCTCCGTGACCTTGTTCATCTTCCAGAGCTCTTCGACGGTGTAGGGCGTGCGGAGCTTCATGGTCAGGGCGATGTCGGCCATCTCGTCGGTCACGACGCCGGCCAGCCCCCAGTATTCCGCGTCTTCCGCGCTGACCTTGCCGAGCTTGTGGTCGACGACGTCCGTGATCTTTTTGCCAAGCTTCAGAATTTTCTCCCGCGGCGCAGCCTCGCCCTTGGCGGCGGGGGTCAGCGCGCGCTGCTTCAGTTCCTGATCGATCATGCGTTTGTCTCCTTCTTCTTTTCTTTGTGTGTGCGGATCCGGGTGCAGAGCCAGTCGGCGAGCGCCTCGACACCCTCGCCGGTTTTTGCGGAAATGGGGAAGATCTCAGATCGGGGTTGCGCCGCCGCGCAAACGCGGTGACCTTGTCCAGATCGAAATCAAAATACGGCAGGACGTCGATCTTATTGACGATCATCGCGCCGCAGGTCTGGAAGATGAGCGGGTATTTGAGCGGCTTGTCGTGCCCCTCCGGGACGGAGAGGATCATCAGGTTCAGATGCGCGCCGGTGTCAAATTCCGCCGGACAGACAAGATTGCCAACGTTCTCCAGAATGACCAGGTCGAGCCCCGCCGCGTCCAGCTGCTGCAGCCCCTCACGGGTCATCCCGGCGTCGAGATGGCACATGCCGCCCGTGTGCAGCTGGATGACCTTCGCGCCGGTGCGCGAGACGGTGTCCGCGTCGACGTCGGAGTCGATATCCGCCTCCATCACGCCCACGCGCAGCTGCCGCTGCAGCAGCGGCAGCAGACGCAGAAGCGTCGTCGTCTTGCCGGAGCCGGGCGAGGACATCAGGTTGATGAGATATGTGCCCTGTGCGTCCAGCTCGCCGCGCAGCCGCTCCGCCGCAGCGTCGTTGTCCGCAAAGACACTCTGCTTGACCTCAATGATACGATACCGATCCATGCCGTGCCTCCTGTACGTTTTTCCAGTAAAAAGTGTAACATATGCAGGAGAACTTTGCAAGAAGATACAGACAAACCCGGCATTTTGCCGAAAAACGCCGCCGGCGCTTTTGCGCCGGCGGCGTTGTGGATTGGGTGTGAATGCTGCCTCAGTGCTTCCGGCTGCGGCGTTTGCGGAGGTCTGGGAGGGCGGCGGCGGAGAGGAGCAGGAACGCGCCGGGAAGCGCCGCCTGGGTCGCGCCGTTCACCTTTTTCACGCAGAAGCCCGCGAAGCACACCCGGGCCCAGACCGTGTTGGATTCCTTGACCGTGGGGGTCTGCACGGTCCGGAAGCCGAAGGCATTGACGGCCTGCAGCCACGAGACCGTGCCGCTGGCCTGATCCTGATCGACCTTCGCGCGCAGGAGAGCCATGGAGTCCTCATCAAAGGTCTTCGGCGCGCATACCGGGATCCGGACCTGGAATCTTGAGTTCCCGGCCAGCTCGGTCCCTTCCCCGGCGACGAGCTTGAAGGCGGTGACGGACGCGTAGTCGGTGACCGTGGTCGTCCAGATATCGGAGCTCACCATCTCCTCCATGGAGTGGGTGTAGACAGCGTCGCTCGTGGTGTAATAGACCGTATAGCCCTCCGGCGGCGTGATGGCGCTGCGCAGGCGGACCGGGAATTCCGAGACGCGGCCGGATGCTCCAAAGAGATTCGGGTCGCCGATGCAGGGCAGGGTATCGTAGACCGTCAGGCCGGTATGCACAGCGGCAGTCTCGTTGACGATCTCCAGCAGGTAGTCGAAGTCGGATCCGGCCTTGACCAGCAGTCCCTGCTTGCTCCAGCTGTCCGACCCGGCCGGGGCGATGAATTTCTCCGCGTACATCGACTGGGCGGCGATGATCGTGGCGTCGGAGAACGCATAGGCGATCTTGTCGTTGGTCTCGCCGTCTTCCACGATCGTCCGGTCCTGGATCACGATATGCCGCAGCGGCTGCGATTTGTCGTTGGAAAGTGCAAGGCTCCACGGGTACGGGTTGGTCTTATAGACCTCCACGTCGTAGATATTGCCCTTCTCTGCGCCCTTGGCAAATTTACCCTGTGTGGTGGGGTCGGTCGTCAGGCGGAAGCGGAGCGGGCCGTCTGCCTCCGGGTGCGTCTCGCCCGGCGCTTCGCCGCTCGGGATGGCCGTGAGTGCGACCGAGTTGCTCAGCTCCGCCATCAGCGTCCCGTCGTCTGCCGCGGTGAACCGCAGGTCGGGGAAGTGCAGGTGCAGCGCATCGTTGTAGATCTGCAGCAGGATCTCTGCGGAATGTTCGCCGGTATAGGTCCTGGAGACGGTCTTCCCGTCTTCGCTCAGCGTCCAGCCGGGGTTCTGGTCTGCGTCGAGGACAGCGATCCGGCTGACGCCGTTCCTGTCCGTATAGGTCGGCAGCGTGTCGGTCAGCGTGACGGAACAGGCGTCGCGCAGATCAGCCAGACTGCACTGGTTATTGGTGTACTTGTTGACGATGAAGGCGAAATCGACGTAGGTCAGATCGTCCAGATACGGGTTCCCGCCCTCCTCCTGCGGCGTGACCACGACTTCCGCGCCGTCCTTGCCGAAGGCGTCCAGGCGGTTGGAATTCACGAATTTCTGGATCTCCCAGTCCTTGTACAGCGGCCGGTAGATGTTGGGCGCAGTCATATTGCCGCCGGAGACCGACGCGGTCACGGGCAGCCGGTAGTTGTCAGGGACCACATCGTCCAGAAAGCTGAGCGTGAACGGCAACATCAGCGTCGCCGTCTGGAAGCGTATCCTCGGTCGAATAGCAGGCTTCTGTATGCGTGTGCTCCTCCAGCCCGCAGGTCAGCACCCACGTCCCGTAGCAGCGGGGGCCGTGGACGTGCGTCTCGTCGGTGATGGTGCAGGTCAGCGGGAGTTCAGCGGGATCGCCGTCCGGATCCTCGCTGTCCTCCGCGGACAGCTGCGTATAGCAGCTGCCGGTATGGGTATGCTCCTGGATTTCGCAGAGAAGCTCGCGCGAGCGCCGGGCGGATCAGCAGATAGGGAACGCAGAGCGCGACGATGAGCGCCAGACAGACTTCCGTCCACAGCCAGCGGCGCGGCCATATTCGTTGGCGATCAGCCCGTGCAGGCGGATATCACCGAGCTTGAGTACCGCGTCGCTTCCAAAGCGCAGGCCGATCAGCCCCGCGATGCAGCCGCAGAAGCCGACGACGGACAGGATGAACGCGATCTTGCTGAGAATACTTCCAAGACTCGAAAGCTTCTGGATGGTTTTCAGGGATCTCATTGGGATCCTCCTTCCGGTAATTTGTGAAAGATTACGGTCTGCTGCTTCATGGAGATATTCCCGACGGCGTAGCCGTACGCGGGCAGCTCCTTTTTGCAGGTCAGAAATGAATGGTCGAGCGCCGTGCCCGCAAGGGCCGCGATCTCGTCAAAGGTCAGCGTCAGCTGCGTCTGGCCGCTGGTTTGCAGATAGCGCCAGAGCGCGTCATACTTGCTCATCTTCGTGCTGATGGGCGTCTTTGGCCTTGCCTCTGAAGTTCAGCGCCGCCGCCAGGCAGCCGAGCGCCCCGGCCCAGATCAGCGCCGCATAGACCCACTGCCGTATGAGAGCAAAAAGCGCCCCCGCCAGCAGCATCAGAACGCCCGCCGCCGCGAGCAGCCGAATCGTCTTTTCCATGGTGTTCTCCTCCTGTTTTCTCAATAAAAAGCCCAAAATGGGCGCTTGTAACGGGTAAAAACGCAGAGTGAACCTGTTTTGCTCTCAGGTTCAGCTCTGCGTCTTAGCGTCTGGCTGACAAAGATATTCGGTTTTCTGACCCCGCATGGAGATCAGGAACGTCCGCCGGCACTTCGGGCAGAACAGCGGAAAGTTTTCCAGGACGGTATCCTCCCGGATCTGCGTCCGCGTCTTTCCGCGGCAGACCGGGCAGAGGATCCAGTGCGTATCCAGAAGGCTCATGACGCGTCCTCCGCTTGGCTTTTGACGAGCAGCATCATTGCCTGAAACTCGACGGACAGCATCTGCCCGAGCTTTTCCTCGGAAAACCGGCAGACCCGCGTGGCACACAGCGCGCCGACCCCGAAGGTGTAGATCCACATGTTTTCAAAGAGGAGCTGCGCCTCTGCCTCGCGCAGGCCATGGGTCTCCCGAATCAGGCCGATGCAGGTCCGGGCGGTGGGGCCGAGCTCGCCGAAGACGTCGTCAAAGGAGACGGCGCAGCGGTTTTCCTGCATAAAAAGCAGCTGATACAGCTTTGGCTCCTTTGCGCCGAACAGCACCATCTGCATGCCGATCTGCTTGAACAGCGGCATGCCGGGCAGCTTCTGCTCCGCATAGCTCTCAAAGCGGCGCATCGCGGCCTCACGCACGGCGTCCTGCACCTCTTTCATGCTGGCAAAGACCGTGAAGATCGGGCGGGCGGAAGCGCCGAGCGCGTCGCCCAGCTCCTTCGCGGTGAGTGCCTCGACGCCTTTTTCGGAGACGATCGTCAGCGCGGCCTGCACGATTTCGTCCCGGGTGAATTTCGGTTTCGGCGGCATAGACTCTCTCCTGAAACGAAAATATCTGTTTTAAAACGCTCGTTCTGCAACGAGCGATTTAGATTATGGCGATGGGAAAAGCGTTTGTCAAGCCCTTTTTGTTCGGTTTTTCCGGAGAAAATGCGGGGAAGGTCAGTCCGTGTCCCGGTGCTCCTGCGCGGCGATCTCGTTCAAGACGCGGTCCTGATGCGCCTTGATGGCGAGCAGGATCAGAAGCAGCAGAAACAGCGCGCCGGAAAACCCGAACGCGATCGCTGCGGCGAGCTTCCAGCGCAGCAGCTCCAGTGCCAGACCGATCAGCAGGAAGATCCCGACCCACTTGAGCATGATCGTCCCCGGCTCCAGCATATCCAGCTTATAACGATACCGCGTGTCATACGTCACGGGCGGTTTCTCTTTTTTCATATGGTCTCTCCAAAAATCTTATGTTCCATGTTTCATGTTCCGTGTTTCCCAATCTGCGCGGCTGATGCCGTAGATGGCGGTCTGTCTCGATCATGATCATTTGCGGTTCCCTTTCTCAGTCAAAGCAGGGCGAAACATACGTTCGGATCAATTCGATCCGGTCCTTCACACGGGGCTGAAAGCGGGAGGTGATGGCGGCGACCAGGTTTTTATCCGGGCTGACATAGAGGGCATTGCCGCCGTCGCCCATGGCCGCAAAGCCGTGCCCCTGCGGGAGGACCCACCACAGATATCCGTAGGGCAGATCGCGCTCGGCCCACCGGCTCTGCTCGGCGGTGCTCTCCCGCACCCAGCGTTCCGATACGAGCCGCTGCCCGTTCCAGACGCCGCCGTCCAGATACAGCTGCCCGAGCTTTGCCAGATCCATCGGCGAGAGCGTCAGCCCCCAGCCGCCCGCGTTCACACCCGCCGGGTCCGCGGCCCAGACGCGCAGATCGGTCGACTCGTAAAAGGCCATCAGTTCTTCCCTGCTGCGGAAGGTGATGCTCCGCTCCACGGGGATGCCCAGCGGGGCAAAGAGATGCTCCTTTGCAAAGTCCAGCACGGACTGCCCGGTCACCCGCGTCAGAATGCCGGTCAGGATGTCCGGCCCGATGAGCGGTGCGTAGCGAAATTCGCCGACTGGCCCCTTCCCGCCCAGCAGATCGAGGGAAAACCGCACCCAGTCCGGGCTGGTAAAATACTTCGTGTAGGGTGTGGAGCGATATTTGTAGGGCGCGGTCATGGTGAGCATGTCACGGATCGTAATATTCTGAATTGTCTTTTCGCCCCGCTTGGGCGTGTATTCCGGGAAAAATTCCAGGACCTGCTGGTCGATGCTTCTAAGGCAGCCCCGGTCCAGCGCGATCCCGAGCAGGATCGAGACGATGCTCTTGGTCACCGAGAACACGTTGAGGCGGCTTTTGGCTGTGCAGCCGCCAAAATAGCGTTCATAGACGGTCTCGCCGTCCTTCCGAACGACCATCCCGGCGATGTTGCTGTAGTCCGCCGCGATGGCCGCTTCCAGTTTCATGATGTCTTCCTGCTTCATCTATGTTTCCTCATCTTCCGGCGCCTTCCGTGATCCAGGCGTCCAGAAAGCGCAGTTGTTCTTCCGTGTGGAACCAATGCTCGCCGTCCGGCATGACGGTCAGCTCCGCGCCGACGCGCCGGGCGAAGGCCGAGATGGTTTTGGGCGCGGTCAGATCGTCGTGTGCGCCGTACAAGATGCGGGTGGGCACGCGCCATGCGATCGGATGCGCCCGCACGTAGGTCAGATACTTCCATGACAGCGTTTCGCCGAAGGCTGTGGGAATTTCCTGCTTTTCGGCAAGCTCCTGCTCGCGCACGCCGGCCCACTGCAGCATATCGCCGATCAGCTTCTCCATATCGACTACGGGAGAGATCCAATACGCCCGGTCGACCAGCGCTGCATCCAGCGCGGACATGGAAAAGAACGCGCCGATGCTGTTGGCGATCAGCGTGAGGCGGTCACAGCGCTTCCGCTGTGCCGCGAAAAACGGCGGGAATTCGGCTTCGGCCTCCCATGGGCTCTGCGCGCGGTAATCAAAGCCGACGACTTCCGCGTCCGGGAACAGCGACCGGTAATGCCCGGCTTCCGCCGCCGAGCCGCCCTTCCCGTGAACGTAGATAACGATTTCTTTCATATCCGCCACCTTCCCTCCTGTCCCTGCCGCGCGTCTGCGAGCTTTTCCAGGATCCAGACGATGCCGAAGGCCAGCAGCGCGAAGCTGCCGCAGAGCAGGGACAAGATCACATCACAGACATCCGCCAGTGCGGGGTGCTTTTTTATAAATTCTTTCATGGGCATTTCCTTCATTCCTGACAATAAATAAAAGACGCAGCGCGTTCCACGTCTGTTGTGGTCTGCACTGCGTCTAAGCGTCTGGCATTTCAATTTCTTCTGTTTTTCCGTTCTGAAACCGGATCACACAGGTGTATCTGCATTTCGGGCAGAACAGGGGGAAATCCTCCAGCACCGTGTGCGGCCGGAGCTGTGTCCGCGTCTTGCCGCCGCAGCGGGGACAGCGGAGCCAATTCAATTTGAGCGGAAGCGTTTCGGTCATGTTAATCATCCTCCTGTACCCTGGGTCCCTTTCCGACCAGCGCGCGAAAGGCCGCGTCGCGGTCAAACGTCCCGGCGGCGAAGCCGGTGATCTCCTTGATGGACTTGCAGATGCTGATGCTGACCCCTGTCAGGACCTGCCCGATCTCCTGGTCGGAATACGGGCAGTCGCCGGTCACGATCAGCGTGGACAGACTGTGCACCACGAACCACAGATCGCGGAAATACAGATCCGCTTCCAGCTCTATGATCTGGTAGATCTCCATCAGCGTCGGCCGGACGAGCGTCTGCAGATGCTTCATCGACTGCATCGCGCTCCAGCCCTGCCCCTGCGCCCGCGTGAGAAACAGCAGCCGGTAGAGCTCCGGCTCCTCCCGCGCGAAGCGGATATACTGCATTCCGACGCCGAAGAAGGGGATCTTCTCCTGCAGGCCCGCGTTCGTATATCGGTCGTACACGCGCACGGCGGCGGCGCAGACCTCCTGCCGGACGGTGTCCATCGAGCCGAAGGCCGTGAAGATCGGCTGCGTGGACGTGCCGAGCGCGTCCGCCATCGTCTTCGCGGTCAGCCCCTCGATCCCCTTCGTCCGGACGACCTGCAGCGCGGCTGCCACCATTTCTTCTTTTGTAAACTTGTTCTTCGGCGCCATGGTCCGTGCCCCTTTTAAAATATATTATTCGATGCACATCATTCGATGTATATCAAACATTATACGCGGCCGGAGCAGCCTTGTCAATAGCGCGGACGCGGCAAACAGGAATTTTTTTACGCGCCCGGCGCAGAAAACGACTGGATCGACACCGTCAGATGTGCCGCGCCGAAGATCAGCATCAGGATCACCGCCGGCAGATTCCGCAGCCACAGCGCCGCGCACAGGTAATAGAGGACCGGGAAAACGACCAGCGGCAGCGGGACCAGCAGGAACGCGCGCTGCAGCAGCGCGATCTCCCGTCCGCCGAGGAAATAGCGGATCCATACGGCGTAGTACAAGGCCAGAAAGCAGACCGCCAGCCAGAACCAGACGCCCTGCGGGCGGACCGGCTCGCGGCTGACAAGCAGCATGACGGCGAGCAGATAAGCGATGCGGCTGCTCTGCTCTACGAGCGCCACCCAGCGGGTGACGGGTGTGGGCGGCCCCGCCTTTCCGGCCGGCGGGAAGGCGGCATAGGCGAGATTGATGTGCATCGGCAGCGCAAAGACCATCAGCCCGACCCAGGAGAACGATACCTTCAGATTCACAGGACGACACCCGCTTTCACAGCAAATTCCGGCAGCTTTGCGGGCTTGCCGTGGATGGCGATCAGCGCGCGGAACTCCCGGCGGAAGGCCTCGCGGAGCCCGGACTCGGTCAGATGCAGATGGTCGGTGTTCGCGAGGATCGCCAGCCCGTAGGAGTAGTAGATCATGTCCTGATGGAACCGGCGCGCGACGTCTTCCGGGTAGCCGAATTCATCCTCCATCGCGCGCAGGACCTCCGGCAGCAGAATGTCGTTCTGGTAAGGCTCCATCTGCCCGCCCTCCAGATACAGCCAGCGGAACAGCTGCTTTTCCTCCGCCGCGAATTTGACGAAGCCCATCCCGTAGCTGCTGTAGCGGGTGTCGTTCCCCTCATGGGCGCGCAGGGAGTCCTGCACGCGCTGTGTGTGCAGCGCGATGGCGCGCGCGCGGAGCGCGGCCTTCAGCTCGTCCATGTTCTGAAACGACGAATAGATCGGCTGCGTTGAGCAGCCCAGCTTTTTTGCGACGCTGCGGGCGTTGACGGCCGAAAATCCGCCCTCCCGCAGCACCTCCACCGCCGCATCCACGATCGCATCCCGCGAGATCCTCCTGACAGCCGGCATAGAATCCTCCTTGATTTATAACACTCAGTTATATAACACTGCGTTATTATACGCCGCCGTCATGTCCTTGTCAACCCCCGCAGCCAGGCTGCGCCGAAAAAAACCAGCCCATCCGAAGATGGGCTGGCCGGATCGGGAAAATGCGTTACCGCGCAGTCATATGCGCCAGCAAAAAGTCATAGATCTCCGCGGCGGAGGGCGGGCAGCCCTTGAGACTGCAGGCAAAGCCCTGCGTGCAGCTGCCGATGCCGAGACTGCCGGTCTTCCCGCGGTAATTCTGCCCGATGCAGATCGTATCGTCAAAGGTCAGGCGGCCATAGTCCGCCTCCAGCTTGTTGAGCGCGTACAGCAAAGACCCGTAGCAGGCGCTGCAGGCTGCATCCGCGCAGACATACCGGCCCAGCGCCTGCACGCGACGCGACGGCCGCTGGTCTGTGACGGCCTGTGCCGGTTCGTTGAGCGCGGTGATCGTCGCGGCAGAAAGATCTGTGCTGCCGACGCCGAGCGCCTCCGCCATCGGGATGTAGGGGACGTCCTGCGGCTGATATCCCATGGTCCGGCAGACGAAGCTGTCGCAGAGCACCGGATCCTTGCAGGCGAAGATCCGGTCCATTTCGACCGGGTTGCCGCCTTCCTCAAAGTCCAGATCGCCGCAGATGTTGTCGACCAGGATGAAATCCCAGTGGATCAGCGCGTTCAGATGCGCAATCGGCGCGTGCAGCCCGAGCGCGTGGAAGCGGCGCTTTTCCGAGTTGGGGATCAGCCCCTTCGCGTTTTTCAGCGCGCAGGTGATGAGCGTCTGCCCGTGGCCCTTCAAAACCGGCATGTTGATCAGAAATCCGGGGCGCATGGCCTCGTTGCAGACTTTGATCTGCATGCCCTTCGCGTCATAGCTGGCCGAGGCATCCTTCTGCAGGTCGATGAACGGGACCCGGTACTGCCGGCAGACGTCCAGCAGGCCGCTTGTCTGAACGGCCTCCGAGGTCCGGCTGCCGACCCAGGAGCCCTCGATGACGCGCAGGTCGCGAAAGCCGTTTTCCTGCAGGTATTCCAGCACGCCCGCCACCAGCTCCGGGTGCGTCGTTGCACCGCGGGAGGCGGGCGCGCCGATCACCAGATTCGGCTTCAGCGCGACCGGGGTATCCCGGCTGCCGATCTCGTCCGCCAGCCCGGCGGCCTGCAGCAGCTGCTTGGTCATCTGCTTATGGTTTTTTCCGTGGATCAGAATGATCTGCTGGTTCTGCATGATTCGTCCCTCCCTGCCGCATGGCGGCGTCCGGTCAACTGCGGCGGCTGGTAAACTCCAGCGTGCGGATCAGCTGCGTCATCATGGTGTTGTACGGCGTGGGGATGCCGTACTGCTTGCCGAGTGCGGCGACCGCGCCGTTGAGATACGCGATCTCCGTCGGGCGGCCCGCGCGGATATCGGTGCGCATGGACGTCGTGCCCTCCCGCGCGCCGTGGAGGACCTGCCAGACAAAATTACAGACCTCCTCATAGGAAAAGCTCTGCCCGGAGGCGTTTGCCACCTGGACGGCCTCGGCGATCTCCTGCCGGCCGAGCGCCCAGGCCTCCTCACACTGCTCCACCATGCCGATCGGCCGGTCAAAGAGTGCGGTCAGCGGGTTGATCGTCAGATTGATGAACGCCTTTTTCCAGATCAGACCGTCAATATTCGTGCTGGCCTCGGCGCAGAAGCCGCAGCTGGTGAAAAACGCTGCCGTCTGCTCGGCGAGCGCCGTCTTGCCGCAGAGACTGCCGATCGTCGTGATTCCCATGCCGCCGTGCTGGCTGACCGCGGTGTCCGAAAGACGCTGGCTGTTGATGGTCGAGGTGCCGACCAGGATCTGCTCCGGACGGAAGAGCTGCTGCAGCGTCTGCCCGTTGCCGATGCCGTTCTGCAGCGTCAGGATGACCGTCTCCGGCCCGATGCAGCCGCGGATGCCTTCGATGGCGTCGCGCGTCTGGAACGCCTTGACGAACACGACCAGAAGGTCAAAGACCTCCGAAACCTCCGCCGCACAGACGGCGCGGAGCGTCCCGCACGCGACCGGCCCCTCGTCGGTCTGGATGGACAGGCCGGTCTCCTCGATGGCCTGTGCCTGCTGCTTCCGGTGCGTCAGAAGCGTGACGTCCGCCCGGCGGGAGAGATAGCCGCCGAACAGACAGCCCATCGCGCCGGTCCCAATGATCCCGATTTCCGCAGCCATATGCACGCGCTGCGCGAGGTCGGTTATACCGGCGTCATCGCGGTCGAGTGCCGCCCGTACCCCGATGCCTATACCGGCGCGGAGCGCTGCATCCGGTATATGCGGGCGATGGAAACGATCGTGGATATTGAACGAAGCAATTTTCGATAATGCGATAAGGAGGCTACTGAATGAATGAACGGATCGCCCGCCTGCGCACAAAGAATCTGACGCAGCAGCCGGAAATATGCAGTGAACGCGCACAGATCGTAACACGTGCGTACGAAAAATACAAGGACCTTCCGCCGCTTCTTCTGCGGGCGAAGACCTTTGAAGCCATCATGCAGGAAATGACCATCTGGATCGCCGATGACGAGCTGATCGTCGGCAACCAGGCGAAAATGGCCAAGGGCGCGCCGGTCTATCCGGAATTCTCCGTGGACTGGATCATCAAGGAGCTTGACAGCTTCAGCACCCGCACCTCCAGCAGATTCCTGCTTTCCGAGGAAAACAAGGCCGTGCTGCGGGAGCTTCTTCCGAAGTGGCAGGGCAGAACGACGAAGGACCGCGCGCTGAGCATCATCCCCGAGGCTGCGAAGGAGGCCATGGCCAGCCAGGCGTTCCTGCTGTCCCCGCTGTCCAGCGGTCTCGGCCATATCAGCGTCAGCTATCAGAAGCTGATCGACCACGGCATCGACTTCCTGCTTGACGAGATACGGGAAAAGCTGGCGCACTGCCAGCCGACCGCCGCAGAGGACGTGGAGCGGAAAGTATTCTACGAAGCCTGCCAGATCGTCCTGCAGGCCATGCTGCACTTCGCTGAGCGCTTCGCCGCCCTCGCCGAGACCCAGGCCGCGCGGGCCGAAGGCCAGCGGAAGGACGAGCTGCTCGAGATCGCCCGTGTCTGCCGCAAGGTCCCCCGCGAACGCGCCGAGACCTTCCATGAGGCCCTGCAGAGCTTCTGGTTCTTGCACCTTTGCCTGCAGATCGACTCCAACGGCCACAGCATGAGCCCCGGCCGCTTTGACCAGTACACCTGGCGCTGCTACGAAAACGACATGCAGCGCGGCGTTTCGCCGGAGCGGGAAGAGGAGCTGCTCGGCTGCCTCTGGGTCAAATTTGCGGAGATCAGCAAGCTGCGCGACTACATGGGCTCGCTCGCTTTCGGCGGCTACCCGATGTTCCAGAACCTGATCGTCGGCGGCATGGACACAGACGGCAACGACGTGACGAACGACGTGTCGGTCCTTTGCTGCAAGGTGACGGCGGAGCTGAAGCTCTCGCAGCCGTCGCTGTCGGTCCGCTGGCATAAGCATTCCGCGCGCCGCATGAAGCTGGCCGCCGCGGAGGTTGCACGCGCCGGTATCGGCATGCCCGCCTATTTCAATGACGAGGCCATCATCCCCGTCCTGCGCAACATCGGCTGTTCGCTGGCCGAGGCGCGCGACTACTGCGAGGTCGGCTGTGTCGAGCCGCATGTCGCCGGGCGGATGGAGGGCATGTATTCCGCGGGCTTCACGAACCTCTGCAAGGTCCTCGAAACGACGATCTTCAACGGCGTCGATCCCATCCGGGGCAAGCAGATCGGTCTCGCCGTCGGCGAGCAGTTTGAAGATTTCACCGCGTTCTATGACGCCTACCGGACCCAGCAGCGCTATTTCATGGACCTGCATGCGCAGTCCGTCAACGCGGTCGAATTTGCCCACAGCACCCTGTGCCCGACGCCGCTGGTCTCCTGCTTCGTCGACGACTGCATCGAACGCGGCGTGGACATCCGCCGCGGCGGCGCCCATTATAACTACACCTCTCCGAATGCCGTCGGCCTTGCCAACCTCGGCGCGGGTCTGGGCTACTATCCGATCCTGCTCATCATCACCGTGATCCTGCTGATCTTCGGCTTCTTCCTGGAGGGCATTGCCACGGTCTCCATGCTGCTGCCGCTGTTCATCCCGATCGCGCAGGCCGTCGGCATCGATCTGCTGCACCTCGGCATGATCGTCACCATGACGAACGTCATGGGCTGCATGACGCCGCCGGTGGCGAACAACATCTTCGCTGCCAGCACCTTCACGGGCCTCCCGATGGGCCGCATCAGCAAGGGCGAGCTGCCGTATCTGGGCTGCTTCTTTGTGGTGTTGCTGATCGTGGTGTTCTGCCCGGGACTCATTACCATGTTTGGGTAAGGAAAGCTTGATTTTTGCGGATTCATAGTCTAACATAGTCTAACATAATTCGTAAGGTAACGTTAAGCTTCGAACTTCATTCGCAAGATACACTCATCGAAGACAAACGCCGCGGCGAACACAGGATCTGCAGAAATCGGGGGAGCAAGATGAAAAATGTCACACTGAAAGAAGTTGCAAAGGAAGCCGGCGTCTCTGTCATGAGCGTATCCAAGGCGCTTAACAACAAAGAGGGCCTCTCGGATGAGACCCGCCGGCGGATCCTGGAGATCGCCGCGCAGATGAACTACAGCCAGAACCAGGTGGCCTGCAGTCTGCGCACCGGGGCGACCCGGACCATCGGCGTCGTCCTGTCTGACAGTGCGGAGTCCGTCGTCGCGCGCGTACTGCGCGGGATCCAGGACGAGGCACGCAGAAACGGCTACAGCGTCATCATCACCAACACCGACAAGCAGCCGGAGCTGGAATATGACGCGATCCAGTCTCTGATCGACAAGCGGATCGACGGCCTCATCCTTGTTGCCCCGAAGTGCTATACCGAGGAGCGGCTCATGTGGATCCAGGGCTTCGGCATTCCGACCGTGATCGCCATGCGTCATGGCGAGCGCGGCCAGAATACCGCCGATGCCGTCCTGAACAACAACTATGACGGCGGCTACGAGGTCGTATCGCATCTGCTCGCCCAGGGCTGCAGACGGCCGGTGTTCTTGCACCTGCAGGATTCCCGTTCCAGCCGCGAACGCAGTGACGGCTATGCCAGCGCTCTGCGCGAATATGGCCTCAGCCTGGAGTCTTTCCCCAACTTCGAGGTCGAGGTCAGCGTGGAAGCGGGCCTTGCCGCGGTGCGGGAGATCCTCGCCCTGCCGGTTCTGCCAGACGCGATCGTCTGCGGCTGCGATACGGTCGCCATCGGCGTCATCGAGGCGCTGCATGCCGCGCACATCCGCATCCCGGAGCAGATCCGGGTGACCGGCTACGACGGCATCGAATTCGGCGCCTATCTGAAAACGCCCCTGACGACCATCGCCCAGCCGCTCTACGAGATCGGCATGACCAGCGCGCAGCTGCTGGTCGAGCGCATCAAAAAGCCGGCTTCTCCCGCGCGGGAGATCCTGCTACAGAGCAAGCTCGTGGTCCGCGAGTCGACCGGCGGCGCATCCGCTGCGCAGCCAATACCAACTACACATTGATCGTACCCGGTCCGGCATTGCGGCCGGATCCGCAAAGGAGACACATAGTTATGAATAACGAACATAAATACCTGCAGTGGTTCAGCAGCCAGACAAAGTCTATCTACTGGCATGATTCCGCCGTCCGCGCAGAGCAGCAGGCTGCTTTTGCCAACGGCGCCACCGGCATGACGACCAACCCGTTTTTGATCCAGTCCACGCTGAACGGCGACCGTGCATTCTGGGCCGAGCGCCTCGCGGCCACCCCGCAGGATCTGAAGGGCGACGAGAAGGTCTACGCGCTCATGCAGTGCGTGACCGGCTATTATGCTGAGCAGACCCGCCCGATCTTCGAAAAGGGCGTCCCCGGCGAAGGCTATGTCTGCGCGCAGACGAACCCCAACAAGACCGGCGATGCGGAGTATATGATCGAGCAGGCGAAGATCCTCGCCTCCTGGGCGCCGAATATCGTGGTCAAGATGCCCGCGACCAACGCCGGTATCAAGGCGTATGAGGAATGCGCGGCGCTGGGCCTGAACGTCGCAGCCACCGTCAGCTTCACCGTCCCGCAGGTCCTCGCCGTCGGCGAGGCTGCAGCCCGCGGCAAGGAGCGTGCAAAGCAGAACGGCATCAAGCCGGGCCTGACCATTGCCGTTCTGATGTGCGGCCGTCTGGATGACTACCTGCGCGACGTTGCGCACGACAGCGGCGCAGCCGTCAGCGAGAGCGATATCACCCAGGCCGGTATCGCCTGCCTGAAAAAAGCCTACCGCATCTTCAACGAGCGCGGCTATGACACCTACCTGATGCCCGCGGGCTGCCGCGGCGCAAACCAGATCATTGAGCTGGCCGGCGCGAAGATGATCTTCTCCATTGCCCCGAAGATCGTCAAGATGCTCCCGAGCGACACGAAGTGCGAAGAACGCATCGATGTTCCGGTCGCGCAGGACGTGATCGACCGCCTGATGACCATGCCGGAGTTCCGCAAGGCTTATCTCGAGGACGGCATGACCCGCGAGCAGTTCATCACCTTCGGCTCTGCCAACCGCACGACCGATCAGTTTATCAACGACGGCTGGAACCCGCTGGTCAATTTTAAATTCTGAGCAGAGGTACCGATATGAACTATTTGGAGTGGATCAACCAGTGCACCCCGACCCGGTGGTGGCACGACTCCGGCAACCCGGATGAGATCGAGCTGGCGATCCGGCGCGGCGCGACCGGCGTGACGACGAACCCGGTCCTGACCTTCCGCTCGTTCCAGTCCCAGCCGGAATTCTGGAACCCGAAGGTCGTGGCGCTCGGCGACGATTTTGAGCCGGAAGCACGCGCAGAGGCGCTTTTGAAGCTCGTTGCGACTTATGCGGCGGAAAAGGTCCGCCCGGTTTACGAGCGGACGAACGGCGCGGACGGCTACGCGCTCGGCCAGCTGAACCCCACGCGGGCCGGCGACGCCGAGGGCATGCTCGCGCAGGCGCGGCGCGTCCACTCATGGGCGGAAAATATCGCCGTCAAGCTTCCCGCGACCGCGGCCGGTATCGAGGTGATCGAGCATCTGGCGGAAGAGGGCATTCCCATCTGCGCCACGATCAATGTCTCCGTCTCGCAGGCGATCGCCGTGGCCGAGGCCTATGCGCGCGGCAAGCAGAAGGCGCTGGCCGCGGGCGTAAAGCCCCCGCTGTGCATCGTCGTGCAGCAGGTCGGCCGTCTGGACGATTATCTGCGCGATGTTGCGCAGGATATGAAGCTTGGGCTGGATGAGTCGGTCATCACGATGGCTGGCCTCGCCGTTGCCAAGCGTACCTATCAGATTTTTGAACAGCGCGGCTATGACGCGGTCATCATGCCGGCCGGCCTTCGCGGCGCTTATCACCTGACGGAGATGGCCGGCGGCAAGCTCCTGTACACGATCAACACCCGCGTGCAGGACATGATCCTCGCGGCGGATCCCCCGCAGGAGGAGCGGATCTCGAATCCGGTCCCGCAGGATATCCTGGATCAGCTGAGGAAGATCCCCGAATTCGTCCGCGCCTACGAGCCGGACGGCATGAAGCCGTCGGAGTTCATCACCTACGGCGTGGCCCAGAAGCTCCTGAGCCAGTTCAACGAGACCGGCTGGGCCCCGCTGGAGACCTATCTCTCCAATAAAAAAACAAACCGTTGGATCTAACAGAAAGGATGCGTTGAAGTATGTATAAAGTTGGTTTTATCGGTCTTGGCATCATGGGCAGACCCATGTGCAAGAATCTGCTGAAGGCGGGCTACGCAGTGACGGCGTTTGACCCGTTTGCGAAGGAAGCGCTCGATGACGTCGTCTCCTGCGGCGCAGCCCGCGGCGAGAGCAATGCGGACGTTGCCTCGAAGAGCGATGTCGTCATCACCATGGTGCCCAATTCCCCGCACGTGCGCGCAGCTGTGCTCGGCAAGGGCGGCGTGGCCGAAGGGGCGCACGAGGGTCTGGATGTCATCGACATGAGCTCCATTGCCCCGCTGGAGTCCAAGGCGATCGCGGCGGAGTGCGAAAAGGCCGGTATCCATATGATGGATGCGCCGGTCTCCGGCGGCGAGCCCAAGGCCATCGACGGCACGCTGTCGATCATGTGCGGCGGCCCGAAGGCACTGTTTGACAAGTATTTCGACCTGCTGAAGGTCATGGGCGCGTCCGTGGTCCACTGCGGCGACGTCAACGGCGCGGGCAACACCGTGAAGCTGGCCAACCAGATCATCGTCGCCTGCAACATCGCGGCCTGCGCCGAGGCGTACTCGCTCTCGACCATGGCCGGTGTCAACCCGGAGAAGGTCTTCGCGGCCATCCGCGGCGGTCTGGCCGGTTCGACGGTCATGGATGCGAAGGTCCCGATGATGATGGACGGCAACTTCAAGCCCGGCTTCAAGATCGACCTGCATATCAAGGACCTCAACAACGCCCTCGATACCGGCCACGGCCTCGGCACGCCGATGCTGCTGACCGCGCAGGTGCAGGAGATGCTGCAGTGGCTGCACAACAACGGCGACGGCCAGAGCGACCACAGCGCGATCCTCAAATACTATGAACGGATTACCGGCGTAGAAGTACGCAAGTAATACAGACAGACAAATTTCCCTCCGAAAAACCCGATGTGCACCGCACATCGGGTTTTTTATGCTGTTATCTGTATTTGCGCTTCCGGCAGGAAGGGGCTTTATCCCTGCGTGCTTGTCCGTGCTTTTTGGGCCTGTTCTTCGCAGGCGGAGCGAAGGGCGTCGATGTAGGCCTGGTCGTTCAGGGCTTCTTCGGCTGCGGCGGCGGGGAATTTTGCGCGGATGTCGTCGGAATAGCTGCCGTCGCTGGGCTCCCAGTATTCAAGCGGGGTGGGGCCGCTGGAAGTGCTGAGAGAGAATGTGATGGCCGTGGGGACGTAGCTGCCGTTTTCCATCGTGAGCGTCTCGCCGTCTGCGCTGTATGTCTCCTGCAGGACGAGCAGATATACGGTGATCGTGTCGGCGCTGCTGTCGTCCTGCGCCAGAAGGACGTGGCTCTCCACATGGATCTGCCCGGGCTGCACGGCGTCCGCGTAATGATCCAGGACTGCTTTGCTGATCGCGTCGTCCAGCACCGGATCGTGGTTGAGGGCTTCCGCTTTGGTTTCCGTTTCGGCCAGCTTCTCTCCCAGCGCGTCACTTTCGGCGGGCTGCTCCGGCTCTGCCGCGTTCGTATCTGCGGGCAGGGCGGGCGTTTCCCTTGCAGAGGCCTCCTCCGCCGCTGCAACGTCCGCGCCGGCGCAGACCCGGCTCAGATAGTCCTGAAACTCCCGGTCGGTCACCAGATAGTGCACGCCGTTCCATTCGATATCCACCTGCGTGTCGTCCGCACTGGAATATCCGTTGGCCCGGATATAGGACCCATCCTGCAGCTGCGCGCTGATCTGATACATCGGCGTCCAACCGGCGAGGGTATCGCTCGTTTTCGCGTTTTTCAGTCCGTCCAGCCGGGAGCTCAGCTCGTCGATCTGGGCCGCGGACAGATCCACAGCGATCGGGTCGGTATGGTTTCGCGCGTCAAAATACTTTGCGGAGACGATAGGGTCGGCTGCTGCGTCATATCGGAAGCCGATCGGATTCGTCAGAAAGCAGACGGCCAGGACAACGCAGGCGGCGACGGCCAGAAGAATGATCCAGAAAGTCGGTTTTTTGTAGTTCATCACAGATCTTACACGCTCCTTTACTCCGATCTCGCCGAAGGCGAGCGGGCAGGCCGCAATTCTGCGGCGGTTCACGCTGCACGTGACAAGGGCCTGCATATAATCGGCCCGCTGCCCGCAGCTTAGGTTTTTGATTACTTTTTCGTCGCACGCCAGCTCGATATCCCGGCACAGCAGCACATAGCTGAGCCACATCACCGGATTGAACCAGTGGATCGTCAGCAGCAGAAAGCCCAGCGGCTTCCACAGGTGATCCCCGCGGCGCAGATGTGCCTGCTCGTGGGCGATGACCTGCTCCCGGTCGCGGCTGTCCATGTGGTAGGGCAGATAGATCCGTGGCCGGAGCACGCCGAGCACGAACGGCGAGTCGATATGCTCGGTCTCGTAGATGTTCCCCCGCAGGCGGACGGCCTCGCGGACCTTGCGCCGCAGCCGCTGCGTGCTGATCCACGTGTACAGAAGCAGCACGGCGATCCCCACGAGCCAGACCCACGCCAGGATCGTGGTCCAGCTCGGCTGACTGCGCATGGCCGCGCCGGAGGCGATTGCTGCCGCGCCGCCGACGGCCGGGGCGGTCCCGGTCTGGATCGGCTGCGCCGTGACGGCCGGGAGAATGGCCTCCGTGCGCGGCAGCAGACTCAGCGGGCTTTCGATGGAGAACGGCAGCACCAGCCGCACCGCGACGATGCCCCAGAGCAGCACGTTTACCCACTTCGGCGCCCGCTTCAGGCACAGCCGCAGCACCAGCACCGCTGCCGCGATCCAGCTGGCCGAGAGGCTCATGGTAAGGACGAGGGAAAAGACGACGTCCAGATCGGAGCCGCTGAACAAGGCTGTATTCATCGTGTTTCTCCTCTACGGATGCGGTCGATCATCTGCTGTACCTCGTCAAGCTCCTGCTCAGACAGATCCTGCCGCTTTGTAAACGCGGCGATAAAGGTGGGCAGAGACCCCTCAAATTTTTTCTCGACCAGCTCGTCGATCTCACAGGCTTGCGCCTCGTCCCTGGAGACCAACGCGGTCACAAGCCCGTTCTCGTTTTTCAGGATCCCGCGCTCGCCAAGCCGCTTGATGATCGTGTAGGTCGTCGTGCGCTTCCAGCCGAGCTGCTCCTGACAAAGCTTCGCCAGCTGCGCTGCGGTGACCGGCTCGTGCTTCCATAGGATCAGGCAGAAGCGGTATTCGCCCTCATGGATCTTTGGAATGCCCATGTGTAAAACCTCCTGTCTACTCGTGTAGAATGTAATGCAATTCTACACGAGTAGACGACTGATGTCAAGAGGGAAACCATAAAAAAATCGCCCGGACCCGGCTGGCCGGGTTCGGGCGATGAAAGGACTTCTCAGAACTCTCTCGCGTCGAGCTGAAGGGTGTAGTGGATGTCGTGGGCTTTTTCTTCGTCGGTGTACTTGCGGAGGGTGTTGATGGTCTGGCCGCCGTGGAATTTGCGGTCATTGACATCCTCAGTCGTGCCCATGACGGTGACGTTCAGCTGACGATGACGGGCGCGGACGTGGTCCCAGTCGATGAAGTAGATGTGGGCGAACTCGCCGCCATCGAGGACGCCGTCCTTGATGGTCATGGTCTCGCTGCGGCCGAAGAAGACAGAACGCAGATGGCCGTCGGTGTTCATGCTGGTGTAATCGCCCGGCTCATTGACGTAGCGGCCAAACTGCGTATGGATGGGGCCGGGATGACGGTACTGATGCTCCTCGGCAAAGTCGGGAATCATCTTGCGCATGATGTCGAGCAGATCGTGCTGCAGGTATTCCAGATCGAACGAGTCGATATCATGGGAGCACTCCTGGATCATGACGGAGCAGGTGGTGTGGTGCGACGCGATGCAGACCGTGCCGTTCTTGATGCCGGATTCCTTGACGATCTCGACGACCTCACGGGAGACATCATGGAAGGTGGGGATCCAGCCGCGGGACTGCAGCTCGAGTTCTTTCTGATAAACCTTGAATTCCATTGTGTTTGACCTCCAAATATAAATCGTATGATAAATTCGCGGCCTTATTCGCCGATCAGCATGACCTGCACGGTGCGCTTGCGCGCGCGGGTCTGATCCCAGTCGATGAAGTGGATGCGGCCGAATTCGCCGAGGTCCAGCTCGCCGTCTTCCATCACGATGGTGACGTTCCGGCCGATGATGGACGAGCGCAGGTGCGCATCGGTGTTGTGGCAGCCGAAGTTGTCCTCGCCGACGGATTCGGCAAAGTCCAGCGCCTTTTTACCTGGATGCAGGTACATTCCCTCATACCGGCAGGTGGGGATCCACTCCTCAAAGACGTTGACCAGATCCTGCTGCAGCGTCTCGAGGCCCGTCATGGACATGTCGAACGCGCATTCCTGCGTGATGACGGAGCAGGTGGTGTGGTGCGAGTAGACGACGCAGATGCCGTTTTTCATGCCGGACTTCGCGGCGATCTCCTTGACCTGCTGGGTCACATCGTGGAACGAGACCGCGCGGTCACGCGACTGGAGCTTCAAACTCTCTCTGTAAACCATATCAGCCCTCCTGTTTTTTCAGATCGTCGGCCGCGCGGCGCGTGGCGGCGATCATTTCGTCGATCATGGCGATGGGGTCTGCGGCGTTCATGATGCCGGAGGCTGCGCCCGCAGCTTCCGAGCCTGCCATGATGAAGTCATAGACCTCCTGCCCGCAGGTGATGCCCGCCGCCTGCTCGACCATGATGTTGGGGTCGATCTCCTTGATGACCTTGATGGAATCCCGGACGTATGCCATGGGGCTCGCGCCCTTGCCGCCGCCGATGATCTCGGAGGGCTCGGGGTTGATGATGTCGGGGTGCAGCTGGGCGATGGCCTTGGCTTCATCCAGCGTATCGGCGCAGGCGAAGACGAGGAAGTCCAGCTCCCGCGCGCGGTCGATGGTCTTTTTCATCTGCGGCAGGCTCATGGGCTTTTCGCAGTGGTTGATCATCACGCCGACCGCACCGGCGGCCTTCAAGCCCTCCGGCAGGATATCCGCGCAGCCGCGGCCGGGGCGGAGCGTATCCATATACGTCGCCAGAACGAACAGGTGCTTCGTGTTTTCCGCCACGCGGCGGACCTCCAGCGCCGGGCAGATGAACAGCACGTCGATGTCGTACTTCTCCGCTGCCGCGTCCGCCGCCCTGGCGTACTCCAGGAGCTTGTCGCCGTACACATAGTTTTTCGTTCCGACTTCAAAATACGGGGTGCGAATGACTGGTTTCATAACGAGATTCCTTTCTTCTCTTCGGTTCCTTTCGGAGGGAGATACACGTTTATGTTTCGTCCGCAGACGGCTTGGATACGTCTGCGCAGATCACCCGGACGTGCGAGCTTTTGAGCTGCGCGAGCATCTCCGGGCGGATGCCGGTGTCGGTGACAATGGTGTGCAGCATTTCCAGCGGCGCATACGCGACATGCGCCGAGACGGAGAATTTGGACGAATCGACGAGCATGATATTCTGGTCGGTGTTGCGCATGGCGATCTGGTTCATCCGGGCGGTATCAAAGTCCGTCGTGGTGAACTGACGGCCGTGGACGCAGCCGTCCGCGCCGACAAAGCTCTTGCTGAAATACAGCCCCGTCAGCGCCTGATCGGTCAGATAGCCGCAGAAATCCTTGCGGTTCGGGCGGTATTCGCCGCCGATGAGCGTCACGGGCATATAGGGCGAGAGCAGCTCCAGATTGGCCAGCGAATTGGTATAGAGCTTGACGTTCAGCCCCTCCCGCTTGATGCGGCACACGAGTTCGGCGCAGAAGCACTGCGTCGTCGTGCCGGTGTCGCAGAAGATCACGTCGCCGTTTTTCAGCAGCTTGCAGGCCTCGCGCGCGATCGCCGTCTTTTTCTCGATATTCGTTTTTGTTCCATACTCAAAGGAGTAGCGCGTCATAGCGCCGCTGGCGCTCTGGATGCCGCCGTGGGTGCGGATGGCGACGCCCTCCTTCTCCATTTTCGCAAAAATGCGGCGAATGGTCGACTCCGAGACGTTCAGGATCTCCATGGCCTCGGCCAGCGACAGCTTCTGCATGATCGACAGCCGCGCCATCAGCTCCTGCTGCTGTTCCAATTTCAATCCGGGCACCTCCGAAACAGGCGTGTCAGCAGCACGTACATGAGGTCGAGCCGCTGCTCTACGGTTTTTGTCATGAGATATTCCTCACGGGTGTGCATCTTGCCGCCGCAGGGGCCGCAGCCGTCCAGCGTGGCAACGCCGTAATGCGAGATAAAATTGCCGTCCGAGCCGCCGCCGGTCACGAGGCACGTGACCTTCTGGCCGACCGCTTCGCCCGCACGCTCGAGCTCGTCGAGCAGGGCATAGGTCGCCGCGTGCGGCTGCATGGCCGGGCGCAGGGACTTCTGGATGATCTCCATGTGCGTGCGCGGGTCGAAGGGCTCGGCCTGCATCCGCTGCAGAAGGGCTTCCAGCCGGTCCAGCGCGGAGGCATCGAGATAGCGGTAGCTGAGCGTGCACTCGGCATAGTCGGGTACGGCGCCGTTGTCGCCGCCGCCGTCAAAGCGGCCGACGTTGACGGTCGTCCCGGCGGCAAAGTCGTTGAGCTTGTAAAGCTCATTCACCCACCGTGACAGCTCCAGAATGGCGCTCGCGCCCTTCTCCGGCTCAACGCCGGAATGCGCGGAGATGCCGTGGCATTTGAAGATGTAGTTTGCGCCGCCCTTGCGCTGCGAGACAAATTCCTCGTTAGGCCGCCCCGGCTCAAAGACGAAGCAGTAGCGGCTTTTCTGCGCAAGCGCCTCAAAATACGGGCGGGAATAGGCCGAGCCGCGCTCCTCGTCGCTGTTCATGGCCACGCAGAAGCGGAACCGGCAGTCGCCCGCCTGCAGCATCTGCCGCAGCAGATAATACAGGCTCAGGCAGCCGCCCTTGCAGTCGATGCAGCCCGGCCCGTGGGCAAGTCCGTCAGCGTCCACCTCCAGCGGCCACTGCGCGCTGGTGCCGACGGGGAAGACCGTGTCCATGTGTGCCACAAACAGCACGTCGATCTGCTCGTCCTCGGAGTTGCGCGCGGTCAGGAAGGGGGCGAAGTCGTTATTATCATAGTACCGCCGCTCGGTCTTAAGACCCAGCGCCCGGTACCGGCTTTCAAAGAAATCTGCGACAGCCGCCGTGCCGGGGGCGTTGAAATGGCCGCTGTCGATGGCGCACAGCGTGCGCAGGTCCGCGAGAAAGGCGGACAGGTCAAAATCTTTCATAGCAGGGATCCCTTACAGCTGGCGCAGGAAGCTCCGGATTTCCGTCAGCCCGTCCAGCACGCCGAGCTCCAGATGATTCTCCACGCTCGCGTACGCGGGCAGGACGGCGAGCTTGCCCTCCTTCGCGGCCTCGTCGCGGTTGATGCCGAACGTGTTGCACGGCTCGAGCGCCAGCACATAGTCGTGCGATTTCATCATCTTCCACTGCACCATGTTGGGCAGATTCGCCGTGTCGAACGCGACGTATGCGCCGAGCTCCAGCCGCTCGTTGTACACCACGCCGCAGGCGCGGCTGCCGAGGTTCGTGCGGAAGTACAGCTCCTCGCCGCGGCCGTCGACCGGGGCCATCATGTGATGATAGTCGAAAGCTCGTTCATCGGCGTGCGCTCCGCCTTCGAAGCTTCGACCAGCGTATCGGCCTGCAGCAGGGGATAGCCGAAGTTGAAATGGTAGAGCAGCATATACGGCTCGTCCTCGGCCTCAAAATTCGTGAGCACGTCGTGCAGGCGGATGACGCGGCTGTTCAGCTCCGTCTCAATGGTGCGGCGGATGGACAGGTGCCGGCTGTACATCTTCGTCTGGTGCACCTCGCCGCGGGCGCGCAGCAGATACCGCTCGCCGTCCCAGTAGGTCTCGGTGCCGAAATTCTGCGCCGGGACATGGGAGATGCGGCCGTGCGTAGGGAACTGGCCGCCGTTCGTGGCGTGGCCGCCGACATTGCCGAGACCGCAGGTCACGAGCATGCCGCCCGGCCACTGCTCGGAGAATTCCCCGTCCGACGGGCAGAAGGCCTGCGGCGAGGTCAGGCCGTTTTTGCTCTGGAAGCCCAGATTGACGCCCTTGTAGCTCAGATCGAACAGATCCATGCACCGGTCCGGAACGACCGTGAAGCGCAGACCCGCCGCGTTGTAGAATTCCGCGATGGCAATGCCCTCGCCGCGGCCGCGCAGCAGCCGCGATTCGCGGATCCCGGCGATCTGGCCGATATTTCCTAATTGCTTGAGAAGTTCAACGTTCATGCCTAGTCCTCTTCCGGACATGCGCGTTCAGACCCGGATGCGCCGGGCCTGAACGCGCATGCATTATTTGATCTCGATGACCTCGAAGCCCATCATGGTGCCGAACGCCTTGATCTCTTCGATGTTGGCGTCGTAGACCAGGGCGGAGTGATGCGTGCCGCCGGCCAGGGAGAATTCCTTCAGGAACTGCGGCAGCGGCTTGCACGGCTTCATCCAGCCCTGCGTGCTGTGGCGGTAAGCGCCGCGCTCGAGACCCTCGTCCAGCATCTCCACGCCGGAGACGATGAGGTTGAAATGATCCTGCATGGGTGCGAGGTTGACATACACGGCCTTGCCCTTGCGCAGGCAGTTGTACATGGCGGTGGTGTCGCCGCAGGAGTTGTAGTTGAACGGGCAGTCGCTGATGAGCGGCTTCCACTGCGCCAGCTTCGGGTTGCTTTCGCCCATGTGGCTCAGGAGGATGACGTCCTGCTCCCAATCCGGGCAGAACATCTCGGTAAAGGTCGTGTTGGGATAGACCTGCAGCAGCGCGCCGACCAGACCGGCCGTCAGCACGTCGCCCTCACCGGCGTAGCCCTGCCCGCGCTCCATGATCTTGCAGCACTCGATGAACGGCATCTTCGGCAGACCGCAGATATCGAGCGTGAGGAAGTTGACCGTCGCGGCGTGCAGGCCGTTGTCCTGCATCCACTTCCGGACGGCAAGGCCGGAGCGGGTGGCTTCGCGGTATTCGGCCTGGAAGGTGATGTCGGAATCGTAATGCGCCGCGTCGTACGCGAGCTCCGCGTCGATCTCCTCCTCGGTGACCTTCGGCAGATACTCCTTCACGACCTCGGTGGTCATATACTGGACCTCGACGCCGATGTCGTTCTTATAGCGCTCGTCGGAGACGAGGAAGTCGCCCATGCCGGTGAACGAGCCGCCGACGGAGCCGACCTTCTCGGTCTGGAACGCCTTCTTGACCGCAGCCGCGCGGCACATGCCCACGACCTCGGAGACGACCTCGCTGTGCAGCGCATGGCCGACGCAGAGATAATACGGCTTGCCGTTCCGCTTGAGCAGGTTGCACATATCCTGCACGCCGTGGATACCGTGGTTGGCGCTGATGCAGCCCTTGTAGTTGGCGACCTTCAGCAGCTGATAGTCGGGCGTGGTGTCGAAGACGATGATCGGCGCGTCAAGGCTCAGCAGCGCCTCAATGGACTCCAGAGAAGGGGAGTAGGCCAGATGCTGCGTGATGACGGCGGAGACGCCGGCGTCGTTGAACTTCTTCGCCGCGCGGTCGAACTCCGGCTTGATGCGGCAGACCTCGTCCGCCAGAACGACCTCAAGGCCCTGGCTTTCGAGCATCTTGATGAGCATGTGCATGTAATCGACCATCGGGTCACGGTAATGCGGGTTGGAATCGTCATACAGCTTGATGTACAGAGGCAGATAGCCGACTTTGATCTTTTTCATATCGTTCGCTCTCCAGTCTTTAACCGTAAATGGATTTGCGCGCGCCCTCGATCAGGTCATGCGCATTGTTGTACATGATGTCTTCCACGTCCTGCTTCGTCAGGCCCAGCGTCTTGCACGCCCGCTTGAACGCCAGCAGCTCCTCATACAGGAAGAAGGTGATCTTCTCCGCCTCCTCCGCGGATACCTCGCGCAGGTGCTTATCCTGCTTCGGGTCGCCGTAGAGGCCGGGGGGAACAAGGTTGATGTAGGTGCCGTTTTCCTCGATGCGGTGCGTCCGCATGCGCAGGATAGGCATGTCCGTGCCGTACATGACGTGCTTCGGGCCTGCATGGCGCAGGACCTCGGTGATGGCATATTCGCAGCAGTTGGCGCAGAAATCGTACATGAGATCCGGCGCCTTATCAAGCGTCTCGAAAGCGTTGCCGACGTCTTCCCTGGTGTAGGCCCGGCCGATGTGCGCGATGATCAGGCGGATGTTCGGGAACTCCTGCTTGATCTCCATAATCTGCGCGAGATTGACGGGGTCTTTCAGCCGTCCGTTGCGCGGGATGTGCAGCATCACGATCGCGCCCAGCTCGTCCATTTTTTTCAGCTGTGCTTTCGGGAAGAAGTCAAAGATGCGGATCTCCGCCTCCGGCAGGTACTTGGGGGACAGGCTCAGATAGGACTTGAGCCCCAGGAACCCGCCCTTGCGGATCTCCTGCTCCAGCTCCTCCGGCGACTGCTCCGGACGGCTGTAGTAGAGCGCGGGGAAGCCAGTCCTGCGGGAGCACTCGGCCACGTAGGCGTTGTTTTTGTCCCACGCGCCGCGGCTGGTGAACATGAGGGCGGTGACGTCCTTGCCCGGCAGCATCAGCCGGTAGGTCTCCTGCAGGTCCTCAATGGAGTTGTCGAGCGCGACGAGGCTTGGCCACGTGACCGTCCGCTTCACCTCGCCCGGGGCGAGGGGCTTGTGGTCGAGATACTTGTCCAGCCAGACGTGCGTGTGCACGTCGAGGATCTTCTGCGGCAGAAAATCCTTCAGCTCTTCTTCGTAGATCCTGCGATCATACGGCGTGACTTCAAATAAAGCCATAAAACTGTTTGACCTCCCGGCCTCAGCCGTAGATAGACTTGCGTGCGCCTTCGATCAGGTCGTGCGCGTTGTTGTACATGATATCTTCGATGTCCTGACGGGAAAGCCCCAGCGTCTTGGCTGCGCGCTTGAACGCCAGCAGCTCCTCATACAGGAAGAAGGTGATCTTCTCTGCCTCCTCCGCCGAGACCTCACGCAGGTGCTTGTCCTGCTCCGGGTCACCGTAGAGTCCGGGGGGAACGAGGTTGATGTAGGTGCCGTTTTCCTCGATGCGGCGGGTGCGCATGCGCAGGATGGGCATGTCCGTGCCGTACATGACGTGCTTGACGCCCGCGTGGCGGATGACCTCCGTGATGGCGTACTCGCAGCAGTTGGCGCAGAAGTCATACATGAGATCCGGCGCCTGGTCGAGCGTTTCAAAGGCATTGCCGACGTCTTCTTTCGTGTAAGCCCGGCCGATGTGCGCGATGATCAGGCGAATGTTCGGGAACTCCTGCTTGATCTCCATGATCTGCGCGAGATTGACGGGGTCCTTCAGCCGCCCGTTGCGCGGGATGTGGAGCATCACGATCGCGCCCATCTCGTCCATCTTCTTGAGCTGCGCCTTCGGGAAGAAGTCAAAGATGCGGATCTCCGCCTCGGGGATATACTTGGGGGAAAGGCTCAGATATCCCTTGATCCCGAGGAAGCCGCCCTTGCGGATCTGCCGCTCCACCTCTTCCGGGGATTCCTCCGGCGCGCTGAAATACAGCGCCGGGAAGCCGGACCGGCGGGAGGCGTCGGCCACGTAGTCGTTGGCCTGCTGGCTGCGGCCGGAGTTGGAGAACATGAGGGCGGTGACGTCCTTGCCCGGCAGCATCAGCCGGTAGGTCTCCTGCAGATCCTCAATGGAATCGTCCGCCGCCACAAGGCTCGGCCAGGTGACCGTGCGCTTGACCTCGCCCGGGGCGAGGGGCTTCGGCGGGAAGAATTCCTTCAGATAGACGTGCGTATGCACGTCCAGGATCTTCTGCGGCAGAAAATCCTTCAGTTCCTTCTCGTAGACTTCGCGGTCGTAGGGTTTTACTTCGAATAAAGACATGGGTGCATTCTCCTTTTTGTGCGGGAAGGCTGGATATCAGCCCTTGACGGCGCCGGCAGCGATACCCTGATGAAGTATTTCTGCAGGCAGAGGAACAGTATGATCATCGGCAGGCTGACCAGGATGATACCGGCAAAGGCATAGCCGAATTCCATGGCGCGCGCGCCGAAGAAGCCGTTGATACCGACCATCAGCGTCGGGTTCTTGTTTTCGTTCAGCAGGGAGCGGCAGACCAGATAGTCGTTCCAGATGCCGACGCCGCAGCGGATGGCGCAGGTCGCGGTGACCGGGGTCAGCAGCGGCAGGAACACGCGGGAGTAGACGCCCAGCGTCGTACACCCGTCAATGTAGGCCGCTTCCTCCAATTCGCGCGGCAGGCTCTGCATGAAGCCCGCGAACAAAAACGTCGCAAACGGCATGTTCCACGCCGACTGGATCAGGATACAGCCCCAGATGGAGTCGTAGGTGCCAAGGCGCGTGGCCTGTACGGTCAGCGGGAGCAGACAGCCGATGAACGGGATGACCATCAGCGTGACGAGCACGCTGTAGTAGCCGCGGAAAAGCTTGCTGCGGATCCGGGCGATGGCAAAGCCGGCCAGCGACGCGCAGATGATGACGATGACCAGCGACGCGAGCGTGATGGTGACCGTGTTCGCCAGCGCCTGCCAGTATTTCATCTTGTTGATGACGTAGGGGAAGTTTTCGAGCGTAAACAGCTCTTTTGTCAGGAGCAGCGGATATTTGATGATATCCTTGCGGTCTTTGAACGCGCCGAGCACGAGATAGTAGATCGGCACCAGCATGATGATCGTGCACAAAGCGAGCACCAGCTCTTCGATAAACGAGTGGAGTTTCTTTTGTTTTTTCATCAGAAAATATCCTCCCTCTTACGAAGCACGACGAGCTGAACGAGAGAGATCAGCGCGATGATGAGCAGCAGCACGACCGACAGCGCGGAGCCGCGTCCGTAGTCGAACGCCTGGAAGCCGAAGAAGAAAATTCTCTGTGTGATCAAAAGCGTCGAATGGCCGGGCAGACCCTTCGAGATCAGATATGGCAGCTCGTAGGCCTTGAACGCCGCGATCGTGGTGGTGATGACGTTGATCGTGATGGAGGAGGCCATCATCGGGATCGTGATGTTTTTCAGCTGCTGCGAGGGGGTGCGCCGTCGATGGAAGCGGCCTCATACATTTCCTGCGGGATCGACTGCAGGCCGGCCAGGAAGACCACCACGCAAAGGCCGATCTGGACCCAGGCCGCGCCGATGATGATGGCAATATTCGTAACGCCGCGCGTCTCCAGCCAGTTGACGGCCGGCAGGCCCGCGGAAGTAATGATCTTGTTGATAACGCCGTTGTTGTAGTTGTACATGATGCGCCACAGAATGCCGACGACCGCGCCGGACAGCAGCGCCGGGAAGAACCACAGCGCGCGCATCAGCCCGCGGGGCAGACGGTCTCTGCCGCGCTTATCGAGCGCGAGCGCCGCCAGGAACGAGACGATGATGGTGATCGCGGTCACGCCGATGGCGAAGGTCACGGTGGCGAGCATCATTTCGCCGAAGCCCTCGATCTCATGCAGGTGCATGTAGTTGTACAGGCCGACGAAGTTGTAGGTCTTGGAAAGTCCGTCCCAGTCGGTGAGACTGTAGCGGATGACATTGATCAGGGGAACGACCATAAAGATCGCGCAGAGCACCAGCGAAGGCAGGATAAAGAAGATACCGGTGGTCCGCTGATTGCGCTCAAGCTGCGTGAGCCGTCCAGCGCGGGAAGAACGTTTCATAGGATCCCTCTTTTCTCTGGGTTACGTTGGGTAACGCGAATGGGCTGAATGCAGGAAAAAACGCTCTGCGCAGCTCCGGAGGAGGGCAGGAACCTCCCCGGAGCCGGCCCATGCACGAACGCATGGGCCGGGCAGAATCGGGACACAGGGGAAACCTCTGCGTCGGCCGCCGGAGCGGCCGGGTCAGAGCTTTCGATTATTTGTTGAGGGGGGAAGCCTGCTCGATGGACCACATGGTGGCAACGGCGTCTTCCGCGGTGTTGTCGCCGGTCAGAACGCCCTGGATCTTCGCCATGACAGCATCCTTGAATTCGGCGCTGTAGAGGTTGAAGCCCATGAGGACGAACGGAGCGGAGCCCATTTCAGCAGCAACGGGGATCATAGCATCGGGCAGAACGATCTGATCCTCGGTCATGGAAGTGATGACGGGGACAGTGCCGCGGGCGTTCTGGATCAGCTGGAAGTTCTCGCCTTCAAACAGCCAGTTGAAGAAGATCTCCAGAGCTTCCTGCTCAGCAGGCGTGCGGTCCGGGTTCTCGGTGACGCAGAATGCGTCCTCGGGAGAGGTGGAGATGTACGGGAGCTCGCCGGCGGCGCCGAACGGGGGCAGGGAAGCCGCGCCGTTTTCCAGGCTGCCGAGGATCATGCCGCCGTTCCAGTTGCCGGCGAGGCACATCGCGGCCAGACCGTCAGACATGTAGGTAGCAGCATCTTCTTCCAGAGCGGAAGCGGTGCCCTCGAGGAAGTACGGGGCGATCTCCTGCAGGCGGGCGGTCGCTTCGGGATACTTGGTGAAGTCGAACGTGCCGTTCTTGAAATCATCCTCGTAGTTGCCGAGCTCTTCGCCGGCCACGTTGGCCAGGATCAGCTCATAGATCATCCAGCAGGTGGTGTGTTTGCCGGCGGCAGTGACCAGAGGCGCAACGCCGGTCTTTTCCTTGATGTCCTTGCAGCACTGGATCAGCTCATCCCAGCAGGTCGGGACGGTATCCCAGCCGGCCTCGTTCAGGATGTCCATGTTGTAGAACATCGTGGAGAACGCGGCGCCCTGGCACATACCGACGAGCTTGCCGTCAAAGGTGTAAGCGTCGGCGTAAGCCTTCGGCATGACCTTGGCGCATTCCCAGTTGGTAAGGTCGGTCAGCAGGTTCTGCTCGACCATGGCGTTCATCATGACGCCGTTGTTGAGCTGGATGGCGTCGGGCAGGTCGTTGGCCGCCAGACGCTGCTGCAGGAAGTCTGCATCGGCGCCGAGACCGACGTGCTCGATGCTGATCCACGGATGCTGCTCTTCGAAGCGGGCTTCGAGCTCATCCCATGCATCGGCCCAGTCGACCTGCGCGAGGAAGACCTCGAGGGTGGCGGGTTCATGCTCTTCCGTGGCGGGCTCTTCCGTCGCCGCGGGTTCTTCGGTTTCAGTGGTATCGGGGGTGGTGGTTTCGGTTTGCGTAGTCGCGGGCTCTTCGGTTTTTGCGGGGGTGTTGGCCGCGCATGCGACCATGCTGAGAATCATGAGGACAGCCAGTAACAGAGCAATCGTTTTTTTCATGTTTCTTCATTTCCTCCTTGAAAATTTTCTGCTCGCAGTCTTACAGACCGTAGACGTCGCCCAGCGCCTGTACGCTGCGTTTATATGCCGGCAGGAGCCTGCGGTATTCCGCGCTGCGCTCCGGGTCGGGCATAATGACGCGCTCGTCAATTGCCAGGTGTTTGTATCCCTCTTCGGCATTCTGATAGATGCCGGTCCCAACGCCCGCGAGGATCGCCGCGCCGACACAGGCGAGGTCAGCCACGGCGGGCACTCTGACAGGCAGTCCGGAGATGTCCGCGGTGATCTGACACCACAGCGGGCTTTTGGAAGCGCCTCCTGCGAGTTTCAGTCCGTCCGAAGACGGCTTGCTTCTGAACGCTTCCATCATCCAGACGACCTGGAAGACGATGCCCTCCATGATCGCACGGGCCATATGGAACCGGTCATGGGACAGATCCATGCCGATAAAGGACGCTTTGGAGAAACGCTTCTGGCCCGCGTAGCCCTGGAAGGGCACGAAGAACAGGCCGTCGTCGGCCGCGCGGCGCGCGGCCGCTTCGCGGTTGAGCGTTTCGTAGCCGACGGGGCTCGCCGTCAGATCCGACGGCCACGAATTTCCGCAGCCAGTCGAGGCAGACGCCGCCGGAGGAGAGAGATCGCAGCGATCCCCATAAGCCCGGCACCGCCGCAACGGACTGCGACAGGCCGGAGGAAAAATCAGGTGCATCGCCGATGGCCGTGATGACCCAGCAGGTGCCGGAGCCGATCAGGATATCGCCGGGCCGGACCGCGCCCGCGCCGAGCGCGACGGCGTACTGGTCATGCGCGCCCGCGACGAGCACGCAGTCGGTCGTGAGGCCGAGCGCCTGCGCGGCCTGCGGCGTGAGCTGACCGATCCGGTCACCGGAGCGGACGAGCTTCGGCAGCTGCTCCGCCGAGATCCCGGCGTAGGCGAGCAGCGCCTCGTCGTATGCCCCGCGGCGGATGTCTGCGAGCTGGTCGATGCCGGCGTCGGAAAGATCACAGGCGGCAACGCCTGTCATACGATAAGAAATGTAGCTGGGCACGGAGAGGAACATCGCGGTCTTCTGGAAAAGCGCCGGCTCGTTGTCCTTCATCCAGCGGATCTCCTGCGCCAGAAGGCCGAGACCCAGATGCCAGCCGGTCTTCTGATACATATCCTCGTCGGTGCCGACCTCGCGCAGAAACGCTTCGCGTTCTTTCGCCGTGCGCTCGTCGTTCCAGACGATGGCGGGGCGCAGCGCCCGGCCGTCTGCATCCGTGGGGACGAAGGTGCCGCCCTGCAGGGAAAGGGAGATGCCGGCGACGTTCTTTGCCACGTCCGGATCTTCGCAGACCTGCCGCACCGTATGGACAACCGCCTGCCACCAGTCCTCTGCCCGCTGCTCGCTCCAGCCGACCTGCGGCGTCAGGAGCGGATAGGCCTCATAGGCGTGGCCGATCAGCTGGCCGTCCGCGCGGAACAGCAGCGTCTTTGTGCCGGTCGTGCCGACGTCGATCCCGAGTAAATACTTCTTCATAACAGCCAGCCAAAACTCCTTCCAGCCGTAGTTGGTATATACTGAAATTAGCACGTTTGCGTCAGCTTGTCAAACGATTTTGACCGATTCAGCCAATTTTGGACGATTTACTAAATTGAAGCCTTCATTTTTGGCGCATTTGAAAAAGCTGTCTGGAAAACAGTCTGCTTCTTCTGCAAAAGAGAGCGGAAAACCGCTTTTTGCGTAGCATTTTCGGCCGCGGCATGCTATAGTCTAGGTGCGTCAGCTGACTGCATGACAGGAACGCTGACTGGAATTTGGAAAAATTGAATGACTTTGCGGAGGAAACGCATCATGAAAGAGCGAAACGGGCAGCTTCGCTATCTGAGCATTGTCATCGGAGCCTTTCTCTCTGTCGGCGTGATCGTCGGCCTGACGAACAACCTCTACTCGCTGTACGTCATCCCCATCACGACGGGCCTCGGCATCTCGCGCGGCCTGTATTCCATGGGGATCACGGTCCGCTATATCGCGTCCGCCTTCTGCAATCTGTTTATGGGCCGGCTCTACCAGCGCTTCGGCTACCGGCGGCCGACGGTCCTGCTGGTCCTGCTCGTCGCCGCGTCCTACGTGGGCTACGGCACGGCACGCAATGCCGTCCCGCTGTTTCTCGGCGCGCTGATCTACGGCGTCGGCGAATATTTTATCAGTACGGCGGCCCTGTCCCGGATGCTCGGCAACTGGTTCCAGAGCCACCTGGGCGTGGTGACCGGCATCGTCATGGCGGCCAGCGGCGTCGGCGGTTCGGCTTTGAGCCTGGTGCTCTCGGGCATTATGGAATCGGCCGGCTGGCGCGCGTCGCTGCTGTTTGCGGCGGGGCTGCTCGCGGCCGTGGCGGTCATGATCTTCTTTGTCATGAAGGACCGGCCGGAGGAGCTTGGCCTGCAGCCCTATCACGACCCCGAGCGCCGCGGCGCGGCGCATAAGCCCAAAAAAAGGTCGCCGCCCCCTGGGCGGGCGTGCCCATGCAGGTGCTGCTGAAAAAGCCGTATTTCTACCTGACCATGATCGGCATGATGCTCGCGACCATCGCCTCCAACGGCGTCTACAGCGCCGTCGTGCCCCACCTGCAGGACCGCGGGCTCTCCGCGGCCTACGCGGCGAAGATGCTGAGCTTGATGCTGGTGCTGCTGGCCGTCGACAAGATCGTCCTCGGCATGCTGGCCGACCGCTTCGGCGCGCACTTCTCCACGCTGCTCTGTGTCCTGTTCACCTTCTCCGGCATCGTGGTGCTGACGCTCGTGAAAAACGAGTGGCAGGCCGTCATCGCGGTCGTGCTGCTGTCGGTGTCCGTCTGCCTCAACGGCTTCATCCAGCCGCTGCTGGCCGCGGAGATCTTCGGCCGCAGCGCCTACAATACGACGCTCGGCATCATGATGGCCATGCTGTCGGTCGGCGGGCTGCTGTCTTCGCCGCTGGTGAACTTCAGCTTCGACGCCACGGGCTCCTATACCCGCATCCTGATCGTCCTGGCCGTCATCGCGGCTGTCGACGCGCTGTTCCTCCTGCCCGCGTTCCACGCGGAGGCAAGATACCGCCGCGAGCTGGAGGCCTCCGGCCAGCTGAGTGACGCCGGACCCGAAACATGACCCCAGGCCGCACTGCCGAAGCTCCGGCAGTGCGGCCTTTTTGCAGTCTCCGGACCGCCGCGCCCCGCGATCACCCTGCAAAACGGGCTGATCTGCGTATTGACTTCGCCGCTTCCCGCCCGTATCATACGAACAGAGGGAATTGTCTGACAATTCCGCGTCCGAATCCAAGGATCCAACTAAAAACAAACAGAAAACAGTTTACGGAGGACTGCTGGTATGGAACAGAAAGCATGGATCATCGACGAAAAGACCGCAAAGCAATACCTGACCGTGGAAGACGCGATCGACTGCGTGGAAAAGACCTGGAAATGGTACGGCGAGGGCAGAGTCATCATGCCCAACAAGATCACGACGGATATGTCCGAGCTCGGCGTCGCCGGCTGGTTCAACTCCATGCCCGCCTACATCGGCCCCATGGATGTCGCCGGCATCAAGGTCGTCGGCGGCTATGACGGCAACAAGGCGCTCGGCCTGCCGTACATCAAGGCCAACGTCCTGATCACCGACTCGAAGACCGGCATCCTGCGCGCGCTGATCTCCGGCGACCATATCAATGACCTGCGCACCGGCGCGCAGCCCGCCGTCATGGCCCGCCTGCTCGCCGCGAAGACCGACGTCGTCACCATCATCGGTACCGGCCTGCAGGGCTACATGAGCCTTCTTTGCATGTCCAAGGTCCTCGATATGAAGGAGATCCGCGTCTGCGATATCTCCGAGGCCGCCATGGACCGCTTCATCGCCCGCTTCCCGGACGCCCCGTTCCGCTTCGTCAAGTGCAAGAGCAACGAAGAGGGCTGCCGCGGCTCCGATGTCATCATCACCGTCACCAACGCCAACGCGGATCTGGTCGAAGAGCCGTGGGTCAAGCCCGGCGCGCTGGTCATGACGATGGGCTCGTTCCGCGAGACCTCGTTCGACGTCGTCCGCAAGGCGGACCGCATCGCCGTCGACCAGGTCGGCCAGTCGCTGCACCGCGGCAACGTCAAGGAGCTGGCGGAGATGGGCGAGATCACGGCCGACTCCTTCGATATCATCGTGCCCGACGTGCTGGCAGGGAAGATGCCCGGCCGCACCGACCCGAACCACCGCATCTACGCGCAGATCATCGGCACCGGCATGCTGGACGTCGCGCTGGCGGGCGTGCTGCTGGAAAAGCTGCACGCGGCAGGCGCGCAGCCGCCCGTGTTTGACATGATGGGCGAATGAGCGAGACGATCCAGCGGACCAAGCTCTACGAGGACGTGACCGAGCGCATGCTCGACCACATCCGCACGGAGACCTGGGCGCCCGGCACGAAGATCCCGCCGGAGGTCGAGCTGGCAAAGCTCTTTGACGTCAGCCGCTGCACCATCCGCGAGGCCGTCAAGAGCCTGCAGATCGCGGGCTTCCTGCGCTCGCGCGCCGGCTCCGGCACGTTCGTGTCCGAGCGGGCACCGACGCTGCTGCAGACGCAGGCGCTGGCCGGGATCATGGCCGACCCCGCTGCGCTGCGCGAGCTGGTGCAGGCGCGCTATATTCTCGAGCCACAGCTGGCGCAGATGGCCGCGCAGGCCGCGACGGAGGAGGAGATCCGCGGGCTGTTTGCCATTCTGGACCGCATGAAGCGCGGCCAGACCCGGTTCGAGCTCATGTCCGTCGGCCACCAGTTCCATCTGTCGCTGGCCCAGCTGGCACACAACCGCGTCCTGTATGGATTCTATGTCTCCGCCGCGAGCCAGATGCGCAGCATGCGCGTGCTCGAGTCGCTGACGCTGGAGGTCTACCGCAGCGGCATCCACGAGCATGCAGCCATCGCCGAAGCCATCGCCCACCGCGACGGCGCGCTGGCCGCTCAGCGCATGCGCGAGCACCTGCAGAACGACTACGGTCCCTACCTCTCCGAGCTCACCGCGCCGCAGCCCTGAAAAACAAAGACCCCCGCCGCAGCGTTTCAAACGCTGCGGCGGGGAATGTTTTTTGCAGCCGCGGCTCAGAGCGGGCGGCTCAGATAGACCATATCGCAGAGCGTCACGCCGCATTCCACGATGGGATGATCGTAGTTGTCCAGAAAGAAATTTTTGACGCGGTGGTGCTCCGTGAACCCGCAGCGCTGGTAACGGCACGGTCAGCGGGCTGTCACCCGTGCCGACGAGCATGGTGTGCCCCTTCCCGCGGTACTGCTCCATCACGTATTCGATCAGCGCCCGGCCGTACCCCTTGCCGTGCAGCGCCGGGTCCGTCGCGATGTTCTTGATCTCGTAGACCCCGTCATCGACCTTGCAGACCACGCACTCGCCCACGACCTCCGGGTCCTTCGCAAGATACATCTCGCCCTTGCCCAAGTACCGGTCGATCATATCCTCCTGCTCATCGGCGAGCAGCAGCAGGGGAAGATAGTCCTTTTTGTTCCCCACGACCCGTTCAAATTCCATGTTATCCTCCAGAAATGCGCCATACGGCGCGTTTTTCTCAGTCTAACCCATCCCGCCCGATCTGTCAAGCCGTCCTTCTTTCGGAAAACGACTGCCGGTAGACTGGAAAAATCCGCCTCCAGAATACCAGTGCGTTTGCGATCAGCAGCGCGCCGGACAGGCACCGCACGGCCCACTCCGGGCACAGCAGGGCGATGCCGTTCATATCCCCGCCGCCGAACAGACCGCAAAGCGCGCTCAGATACAGCGGGTCGATCAGCAGCAGGATAAGGAATATGGAGATGATCCTTTTCAGCAGCTTCGTTTATGTTCCTTTCTTCGTCCCAAATATCGAAAGACCCGGCGGCAGTATTCCCGGTAGGGCTCGCCGAAGGTGCTTGCCAGAAACCGCTCTTCCTGTAAAATCTGCAAATGGAGCATCATCATGGCGAACAGAGAAAAGCCGAGCGTCAGCAGGTTTCCGTACAGCAGCAGGACGCCGATGTACATGAGATCAAAGCCGAGGAACGCCGGGTTGCGGCTGAAACGGTAAATGCCGGTGGTGACCAGCTCCGTCTTGTCCTTGTCGGGGATCCCCGCCCGCCAGCTGTCCTTCATGCAAAGGACCGACAGCAAAAAGATGACGTCGCCCAGCATCCCGATGCAGAAGCCGGTGAACCGCGCGTTCGCGGGAAGGTGGCTCCAGCCGAAAGCGATGGAGAGCAGCTGCGCAATGGGCGCGCCCAGCGTGGCCATGCTCATCAGTACCTCGACGGTGTGGATGTCTTTTTCCCTTCTGCGTCCGATCTGCCGGGTCTGGATGCCGCGCCGCTTCTGCGCGAGCATCTTGGCAAAATAAATGCCGTAGAACACCGCCAGCACGAGCAGCGCCAGCGCCGCACAGGGGAGCTTGTCCTCCCATGGAACTTTCATGCGTTTTCCGTTCCTTTCCGCCGCCTGCGCCGTCCAGACCGGCAGACCCCAGTGCTCGAAGTCCCACGGCTCCATATAGGCGCTGCACTCGTAGTCGATGTAGTAAAGCGTCCCGTCCCGCGGGACGAAATTGGTGGGGTAGTAGTCGATGTTCAGCCCCGCCGGGTACAAACGCGCGCACATGGCATGCACCTGCGCGACCCAGCTGGGATCCGGCTGCCCCGCTTTGAGCAGCTCCGCGACGGTCGGCCCGGCGATGTATTCCTTTAAAATGCGCTCCTGCTGCACATCCGCCGCCAGCAGCTCCGGTATGGGGATGCCGAGCGTTCGCAGTGTCTTATAGTCGCGCAGCTCCGACTGCAGCTTGTCGCCGAAGGTATAGTAGTCGCACGGCTCGTGGTGGATCTGCTTCAGCACATACTGCGCCCTCCCATCCGTCACCAGATAGGAATATCCGCCCTTTCCCTTCCCGAGCAGCCGGAGCACAGTGTATTTCGTATCGTTTACGGTCAAGATATCACACGGCATGGCCCCGCGGCCCTCCTTTCTGCGTGTTTCGGTCCGGCATGGATCATTGCGCGGCCGAAGGCAGCGTCTGCATCAGCGCGAAAAAGTGCTGCGCTTCGCCGGTGCTGAAATACGCGTACCACGCTTCGAGCGTATCGGGCCGGAAAACACCCAGACGCCCGATGATCTGCTTTGCCCACAGCAGGGCGCCCGTGCCGCCCGCGGTGATCAGATTCCTGTCCGCGACAGACGGGGCGTCCACAAAATACGGCTGTCCCTTGTAGCCGGGGCAGAACATCTCCAGGAAACCGGCGCCGTTGCTCGTGTGCGGCCGATTGTCAAGCAGGCCCGCACGCGCCAGTGCGGCCGTCGCTCCGCAGATCGCGCCTACCGTGCCCCCAGCGGAGAGCAGCGCGGCCGCTTTCTGATCACGGCGCTGTGCTTCGAATCGTCCCAGGTGTTCCCGCCCGGCAGCAGCAGGACGGTTTCTTCGCTGACCGCGATATCATCGACCACGCAGTCCGGCAGGATCGTCAGCCCGCCCATGCTCGTGACCGGCTCCTTGGAGATGCCAACTGTTTTGAGCGATACCTCCGGTGCGTCCTGCCTGAAAAAACGGCCGGAATGCAGCTCTGCGGTCACATGCCCGATCTCCCAATCGGCCATCGTATCGTGCGTATAGACATAGATCGTAATCATAAATACCCTCTGTTCACATGTTTTTGTTTCTACAAACGGGCAATTTTCCGGACGGTATTCGCCGTCCGGATCCTCCGTTCCCCACCAATCCGGCGCGTGCCGCAGGGTGTCTGCGAGCTCCTCCTGCGGCAGGACGAAAACAGGGATCTCCAGGCCAAACCGACGTTGGATCATGCCCTCAATCTGCCCGGTCAGCGCCGCGGGCTCCGTTTCCTCGCTGGAAAAGACCACGTTCCCGCTGTTCAGCCAGGTCCGGACGTCCGAAAACCCGAGCGCTTCAAAGCCCGGCTTCAGTTCCGCCATCGGCACCTTGTTCTTCCCGCTGATATTCACGCCCCGCAGCAGGGCGATATACCGCCGCATCTACTTTCCCTCGCGCAGCCGCCGCAGGTTGTCCAGCACGAACGGGCTGTTCGCGGCGATACGCCCCAGCGTCGGGCAGCTGTCCATCTGCCCGCAGTCCGCGCAGGCATCAAGGCTCTTTTCCCTCACGCAATGATGGACCGGACAGAGCTTGTCGCAGAATGGCGTCTTGGCTCTCGGCGCGGCAGCCGGTGCAGTGGATCATCTCCGGGGTGATCGGCACCCCGTTGAGCTTTGTCCACAGGGCGGCAGTCTTCTCTCCCGCAGGGCGTTATCGTTCGTGAGCGTTGCGATTCTGGCATCGCATTTTTCACAGTCCAGCCCGCAGCAGCCGATCAGTTGGTTTTTGCGTTTGCAGTTCATTTCCATCTTCCATCCCGTATTTCATCGTCGTCCGATCAGAGTTTTTTCCTGACCGCAAGGCAGTCGTTGACATGCTCAAAGGCTTTCAGCTCTGCTCCGGCCCTGTCGATGATGTCCCTTTGGATATCATCCGGCGTCAGCAGCTCGTAGATCAGAAACCCGTGCTTTTCCAGCAGTTTTTCGAGCGCTCCGTAGGAAAACGCCGTTTTCATCGGCTCGCCGCCAAGGATATCGCTCTGCACAGCGGCATATTCTTCATCCGTCATCAGCGCTCTGGCAAGATGATCCGCGAAAACCGGATGTTCTTCGTTTTCTGCATGAAACGCCCGTCCGAATGAACTCATCAGGGCGGTAATACTGGCTTTGTGCTCCATTCCTGCTTACCCCCGTTACAGCGCTTTCGTATAATAATGCCGTTTTTCGGTGTACGGATAGTCCTCGAGGGTAAAGACCTCCCGTATCCATGCTTTTCGTAAAATGCGGGCGCCTGAAAGGAAAAGGTGTCCACAAACGCGTATTTGCAGCCGCGCTGCCGGGCCTCATTTTCCGCAGCCTCCAGCAGCCTGCTGCCGAGCCCCTGGCCCCGGAACGCTTCGCCGACGAACAGGAACCAGATGCAAAGCCAGTTGCCGAAGGTCTCACCGGTCAATCCGGCGAACTTCCGGCCCGTCTCGTCTTCCAGAAACACGCCGAGCGGCACATTTTCCGACGCCTCGCAGTGCCGGCGATTGTAGTCTCTCAGCATCTCATGGATCTCATGGATGTCGCGTTCGTTTCCGTCATCTGTGATCCGAATATGCATGCGATTGTCCTACGGCCTCACACGTATAGTTGATCCCGGCCAGCCGGGCCTGCCGGCAGAGGTCCCGGGTCTGCAGCGTATAGGCCCTGCCGTCCTTGATAAAATGCGTGCCGCACCGCCGGCATCCCCGCCACGGATCCTACCGCGCCATCGCTTATAAAAGCCCCAGCAGCGCGGCGGCCCCGTTCCCCACGACCTGCTGCCCCTCGGCCGGATACCAGGTCTGCCAGATGCAGGTGTTGAGCGTCTGCAGCGAGCCGGGGAGCGGGCCCTTGCGGAGAATACCGCCCAGTCGCTTTCCGGAAAGGAATAGAGCTTCAGCCCCCTCCGGCACCGCGCCGCCCCGGTAAAGCCCGGCGATCCAGTATTCGAAGCAGTCTGCCTTCTGCTCACAGATGGCGAACCGCCCGATCCGGTTTTCAAGCAGCGCCTGCTCCACTGGCGTTTCCGGCTGTCCGGTCTGCTACAGGCGCGCGTATTTCCGGTTGTATTCCACATCCCAGAATCCCGGGCACCGGGTATAGCCCTCCTCCATCCGGATCAGGGTCGAAAACCCGATCAGAGTCATCACAGGCTTGTGTTCATAGGTAAGATGCATCATGTTTCCTTTCTTTTTCATTCGTCCGCGTCCTTCCGGTTCCTTGGGATGCACGAGCCGATGGCCAGGCCGAGCAGCATGCCGAGAGAAAGGCCGACACCGGTGTTGTTGCCGAGCGCGGTCCCGAGGGCCGTGCCGAAGTACATGCCGAGGCACATGCCCTCAAGCCCGTAGTTGCTGTCCTGCTTCTCGCCCTTTTTGATCTTCACCGCGCCGCGGACAGCCAGGATCGCCACGGCCAGCCCCATCGCCACCCAGGGCGCAGCCGACCGGATAAAATCAAGAATATCGTTTATGTTTCGTTCCTCTTATGTAGGTTCAGTCTGTTTTTTTCAGAAGATTCATCAAAATATAGATCCCGATCAGCACGGCTACGCTCCCGGCCATCACGCCGGTCATCGCTCCGATGCTGACCTTGCTGCCAAAGAAATAGAGATTGCAGTCGATGGAGTCCTTGATATGCTCCACGACTTCCGCCGGGAAGCCGGTCCGCGTCATCTCCGCATACACCCCGCGCAGCGCGTGGTTGCGGAACAGCGCCGTCCCATATGTGCCGGGGAGGAAGGACAGCACCTTCTGCAGCCCATCGCCGAAGTTGGAAATGGGCATATACGCGCCGCAGAGGAAGCCGTAGCCCGCGCTGACGATGGTCCCCACCGCCGACGCCTGCCCGTTCGTCGTGAGATTGCAGTTGACGATGGAAGACAGCGCCGTGCCGAACAGCGACAGGAGCAGCACGTCCAGCCCGAGCAGCAGCACGTCCGCGGCCGACAGATACCACCCCGTCACAGCCAGATACCCGAGGCAGACTGCCAGCGCCGCGTAGCAGATCAGCAGCGTCGACAGCGCGCTCGCCGCAAAATAGCCGAGCGCCAGCGTCGATCGCCTGACCGGGGTCATGGTCAGATCCCGCCGGGCCCCGCTGATCCTGTCCTGCACCATCAGCAGATTGGAGCAGAACGCCACCGTCACGCAGCACACCGCCAGCAGCGACGAGACGAGCTGCCCGCCCACCGTGCCGTCGATCAGCGCCGCATCCACCGCGAAGCCCGCGGGCATGGCGGCGGCAAAGGAATCCCGGTAGACCTTGGCCAGAAACGTCGCATACAGCACCAGCAGAATGACCGGCGTGATGAGCGAGGTAAAGAACATCCCCTTGTCCTTGAAGAATAATTTGCAGTTGCGCCGGATCAGCGCGCCAAGTCCGGTCATACCTCCGCACCTCCATGCAGCTTCTTGCCCGTCGCGGCCAGGAAGACATCGTCCATATTTCCTTTGGTGATCTCATAGTCCGTGAACAGCGCGGGCTGCGCCAAAATCAGCTTCGTCGCCTCGCCGGTGTTTTCCACCTCGATGCGCCAGCCGCCCTGCACCGGGGCATATTTGCGCCCGAGCGCCCGGACGGCGGCCTCCTCCACGCCGTACAGCGTGATGTGATCTCCGGCATAGGTGTTTTTCAGTGCCAGCGGCGTGCCATCGCCGACGACCCGGCCGCTGTCCAGCAGGATCACGTAGTCGGCGTCCGCGGCCTCCTCCATGTAGTGCGTGGTCAGAAAGACCGTCAGCTTTTCTTTCCGGCGCAGCTCCGTCACCACGTCCCACAGCAGCCTCCGCGTCTGCGGGTCCAGACCGGTGGTCGGCTCGTCGAAGATCAGGATCTTCGGGCGGTGGAGCAGGGCGCGCGCAATGTCGATGCGCCTGCGCTGCCCGCCGGAGAGTCTGCCGACCGGGCGGTCCAGAATGGCTCCGAAGTCCAGCAGCTGCGCGAGCTCCGCCAGCCGCTTCGCGAATGCCGCGCCCCGGATGCCGTAGAGCGCGGCCCGGCTCTGCAGGTTGTCCCGCACGCTCAGCGCCCCATCCAGTACGGAATTCTGAAACACCACGCCAAGCTCGCGCCGCACCCGGTCCGGGTCGCGGTCCGGATCCGCGCCGTCAATTTCCACGCTGCCGCCATCCTTGGCCAGCTGGCCGCACAGGATGTTGATGGTGGTGGATTTGCCCGCGCCGTTGACGCCGAGGAAGGCGAACAGCTCTCCCTCCTTCACGCGGAAGCTCAGGTCCTGTACCGCCTGTACCTCCCCAAAGCGCTTGCTCAGGTGATCAATCCTGATGATGTCATGCATATATTTCCGGTTCCTCCTTCTGTGCGAGTTTCAGCGCACGGACGGACCATGCAGCTTCTTTCCCATCTCGATCCGGACCTCGTGCCGCTCCGGGTCGGTGTTGGAGTAGGCGTAGAGATCAAAGCCGATGACCGAGAACCCTTTCTTCCGGTAAAACGCGATCGCCGCCTCATTGCACGACTGCGTCTCCAGCACGATCATCCGCGCGCCGAAGGCCGCCGGGGCCTCCAGCCATTCCCCGAAAAACACGTCGTCGAACGACCGCATGACCGGCGCCGGGAATAACCGGTAGTCCAGCCGGAATCCCTGCTCGGACGCACAGATCTCATAATAGCCATTCGTCTGGTAGCGGGCGGTAAATTTCCTGCCTGCGTAGTCCTTCTGCTCCAATCGCCGGATCTCCATATCCCATTCCTCCCTGCAGCTCCAGCCCATTCTCGTCTCCGGAAGCGCCGAAAACGCCAAAAAACGCAGTGCACGGCCCGCATTTTGCGGCCTGCACTGCGTCTGAGCGTCTGGCATCCTGCCCGTATTCCTCTGTAAGCCCCGTCCGCCGTCCCCGGCCTCCCGGCACTCACCAAATTTGTACCAGCTATCATACAGCAATCCCCCCGCGCCTGTCAATAGGAAGATGCACAGCTTTCTGCACGGGCAACAGGCTTTTTGTGAGGTTCCGCGGATAACCTTTGACTTGGTGGGGGAGGGGGGATAGAATGGAGGAGAAGGATTTTGCGGGAAGGGGAGAGGGGAATGGAGGAACGGCGGGTGCGGATCTGTGATCTGGCGGAGGAACTGGGGCTCAGCACGGCGACGGTATCGAACGTGATCCACGGGAAGACGAAGAAGGTCTCTGACGCGACGGTCCAGCGCGTGACGGCGCTGCTGGAGGAGCGGGAGTATATCCCCAACATGGCGGGGATCCTCCTGGCACAGAACGACTCGAGGATCATCGGCGTGTTTGTCAACGACCACGAAAAGTATGAGGGGCGCACGCTGAGCGACTTTTTTATCGCCGAATCTTTGAACGAGCTTTCCACGCAGATCGAAAAGACCGGCCGGTTCATGATGGTGAAAAAAGCGAAGGACGCCGGGCAGATCCTCCGCTTTGCCTCCATGTGGAACATGGAGGGGATCGTTGTGATCGGCTTCTGCGCGCAGGACTACCAGACGCTCCGCAATCACATGCGGATCCCATTCGTGGTATATGACGGGATCTGCGGGCAGACGGAGCGGATCGTCAACCTCAGCATCGACAATTCTGGCGGCGGCGAGCAGGTCGGCCGCCACTTCCGGGCGCTGGGGCACACGCGCGCGCTTTGCCTGTCCGACAATGAGACGGGCATCGACCGCGACCGGATCGAGGGCTTTTTCCGCGGCTTTGCGCCGGGACACGCGGAGCTGCTGCGGATCCCGATGCAAAAAGACGCGCGGTGGGCGTATTACGGGCAGCAGCTGGAGCGGCTGCGGGGCGTGACGGCGGCTTTTGCGGTCTCGGATCATTATGCCATCGACCTGATGAGCTTTCTGCGCGGGCAGGGGATCGCGGTGCCGGAGGAGATCTCCGTCGCGGGATTTGACGACACGCCGGTATGCGAGATGGTCAGCCCGGCCCTGACCACGGTCCGGCAGGACGGCGCAGCCCGGGCGCGGATCGCCATGGAAAAGCTGCAGGCGCTGCGGGAGGGCCGGACGGTTGGGGAGGAGGTCATCCTGCCGGTCACGCTTGTGGTGCGGGGCAGCACGCGGATACGGAAATAAGCATTCTGCACAAATCAAACATCTTATTTTTGTCGAAAGTTACGCGCTTAACCTTTGCGTCCCGCACATCCGGTCGTTACAATGAAAGAAAAACGAACGGAGGGACCGGGATGCAGGAAGAAAAGCGCTTCTTCAGAACGGTCTGTACACTGGCGATCCCCGCGGCGCTGCAGTCGCTGCTGCAGTCGTCGTTCAGCCTGGTCGACCAGATCATGATTGGGCAGCTGGGCGCCGTCAGCGTGGCGGCCGTCGGGCTGGCGGGGAAATTCGCCTCGATCTACGCGGTCGTCATCGCCGCCATCGGCGCGGTGGCCGGGATCATGATCTCGCAGTATCTGGGGCAGGACGCGCCCGCGGAGGTCCGGCGGAGCTTTTTTACGAATCTCTGGCTGGGGTTCGGGCTGGCTGGGGCATTCACCGTGCTCTGCCTGCTGTGCCCCGGGGCGATCATGCGGGCCTATACGGCGGATGCGCAGACGCTGCAGACGGCGGCGGGCTACCTCCGCCTGCTCGCCGGGACATATCTGCCCATGGCCGGGGCGACAATGCTTGCCGCGGCGTTCCGCTGCGCGGAAAAGCCGCGGCTGCCGCTGTACGCGGGCATCGCGTCCGCGCTTTTGAATACGGTCCTGAACGACCTCCTGATCTTCGGGAAATGCGGCTTTGCCGCCATGGGCGCGACCGGCGCAGGGATCGCGACGGTCCTTTCCCAGTGGGTCAATTTCCTGCTGATGCTCCTGTTTTGCCGGAAGACGCCGCCGCTTCCCGCGGCGGACGGCAGGCGCACGCCGCCCGTGCGCGGGCGCGGACGGCAGTATCTGGCTATGCTGCTGCCGCTGCTGATCTGCGAGGTGACGTGGAGCCTGGGCGAAAATGTCTACGCCGCGATCTACGGGCGCATGGGCACGGACGCCAGCGCGGCCATGACGCTGACCGCGCCCGTGCAGGGGCTGGTGATCGGCGCGCTGTGCGGCCTGTCGCAGGCGGCGGGCGTGATCGTCGGCAAGCGGCTTGGCAGCGGGGACGAAGACGCCGCCTATGCGGTGGGCAGGTGCCTGCTCGTCTACGGCGCTGCCGGGGCCGCGCTGCTGTCCGTGCTCGTGGTGCTGCTCAGCGGTGTCTATGTGGAGATCTATCAGGTGGAGGACGGGGTAAAGCGGCTGACCCGGCAGATCCTCACGGCCTATGCGCTGGTCGCGCCATGCAAGGTCCTCAATATGATCCTCGGCGGCGGGATCCTCCGCAGCGGCGGGCGGACGGCGTACGTCATGGCCATCGATCTTGTCGGAACGTGGGGCTTCGGCGTCCCGGCGGGGCTCGTGACGGCCTTCGTGTTTGCGCTGCCGATCCCGTATGTGTACTTTGCGCTGTCACTGGAGGAATGCCTCCGCTTCGGCATCTCTCTGGCCGTCTTCCGCAGGAGAAGGTGGATGCGCCGCCTGTCCGCGCATGCGGACTGAGCAAAAAAGCAGAAAAAGCCCGGCTGGCGCTTGTGCGCCAGCCGGGCTGGTCATGTTACCGGGGAAAATGCTGGTTCCGGAGCTTACTTCATGAAGGTGTCGGCCTTCATCTGTTCGATGTAGCCGAGGTACTTTTCCTGCACGTCGGCCGGGACCAGATCGCTCAGCGCGCCTGCGGACAGCGTGCCGTTCTGCAGTGTGCCGTAGAGCGTCTCGCCGCCGAAGGTACCGGCTTCCACAGCCTCCATGGAGGCGACGACCATGGCGGAGTTGTCGGTGACCTGCGAGCAGATGATGCACTCGTTCTGGCCGAGGATGTCGGCAGGCTGGCCGATGTCGTAGATCTTGATCTCGCCTGCGGCGGCGTTGGCCGCGTCGATGGCCTCGCGCGCGCCGGAGTCGACGGCGGAAGCGTCGCCGAAGAAGACGTCAGCGCCCTGGGCGATCAGCTCAGTGGCAAATTCCTTGCCCTTCGGGGCGTCGGAGAAGGAGTTGGCATAGGGGACGTTGAGCAGCTCGACGGTCTTGCCTTCCTGCTCGGCGACGTACTTCGCGGCTTCTTCAAAGCCCGCGATCTTGCCCTTGGTGGTGTCGAGCTCCATGCCGCCGATGAAGCCGAGCTTGCCGCTCTCGGTCATGAGGCCGGCGAGGGCGCCCGCGATCCAGCCGATCTGCTGTGCGTTCGGGAGCAGGGAGGAGACGTTCTTGTTGACAGCCTTTTCCGGGGTGTCGACTGCGCCGTTGAGCAGGGCGAAGGCGACGTCGGGATATTCCTCAGCTGCCTGCAGGACGGCGTCAGTGTACTGATTGCCGGGGGCGTAGATCATGTCGTAGCCCAGGGTGCAGTAGGCGACGATGGAATCATAGTAGGCGTCCTGCGAGATGGAGTCGGTGACCTCGGTCTGCCAGCCCTTCTTCTCGGCCGCGGCGATCATGGCGTTGTAGCAGGCCGCGCCCCAGCCGCCGTCGTTGATGCTGGAGTCGCAGATCATGGCGACCTTGTAGGTCTTGCCGTCGGTCTTGGTGTCGGCTGCGGGAGCGGTGTCGGTGGTGTCGGTCGTTTCGGCCGGGGCGGCGGTGTCCGCAGCAGCCGGGGCGTCGGTCTTGCCGGAGCTGGCGCAGGCCGCCAGCGAGAGGAGCATGACAAGAGCCAGAAGCATTGCGATGATCTTTTTCATAGTTTTTCCTCCGTAGATTTGGATTTTGCGCCGGCAGCCCGCGCCGCCGGCATCATCTATAATAACACAGGGCGTGTTATTACTGAACGGGTGCGCCAGCGTTTACCGCTGTTCACGGCGGTAGGGCTTGCCGTTGGCCTTGGGTCCCGGCCTGGCGCGTGCCGATGAGGCTCAGGACGACGACTGTCGCCACGTAGGGGATCATCTGGAAGAACTGATAGGGGATGGCGATGCCGGAGACCTGCAGACGGATCTGCAGCGCGTCGCAGAAGCCGAAGAACAGGCAGGCCAGCAGGATGCCGCCCGCGTTCCAGCGGCCGAAGATGACGGCGGCCAGCGCGATGAAGCCGCGCCCGGCGACGATACCATCGGTGTAAGTGCTGGAGTAGCAGGTGGTGAGGTACGCGCCGCCGATGCCGGACAGCGCGCCGCAGATCACGCACGCGAGATACTTGACGCCGATGACGTTGATGCCGAGCGTCGCGGCGGCCTGCGGATGCTCGCCGACGGACTTATAGCTCAGGCCCGCGCGGGTCTTGCCGAAGAAGACGGCCGTCACGATCACGAGCACGAACGTCAGATACACCATCGGGCTCTGGTCAAACAGCAGCGGCCCGATCACCGGAATATCCTTCAGCCCCGGGATGGCGATGGAGGCCATCGTGGTGATCTGCTTGAGGTCGGAGCCGGTGCCGAAATAGACCCGGTAGATGAACGACGCCAGCGCCGGCGCGAAGATGTTCACCGCCATGCCGTAGACCGTATGGTCCGCGCAGAGCGTGACCGTGGAGAACGCGTAGATCATATTGACCACAATGCCGGCAAGCGCGCCGCACAGCAGCCCCAGCCAGTTCGACCCCGTCACATAGCAGACCAGAAAGCCCACCAGCGCGCCGATGGACGCCAGACCCTCCAGACCGATGTTGACCATACCGGCCCGCTGGCCGTAGAGCTCCGCGAGGGAGATCAGCAGCACGGGAATGGCCAGACGGACCGTTGCCAGCAGTAAGCTCAAGATCCAATCCATTACACAGCACCTGCCTTTCTCTTGCCGAACACGCGGCTCTTCCAGCTCTGGAACTCCGGCAGCTTCGTCAGCGCCATACCGGCGACGGAGAAGACGATGACAAGCGCCTGGATGATATCGGATACGCTGGTCGGCACGCCCGTGGCGGCCTGCATCGTGGTCGAGCCCACGCGCAGGACGGAAAAGAACAGCGCCACGACCATCGTTGCGATCGGATGCAGCTGGCCGATCAGCGCCATGGCCACGCCGTCAAAGCCGTAGCCCGCGCCGAAGCCGTTGATGAGGCGGAACTGCGTGCCGAGCAGCTCTGCGCCGCCGCCGAGACCTGCGATCGCGCCGGAGACGATGAAGCTCATCAGCATATACCGCCGGACCGGGAAGCCGTTGAAGCGGCTGGCGGTCTGGTTCAGGCCAACAGCCCGGAGCTTGAAGCCGGGGCTGGTCCAGAACAGGAAGTAGTACAGGAGCAGGCCCACGACCACCGCGATCACGAGCCCCCACGTCATGCGCATCCCGCTGATGATCCGCGGCAGGTGCACCGCATCGTCGATCGCGGGCGTCTGCGGCACGGAGGCGTCGCGGATCCAGCTGGTGTAGATGACGCCCATGAAGAGCGTGGCGACATAGTTGAGCATGATGGAGATGATCATCTCGTTCTGCCCGCGCGTGATCTTCAATACGCCCGGGATCATGCCCCAGAAGCCGCCGGCCACCGCGCCGGCCAGCAGCGCCAGCAAAATACCGCCGAAGCCGGTCAGGCCGGTGAAATAGCAGGTCAGGAACGCCGCGATGGAGCCCATCAGAAACTGGCCCTCGCCGCCGAGGTTGAATACGCCGCAGCGGTACGCGAAGCACGCGCACAGCGCCGTGAACATCAGGGGCGTCGCCTTGGCCAGCGTCGTGCCGATGCCGGCCTTAGAGCCGAACGCGCCCTGGAACAGGTATTTGACTGCGAGGAACGGATCCGCGCCCAGCGCGGCCATGATGATCCCGCCAATGACAAACGCCAGCAGGATCGAAAGCAGCGGGACAAGGAAGGCCCCGAGTGATTTTTTGAATTTCATACGCGCGCTCCCCTCACTTTCCGGTCATGGCAAGGCTGATTTCTTCGATCGGCGGGTTCTTGCCGGAATATTCGCCCATGATCTGACCTTCAAAGATGACAAGGATCCGGTCGGACATCTCAAGGATCTCATCGAAGTCCGCGCTGATGAGCAGAATGCCCACGCCGCGGTCGCGCGCGGCGATCATCTGATCGTGGACGAAGCGCGTCGCGCCGATATCCAGTCCGCGCGTCGGGTGTACGGCGATCAGCACATCCGGATCGGATTCCAGCTCGCGGGCGAGAATGACCTTCTGCTGGTTGCCGCCGGAGAGATTCCGGACCTCCTGGTCGGAGGACTGGCAGCGGATGTCGTATTTGCCGATCATCTCCCGGGCATAGGCCGAGATGGTCTTCTTTTTCATATGCAGGCCGTGCAGCGAGGAAAACTGCGGCTCGTCGGTCTGCTTGAGCACGAGATTGTCTGCGATCGACATGTTGCCGATCAGGCCCTGCAGATTCCGGTCCTCCGGGATGAGCGCCACGTCGTCCTCGATCGAGGCCCGCGGGCTGAAGACCGCGATCTTCTGTCCCTTGCGCTGGAACTCGCCGCTCTCCGGCGAGAGCACGCCCGTCAGCAGCTGCGCGAGCTGCGTCTGCCCGTTGCCGTCCACACCGGCAATGCCGACGATCTCGCCCCGGCCGATGCTGAGGCTGACGTCATTGAGGCCCGCGTGCTTGGACTCCTTATGATAATCGATGTTCTGCAGGGAGATGACCGCTCCGGCCTCCACGTCCTTCTTTTCGTACTGCGACTGCTGCAGCTCGCGGCCGATCATCATGTTGGCCAGCTCCTGCCCGGTGACGCCGTGCGCGTCCACCGTCGTGACGACCTCGCCCGCGCGCAGGATGGTGATACGGTCGGAGATGTGCAGCACCTCACGCATCTTGTGGCTGATAAAGATGATGGATTTTCCTTCGCTGACGAGCTTTTTCATGATGGCGAACAGACCCTCGACCTCGATGTCCGTCAGCGCCGCGGACGGCTCGTCCAAAATCAGCAGCTCCGCGCCGTGGTAGAGCGCCTTCAGGATCTCCACGCGCTGCTGCGCGCCGACGGAGATCTCCGTGATCAGCTTGTCCAGCTCCACGTCCAGCCCGTATTTTTCCGACAGCGCGAGGATCTCCTTCCGCCGCGCCTCCCGGTCGATGAAGATCCCCTTGGAATTCCGGTCGCCGAGGATCATGTTCTCAAACACGGTCATCGCTTCGACCAGCATGAAGTGCTGGTGCACCATGCCGATGCCGAGCTTGACCGCCTGGCTGGGCGACTCGATCCGCACCTGCCTGCCGTTGAGAAAGATCGACCCCTCTGTCGGCTGGTAAAGACCGATCAGAATGTTCATCAGCGTCGATTTGCCCGCACCGTTTTCGCCGAGCAGGGTATGGACCTCGCCCTTGGCTACGGACAGATTGACATCGTGGTTCGCATAGAAGTCACCGAATCGTTTGCTGATGTGCTCCATGCGCAGCAGTTCTTCCAACTAAATCACGCTCCTCTGTATTCACTTTCCGGCTCTTCTTGATAACGCCTTCTCTCTTCGAGCCGTCCATCACGCCGGCTGACCATCTGTCCGGGCCGGCGGTTATCTTAATTTTCAATATACACGAATTTACTCGAGATTTCAATCCTTTTCTGTCCGCCACGCATTTTTCTATAAACTTCACAAAACCATTGGAAAAACCTGCAGGATCAAGGCAATCCTGCCACCTCGCAGCAGCTTCCGAGGGGCGGAGATCGCGGCGGATTTGGACGGCTTTCCGCCGTGCCGGAAAGCTGGACGCTTTGCCAGCATGCCGGTATTTACCAAAAGAAACCATTTCCGTATCCTTTTGGTGGGAGGTGGATTCGGATAGCATTTTGGTGCCAAAACGCAGCTTGCAGGGAGAACCCTGACCCCAATGCCGCCTGCGAGCGGAGCAGGTAACGGTCAAATTTACCCCCAACGCTGGAACGGCATATCAACGCAGCCGTTTGCTCCGCGGCGTGGGGCGCGTTGTGCCGATGTGTGCGGTTTTATGGGCCGACCGCGCATCCGTGCAGGTCTGCGCTACACAAACGCCGCGTCCGCCCACCGTGGCGGCGTGAGGAAAATAGGATGAAAAACTTCGACTGGGTAATTCTTTTCGGCCATTCAAAAACCAATTTCGATTCCCAGAATGGGAGAAAGGAAACCAAATGAACCAGAAACAGTATTACTCGCTGGAAGAGTTACCGTTGATGATGAACATGACAGATGTTGCTGCCGCCCTTGGCATTTCCAGAGCCGGAGCGTACAAACTCGCGCACAGTGCAGACTTTCCGGCATTTCAGATCGGCAAACGGATTGTCGTTTCGCGTGAGAAATTCCTCGACTGGCTGGACCGGCAGTGTGAGGAACAAAAATGCGCCTGAAGGAAAATTGGACTTGCTATTCGGCTGTGCTTGTGGTAATCGTGTGTGCTGACAAAAATCGGAGGTAAACACGATGCCGAAACGACGCGCCAACGGCGAAGGAAATATTCGCAAGCGCAAGGACGGACGCTGGGAAGGCAGATATACGGCGGGATATGATGCAAACGGAAAGGCAATCACGAAAAACGTGCTTGGAAAGACACAGGCAGAAGTCAAAGATAAACTACGGGCCGCGATTGAGGACAGCAAGAAGCTCGATCCGGTGAAGGCTGGGAGCTATACGCTCGAACAGTGGCTGAAGCTCTGGTACTCCGTTTACGTCGAACCACAGGTACGGTACTCAACACGGGAGTTTTACCACAACGCCATCGATCATCACATCATTCCGAAACTTGGAGGCGTTAAACTGGAAAAGCTGACGATGCTGCAAATTCAGCAGTTTTACAATGAGTTGCTCAAAAGCGGCCGTGTGCAGAAGAAAAACCAGCCGGAGCTGAAAGAACACGGGCTGAGTCCTCGCATGGTGCAGTGCGTTCATGTGGTGCTGAATAAGGCGTTGGAACACGCAGTGGAGGAAAAGCTGATTTTAGCAAATCCTGCGAAGAAATGTAAGATTCCGAAGAATACGAGAGAGGAAATGAACATCCTGCCGGAAGCATTGATCGGCCCGTACCTGAGCGCAGCGAAGGAGCATGGGATTCTCGCGCCAATGTATCTGGAGCTGACAACGGGGTTACGGCGCGGAGAACTGCTGGCCTTACGCTGGGAGGACTTGGACGTTCAGAACTGTACACTCTCGATCAACAAAAGCGTCGCGCGGCAGAATGGGAAGTTGGTCATCAGCACACCGAAAACACCGAATTCCATCCGAACGGTTCTTCTCCCAGAGGACACAGTGAAACTTCTTGTAGAAGAACACGAAAAGCACCCGGCGAATCCGTATTTGTTCCCATCTCCGCGCACGGGAGAGACGTGGGACCCGGACGGCTTCCGCAGACTTCACGACAGGATCATCAAGGAGATTGGCGCGGAACATGTGCGTTTTTATGACATGCGTCATACATTTGCAACGTTATCCCTGAAAAGCGGCGTGGACGTGCGGACGCTGTCTGAAACGCTGGGACATTTCAGTGCGGGATTTACGCTCAGCACCTACGTCCATTCGACACCGGGCATGAAACAGAGCGCGGCAGACGTGATCGGAAACACCATCCGAAACGCGATCTGAGCTAGAAATCAAAACGGCGGCTGCAACTTGCAGCCGCCGTTCAAACGTTCAAAATATTCTTGAAACGAACAGCAGATTTTTGCAGGGCGGTCATATCCGGCTGGCCGGAGCGGATCTGTGCTGCAAAAATACGTTCGAAACAGGGAATAGAAACACATATTTTGGATTTTCAGAGAAAAATCGGTCAGACCAGAAAAACGGCGTGCGGAACCTGCACCGCTGGAATCAGATATCAGCTTTTCAGCAGCGAAAGCAGCTCTTCGGAAGACATATTGAGAATGCCTGCTTCCTCGCCGCCGGATATTGTGTCCAATAATGCGGCCTTCTTTTCCTGAAGCTCCAGAATTCTTTCTTCGATGGTGTCCTTTGCAATCAGCTTATAGACCTGCACATGTGCCTGCTGGCCGATGCGGTGGGCGCGGTCCGTCGCCTGATCCTGCGCCGCCTGGTTCCACCATGGGTCGTAGTGGATTACAATGTCGGCTGCCGTCAGATTCAGACCCATTCCGCCTGCTTTCAGAGAGATCAGAAAGACCGAAGCTTCGCCTGCGTTGAAGGCCTTGACCATGGAAGCGCGCTTTTCCTTGGGCGTTGAGCCCTGAAGCGTATAATTCGAAATATGCAGCGCGTCCAGCCGCGCACGCAGCTGATCAAGCATGGAGGTGAACTGAGAAAACAGCAGGATCTGATGACCGTTTTCCGCCATCGCCTCGCACAATTCCACGCAGGCGTCCAGCTTGCTCGTTGGACCTTCATAATTCTCAAAGCAGAGCCCCGGATCGCAGCACACCTGCCGCAGCCGGGTCAGCGCGGCGAGAATTTGCAGCTTGCCCTGCTCGTCGCCGAGATCTGCAACGGCTGCCTGCACACAGGCATAATAGAGCTTCTGCTCATCCTCAGACAGAGAGATCTTTCGGACATATTCTTCCTTGGGCGGAAGTTCCTTGAGGACATCTTTTTTCAGCCTGCGCAGCAGAAACGGCTGTACCAGCCGCCGCAGTTGGGAAACCGCGTCCGGATTTTTGGACTTGAGGATCGGCTTTTCCAGCTTTTCGCGGAACGCATGGTTTGTGTAGAGATACCCGGGCATGAGAAAATCGAACAGATTCCAGAGCTCGCTGAGCCGGTTTTCGATCGGCGTTCCCGTCAGGACAAACCGCTGCCGGCACGAAAGGCGCTTGACGGCCTTGGACGCGAGCGTTGCGGCGTTTTTGATGTGCTGGGCTTCGTCGAGCACGCAGCAGTAAAATTGCAGCTTCGCATATGCTTCAATGTCCTGCCTGACAAGCTCATAGGACGTGACCCACACGTCGCATTCTGCGCCCGCAGCACGAAGGCGTTCACGCTCTGCAGCGTTTCCCAGAATCAGCTGATAGCGCAGCTGCGGAGCAAATTTTTGCAGCTCGTCTCCCCAGTTGTAGATCAGTGAGGCCGGACATATAACGAGATTTGGTACACCAGCGGTCTTTTGGGGGACGGTTGCTAAAAACGCAATCATCTGAAGGGTCTTTCCAAGTCCCATTTCATCCGCGAGAATTCCGCCGAAACCGTATCCCTCCAGTGTTTTGAGCCATTGATAGCCGATCTGCTGATAGGATCGAAGCTGTGCGTTCAGCCCCGATGGCAGGGCGTAGTCACTCTCGGAGAGCGTCTTGAAATTGCGGATCATGCTGCGCAGCTGGCTGTCGCGGCTGACCTGTATGCCGTCGCTTCCGGACAGCAGCTCGTCGAGATAGAGAGCGCGATACGCCGGAAGCGTCGCTTTGCCGCGGGCAAGCTCCCGACCAGTGAGCTGGAGCATCTGTGCCATTTCCGCAAGCTTTTCACACGACGAACCGTTCAGCTCCAGATACCGGCCGTCCGGAAGGCGGTGATATTTTCTGCGCAGCAGCATACTCCGGTAAAGCTCCGAAAGCTCCTCGGGCGGATAGCCGCCGGTGTCCAGCGTCAGTGTCAGAAGGCCGTCGGAAACGGAAAGGCCGACGCTGGACGGTGCGGGCTGGAGACGCTTGCGGTTCAGGCGGTCACTGAAATAGACCTCGCCTCTGCGGCGAAAAGCGTCGATCGAACCGGTGAGAAAATCATAGGCCGCGTCCTCGCCCTGTAAAACGAACTGCTGTCCCTGCTGCTGAAAATAGCGCCGGACGAACAGCAGCGCGGCACGCTCTTCTTTTTTGTTTCGCCGCACACCGTCTGGCTCGGAGCTGTCGTCGAAAGCGATCGAATGGGTGTCGTACCGGAAGACCGGTTTGACAAGCAGCGTGTCCTGTTCCATATCAAAATAGAAGCAGACCGTGCAGGAATCGGGGATGTAGTTTTGTAAAAGATTCTGCGGATCTTCGATCTCGACCTGTCCGTCGAGCGCCGGCAGCACGCAGCCGCAGAAGGTCGGAAGATCCTTCCGCGCCAGATACATGGTCTGCTGCTTTGCTTCGAGCAGCGGGTAGATCTTTTCCCGAAACTCGCCCGAGCAGCGTAGAAGCTTGCCGCCGCCGAGCGCGTATAAGCTCCGGTAGCTGCCGAAAAAGCGGTAGGGGCAGGGCGTCTGGACCGTCAGCCATGCACCGCCGCCTTCTTCCGTAATTTGCAGACGAACCTGCGGATCGGCCTGCGTGAGCGTGAGCGGCTCGGAGCCTGCGCAGTCTACCGGCGCGTCCGACAAAAGATCAAACCACCGATCAAAGGAATCGCCGGTCAGCGTGATCTCGTTTTTTCGATAATCCGGAGGCTCGTAGCCCACATAGTAGGAAGAAGAATCGAGTGCGCGGTACCTGCCGTATTCGTTCATCAAAAGCCGGATCATGGCCTGCGCCTTCGGTTCAAACAGTTCGAGGTTATGCTCCAGCGTCAGTCCTTTTCCGTAGACGACTGTCCGGCGCTGGTTCACATTGTCCAGAAACTCCCGGATATTCTGTACGCTGTACAGCCGGTCATACCCGACGCGAAGGGAAAACGAGGGATATTCGGTCCCATATCCGTCGCGCAGCAGCGCGCACAGGCGGATAGGCTTCTGAGAAGGCTCGGCCGGTTCCTGCGTGATTTGCAGATAGCGCTGGAGCATCTGCCTTGCATACCGGTCGCTGCCGGGCACACGCTCGCGCGGCGGCCCGCTGAGAAAGGCGATCATGGCGGCGGCGAGGTGCTTGCAGCGGCCAACGTCGGCGAAGCGCGGGCAGGAGCAGTTGATGCGCAGCCGGCCGTTCTCCATTCTGAGAAACTGCACCGTATAGCGTTTGGCGCCGCGAACGGTGCAGCTGACGTTCGTTTCTGTGTCGGTTTTCGTACACTGCATATCCGTGACCCGCCCCTGCCGGTAATATTCCATCCCGCGTTCATAATCGGTGGAGGTAAACAATGATTTCACCTGATTCAGATCCATCCGGAAACTCCATTCTGCAAGATTGATACCGTGCAAGCGGAAAAACGCCCGGTTTCCGCCGCATTGCGTCTTTTCGTTCAGTATAACAGAGAACCGTAGGAAAATCCATAGGCAGCACGCTGCAGACGGGTGTGAATTGTCCACCTGAAGCTGGAATTTGATTTATATCGTTCAAGAAATATTCGTGCTGTTTTGTCAAATAAATCTCAATAAATCCACCGCGTTTTCGCGCCCGTTTGGGTCAAATCTGGGTCAGGCCGCATGACTGATGAAATGCGGTCGATTATTTGTGGAGGAAAGTAAAGAAAAAGTCCTGAAATCGTGAGATTTCAGGACTTTTCTGGTGGAGATAAGCGGGATCGAACCGCTGACCTCATGACTGCCAGCTGCTATCGGTTCGTGATATTAAATGTTTTTGCCTCTAATTCGTCCGTTCAGTCAACGAAAAGTGCGGGATTTTGCAAGGTTTTACCCATTGCGTCCACACGTTTTCACGCACACTTGGGTCAGAATCTGGGTCAGGGCAGACAAGTGAACTCGGAGGAGTTTCTCCGGCGTGGACACGGATTGTAGCTTGAGAGTTGCCGATAGTCAAGTCATAAGAGATTGAAACAAAAATTCAGAATGTCCGAATCTGCATGACCCTCAGAGGAATAGCAGGCATAGATGACAGCGTTCATTCTTCATCGCCTTCGCCACTTTCCAATGCAAGCTCTGTCAATTCACGCAGCTTACTTTGCAGGATGGCTTTATCAGGCAGATGCAATGTGTAATCTGCGACCATTGTCGGAGACATGGACCTGCTGAGCGCGTATTCGACTACGGTATCATCCTTACCGGTACAGAGGACTAAGCCAACGCTCGGATTTTCACTTGGCTTCTTTACATCACGGTCAAGTGCTTCCAAATAAAAATTGAGCTGTCCCAGATGCTCAGGACGGAAAGTATAGAGTGTAAATTATTTTGAGTAGCGCAACCCGAAAGTACATTTCTTGAAAGATCAGTTTATAGTTATCACTGGCCTTCGACTACAATAGCCAAGGTGGTTGAGAAATTCAAAGACCACAACGGCAAATGGGGTATTCCCTACGAAACAAAAAATGGGCAAAAACGATGCTATTTTGCGAAATACTCTGATTGCAAGAATACAGCCAATCCGGCGGACATCGTGTGCAACGCTGCGGTGGAATACGGATATTCTCGGACAACCCTGGAACAGAACTGATGTCTCAGGACGAGATCGCCGTTATGGACGGAGCCAAGTGTATTTTGCAGCTTCGAGGCGTGAGACCTTTTCTCAGTAACAAATACGACATTACGAAGCATCCCAAATACCGGCAGCTCTCCGACTATGATATGAGCTGATGATCGACGATTTGCTCACGATGTCCGAGATCATCCAGATGGTGACGGATGTGCGCACGAAGGACGCCAGCTTCATTCAGAAGTTTGCGGAGTTCATGCCCGCCTATTGCCAAATGGAGCAAGAGCTGCAACGCTATGGGCGCGACATTGCGATGGATGAACAGGGACGCTTCACCGATGAGGGCTATGTCCGCGTCGCAAGCGAACGCTGGGACAGGCAGTTTGACGGTGAGCTTGATGACATTCCCGACGAATACCGGATCACCGGCTCAGGGGGAGCCACCGAGCGTGACAGCACCATCGCCGTTCTCATTGTTGAGCCGGGAAAGGAGCCTTATGTGAAGGAGATTGACTCGAATCTCAAGTCCTTGCAGCATGAGGTCGGCGGTTACATCGAGGCAATTTATCCCTACGAAGACCCTGTTGCCTTAGTCTGCAACGAGGAAGGCAAGCTGGAAGGTCTGCCCCTGAATCGCGCTCTGCGGGATGAGGACGGTGACATCTACAGCTTCTTAAAACTCCGAAATGCTGCAGCGGCAATTTCTGAAGGGGGCTGTGTCTTGAGCGGCAGCTTGCATTGATACTGCGAACCGAACAGATTATTGTCACGGACACAGACCTGAACGGTAGATCGCTACCAAACAGAATTTGTAAATGCAAACCTCAAAGCAGTTTGCGCTCTGCGCGCTTCCTATCCTACGGCCTGTGTCAGCACACATGCCGTTGTGCTTTGCGACATGAACGGCAGGCAAATGCCGCTCTCACCCGCGCCGACCAGCAGCTCCGTGCCGCTTGGGCTGATCAGGAGGGGATACGTCTCACACAGATACATCGGGCCGTCCGTGACGCCGTAGTTATTGCCGCCCACAAGCGACAAGCTGAGCGTCACATAGCTCGGCCCGTCCGGAATGGTCTGAATCGTCCAGAAACCGCTCCACATCTCCTCAATGTCGTCACTGTCTTCATATACCCACTCCAGATCGACCGTACCGCCCGTCTCATCCTCAAGATAGAAGCGCAGCGAGAAATAGGCATAGCGGCTGGTTTCCCCCACCATGGTTTCTGTGATCCAGCCCATGCCGTCACGCTGCGATCCGGCAAGACCGAGCGCGGTCATGCCGCTCCAGCCGTCGGCAAGCCACGCGGAAAACTCGGCCGGGGCGTTGTACCAGGCATATTCTGTAAAGTCAAACGAAAGATAGTCTCCAGCTTCCGATATACACGGCGCAAGATAGCTCATCGCATCAAGCGAGGGGTACCATTCGCAGGTATTCCCGTTGTTGTCGGTGATAAAGACCTGGGTGTCGGCCTCATATGCAACGCCGTCGAGATTCGCAAAGAGCAGCACCGGCTCGCCGCTCTCTGACCGGTAGAGCACCTCCGTGACCTCGTCGGTCTGTGTTTTTTCGTTCCACTGCACACGGTTGATCGCAACCGTCGCGTTCTCGTCGACCGGCACGATGCAGTACAGATGCCCCGCGCCGCCGATCATATGCTCCTCGTCGATCTCGGCGATGAAGGGGTATTTGAGGAGCATGGCCTCATTGGTTTCCCACAGCCATGCGGGGAAGCCCGCCTCGAAGCCCTCGTCAAACAGCCCGCCGACATAACCGAGATACGCCGCGCCAAACATGGTCATTGGAAAGTCGATCCTATCCCGCAGCCATCCAAGCGAGGCCTCTGCCTCCTGTGAAAACCCGTATTGTACCGGCTGTGTGTCTGACGCCTCGTCGCGTGACGTGCGATCACGCATATCATTTTGCAATGGAGCTTCCTCCGGCTGCTTTTCAGGCGTTTTTTTGTCGGGTTTTGTAGGCATTTTTACCTTATCTGTACTTGTTCTCGATTCGTTAGGCTCTGTTTGCGTCTTCTGTACACAGGCGCAGAGCGACAGCAACAGAACAGCGTCAGCATTAGTGCGAATACTCGTCTGGGTGTTGTTTTCATAGCCGCTCCTTTCAGAATTTTCCGCTTCGGCCGGAACCGCCGCCGCCGGATTCGCTGTAACTGCTTCCGCTGCTGGAGGAGCTGCGCTCGATCTTCCGGCTGGAGGTCGTCTTATGGGTAAAGCGATCTGTTTGCTCCGTAAGCCGGAGTCCCGCGGAGACGTAGTCGTTCGCGGTTGCTTTTTTTGATACAGTGTCCATTTTCTGCCATATCACAGCGACGACCGCGGCTGCTGCCAGCAGGGAAAGACCGATCACGATAAGGAGCGGATAGAACAAGCTCGCCCGGACGGGCTTTCCTGCGGAAGCCTTTTCCAGATAGACGCTGCATTCTTTGACGTAATCCTCAAAGCCGCCGTACCAGTCGTTCTCGCCGAAATTGTCGAGGAAGACCTTTTCCAGTTTTTGCTGACCATAGCTGTTGAACGCATACTCACAGCGTGAGCCGTAGCAGAACATTGCCCAGTCGCGATCATCCATGCTGAGCAGGAGCATGATCCCGTCGCGGTTCGGTCCTTCGCCCATGGTGCATTCATGGTAAATGGTGTAGGTCGCCTTATAGACGCCTTCAGAATGGAAGTCCCGATAGTCCTCCACGGTTACGATGTAGACGCCGACACCATACTTTTTTTTTTTTTTTTTTTTTCCGCCATCTTTTCCAGCATCATATTTTCGTTTTCGCTGAGAAGTCCGGCCTCATCCGTCACATAAGAAAGCTGTGCGCCTGTCTGCTCAGCCGCAGCTGCGCTCATGCAGAGCACAAGGCAGAACAGAAGCACCAGCAGGAGACAGCGTGTTCTTTTTTTCATGTCTCAGCCCTCCCTATCGCGCCAAAAGCAGCAGCGCGGTCACACTGATGGCGATAAGAGGTGCCGCGATTGCCGCAAACAGGCCAATTACCCGTTTCGTACTGACCGGAAGGTTGCCGACAAGCTTGCCTGTCTGACCGTTCATGGCAAAGAGGAAATCTTTTCCCTCCCACCTTGTGTTCAGGATCCAGACGGGAAGCAGTGCGTAATGCACCTTGCCGCGCTTCAAGTGGATATCCCGGCTCGTTTCATTGCAGGTGGTGTAGCCCGAAACCGTGCGTTCCAGTGCGCTCAGCAGCGAGCCCGCGCAGCGCGTGTCTGCCCGTTCCCGGCTGTCTTCGACGCTGACATCATATTTATCTGCCATAAATCCGGGCAGATACGCTGTGGAAAACGGCTTGAGATCCGCGTAATCATACGGTTCGATGGAGTCCATATAATCGTCCGGCATTTTGCTGGATGCATCCACCGGGATCTTTTCAAAGGCAATGGAACCTGCGCGTTGCACATCATAGTGTCTTGTCTCCGTGATCTCATAGTCTCCTGAGGTGTAGGTATGTACCTGCGTAGCATGGAATTGCGCACTTCCGCTGGCCTCACCGTCGTACATCCAGAAAGGTACATACACACCCTTGATCTGCTCCAGATGGTTGGCTTTGGAGAAGGTCGATGGCAGCAGAGGCTTTTTGAGATAGTGCTTCTTCAATGCCTTGATGGCATCCTCCTTGCTCAGCTTGAAGGGCAGCACAAAATCGGGCTTTAAAATGCCGCTGAACTGTCCCGGAAGCACCGACGGGTTTCCACAGTATGGGCAAGATGTGGCCGCAGTCGTCGCGTCGCAGAGCAGCTCCGCACCGCACGACGGGCAGCAGTATGCCTTCATGTCGGCCGCATCCGCGCCCCAGTCCTCGCTCAGACCGGAAGCATCCCAGTCAGAGCCGTCTGCGGCAGTCTGTCTTGTTCTTCCGCTTCGGCAGTTTTTTGAGCCGCTTCCGTTTCTTCCTGCTTCTGCGCCGCTTCCGCCGCTTTTGCTTCTTTTTCCGCATAGAGCGCTTCAATTTCTGCGATACCGAAGCTTGAGCCGCAGTAATCGCACTCCAGCCTGCCGGACTCTCCTACAAAATGGAGCGGTCCCGTACAGGCGGGACATTGATAATTTGTGATTTGTGTTGCCATCTAGGTTCCTCATTTCTCAGACCAGTGTTGCAGCCCACAAGGGCAGATTGCAGTGCCGAACACAGTTATGATCATGTTATTCCGGATATGTCCCGCAGGCTCACTGCTTGTGATAGATCGTGTTCGTGTCTCTTATGACGTTTTCTTCCGAATCGTACAAGACGCACATATCCGCCGCCGCATGATCGCTGTTTCCCAGCACGATCTCCTGCAGGTGTTCCGCCACGTCCTCACTGTATTCTCCGCCGAAATACGGCGTCTGAAACGCGGACTCGACGCACAGCTCCCAGCCGTTCCACATCTGCTCCGTCTCGTTGCGCCACAGCTCCGCCGCACGCAACTCGCTCCCGTCTGCATCCGTGGAAAACACATATTTTTGCAGACCATCCTCGGAGATCCATGTGCCCTCGAGCAGCGCAAAAACATCGCGTGTCTGCTCATGCTCGGCGCTCTCCCGCTCTGCCTGCGCCTGCCGCTCCGCGTCGCTGTAATACCGCGCCTCGTCGCCCATCGTCATCATACCGTAGTCCAGCCAGAACGTATCCGCCAGCCACGCAAACTGCGGAGAGTCCAGATAGCGCAGATGATAGATATCGTGGTCTTTATCCTCAATCGTGAGTCCGCTGATTTGTTCTGCAAAATCCGCCTGAACTGTCAGAACGCCGTTTTGAAAGGAATATTCAAACTGATCGCCCAGATCCTCAAAATTCGCGTCGTAGCAGCGGATGGGCGTGTCCTTGAACTGCCCGCCGCGGTAATAGAGCTTCATGACCCCCGGGCTGTAAACGGTTTTTTTAATGTGGAAGTCATTAAAAAGAACCGATGTCTCAGGGTACTGATAAGTGCGCACGTCAGCGCCGCCGCAGGCGGTCAGAGCGAACAGCCCCATCCATAGACCTGCCATGATGAGGAACGCCTTGAGCTTCACAGCATCACCTCCGTTTCTCCGCAAATAGCCGGATTCTCCCGCTCCAAATTGGAGCGGGAGCCGGTTTTCATACAAATTCTCAGAAGGACGCTGCCCTTACTGGAACGTCATGTTGTTGAGAATGATGTCGGGCATCGTTCCCGGGACGCAGTCCATATTCCGAAGCCCGATGGAAAGGGCGCGGTTGTCGTCAAGCTGCGCGATATACTGAATCCAATCGTAGCCGATGTGCTTATAGGTGCGGCCTTTGAAGGTGATGCCGCCGATCACGCGGTCTTCGATATCCTGATAGTTTTCGAATTTGTCCTTGTAGGAATCAAATTTTTCAACGTTCTCCCTTACCTCAAACTGGATGGCACCTGCACCAAACGCTGTGGGATCGTCGTTTTCCACCAGGCAGCGCCCACTATCATCGAACGACCAGCCGGATACCGGGATCTTCGTCATGATCTTGACCTTCACATCGTCTTTTGCAAACTGGGCGATTTCCACGGAGAAGTCCTTCATCTCGGCGTTTGCAGACGCTGCCTTGTTCGCCTCGGCGGCCTCGGCCTTCACGATGTCCAGATACTTTTCTATGGCTTCTGTGCCGGAGAAGCCGCTGGTGTTGTACGCACTCACCGTATAAACGCCCGACTCGTTCTCCTTGAAATTGACGTAGATGAAATGGGAGTCGTCGTCCTCAGAGATCCATTTGTAGTAGCGGTAGTTTGCCTTCATGTGGTCGCTGTACTCTTCCTTGACGAACTGACCTTCCACGCCGAAGTAAGCAACAATATCATCGTAAGTTGCATAGAAAATATTCTTGTTGACCTCGTTCATCCAGACGTAGCCCTTCTGCACCTGCTCTTCCGTTACGATGCCGTCTCCGCCGGAGGCCATCGCGTCCGTCGGGGTGAGCGGAGCGCCTTCCGTCGGAACAGCTCCTTCCGGAGCGTCTTCTCCGATGGCATCCGGCATGGACTTGCCTGCGTCAATCAGAGGCAGATACCAGTCGGTATAGCGGTAGGGATATGTATCTTCCTCCATGTCATCCCAGTAGAGTCCCCACGGGCGCAGATAGATGTCGTAGTGGAACTCGTCATCGCCGTCTTCATAGTCGCCGCTGATCCAGATCATGTCGTCATAGTCCAACAGCGCGGTCAACGATCCAGTCCGCATGCTCCAGGGCCACGTTTGTGAACCAGCCGCCCTCGGACATCACTGTGCCGTGCTCGCCGGTTCCGGCTTCGCTCAGACTGACCTGCGCGGAAGCCATGGGTTCGGACCTCGTGTAGTCCTCGTCCCAAAGCGTGATCGTGCCAGTGTAGTCCGTGCCGATGTCAATGACGCCGCAGACATCCCACCATTTTCCCTCCATGCTCTCGTAGTAGCCATAACAGCCGCTCATCTTCCACCAGCCGTACCATTCGCCGTTCCACCAGTCGAGCAGCGCGTCGCCGGTCTCGGCTGGATCGGAGGTCAGCGTGCTGTCAACGGGCGGTTCACCGCCGGTCGTATCAGCTGCGGGAGTCTCACGATTCAGTGAGGATGGGTCGATGGTGATCTTGCCGCTTTTCTTGCCGAGGAACTGCTCGAAGGTTGCCTCGACTGGACTGGTCGTGTCCTGAAGCAGATATGCTGTCCGGACTTCCACCGTTGCGCCCGGAGCGACGTCTGTAAACTGGCCTTCTATCACGGTTTCAAAGGTGTCGTAGTCGGTAAAGACAGTTGCAGCTTCCAGTTCTACGCCGTTTTGCATGAGCGTTTCATCGACGCTCCAAAGATACGACGCATTCTCCTTGCCGTTGTTTGTGAAGTCCAGTGTCAGAACGATCGCGTCATTTCCGTCCGAATCTTCCATGATGCACGCGCCCTTGTAGAGCAGCTCATAGTCACCGAGCTTGATCAGATTGGAGTCTTTCGCCTTATCCTTGCCGCAGGCGGTGAGGCTGAGCAGCATCAGCGCTGCAAGAAGCAGGCATAGAAGCTTGATCTTCGTCTGTTTCATAATTTCCTCCCGATATTCTTCAGGGATGCACAAATCTGCCGATCAACAGAAAATAACATATCATTCCGGCAAAAATAGCGGTGCATACCCGAGCCATTTTGCTTTCATTATTTCTTTTCGCGCTGGATCAGGTTCCCGTCCTTGTCGGTGAACTTGCCGCAGAGAATCTTGATAAAGTCAACAAGATATCCGATGCCGAACAGACCTGCCGTCAGCGTATAGAGAATACCCGTGCCGATCTTGCCGACATAGTAGCGGTGGACGCCGAGGCCGCCAAGGAAGAGGCAGAGCAGGAATGTTGTCATCCAGTCCTTCGTTTCGACCGGAACCTCCGGCGCGACATAGTCCTCTACTTCCTCACCGTTCAAGATCTTCTTCACGGTTTCAGTCACGGTGTCGATATAGGCGCCACGCTCCGTTGCAAGACCGACTGTCGCACCCTTGAGGCCCTTGCGCAATGCACTGTTCTTATCAACGCGCATACCGCCAACCGACATCTTGGCCTCCGTAATGACCGGCTGGATCCGGATGTGTGTGCCGTCCTTGAGGAAAAGCCAGAGACCAACGTCCACATTCGGTTCTTTCTCGAACGAGATGCGCTGCCCGGGAATGCCGCCCTTGATCTGGAACGGCATCTGGAACGCTGTCCTGCGGGCATTGAGCTTCTCCATGATCTCCTCGAGTGTGGTGGAATAGGAAAGATCAAATTCACGGGGACTGGTCGCGAATGCGACGTCTTTCATGCTGCCGGTAAGGTTATCCATAGCTTTTCTCCTTTCTAAAGTCCGGTGGGTGGCTGATACGTATTGTGTTTCTATGCGGCTTATTTTTTTGCAAAAGTGCCGCTGATGCCGTAGCCGGAGTTCTCATTCATGGTAAGGCCTCTGCCGTCCACGGAGAACGTGTAAGTAGATGGTTCACTCCATGCCTCCAGCGTCACCGTGAGCTGGTCGCCGTCAATGGTATAGGTGCCGTTCTGCTTCATGTACGCATTCTCCATGGTGCATTTACCTTTTCCGTTGAACGTCCATGTGATCACACCGTCATCTCCGAGATCAGCAGACCATGTTCCGGCCAGCGCATCCTTGCTGCCGCAGGCGGCAAGCGTCAGGAGCGCAGCTGCAATCAGGAGTAATGCTACATACTTTCTCATTTTTAAGTCCTTCTTTCTAAATCGTCGTTTAATGGATGGTTCAGCCGTTCACCGCGCCGCCGCAGTATTCACAGCAGCCGCTTGCATCCGGCGTGGTGGTTGCGCCGCAGTAGGGGCAGGTAACTGCCGCTTTGGGCGCGGCTGCCTGCTCGATCTTCTCACGCACATCTTTTCGTACCTGCGTCAGCGCCTGACGGATCTCCTCGCCGAGCTTTTTGCAGTTGCGGTACTCGACATTGGTTTCGGGGTTGCATCTTGCCGGCATGCCCGGGCGTGCCGAGGGCGGCGTAATGTCTATAGAGCTGGAGTTGACCTGAAAGCGCATTTCGTTGAAGTAGGGGTTGTTGACGAATATGGTGATGTAGAAATCATAGGAGTATTCATAGCGCGGCGGATTGTAGCTGACCTCCTTGCCCTCCTTATCCTCGCGCTTAAGTTCCGTGCGGCTCTCGTCAATATCAAGATTACAGCCGGTCACGTCTGCAAAGTCCAGAACATCCGGGTTTGCCTCCTGCAGATCTCTTGCTCTTGTTACCATAAACTTTCCCGCGTCCTCGTCCAGAAGCACCTTGGTGTTCGTGCCGAGCGTCCGGGTGGTGTGGAACGCCGCAACCTTCTGCCGGTTTTCCTCACGGTAGGCAAGCTGCGCCTTGATCTCCTCGACGGTGCTGCTGCGCCGGTCGGAGAACCACGGGGAAAGTTTTTTGGCACAGTTTTTGCAGAGATTCCCGTTTTCCAGCTTGCGGTTGCCAAGTAAGCCGATCTTTTCCCCGCAAATATCGCAATATTTCTTATCGAACAGTCCCATATATGTACCAATCTCCTTTGTATCTGTTTCTCAAACTATGCGGCGTACTGTGCATCTGCCTTGGAATTGAGCACCGCGCCGTAGATGTACAAAGCCGGAACGGCCACGCCCGTCAGAACGCTTGTGACGTTAAACTCGCCGCCGTTGACCAGATTCATCACGATGCTCAAGACGCTGAATACAGCCACGATTGCGCCCCATACGATGAGCCCGCCTGCTTTTTCGCTGCGCTTGCTGTGCTTGACGCCTTTGATTCCGGCGATCAGCTGGCAGATCCCTCCGATCAGTGTCAGAAACAGCGCTGCCCAGTAGGCAAATGTCAGGCCGGATGCTGCGCCGAGTCCTGCTGCCAGCGCACCCAGTCCACCGACAAGCACACCCGCAATGATGGAGAATACAGCGGCAATGATCATCAGAATGCCAGTGACCTTCAAAAACTTGTGTCCATTCATAATAATTCCTCCTCGCCTCCTTGTTGTTTGTTGTTGTTTGTTTTTATTATTCCGCAGGGCGTCTGGCTCCGCACTCTGCGCAAAATACGCTACTGCCATTCGGCATCCCGCACTCCGGACATTTCCATCCGCCGTCCGGCGCAGGTCTTGAGAAAATCCCGATCTCTGTTTCCTCAGCAAACGCTGCCAGAAGGTCAAAGATGCTCTGTGCGCCCGCGCCACAGTAGTTGTTCGTGAAAACCTCGCCGCCGTCTTGCCATGTCGCGGCAATATAGCTGTCCGCAACACCATCCGGGCAGACGCCGGGGGGAACCGGAAGCTCCAGCGCGCGAAGCTCTTGTCCGATGCTGCTGAAATATGTCCGCGCCTTCTCCGGCTCGACGGCGATGTTCTGCCTGAAAATAGGCTTACCGTCGCCATCCTGATACCGATAGGAGAAAAGCATCTGCTTCTCCGCTCGGGATGGCAGCGTCCGCTCGTCGAGAAGGAAGCTGAAGCAGTCACGCGCAGACGAGGCGGTTTGCTCCCAGTAAATTCCGACCAACTCTGCTGTTTCGCGCACCTCACGCTGCTCTGTTTCAAGCGTGGATGCAGCATACGCTTCCTCGGCAATACCCAGAACCAAGGCCTCCAGTGCCTCCGCATGGCTGCCGCTGAGCGTTTGGGTCTTACTCCCGTCATCGGTGCGCCAAACGACCCGGATCTCACTGTCGGTTTCATCTGCGGTATCGGAAGACGGCTTTCGGTATTCGGGCAGATCCGACTCTGCCAGCATATTCTGAAGCGCAAACCACTGTAGCCACGTTAGCTGCCATGGAACCGGGTTGGAAAACGCATCTGTCCTGCTTTTTCTTACCGCATCACTGCCGGACTGGCTCGGAAACCAGCCGGTCAGCAGAGGCATATCGTCCTCCTGGTAAAATTTCAGTGAAAAGCTGCTGTAGTAATTCCTGTGGTTCTGCCGCCACTCAAATTCCACCAGTTCCTTGCCTGCTCTGTATGCATCCGGATTCTCCATTCTGCCTCCATCTTGAATCCGGCTTCCGATAAAAAACCTGTACAGCAAAACGCCTGCCAGTGTGATAACTGCAATCACCAGCACGACAATCAGAGCAATTTTCAGTGCTTTTCTCACTTCAAATCGCCGTCGTCAAACGGATCGCCGCATTCGGGGCAGAACTTCGGCGGATGCGCCGGATCAGCCGGCTCCCAGCCGCACTTGTCGCATTTGTACTGCGGAACGCCGGCCGGCTTGGGTTTGCCGCATTCGGCGCAGAACTTGCCCTTATTCACCGCACCGCAGCTGCACGTCCAGCCGTCTGCCTGTACTTCTGGCTTTTTTGTGCCGCATTCCGGGCAGAACTTTCCGGTTGCCGTCGCGCCGCACTGCGGGCATTTCCAGCTTCCTGCCGCCGGCTTGGGTTCCGGCTTTTTGCTGCCGCAGTTCGGGCAGAAATTGCCGCTGATGCCGCTTTGTCCGCAGCTGCACGTCCAGCCGTTCGTGGGCGCTGCCGGTGCAGCGGGAGCCGGAGCAGGCTGCGCTGCTTGCTGCTGCGCGCCCATCTGATAGAGGTTCTGCGCGTTCATGCCGCCCATCTGGCCTGCCATGTTCATGCCCATGAACGCCATCGCGGGGCCTGCGCCCTGATTGGCCGCCGCAGATTGCATCGCGGAAGCCTGTGCACCGACAAGATAGGCTGCCGCTCTCGTCGGATCCATAAACGCCGCATTGCGCTGCAGCTCCTTGATCATCTGCTCATCTTCCTCGCTCGCCTTGACCGACGAAACGCCGAAGGAAACGATCTCAAGCCCACGCAGGTTGCGCCATTTTCCGGAGAGGACTTCATTCAGCGCGTCCGCCAGCTCCATTGTATGGCCGGGGAGTGCGGAATAGCGGATGCCCATGTCGGAAATCTTTGCAAACGCGGGCTGAAGCGCGGTAAGCAACTCGGTCTTGAGCTGACCGTCGAGGCGGTCTCTTGTGTAGTCCTCGCCCACATTGCCGCAGACGTTCGTGTAGAACAGGATCGGGTCGCAGATGCGGTAGCTGTATTCGCCGAAGCAGCGAATGGCAATGTCGATGTCAATGCCTGCCCGCTGGTCAACAACACGGAACGGAACCGGCGACGGCGTGCCGTATTTGTTGCCGATGAGCTCCTTGGTATTAAAATAGTACACGCGCTGATCCTTGGGCGGCTCGCCGCCGAAGGTGAAGCGCTTTCCGATGTTCTTGAACGTGTCGAGGATACTGGTTCCCAACTCACCGGAGAAGATCGACGGCTCGGTCGAAGCATTATAGACAAACTCGCCCGGTTCGGCGCAGAGCTCCGTCACCTTGCCCTGATCGACGATGATCATACACTGTCCGTCAGCCACCGCGATGACAGAGCCGTTGGAGATGATGTTCTCGCTGCCCTTGTAGTTGCTGCTGCGCCCGGAAACGCGGTGCAGACCCTTGACCGCCATCACGTTCTCCGGAATGGATTCACAGTAAAAATACTCCTTCCACTGGTCGGCCATCACGCCGCCAGCCGCGCCCAATGCTGCTTTTATGAGTCCCATTTTCTGTTCTCCCTTTCTCTGTTTACTATGCCCACGGGTCTTCCGCCGCAGGAATACGGATGCCGCTGAGAATGCTGGAATACTCCCAGAGGAACCATTCGCCGGTCGAAGCCTTCTGCCGCAGCTTCATGGGCCGCGGCGAATCCGCGCCCGTCGTTTTGAGGAACACGCGCAGATAGCCCGGCTCAATATCCTGCGGCCTGGGGTCTGCCAGCACGTTAAGCGTGTAGGGCGCCCGCGGCTGGTAGCCGTTTTCCGGCGTCGCGCCTTCAAAATACGCAAGCGGCAGATAGACTTTGCCGCGCAGCCGGTCGCGCAGGAACTGCGCATCGTAGGGCGTCATGGGCCGCGGGCCGCGCAGGAGATTCATTGCGGCAGTTCCGGCGTCCCTGTCCTTGTCAAACAGTGCCAGTGCGCACAGAAACAGGGGCGCAGATGCGCTCCGGCTGTCTTCCGCCTGCCGCAAGCGTCTCAAATTCCTGCAGGTTTGCAGGGATGCTTTGTATTGTGACCTGCATGTAAAACCCTCCCGCTTATGGATATGTCCGGAGCCACGTTTCCGTATTGCCGGATTTGGTATAGTCATGACCGTTGGCAGCTTCCATCGCATACCAGTATGCCCAGTGCTGCTCGTTCATGTCAGCAAAGACTCTTGGCAGCTCTTTCAGATGGGCACGGATATACTCTATGTCAGCACTGCGTTCGAGCAGGCGGCAGGTGACAGCGGCGACCTCTGCTCTTGTAATGTTGTTGCCCGGCTTGAATGTTCCATCTGCATAGCCTGTGACCCAACCGCGAGTCGCCGCATAGGCGATGGACTTTGCCGCCCAATGAGAGGCAGGAACATCCGTGAAGGCCGCAGCTCCGTCTGTCAGCTGCTCAAACCGGCAGCAGATCGCGGCAAATTCCGCACGCGTGATCGGCGCGTTTGGCCGGAACGTTCCGTTGCTGTAGCCGCGGACGATCCCGAACTGCTCCATGTAGCCGATGTAGTTGGCCGCCCAGTGCGCCGAGGTCACATCGGAGAAGGAGGCTGGATAGGATTTGTTTGCCTCCATCTGCTCGGTCAGCAGGCGGGCGAACATGGTGGTCACCTCTGCGCGGCTCATATTTTTGCCCGGGGCAAATCCGCCGCCTGGATAGCCCTTTAGGAACGCGAAATGGTCAGTCTTGTTGAGCGTCGCAGGCTTATATGTGGATTCCGTCACCGGTGCGGTGTTCTCGGTGTAAAGATTGACAAAGCCAAGCCCGCCCTGCGCATTGTCCGGGTTGACATGCACGCTGCCTTCCATAGCTTCAAATTTGTTGTAGCAATCCCAGCCGCCCGTCCACTTGTATTCCCGTGCGGCATCGCTCCATTTATACTGCGGCTGGAGGAACCAGCGGGTCGTATCATACGTCCAACCGCTTTGCTCATCGTTGGTTTCCCAACAAAGATGCCCTGATTGTCGGTTAGAGCGAAAAGAAATCGCTTCTGTCGATCTGAATGGTCATCACGCAGCTGAACGTTCCGGCTCCGTTCACGGTCACCGTGCAGTTCTGCACATCCCAGAGGCCGCTGCCGCCGGCTTCATAACGGCCATACGACGGATCGCTGGGAAATGCATAGAAGCTGAAGGCCGTCTGCTTCGGCGCAGTATTGCCGCCCAGCTCAACGATCTTAATGATCGGGATCTGAAGCGTCACGATCTGTCCTCGTCGTCCGGCTCAGGCTGCTCGGGCCGATTCGGCGGAAGAAAGTTGCTTCCCGGCGGCAGAGGCCCGGTGAAATCCTCTGCGGCCACTGCTGCGGCAAGGGACAGTGTAAGGATCAGGCAAAGGAAAATCACAAGAATTCGTTTTCTCATGTGGAACCTCCTTCTGTTATTTCTTTGTCGAATATGTACATGATGCGGCTTTCCGCGCAGGCAGCGAAAACCAGAGGGCTAAAGTGTGTCGATCACGCCCGCGAGGTAGGCCGGCGATACCGACGCATAGATAAAATTGTCGACCAACCGATCCTTCACCGTCTGCCGCACCTCGGCGGCAAGCTGTTCGTCCGCATTCTCATCCACCAGAAGGAGAACCTTGCAGTCCCACCCAAGGTTTTTTACCGCACTGCAAAGCTTGAGCCGTTCGCTCAGCTTCCAGATGCCCTGTCGGATGACCTCCATCACCAACACATTGGCACGGCAGGACCGGCACAGCGCAAGCGTTTCCTCCGGCTTTGAAGAACGGTAGATAAGGAAATCCGGGTCGCATCCCGAAAGTGATTGCATGACCGCCTCCGACAGAAGTCCGCCCTTCATATCCAATACGATCCTTCGCATCTGTGCTTTTTCCACCGCCTTTCTCTTCTTTTGAATGTTTCATCTGTATTTTAGCCGTTATCACTCCTTCTGCCCCCGCCGATTGGATAGGGTTTGCAATTATTTTTTGTTCAAAGGCTATCGTCCGGCTCGATTCTCTCGGCAAAGTGGGCAAAAACTGTGTTGCCTTTTTCCGTCCGCATGATATACTATCCATACGAATGTGCAGAAATTTGGGAGGCATGCGGCATGAGCAAAACGACGAAAAGAGCCTTTTGTACGCCTTGGGCTTGCTGGTGCTCATTGCGTTTGCCATGTGGCTCCGATATGCAAGCCGGCATATTTTTTCATTCTCCGGCTGCCAGCTACCTGCGAAGCGCAATCTATTTGTTTTTGTTCAGCGTGTGGTGCTACTCTCTTTGGGACCGCATCGTACAGGCGCAGGCACGGCACTACATGCTGGCAATTTCGGTACTGATGGTGCTGTGGATTCTTCTTCGTTCAATCAAGTATTCCATTGAAAACACGGATGCAGAGCGCTGGCTGTGGTATTTCTACTATTTTCCGATGCTGTTTATCCCCATGCTGTCGGTCTTCGTTTCCCAGTCGCTGGGCAAGGGAGAAGACTTTCGTCTGCCGCGATGGACAAAGCTTCTGTATCTTCCGACACTGCTTCTGCTCTTGCTCGTTCTGACCAATGATCTGCACCAGCAGGTGTTTTCCTTCCCGTCCGGCGTTTTATCGGATCGGGCGTATCGGTATGAGGGCGGCTATTTCTTCGTGCTGGGCTTGGGAGGCCCTGTGCGCGGGGTTCGCGTTGCTTTCGATGGTGAAAAACTGCCGCATCCCGCGCAGCAGGAGAATTCGCTGGCTGCCGCTGGTTCCGCTTGCGCTTTCGCTGGCCTATGCTTATGCGTATGTCAAAAAGGTCCATTGGGTCTGGGTGCTTGCGGGCGATATGACGGTGTCGCAGTGCCTGATCTTTGCAGCATCCTTGAATGCTGCATTCAATGCGGGCTGATTCAGTCCAACCTCGGATACGACGAACTTTTTGAGGCAACGAGCCTGCCCGTCCAGATTACGGATCCTGCATTTTGCCCCCAATATGTGTCTGCCGCCATGCAGGAGGCTTTGCCGCAAAGCGAGCTGCGGCAGATGCAGCAGGATACCATCCATCTGAGCGACGATACGCTTTTGAAGCGGCACAGGCTGCGCCGCGGCTGGGTGTTCTGGAAGGAGGACATTTCCGCGCTGAATCAGATCCGAACGGAGCTGGAGCTGACAAGGGATGAGCTGCGCGATATCGGCGACGTTCTGACGGCGGAGAAAGCGCAGCACGCAAGATGGCTGCGGCTGACGGAGGAAAACCGCCTGTATGACATGATGGAGACGCAGACCGCCCGGCAGATCGCAATGCTGCGGGATCTGTTGGCTGAATTACAGAAGACGGAGGATTCAAACAGAGCCAGACACCTGCTTGGGCAGGCCATCATCATCGGAACCTATATCAAGCGGAGAAGCAACCTGATTTTTGTCGGCGAGCAGCGCGGTGCAATCAGTGTGCAGGAGCTTCGGCTGTGCCTCAATGAATCTTCCGAGAATATCATTGTCTATGGCGCCGACTGTAAGACAATCGTCAAGGGGGAAGGCCAGCTTACCCTCGAGCAGGCGACGCAGATCTACGACCTGTTCGAGGCCGTCGTGGAAACGGAACTGGAATCCCTGCGTGCAATGCTGATCTCCGTAGATGTCGGTGCGCAGGTAGAAGTATCTTTTTGTGTTTCAGCGGCAGAGCGACTCTGCGGGCTGCGCGCGCATTTTCAAGATTTGGAATGGGAGCAGGATGAGGACGGGCTGCAATATGTGACGCGGAAACTGGAACGAGTGGGGGGGTAAAGGCGCATGGATAGGATCAAGGAGAGTTTTGACAGTCTCCCCATTGCGGCCTGCTTTTTCTGATAAAAACGGCGTGGTGCGGCTCATCAACCGCCGGATGCTTGCCATTACGAACTGGCTGCAAAAAGGCGGTATACAGTCGCTGTGCAGAGATGCAAAGCGCCCCTGCAGGCGCCGCCGGCAAGTGTGTGCTGTCTGGATCCGCACCTTTGGATTTACCGCTTTCCGAACGGAACAGCGCTGCGCTTTTGCGCAGGAGCAGATCACAACAAAAAGCAGGTGCCCGATATACACAAATCACTGCCGCAGACGTTACGGAGCTGATCCGGAAGCAGAACCAGCTGAAAAGCGGAAAACGCGAAGCTGGCGGAGGCGAAATGAGCGGCTTCGGCGGCTGCTTGCGCAGATGACGAAAATCATCCGGCAGGAAGAGACGCTTGCCATGAAGTTGCGCGTGCACGATGACATTGGACACAGCATTCTCGCGACGCGGCGTGCTGCTCCAAAACACAGACCAGAAGGAAATTCGCGCAAACGCGGCGCTGTGGGAACAGTCCATTTTCAGTGCTTTACCGCTCCAGTCAGATGAGAGCGCAATCCGAACCGTTGGAAGCCGCAAAAGAACGAGCGGAAAAGCTTGGCGTCAGAGTTCTGCTGGCAGGAGATGAGCCGCGAACGGCAGCGTATACGCGCACTGATTGCACTGGCAATCAGCGAATGTGCACGAACTGTGTCCGTCACGCTGACGGAACAGAGCTGTATGTGCTTTTTGGCAAAAGCCGGACTGCATAGCGGTCTCCCTAACCAACAACGGTGTGGCACCAAAGGGAAAAATCACAGAAGGCGGAGGTCTTTCTATGCTGCGTCAACGGATAGAAGAATCCGGTCGGCAAAATGGAGATTCAGAGTAGTCCCTCGCTTTAAGCTGATGCTCAGTTTGCAGGAAAAGGAGGAAGCAGCATATGAAGGTGATGATCGTTGAAGACCAGACCATGATTCGCAGTCTGTTGGAAAGCTATTTTCCGCGCCGAGGACGGATACCGGATCACGGCGTCCATTCCAGGCGCGAAAGCAAGCAGTCGAGATATGCAGCACAAATTCTGTCGATCTGATTTTGATGGATGTGCAGACAGAGAACCGTGAGAACGGGTTGATTGCTGTTCGCCAGATCAAAGCCATACAGCCGAAGAGCAAAATTATTGTTGTGACTTCGCTGATCGACTGCGCGGTTCTAGATGAGGCAAAGAGAGCAGGGGCCGACAGCCTGTGGTACAAGGACTCGACGCAGAAGCGCTTGATGGATGTCGTCCGGCAAACACTGGCGGGTGAACATATCTTCCCGGACGCGCCTCCGCCGGTTGAGATCGGTATGGCAAAAAGCACGGAATTTACAAAGACGGAGCTGAAGGTTCTGCGGCATCTGATGCGGGGCCGGTCCTACACGCGCATCGCGGCGGAGATGGGCTGCGAGATGTCGACGGTCAAATTTCATGTGTCAAACATGCTGCAAAAAACAGGGCTTGAAAACAAGCTTCAGCTTGCACTGGCCGTCAGCGACATCAAGTTGATTGCCGATCTGGCAGAAGAGTGATGGGATTTGATTTTCTGCTTGTGCAGCTATAGGCATTTATAAAGAGTATTATCAGAACTCGACGGTTTAACGAATACCCACAGTAGTTCAACGATTACCCGGCTGTTTAACGATTACGAAAAAGAACGCCACAACTCCCCGCAAAAACGAAACCCGCCGCAGAATTGCTCCTGCAGCGGGTTCGCTTATGTGCTGAAACGGTCGAAAGCCTTGTTTTAAGCGGTTTTCGGGCAAAGTCCACCGTAATTCTATCAAAATTACGGTGGACTTTGGCGGAGAAGATGGGATTTGAACCCATGCGCCGGTTACCCGACCTACTCCCTTAGCAGGGGAGCCCCTTCACCACTTTGGGTACTTTCTCCATACGGTGAATATAAAAGAGAAAAAATGTGGCGGAGAGGAAGAGATTCGAACTCTTGGTCCCTTAGCGAGATCACTAGTTTTCAAGACTAGCTCCTTAAACCACTGACACCTTCCATTTCAGAACAAGTGGTATTATAACACACAGAGCATGCTTTGTCAAGCATGTTTTTTGTGCATTTTACAGAGCCGACTTGACTGTTATTAATTATACAAAAACCGAGTGGGTTTGTCAAGCCCATAATGGGATTTTGACCGTTTTTTCCAAAAACAATAAAACAGCCAAAAGAAAAGCGCTTGCAATGCGAAAAAATGCCGTATACTGTTTATGAAAAAAAAAGGAGTCGTTGTGAAATGAGCAAGGTTGAATTTGATTGCGGTAAATGGCTGCAGGAAGCCGGAAGAATTTGCACTGCCGAATTGAGCGCCCTTACCCTCTATTCCCCTTTATATGGATCAGGTGATGATGTTTACAGGTGAAGCGCTGTCTCTTTTTGAACGCGATGAAAAGCAGAGTTTATTGACGAACAGTATGATCAATAATTACGTGAAAAGCGGCGTTGTGGATCATCCCGTGCACAAAAAGTACAGCAAGGAGCATCTTTCTAAGCTGATGATGGTGGGCTTGCTGAAGCAGGGTGCTTTCCATTCAGGATATTGCCGTGCTGTTTTCCGGGCGATGAAGACGCGAGCAGCTTTATAAAGACTTTGCGGCGGCGCAGAGCGGCGCTTTTGCACGACGGCAGCGGGCGTGCACTGAAAGTGACGCAGCGGCCCCGCGTGCAGCGGCGTTGAAGCTTGCAGCGGAAGCTACGGCGCGACAAGCGGTTGCCCAACGCATTTTAATGGCGCTGTCCGACGAAAAGAAAGCCAAGAAATAATCAAATTTGTAACGAACAAAAAGCCTGCATGGCGCGTAGAATGTTCTATCTCGAAAAAAGGATGGATATGAGGTGCGATTTGCAGGCTTTATGCGCCCGGCGGCCGATTGCTGGCATAAAGTGCAGCTGTTGCTCTAAAAATACGGAATGTCCTCCTCTTCCACGCGCTGTACTTCGGCAGTGACGTGAAAGGTAATTTCGGCTTTTGAGAGCTTTTTCTGCGCGGTTTCATTTCACGCCATTAATATTTGGCGCGGTGGAAAAATGACTTCGCTGGAGACCCGGCGGCATTTGGTTCGTTTGCGTTTTTTTGAGATAAGCGGCGATGCGTTCGTGCAGTTGGCAAGGGCAGTCTCAAAGCGCGAAATGCTTCGTTGTTCCCCTCACGTGCTTTGCGGTATTTGTGCGGCAGAAACTTCGGCGATAACATGAATTTTGGCGGTAAACTCAGGCTGTTCTGCTGTGCCTGTGAAGATAATGTTGCTGTTTGTACTGCGGGCTTTAAAAGCGATACCGTGCCGAAGGCTTCGTCTTTTTACGATGAATTCGCCACCAGAAAGTGTACCCTGCAAGGCACTAAGCCCCCCTGTGCTTCCGGCCGGCGTGAGCACGGTGCACAGGCGGTAGCTTTTGCAGAACGGCTGTGCCGACGGGCGTGGGCAAATCATCGGCGCGCAGAACGGGCAGCGCGGCAGTGGTGTTTACGCCGTAAAGACCGTTTACAAGCTGCAGCAAATTCACGTCTGCCGCGGCCCCGCTGTATTTTGCGCCGTTTGAAAGCTGCATGAAGCGTTCGGCGGTGAGATCCGTCTGTAACAGGACGCTTTCGGCGGTATCTTCTGCGAGGAAAACTTTGGCGGTCGGGCGGGAATCGTAGTGGCGGATAAAGAAATCCAGTTGTTCGGCGATACCGCTTTCTGCGCATTGCATACCGAAAAGGATGGCGGCGTTGTGCGAATACAGCGGCGTGCGGCCGCTTTCGAGCGCGATTTGACTGAGCGCTTCGGGGACGGTATCGCCCTCACCGGAAAAAAAGGTGCTCTGCCCTCCGTCCTCCGTCGTTTCGGAAGCGAGAGCACCGTCACGCGGCAGCCGGTTGCTGTGCGGTCTACGCCGATTGCGCTGATGAGCAGCAAGCGCTCGTAAAGCTCCGGCGCGCAGCCCGGAAGCGGTGAGCGTCAAAATGAGCGAAAGTAAAACGGATGTGAGTGCTTTTTTCATGCGGCGCGTCTCCTCTTCTTTTTGATGCAGTCGAAAAACAGCAAACTCGGCAGCATAGCGCCGGTCAAAAACGGAAAACGGCAGCAGATACGCTGTGGAACACGGCCCCTGACGCGTGCGGCGGAGTCTGTGAGCCATAGGGACAGAACTGCTGTCAGCGCGGCTATGAGTGCCGTCAGCCACGCGCGCGGGCGTGTCGGGATAGGTGTCATGCACACGGCGATGCAGAATAATCCGCAGGCAATACGCACGATGAGCGCCATCATGCTGATGCCGATGAAAAGCGCGTCCAGCCGCTGAATGCCGGCAATCTCCGCGATGGAAGCGAGCGTGTATGCGGGGAAAACTTGCAGTGCGGCGTACTCGCCGAGACACGAGACGATGAAAAAACAGAAACACACCCAAAAAACACGGTGATGCCGCCGTTCCAAACGACAAAAAGCCGAGCACGCGGTGGCTTTTTACCGCTTTTTGTATCCGTATTTGTGAGAAACGGCATCAAAAACAGCAAACTCGGCAAGCGAAGAACAGCGCGCTGTGAAGACGAGAAAACCCCTGTACGGGTTTTGGTCTATGCCGTCATGAAAAGCGGCATGAGATAATGCGGCGTGACGTTCGGCGAGACGGCGAGAAAAATCCCCCATGCCGAGCATGAACAGCGTGAAAATGCATACCGAGGCGCGCGAAATGGTTTCTATACCGCGAATGGCACCATAAAGTGCGATACCGAGCACGACAAGGACGATGGAAAAACGCGAAGCGACGGGTCTGTAGTGTTGACGAGCAGCGTCAGAAAAAGCGAAAGACTGAAAATGTTCATCACTATAAAATAAAGCGCGTAAATTGCGGACATCGGTACAGAAACACCGTGGCCGCAGTTATTCTCTGCGATTTGCAGAAGCGATGCTTCGGGTGGCTTTTGTGCAGCACGAAAAGCGGCAGAGAAAACACCGTAAGGTACAAAAACAGCCCGAGCGAAGAGAAAATACTTTCAATCAAATTGTTGCTGCCGACGGTTTGCACATTGATTGTGATGCTGACGATAACGCGTGAAAGAAACAGCATAAGGTAAAGCTGCAAAGCACTGATCTTGGTTTTCACAGGTGCTTTTTTCCCGCGCCGGGCATGTGTTGTGGAGGCGTTATGACGCACTAATCGTTTCCACCCCGCGCGTACGAGCATTATCCCGCATGGCGGAAAGCCGAAATGGTGCGACCGGGGCCAAAAACGGCACGGAAAAAGCTTGTTTTTGCCGCAAAGCTCGAATAATAAAAACGTAAAGCCTGCAAGCACGCCCCACACACCCCATATACCGCCCACCAAAATAAAAAAGTAAGACGCAGTACAGCCATGGGCTCGTATAATTTCGGAACCGTGTACCGGTAATGACCGTGACGGCGATGACGACGAGCGACGGTGCGCTGACGAGCCCTGGAAACGGCGGTCTCAAGCCGATGACAAGACCGCCCACGATGCCGACAGAGCTGCCGAGCGGTTTCGGTACGCGCAGTCCGGCTTCGCGCATCGGTTCATACATAAAGTAAAGCAAGATTGCTTCTAACATGACGGAAACGGCGTACTGCGCTCTGCCTGTGCAATGGTAACAAGCAGGTTTCCGGCAGCAGCTCGGGTCGTGTGCGGCGATGCCGACATCACAGCCCGGCAGAAAAATCGCGAGGAAAAAAACGCGATGTATTTCAGCCAGCGTGAACGTGGCGTAAACGGACGGTTTGCATAATCGTCGGCGGTCTGAAAGTTTTCAACGAAGAGATACGGCACGTAAAGCGCTGTGGGTGTGCCGTCTATAAGCAGCCCGATGCGCCCTCATGCAGTTTGCCGCATAAGGTATCGGGGCGCTCGGTAAAACCTATGCGATCAAAAATCGCGGATGCTCCAAAGTAACCCGCCAAATATCCTGCTGCGAGCACATCTTTTAGATTACATGCGGAAAGCCGCTTTTTGAGTGTGTTAATGATCTTCGGTCCGCGATGTTTTTTAAATAGCACAGCGCAGCTGGTGTTTGGCTTTCGCCAACCGTCACCTTTTTCAAATTTGAGCTCGGTCGTTTTGAGACGGCGTCGTAAAAGCGAAATGTTTGTCTGGTAGGTTTCCACAAAGCCTTCGCGGGAGCCGCGCTGCATAACTTCCGTATCGGGCTCATCTACCCCGCGCGCAGCAAAGCCCTGCGTGCCGAACGCGAGCGCTGTCGGACAGTTATCGAGCAGCAGCACAGCAAAACCGTTCATCATGCGTTCGAGCACTTCGCTGACGGTGGAAAGCTCCGGCTTGCTCTACGGCGCACAGCACGTTTTTTCTTCGATAAACAAAAGCGTTTCTTTGCCGTTATCCGTCGGAATTTTCGCGCGCATCAACGGGTTTAAAATGCTCAAAGTAATGTGCTGCTTGCTGACGAGCCCG
>VOFK01002475.1_pt1 | contig 174766 bp, 191 predicted proteins | sample 5384121 | NCBI WGS metagenome assembly VOFK01 (sample SAMN12384730, study PRJNA508395) | human gut metagenome | isolation source: healthy gut J | host: Homo sapiens | reverse complement strand
TAAGCTGTGGGGCTTCCTCTCCACAAAAGGTATTACCGACTTGCAGTACATCCTGAACCTGTGGATCAATCACTTCCTAAAGATGACTGTCTTCTGATCTCCCTATGGCGGTAAAATTGAGAGCATCCAGACAGCACTGATTTTGAAAAGTACAGCGGCGTTGATGAGCGAGTAGGGGCAACGAGATCCTCCATGTGTTGAAAGGTGCCAGGATATTCTCGGAATATGATATTGCCCCTATCATAGAGCAGATCCGTGAGAAGCAGCGCATTCTCATTGAGAACTACCCGGACGAGTTCGGACCCCACAAGTGGAGTTTTGATCTTGATAAATGGATGGCAGAAGAGTACCACTCAGGCCGCCCAACCTATTACAGCAAAGCCATCACAGAAAAGAGAGAAGCAGAGCTGCGAGAAACTATATGACAAAAAGAGGACAGACAAATGGATGAATGCCAACACGCAATGGAGGAACTCCGCAATATAGTCGAGGGGATCAGCAACCTGCGAGACATAGCATACGCGCACTACTCTTTATTGGTCGAGCGGGTGCTGAAGGATCAAATCACCGACGAGCAGCAGTTAGAACAAATCATGGATGGCCTCTGCGATTTCTGCGATGAGATCCGCTTCATCGATCTTTATCGAAGCCTCTGCCGACATATCTACTACCAATATCCGCAGCTCGTGGGAGAGCATGTGGCTCTTTTCTGTGCGCTGTTTGAGGGACCCGATGAGAACTGATTTGAGAGAAGATGTATGGAGGTAACCTTCAGTGAAGGTGGCAGATACAAGTTTGCCTGCTACCGCCTCACATATGAAGAAAGCAAGTCTCCAGATAGGATTGCAAAGATCAAAGCCAATCTTGCCTCAAAAGGGAAAGATGGGTATTCCATTGCAATCACTTATGACGCATCTCCCACCCCACCAACGTGGGACACATTCGCCAATTCCTTATTATGTCTGGACAGAAGACTTGAGATGTGGAAGCTAATGCAAGAGAGTTGGCTACATCACAAAGCGGTCGAAGCGCAGAAAGGAGTGAGTAAGATGAGCACATCATATTTCATTTTTACGGAGGTTCTGGCAAATGATCAGTGGCATTGTATCAACCCCCAAGTGATGAAGTTGCTGCCTATCGAACATCTCATTCTTGTTCCAACGCTTCGCTCGGACAGCAGGTATCAGTTTGAAAAAGCATACCGGCAGCTTGAGTACGATGGACACCCGTTCACAGTAGACGAAATGTCAAGAAATTTACAGGCATCGGTGAACGACTGGCTTACCCCAGAGGACAGTGTCCGAATTGCCGTTTGCTACGATGACATCTTGAAGCTACTGAACACTTCCGGCAAAGAACATTCTGCATTTTGCTCTTCGATCTGAAGTAGCGGCCTTTCAGAATGATGAATCCGATAGTATTTTTTTGGACTTCGTCTCAGTAGACGAATATCGGAAGATGGAGGATGAACTCAAGAAGGCTTATCAATATTTCGAATGGAATGACCGCTCCGGTGCGTATCGCTATTATGAGGAGATCCAAAAGAAGGTCGCCGCACAGGTCAAGGATTGGAAAGCGATAAACCCTCGGGCAGAAATCACCTCTGTCCGAATAATGCTTTTTTCAACCTAAAGGAAAACACACAGGAGGGTTTCAGATGCAATCGAATAAAGAATCGAACCAAAAGCTGATTGAGCGATTTCCGTTTCTTATGCCCCGTAACCGCTGGACAGGAGAAGTTCCAGAGGATTACGACTATTCCTATACGGAACTGGATTCCATGCCTGACGGCTGGCGAAAGGCTTTTGGGGAGCAAATGTGTGAAGATATCCGTGAGGAATTGGCACATGCCGAGTATCTCGACCAATACCGTATTTCCCAGATCAAGGAGAAATATGGAACGCTCTGTTGGTATGACTTTGGCTGTACAGAGCGGATGCTCCGTGACATCATCCCCAAATATGAGCACCTATCGGCGAGAACTTGCATCAGATGTGGGAACCCTGCAACAAAGGTTTCTACTGGCTGGATCAGTCCCTACTGTGACACTTGTGCTGGAAAAATCAGTCATGCCGAGAGATTTATTTCCATTGGGGAATGGCTTGATAGAAGCAGCAGTGAAGTAACATCGAAAAGGAACCTAAATGAAAAAGATACCCACTCTCTTTGAACGAAAATTTGAAAACCATCGAATTGTCAGAATACTGCCAAATATCAGCCCTGACCTTGCTTGGGTCATGGCCGGCGAAGGCGTTGCTACCATCAAATGGGACGGTGCCTGCTGTGCAGTCATCAATGGTGTTTTCTACAAAAGATACGATGCAAAACATGGAAAGCCCGTCCCGTCTAACGCAATCAAGTGTCAGGAGAACGCAGACCCTGTCACTGGCCACTTGCCTTGTTGGGTACCTTGTGACCGAACTGCAACCAGCGATAAATGGTTCTGGGATGCGTATGACAGAATGGGAATTGTACCGGATGGAACATATGAGGCCATCGGCCCGCATTTCAGATCTAATCCCCACAACCTTGATACCGATATTTTCAAGCCCCACGGGAAAGACATTGTTGAACTGGATCGGAGCTTCGAGGGCATCCGCACTTATCTGGAAACCCATGTGATTGAGGGGATTGTCTTCTGGAAAGATGGACAGCCTTGGTGCAAAAAATCAAGCGCACGGATTTCGGACTCCCGTGGGGAGATGATTACCTGAAGAAAAATGGTAGGTACCACCAGAGAGAAAACCGAGATATTACCGACTGGAACTGGATGACTATTCTGCTGCCGATTTTACCAGTTTCGAAAATACTATTACGGTACAACGGAGGACTTTCGTTGCTTCTTTAGAGAGCTCACCATTGATATGGCTCTGAAGAAACAATTTGGGGATCTGATATCTAGATTCCAGTCCTTTTCTCGAAGAAGGGCAGCAAAACATCAGCCACTACATTGCTTACAGGGAAGATACTGTTCCTCGTTCCCGCGCATCTGCTCCACAAGGAAACTGTCATCTTGGGAGAATTACGAATGGGAGCACAACACATGGGGCTTACCCTACTATATGCGCTGTGACAAAGTCGAATCGGAACATTCTGGTTTGCTTGTGACGGAGAATACTGCCGCACAGTCAAAGCTGGTCAAAATGGTTGCAATGTCGACCAGTGGCATCGACACGCAAATGGACAACTCAGACACCACTTTCTGTATACTGCGCCGGAACGAGATATTCTCTCTAGTGCACATGATGAGCTGGCTCTTAGTAGAGAGAGAATCTGCTTTTCTGACCTGGCAGCAGAAACCCAGGATATCATCTGTGCAGAAAATCCAGCTTTCGAACGCAGTACATTCGACTCGTGGGATTTCTTCATTTGGGGCAGCTTCTCTGATTTAGAGACACTGCTGCAAAAGCTCGCTGCAAAAGAAAACGATAAATGCATCTCAAAGGACTTACTCGAAACACTGATCTTCATGATTCGAAACCAAGTCCAGATTTTCCAACAAACCATCCCGTACTCCGTGGCTGATAGGTCATCGGAAATGCCAATCAGGATTATTATCTGTGAATTGTGATTTTTTGATAGCTATTCGCTCCGAAATATGGTAATTGTTCGTGTTACAAAGAAGGAGGTGGAACACCATGATTTATGTAATGTCTGATATCCATGGACAAAAGCGGCGCTTTGATTCCGTCATGAAGCAAATCAACCTGCAGCCGGATGACACGCTCTATGTCCTTGGGGATGTGATAGATAGAAATCCAGATGGCATCAAAATCCTTCGCCAGATTATGGCGATGCCAAATGCCAAGATGCTTCTGGGTAACCACGAATTAATGATGATGAATGCTCTCTACTACCCTCCCCCAGAAGATGAGGAGTGGCCCGACCTCTACTACGGGCCCAAGCTGTCTCTGTGGTATAGAAATGGTGGCCAGATAACGCATAATTATCTGAAGCATATAAAGAAAACCATTCGTCAGGAGATATTCGAGTATCTGGAGAAGTTGCCTTTAAACATAGAACTTACTCTGAACAATAGGCAGTTCATTCTGACCCACGCAGCGCCTGTCGAGCTTTATGAAACCTACGGCCATAAATATGAGTGTGAGCGAGACTTTGCCGTCTGGATGCGATTTGACAGTTTCCCTGTTCTGGAGGACTGCACAGTCATCTTCGGACACACGCCAACTATCCGTTTCCAGTATGATAACCCAATGGCAATATGGGATGTAAAGAGCTGGATTGGAATCGACTGCGGCTGTATGCTCCCTGAAAAGGGTGACCCTTGGTCAGGAGCTCTTGGAAGACTGTCGTGTCTCCGACTGGATGATATGCAGGTCTTTTACTCTGAGGAACCTCAATATGACAATCTCAAAATATCGGAGGAACAGCATGATGGATGATGGCAAAGTTACGATTACCATAGAAATCGATGCAGAATTGCTGGCACAGGTAACCGAGGTGCTAAAGCCTTATGGCCTCACGCCGGAAGAAGCCGCGGTGCAGTTCTTTGAATACTGTGCCGATCCAAAGACACAAGGCCATGCGATTGAACTTCTCAAAATATGGAAAGAAGAACAAGAACTTTTGGAGAGGAATGGTGCCAATGCTAAGTAGAGAAGGATTCTGCAAAGCGCTCCGGATGATAAGAGATCAAGAGTCCATTGATGAGCAGTTTAGTAAAGCGCTCAATCTGGTTGGCAATGGTCACTTTGTATTCGGTACCGAAAACAAGTATCTTCTGGCTCTTAGAGATGTTTTGAAAGAAGCGGTCAATGACCAATACGACTACATCGATTGGTGGCTGTATGAAGCAGCCGATGACTTTGAGATATGGGAAGCGGATTGCACCATGAAGTATTGTCTCAAAGAGCCCGAAGCGCTGTATGATTTTATAACCGGTACGCTAAAGCCTGTCCCTGTATCTTCCGGAGAAAGCACATCACAGCAGGAATAAGGGGATGTCAAAATGAAAAGACTACCGCCACTATCCGAAATGGAACGCATCGAGCAAATACTGCTCGTCGAAAAACTGGATGAAATCCTGAAACGCATTGACAACGAGGACATCGGCTTCGTAATAACAGAAAACGGCCTGCCAGATATGGTCCTTATACCTTTCCGCTGGTTTGCCGAGAACTTTCCGGATGAAGTGCCTGACGGCCTATAAACGACTGGTTTCAAATTGAGATAGATTCTGCCGTTGAGGAGCCGAAGAAAGATGGATGAGAAGTTTAATAGAATACCCGTCAGTGTCATCCATTTTGATAAGGATGGCACAGTCACTGATGTAGAGGATTACAACCTCGATAAAGTCGATCCTGCTTTGTGGGCGCTCGAAGGTCTGGCTGCAGCACTGCTCCCTGTCATTCGCGAGTTCTATACGCGCGAAGAAAATGTTCAAGCATTTGAGGCGTGGCTGAAAGATCGGGAAAGTGATCCTCAAAAACACAGCAAGCGGAAATAAGCGCAAAGACGGAAATTGGAGATGAGAGGCTGTATCTATTTTGGTCACTCTTAAAAATCCCTCGATTCTTCTCTATCACGGGAAATTGTAAGCAAATATGGCTGAAACAGCCCAAAGCCGCTTCAGCTCTCGATTTTTCCTATTTTCAGCATGCATCTAAATTGGTCACGCATCACAAAGAACCGCAGCCGAAAGGTTGCGGTTCTTTCTTTTTGGTGCATGATTTAGGCACTTTTGACGCAGAAAAGTTGCATTTGCGTTTTCGTAGAATACGTTTTACCCCTAAGTTTACCCCAATTAAAAGTTTTACCCCTTAACGGGGACAAAAGCAGCTCCGCCGATGATGAGATCGACGGAGCTTTTTTCATGCCTTTTTGAGATTTTCAAAATAGCCCTGCATCCGGGCGGCGCTGTCCTCCTTCATGCGCTCTGAGACGTGACCGTAAACGTCCAACGTAAAAGCGGCGGTCGCATGGCCGAGATTTTCTTGCACGGTCTTCACGTCGTCACCGTTTTGCAGGGAGAGCGCGGCGAAGGTGTGGCGCAGATCATGCACACGGGCGTCCGGCGCTCCTGCTTTGGCTGCAATCTTCTTATGATGCGCATAAAGGCGCTGCGGGTGCAGGTGGTCGCCGAGCGCATTTGTGAAAACGAGCCGACAGGCGGCGTACTGCTTGGCGGGATCTATCCAGTCCTGCCAAAGATCACCGGCCTGTAAACGCCTTTGCGCCTGCTTGGAGCGAACGGCGCGCAGCATATCCATGACAAAGGGAGCGGGGCGCAGAATGCGTGTCTTGTCGTTTTTGAGGGCGGCAAACTGGAAGCCGCCAGCCTCGGCGGGGCGCTTCTGTAACTGCTTGCAAATCTTGAGCGTGCCTTTCTTGAAGTCGACACAATCCCATGTCAGCCCCAGCGCTTCGGCTTCACGCAGGCCGGTAAAGAGAATTACTTTCAGAATATCTCCATAATCGTTGTCGGTATCCGCTGCGGCGAGATAAGACTTGACCTGTTCGTCGGTGAGCGGCATGATCTGCGCTTTCTCGACGCGGGGAAGGTCTACCATGTCACACGGATTGCGTGCGATGTAGCCCACCTTGACGGCCTGAGAAAGGGCCTTTGTCAGAACGCCGTGAACATTGCGCACGGTCTTTGCGTTGAGCGGTGCGGTCTCCGTGACGGCGACGCCGTCCTTTTTGATGATCTTGCCCTGCTTGTCCCGTTTGGGAACAATGCGGCCATTGGCGAGCAGATCGTTGTAAAAGCCCTGGATGATATGCGGCGTGAGTTTGGTGAGTTTCACCGCGCCGAGGGCGGGCTTGATGTGCGTTGCGATTTGGGCCTTGTAGGTCTTGACCGTGCCGTATTTCTGCGAGAGCAGATAATCGCTCTGCCAGATATCGAGCCATTGCGCAAGTGTCAGGCGCGTCGGCTCTATGTAAAGCCCGTCGTCGATCGCTTTTTGCGCGTCGCGCATGGCGGTCAACACTTCTTTCTGCGTGTTGCCGTAGATGCTGCGGCGAATCGGTTTTCCTGTGCCTGGGTCATTGCCGACGGTCACACGGGCTTCCCATCGACCGTCAGGCCGCTGCCGGATGCTGCCTGCGCCCGACGCGGCGCGCGTATTTGCTTTTCTTGGCATTGCTTTTTCCTCCTGCATTTGTTATGATTGGAGGGCAGTAGGCTATCAGTTTGCTGCCCCCTATAACCGTCCTCGGTGCTGCAACACCGGGGGCGGTTTTTTACTTTTGGCTTGACTGTAGTTCTTCAATACGTTTTAGATACTTTTCATACTCGTTTTTTCGTGCAGTGAGATAAGCATTTGTGTCTGCAATTTTTAAGTCATCTGAATAAAGATTGGCAAATTCCTCCACGGCCTTATTAAAAGATTTTTCAAAGCTACTCATTGCCAGCCATCGGTGAAAATTCGTTTCATCCGTTACAATATCTGAGCCTAATTTTGATTGAAGAGAATTAACTTGAATTATATTTTTGACACTATTGCGCATCTGAACGGCCCAAAAAGTAACATAGCTTTCCTTTATTAAGAAATCTTCAAAGGCGAATATATCGCGCCGTTTTGACTGGCTGTGGTCAAATCGTAGCGACTCGATAGCATCTGAGGATAAACCAGTTGTCTTACAAGCAACTTGTATATCCTCATTTGCTGTTTTAGCGTCAGATCGACCAAGCAAATAGTCAGTCGATACACCATAAAAACTAGAAAGACAGTTTAAGTATTCGACATTCATTTTTAAGTTAGTGCCAAACTTAGAATGATTGACATCGCTTACTTCATAGTTCATTAGGCTGTCTCTACTGATTTCAACCCCGTATATTTCTTTTAGTTTCTCTTTTAACTTTTCATGGGACATTTTTTTCCCATTTAAAGGAGTTTCTTCTCTTAAGGCTTTTAGGCGCTTTCCCATCTTTACAGATTGTTCTTCCCTAGTCATATCAGGCCTCCTACAAGTACGAGCAAAATCAACTATTGCAGAAATAAGTCGATTAAATTTTACTTACATCGACTTGAAAAAATGAAGCGAATCGGTAGAATTAAATCATCATCAAGGATGATAGCAGATTTGATTCAGCAAGTCAAGTAGGAGGATAGCTAAATGGAAAATTTATCTTTGCGGCAGCGAGCAAAAAGCGCGGGAATCCCATTGTGGAAGATCGCGTCGTGTATTGGCATCAGCGAACCAACTATTACTCGTTGGCTGCGAGTTCCTCTTTCCTGTAGCAAGGAGAAGCTTATTCTTGAAGCTATCTCTAAGTTGGAGAAGGAGACGGAATGATGGAAATTTTGGCATATACGCCCACTACGCTAGCCGAGGCAATGCACGCCAGCCGTCCAACAGTCTATCGATGGATGAGAATCCCCGGATTTCCCGTCGTACGATTAGGCGGTTGTGTGCGGATTCCTGTGAAAGCATTTGAGCAGTGGCTCAATGAACAGTCAGGGGTGAAAATCGATAATGAGGGATAAAAAAGAAAACGCCCTCGCCGGTGTGGGAACACCGACAAGGGCGACGGGAAGCGGTTTGGCGACCACACTTTCCCATCAAAAGAATACCACAGCGACGCAAAAAAAGCTACTTATTTCTGACTTGCTACATGGGGGTAGCGAAAACGGTGTGACGCTCACAGAGCTTGTCCAGCTCACGGGAGAAGATGAGAGGTCGATTCGCCGACGCATTCAGCGGGAACGAAAGGCCGGGACGCTGATCCTGTCCGACAATCAGTCTGGCTACTTTCTTCCCACGACTGAGGACGAAGTCAAACGTTTCATTCGCTCCATGTCTCGTCGCGCTCGTGAAATCAGCGCTGTCGCCCGTGTTGCAGAGGATGTGCTCGCACGGATGATGGGTCAGGAATTTTTGGAGGGTTGGTAATGGCGAAACGGAGGATGTTTTCGCTCGATGTTGTTGACACGGATTCGTTTCTCGACCTTCCGGCAAGTTCACAAAGCCTTTATTTTCACCTCGGTATGAGAGCAGACGATGACGGTTTTGTTTCATCACCAAAACGGATTACGGCAATGGTCGGCGCTGCTGGAGACGATTTGAAACTGCTGATTGCTAAGGGCTTTGTTACAGACGCGCTTGGACGCGCACAGGAGGCTTTGCAGCGGCTTGCCGAGGAAAACACACGCGGCGATTCGCAAACGCTTACGGCGGTGCTGATGCAGCTCGGATACCGCGTTTCTGAGCAGGTCGGAGGCAGAGTGCCTTGTGTGGCCTCGGGCCTTCTGAGATTCGATAAACTGCTCGGCGGTGGCTTCATTAACGGCGGGTTACACGTCATCGGTGCAAGACCGGCGGTCGGAAAATCAGCGCTCGCCTTGCAAATCGCGCTCAATGCAGCAAGAAACGGAGTCAAGGTATTATACTTGTCACTTGAAATGAGCGCAGAGGACTGTTCCGCTCGCCTTGTCGGCAACATCGGCGGCCTGTCATCGGCGCGGCTCATGTTCGGCGGCAGGCTTACGGACAACGAGTACACGCGCTTTGCCGAGGGGACGACAGCGCTCTCCGCGTTGCCGCTTGTATTCAACAAGCGCACGGGTATGAACGTTCGGCAGGTGGAGGCGCTGGCCTATCGCGAGAAGCCGGGCCTGCTGATCCTCGACCACCTCGGGCTGCTTGAACCGCCGGAAGCTCGGCTTTCGCTTTACGAGGCGACCACAAGGAACAGCAGGGCCTTGAAGCTGCTTGCACTGAGGCTGAACATCCCTGTGCTGTGTTTGTGCCAGCTCAACCGCGCAGCGGCCTCTGACCGTTCTGGTAGCTTTCGGGCTACGATGGCAAATTTACGCGAGAGCGGCGCTATCGAGCAGGACGCGGATACGGTGACGCTGCTGCACAATCCGCCGTGTGAGACAGGTGAGCGCATGGAATCGCCATCTTTGTTGGAGTTGTGGCTCGATAAAAACCGACGCGGCGCGACTGGTCACGTTGACGCGACCTTCTACAAGGTCACAGGGAGGGTTACAGCATGAATTTTGAAATCGCAGCCAACATCTTAGCGGAAATCAAACCGGCACGCCGGAAGCGTGAGCGCTACCGCCAGCGTGACGAAATGCAGCACCGTGTAATTCCGCTTTTGCCTGCTGATGACCGTGATAAGTTTGAGCGGGCAATGAACCGTCATTTTCGATTATAAAAAAGGCCCTCCCCAAATGGGGAGAGCGTCTCTTGTGGTGAATCCGATTTGTCAATTTTGATTTTACCATAGGAGGAGAAGATATGCAAGCGAAAGCACTTGACACACAGGATAAGCGAACAAGCGAAATTGCAGCAGCGGTACAGGCAGGCAAGGCGGACATTCTGAGACTTTGGGCGGCGGTTGAACGCTTCGCGTGGCAGCAGGCCTTGAGGTGGACGCGGGCAATGGAAGGCCGCGCAGGTGTCGAGGAAAACGACCTTCTGCAAGTGGCCTTTATCGCCCTCATGGACACGCTGCCGACATGGGATGTGAACAAGGGTGAATTTCTCACGCTGTACGGCATTAAGCTTAAGGCGGAGTTCACAGAATCCTGCGGGCAGCGAACACAGCGGACGCGATGTGACCCCATCAACACTGTTTGTCGGTCGATGGACGAGCCGATAGGCGACGAGGACAGCGACCTGACGCTTGCTGACACAATCTCAGATGAAGCAGCAGAAGAGGCCTTTGAGGACGTCGAACAACGGGATTTTCGACAGGCTGTGCAAGCGGCACTTGCACAACTGCCGGATGCACAGCGCGACGCGATCATCGGTGAATTCTGGTTCGGACGAAAGCCAGACCCAAAGTTGAGGCGGGAAGCGCTGCGAGTCTTGCGGCATCCGCGCATTCGAAAGCCGTTAGTGGAATTTTACCGCTGAAAGAACGATGCAACGTCAGAAAAAACAAAGCCGGAAAGGGGGCTTTTCAAACTTTGTCAAAGAAAATCAGAGATGAGACCATTATTGAAGCGCTGCTGATCTCCGCGACAGTGCGGAGCGCGGCGGCAAAGCTCGAGATCAACGAGCAGACGATCTATCGCCGAAAACGTGACGCGGAGTTTATGCAGAAGTATAACGAGGCACGGCGCGAGCGAACCGAAGCGGCGCGTAACGTGCTGCAGGAGCGGGCGCACGCCGCGGCGGATACGCTGGCAACGATCATGCAGGATGCAGACGCGCCCGCACAGACCCGCGTGAGTGCCGCGGCAGAGATTTTACGGCAGACGGTGAAGTACACGGAGATCACAGACATCATGCAGCAGCTTGACGAGCTTGAAGCATGGCGAAGGGAGCAGGAACAGCGATGAAGAAAAATTTTGATATCCGCCTTGCGGCGCTGCGGGAATATCTCAAATCGCTGTCAGCCGATGAAACTACTTTTGTCGTCGAGGGCGGCGGCGAATATCACACAAAAGAAGATCCGTTTAACTACCTGATGCAGCACGGCGCATTTACCCATGATGGCAAGTGCATTGTCCTTTACCCGCACCCGGTAGAGGGCGTAGACCCGTTGAGCCTTTCCCTCTATCAGATGCTTGACGAAGCCATTGGGCGCGGCAGGCTGGAATTGCCAACGCTTGAGAGTGACGAGATCGGAGGTAAAGCCCTTGAATAACAGCATTAAAGCCCGCCTTGCCTCTTTACAGGCGATTGTAGCGCAGAAGCAAACGGGCGTAGCAATTATGCTATTGCTTGAAAATGGCGCGTGGGCGGCTTGCAGAGCGCCGCAAAGCCCTGCAAAGGTGTTTCAGACGGAACAGGCAGCACGAGATTATTTATCAGACTGCGAAAGCGTTATCATTATCGACCTTTAAAAAAAACAGCGCGGCAGCGCATGAAAAAGAAAGGATAATTTACACCATGAGCGAATTTAACATTTATGCCCGAAAGCTCGATACAGCTTTCAAAGAAGCCCGCAGCGAATACAACACCGCTTTCCGCGCACTCCAAGAGGCGCAGCAGGCCAACCGTGACGCTAACGCATGGAAGCCCGGAGACAGCGCCGAGGAAAAGCAGGTTAGAACAACCCGCGCAGCGCTAAAGCTGCATGACGCAGAAGCCATTTTTAACGAGGTGAGCGCCCGCGTTTGGGACAACTTCAAGGCCACGCGCCGCACGATCCGCGCCGAGCTGGAACAGGCAGTGCGCGCCGCCAATATTGCAAACCCTGACGCAATCGACAATAACGCCCTTGAGCTGATGAAAACCGGCGTTCTTTCCCCGGCTGATTACTCCGCGTTCATGGAGAGATTTGACAGCAACCACACCATGTTAAAGTTAGTTGGTCACTACGCAGCCGAAGCCGCAAAGACTACGGACAGCCGCCGAGAGGCCGCAGCCCTTAACGCTATCGCTCTTGACTGCCAGAGCGGGGAGGGCGCAGTCATGCGGGCATGGGACAGCATTTCGGCAATTTCTGACAGTTGCGGCGACGGGGACGGCTACCGGCGCAAATCGCCCGGTGTAATTGTCAGCATGAGCGAAAAATGGGACGATCTCGCGGGCGAGACCGTGGAGAACTTCTGATTTTCGATAAGCGGCAGAGATCAACATTCTGATACAAAGCTTCCTGAAAACAAATTTAAGGAGAGATAAATATGGAACTTAGTTTTGCGAACGGTGTGCAGGAATACACCGTGCACGGCATTAAGGGTGATGTGATCATTCGATTCAACCCGACTGACGGCACGTTTATCCAGCGTCTTTACAACGCATTTGATACGCTGGACAAGAAACAGGAGAAATACGCAGATGAGGTGCAGAAGTGCGGCGACCGCGTTGAGATTTTCAACATTGCCGACCGCCGCGACAAGGAGATGCGCGAGATCATTGACGGTCTTTTTGAAGAGCCGGTGTGTGACAGCATCTTTGGCAGCATGAACCTTTATGCGCTGGCAGACGGCCTGAACGTATGGGTAAATTTCCTGCTTGCGCTGATGGATGAGACAGACAGCGCCTTTGCTCGTGAGCAGAAAGCCACGAATCCGCGCATTCAGAAGTACACGGCAAAGTATCGCCGATGAATTGGGGCTTGCCTGTCTCCGTCGAGATCGGCGGAGTGAGTTATGAGATACGCACAGATTTTCGCGTAATTCTCGATATCTTCGTAATGCTGAGTGATCCTGATTTGAGCGGCACTGACCGCGCAGAGGGCATCTTGCAGATGTTCTATGTCTCGCCTGAGGATATCCCGCCGCAGCATTTGCAGGAAGCTGTAGACCGTTTTACATGGTTCCAGAACGGCGGCAAAGAGCAGGATAAGAAGAAATCGCCGAAGTTGGTCGATTGGGAGCAGGATTATCCGTTGATCCTCCCGCCCATCAACCGGATATTCGGACGGGATATCCGCGGAATCCCTTATGATGCGGAGACCAACACCGGGGGCGTCCATTGGTGGACGTTCCTCGGTGCGTATAACAATCTCGGGGACTGCACCTTTGCTCAGGTCGTGCGCATCAGAGACAAAAAAGCACGAGGAAAGACGCTCGAAAAGGACGAACGCGAATGGTACCGCCGCAACAGCGACCTCGTGAACATAAAAAATAAGCTCAGCCAGGAAGAAGAGACCACCATTTCGACTTGGTTGAAATTGGGGAAGGAGTGATCAAATGGCAAATGCTGACGGCAGTGTGATTTTCTCTTGTGATTTGGATTCGACCAAAGCACAAAAGAAACTGAGCAAGCTGCGTGACGAGATATCCGAACTGAACAGCAAGCTTGAAAAGGAAACGGGCAATAAGATGAACCTTGAAAAGCAGCTTGACGCCGCATCTCAGGCAGCGAAAGCTACTGAGGAACGCGTGAAGATGCTGCGAAAGGAAGTCGAACGGCTGAACGACCGCGAATGGATCCAAAAACAGGGCTTTACACAGAACGAGTATCAGACGCAAGTGCTCGACCGCCGCGCCGCTGCGGAGGCGGAGCTCAAACAGCAGGAGGAGCTTTTGCACACGCAGACGAAGGAGGTCAAAACGCTTTCGGCGGCTTACGAAGAGACGACCGCCAACATCGACAGCATGACGGCAAGGCTCGATAAGGCGAAAGTAACCGCCGGTGAGTTGATCGCTAATACGGAGCAGGAACGCAGGGAGCGCGAGGCGGAGAATTCCGCGCTTGCCAAAGCGGGCCAGTATGCCGCGCGTTTCAGAGATCAGGTCAAGAGTTTAGCGCGCTCTATGCTTGTGTTCTCAGTCATCACGGCGGCGCTCATGGCGCTGCGCAAGCAGATCAAGGCGGCTATTGAGACCAGCGCAGAGGCATCCGACGCTTTTGCCCGCCTCAAAGGTGCGCTGCTGACGCTGGCCGCGCCTTTGATGGACGTACTCATTCCGGCGCTGACGTGGCTAATGAATCTGCTTGCGGCCATTGTGTCGGAGATCGTGACGATCATTTCGATTCTGAGCGGTAAGTCAAAGAAGAGCATGGAGGCATCGGGCAAAAACCTCTACAAAGAGGCCGCCGCCATTGACGCGACCGGCAAGGCGGCAAAGGAAGCGACAGACGCGCTCGCGGCGTTCGATGAGATCAACAAACTCAGCACGACAACGTCCGTTGGCGACGGTGGCGGCGGAGCATCCGCCATTGCGCCGGACTTTGATTTTGACGAAGGCCCCATGATGGAAAAGCTCGACAAGGTGTTCCAGAAGATCAACGATATCTTTAAGACCATCCGCGCGGGGCTTGAGATCGTCGTGGATGACCTCAAATGGAGCTTTGACAAGAAAGTTATCCCCAAGAGCAAGGCAACATGGCTGACCGTTTTAACGGCGCTGCTCGGTGCAACGCTCGGCGCGGCGTTCGGCGGCATCACGGGCGGCGTCATCGGTTTATCCCTCGGTGTGCTGCTGGGGCTGTACCTTGTGGGCCTTGACCCCGAAACATGGAAAACCGAGATGGACGCAGAGGATGCGTGGATCGTGGTCATCACGGCTTTGCTCGGTGCGCTGCTTGGCAGCGTGTTTCTTGGCATCACCGGCGGCGTGGCTGGTTTCAGCCTGGGCGCGATCCTCGGCCTCTATCTCACCGGCTTTGCAGAGGGGGACGAGGAACACGGCGGCAAATCGCAGCTTCTTTCCGAGCTGATCGTCGTGCTGTGCGCGCTGCTTGGCGCTGTTATCGGCTCTATCGTGACGCCGGGCGTCGGTACAGTCGTCGGCATGGGATTAGGCCTGATTCTCGGACTGAGCATTTACAGCGTCCGCAAAGACCCGAAGAAGGGCACGCAGCGGCTTGTCAGCATCGGGCGCAGCGTACTTCTTGGACTGCTGGCCGGTGTTCTTGGCGTTGGCCTTGCAGCGCTTGGTATCGTCAGCGCCGGTACGGCGTTCATTATCTCGGCGGCGATCGGCCTTGCGCTGAAATTCTTCGTCGACAGTGTGGACGATTCCAAAGTCAGAAAGGCAACGTCCGGCTTTACCGGCACGCGCGTATCAACAAAGACCCCAACGCGCAGCCGTCGGGTGGCGGCGCAGAACTTAGACGGCAATGCGCCTGTGTATAACGAGATCCCAGCGCTTGCGAGCGGTGCGGTCATCCCGCCGAACCGAAAGTTTCTTGCCGTGCTGGGCGACCAGAAGAGCGGAACGAACGTCGAAGCGCCGCTTTCGACCATCAAGCAGGCCGTTATGGAGGCGATGGCACAGGGTAGCCGCGAGCCCATCAATGTGAACCTCGTTGTGGATGGTAAGACGCTTGCCCGCGTGGTCGTCCCCAACATCAACAACATGACACGCGCGGCGGGTAAGCCCGTGCTGCTGTACTAACAGGAAAGGAGACTGCAAATGCTTATCTTCGGCTATGATATCGTGCTCGACCGTCTGGAACGAGTGATCCATCAGATTGTGGAGCTGCAGACGGCGGAGTAAAGGGCGGCTTCAAAACAAGAAGGTGTTGCAGCCCCCTGCCGGCTTGCAAGACGCACGGTAACACTGCGAGAATTACAATAAGCACCGGAAAAGCAAAAGCCCACAGGAGTGTTCCTGTGGGCTTTCTGCGTTACATGAGAGGATCTATCGGCAAACGGTTGACCGTTAAGCATTTGACAACAGTCTGTTTGCAGTCCGATAAAGGACAGGTGAAACAGCTTTCGCTGTACTCACACACTGTATTCTTTGCTACTCTTCGGCGGACTCTACGGGCTACTGTACACTTTGGCGCGCATACATGGGAAAGCGGCGTGTTGATCAGATCATGCGCTCGAATGCATTCATCTGTGCTCATTCGGGAGCACCTTCTTTCCGAAAAGCTCACGTTCGCGCTCGACGGTCATGGTAGCGCCTATGAGCAGCACCTTTCCGACCGGCGTTTGCACGACCGGGTAGAATCTATCATTAGCGTTCATAGCGTGACCTCCATGCTTTGCATCAGCTCTTTGACGGATACGCCAGACAGATCAGCGACAAAGGAAAAGCGCGTGCCGCGCTGACGGTATGCAGCCCCGCAGCACGGGCAAATATGCACCGTGGCCGCACTCATCAGCGGCGTGGTGCAGCGGGCGCAGTAGAGAAGCTTCATGCGCTTGCCCCCTTACCTGTCAGAAGTTTAATTGCATCTGCATCGTCGAGATCATAAGCCGCTGTTCGCATTTCATTCCGCGCGTGTTCGCTCGCTTTTACAGCATCTATCGTCAGTTGAGCGCGTTTCGCTGTGTCTAAAAAGCACTGCACGCCCGGTGCGTCATAGTGCCCGAGCATCAAGTGATAGTCGCGGATGGCGTTTGCCATTCTATCGTAGACAGAATACAGGATGCGACCAATGAATTCTAAGTCTCTCGATTCGATATTTTTTCGCTCCCTATCAGAAAAATACTGCTCCCAAATATCATAGATCAAGTCTGATCCGTTTTCGAAAGCGGTAAACATGTCGAGCGTTGCATTGTCGACAGTTAGGCGCTCATGTGCGGTAAGCTCAGATAAATAACTCATATTTCCTCCTTGTTTTCTCGGCGGGAGGTCGGTATAATATCGATACCGGTCTCCCTGTGGTGGTTGGTGGTGGCTCCGTGTCTTGCTTTGGTCGGCTGGGACATGGAGCCTTTCTCATGCGATGCTATCTTGATTTTCCGTAGCAGCGGAATGAGAATCAAGCGATTGTTGATCCTTTAATTGCTGACTTAGTAAAGTATCAATCATGTTACAGACTTCCTGTTTTTGCGCATCATTGAGCGTTTTATAAAGTTCTGCTACTAGCTGGGTTTGTGCATCCATTTTGTGGCCTCCTTGTCAATCCTCCTGTGGTGGTTGGTGGCTCTCTGCATTCGGCTTTGGTCGGCGGTGATGCAGAGGGCTTTTTCTTATGCTCGGATCAGGTTCACTGTCTTGCATGGTTGTATTATAGCATATAGATAGCTATATGCAAGATGGCATTTAGCATAAAGATATCGGTATATACTTGTGCTATTTGCATATAGATATCTAACGCAATAAAATGTATAATAAACTAACAAGGAGGTGTTGCTATTGGGCGGAAAAAATAGCTACGAAAGCATTAAGCGTTACGAAGATAAGGCCTATGATAAGGTGCTTGTTCGTTTTCCAAAGGGTAAGAAAGATATTATCAAAGCCCACGCAGAAGCCCACAGCGAGAGCGTGAACGGCTTTATCAACCGAGCCATAGACGAAGCCATAGAGCGTGACGAAAGCGCTCCTGCAGCCTCTGAGGGGCATTTATAGGACGTTTGCAATGGCATAGCGTATAAACACTATAAAACAACAGACCACAACATAAGCACACTGCTCAAACCATAAATTTCAGGAGGTTTGCTTATGCAGTATTCACTTTCCACATTGAGAAAAAAGGCTAACGAGGCCGGTTATTCATTCCAGAAAGGTTATCAGCGGTATAATCACGATGGTTGGGGCTATGTTCACACTTTGGATGGTGAACGAATCGTTGGATACCAGGTTTTAGACTATCGCTCTAATTGCCTGGTCTATCCGTCAAACAACGATATCCATGATCATGCTATGGGGCTTGACAAAGCGGTAGCACTTTTGAAAGACCTCTGTGCAGAACGCGGAGTTACGTTCTGATTTTTGCCGCTAAAGAATACTGAAAGCTATGCCATTGCAAAATAGAAGATCGGCGTTTTGAGCGGTGGCGTCGATCTAAATAAAAGCGAAGAGCGGAGGGCGATTCCTCCGCTCTTGTTGCATATATTGCGATGAGGCTGTCTGAGATAAAGAAATTTCGTGAATTCTCATTGACAAAATAGGCAGAAGTGCATATACTCTAAGTAGGCAACAACATGATTGTCTGCCGTGACGTTGAAGCAAGTGATGGGGTCAGCATCCGTACACTTGTGGAGTCTTGTATTAGGGTTAAGCGGTTTCCACAGGCTGATGTAGGGGTAAACCCGAAAGAAAACGCTGTTGCGGAGCTCTGGATTCAGAGTTCCGCTTTTTTTAGGGGAAATGTCGAAATGTGTCTACTTGTAAAGGCTGCTCAGGAATGGGAACGATTGAGCAAAACTGAATATCACATTGTAACCGGCAGACGTGGCAAGGCGTTCCATATTCGGCTAAAGTTTGCTTTTGAGGACTTTCCCCACTTGTCGGGAATGCAGTATGCCCGGGACGTTGATTTTGGGATCCGTATATCAGAATACTATGGCGAAAAGCTGATTCCAGCACTACTGAATGGAAGAATGGACGGCAGGAGAATTGAAAACGGGCGGAATTGGGAAAGGATCAAAGGCCGATTAGATGCAATTATTGGCCTGAAAGAGACACTGGAAGGTGATTTTTTAATTGCACAGTTCAATCCTCAAAAAGTACGAGGGAATAGCCAAATCGATGCAGACTTTATCATAAAAAACGAGCGGTCAGGAGAAACATATTTTGTATTCATAGATGAAAAAGACGAACAGCAGCATTATTGCAAGTCTGCGTTTGCAAAAGAAAATACTGACTATATGGAAAACCAATCAATGCTCACAGTTTTGAAAAAAGAAAAGATTGAGAACGGAGAAACAGTAGTCTTATATAGACATCCGAATTTCAAAGAAGAATAGCGGATGGAAAGACAAAAGCAGGGTCATTTGTAAGGGACAAAGAAGCCTATTTTTGACCCCTAAGTTTACCCCAAACAGCTTTTACAAGGCTTTACAACATTTTACGCCAAAATCCGGAAAGCCTAGAAAACACAGGAATTTCTTTACGCGCATTTACAGCATTTTACACCTACCATCGAATTCGAATCCTTCTCCCGCTGCCACTGAGAAGTCTGAAACCGTAAGGTTTCGGACTTCTTTTTTTCTGTTTGACCCTTTATCTGACCCTTTAACCGTTTTAAACTGTACCCAAGAAAATGGACACGAGATTTTGACCCATGGTCCCGTTCGGCGGACACGCATTTGACCCATAGGGGCAGAAGCGCCGCACCTGTGTTATGATAGAACTACCGAACGGAGGTGCTGTATGGGCACGAAGAAGAAATTCACACCAGAGGAACTGAAGCATCTGCAGGCAAACCCCTACACGCTGCGGGTGACGGCAGACAGCATATCCTACACCCTCGCTTTCAAGGAGGCGTTCTGGGCGCTCAGTCTCCAGGGCTACACCGGCACAGCCGCCTTCCGCAAGCTGGGCTATAACACGGAAGTTCTGGGTTTCGAGCGGATCCACAATACTACAAAGCGCATCCGGCGGGAGGCCAGATTGCCGGAGGGCTTTCATGAGGGCGCCCGGGGCGGTGTGCGTATATCAGGCGGCGGGAACAACCAGACAGAGGGGGCGTCCGCCCCGTCTGACGAAGCCGCCAGACGCATGAAACGGGAGATTTTGTGTCTCCAGCAGCAGATGGCGTTCTTAAAAAAAGTCATGCGGCTGCACGGCAAGCCGGGAGAATAGCCATGGACAGCGCCGGAGAGAGATTTGAGGCCATTCGCGCCGCGTTGGCGGATCGGAACAACATTCTCACCGTGAAAGACCTGTGCGAATTGGCAGGTGTCTCCCGCTCCGGCTACTACAACTGGGTGCGTTCTGAAAAAAAAAACAGAGAGCTTCGGGAGGCGAAGGACCGGGCGGCATTCGAACAGATCCTCGGAGGCATACCGGTTCCGGGGCTACGCAAAGGGCGTTCGCGGCATTCATATGCGGCTTTTGCACATGGGTATCCGAATGAACGTGAAGAAGATCCGCCGCCTGATGCGGAAATACAAGCTCACCTGCCCCATCCGAAAGCCGAATCCCTACCGCAGATTGCAGCGATCCATCCGAATGGGCAGCGCTGCGGAGAATTTGGTCAACCGGGAATTCGAGTCTCATGGGCCGAGAGCCATCCTCCTGACGGACATCACATACATCCCGCTCCGCGGCAGATTCTGCTACCTCTCCACGATCCTGGACGCCTGCACAAAGCAGGTCCTGGCCTATGCGATGAGCGAATCGCTGGAAGTGGATTTTGTTTTTTGGAAACGGTCCAGCTGCTGGTAAAGCACCATGGGATCTCGCTGAGCAAGGAGACCGTGATCCACAGCGACCAGGGGACCCACTACACCAGTTTGAAGTTCATCCAGCTGGTGGAGAACAGCGCACTGCGGCGGTCCATGTCCCGCAGAGGGAACTGCTGGGACAACGCGCCCCAAGAGAGCTTCTTCGGGCACATGAAGGACGAGCTGGCCAGTGAGATCCCGGGGTGGACGTCTTTTGAGGCCGCCAAAGCCTCCATTGACCGCTGGATGGATTACTACAACAACGACCGCTGCCAGTGGGATCTGGCGAAGCTATCCCCTAACGAATATTACCACTACATCACCACAGGTGAGTACCCAGCCGGTATGCTGCCGCTATGGGTCAAATGAAAATGTCCTTGACTTGGGGAGCACTTTAGTTTTGCAGCTTCTTCCCACAGATGGTGTGCTGCATATAGGCTTCCATTCGATTTGCACTGTCCTGTTTCAGCACCAGTGAAAAAAGGGCAAGGGAAAAGTTCCTCAACGCTTTTCCCTTGCCCTTTTGCATCTGTTATGGTGTACAGCTTAGCACCGGTTATTTGAGTGGCTTCTCGCCGCGGTGCAGATCATTCCAATCGCTGACGAATTCGTCGGGGGTCCAGTCGATATCGTCATTTTCGGGATGCGTGATGAGGCCGTCGGCTGCGGCGGCGATGGCGGCGGCTTCGCTGCGGGGAAGGGAAGAGAGATACCTGACGCGGATGTCGCTGACGAAATCCCAGTAGGCGGCGCGGGCAAAGGCGTCGATATTCGCGGCTTTGATGCCGAGAAGGCCGACGAGAGGCTCCTGCTCGTGGGCGTCGTACCGGTCCTGAATCGCCTCGAAAATATCGTCCGCGTCGCCGCCGTACTTGGTCAGAAGAGAAATGAGGTTCGTTTCGGGAAAAAGCTCCTGAAAGCGCGCGGAAACGGAAGTGGCAGCCATAATTGTTCTCCTTGCAAGATCATTTTGTTGCCTATAGTGTCACACAACGGGGCGTAAAAGTCAACATGGATGAAATCACTTACTGCGCGGGCTGCGATTCTGGTCATGCGGCGGTTGACAGTGCTGGTCAACTCGTGCTATGATACGAAAACCAACAATCATACTATGTTTGTGGATGCAAAAGGTGTGACGCAGCCATTTTTCCAACGTCAGGCGAAGGATCGACGAGAGCCGATAAGAATAGCTTGACGATCAATCTGCTTGAATTTTTCAAAATCGGGGAGAGAGTATGCTCAATCAGTTTTCAAGAACGCAGCTGCTTTTAAAAAGAGGTATTTGCCGCAGCATGCGGCAAATACCTCTTTTTATTATTTTAATTTGAAATTCAACGGAGTGACAGCGTTACGACAGCTCGTCCCCGTCCAGCAGGGCCTCTTTCAGCGTGCGCCAGCCGAGCACCGCGCATTTGACGCGCGCGGGCATATGGGCGATATCACGGAGAGCCGAGGCCTCTTCCAGGCTGTCGATCTCGTCTTCCGACGCCTCGCCCTGGATCATTTTCAGGAAGATCTCGCCCATTTTCAGCGCGTCCTCCTTCTTCTTGCCGACGATCATGCCGAGCATGATGTCCGCCGACGCCTGCGAGACGGCGCAGCCGTCGCCGACGAACGCGCCGTCCGCGATCACATCGCCGTCAAGCTTCAGCTTGAGGAAGATGTCGTCGCCGCAGCTCGGGTTCACGCCCTCGAGCACGATGTCCGCGTCCGGCAGGTCGTGCTTGAACTCCGGATGCAGGTTGTGCTCGGTGAGAATTTCATTGTAAAAGCTTCTATTTTCCATAACCCATTCGCTCCCTTAGCGTGGAAATGCTGTCAAGCAGCCGGTCGACCTCGGATTCCGTGTTATAAAACGCGAGGCTTGCCCGCGCGGTGGACGGATGCTTCAAATAGGCCAGAAGCGGCTGCGCGCAGTGATGGCCTGCGCGGATGGCGACGCCGTCGCTCGCGAGGATCTCACTGATGTCGTGCGGGTGAACACCGTCCACCGTAAAGGTGATGATGCCGCAATGCTCCTCGGGCTTTTCCGAGCCCAGCACGTGGACGTGCGGCATCTCGCCGATCGCGTCCATCGCGCGGCGTGTCAGCGCGACCTCTTGCTGATGCATCGCTGTAAAGCCGATGCTCTTGACATAGTCAATGGCCGCATGCAGGCCCACGGCGTCTGCCGCGTTGACCGTGCCGGCCTCGAACTTGTGCGGGAGCTCGGCGAAGACCGCACCATCGCGGGTGACAGATTCAATCATCTCGCCGCCGGTGAGGAACGGCGGCATGGCGTTCAGCAATTCTTCACGTCCGTAGAGAACGCCGATGCCCATGGGGCCGTAGACCTTGTGGCCGGAGAAGGCAAAGAAATCCGCGTCCAATGCTTGCACGTCCACCGGAATGTGCGGCGTGCTCTGCGCGCCGTCGACGACCAGCACCGCGCCGGCGCGGTGCGCCAGCGCCGCAAGCTCGCGGATGGGATTCACGCAGCCTAAGACGTTCGAAACGTGCGTGCAGGCGACGATCTTTGTTTTTGGCGTGATGAGGGCTTCGACCTTATTTAAGTCCAGCGTGCCGTCCATTTCGCATTCCATAAATTTGAGCGACGCGCCGGTCTGGCGGCAAACCATCTGCCAGGGGAGAAGGTTGCTGTGGTGCTCCATGATGGAGACGAGCACCTCGTCCCCGGCCTTCACGTGGGAGAGACCGTAGCTGTAAGCCACTAAATTGATGCTCTCGGTGGTGTTGCGGGTGAAGATGATCTCGCGGCTGCTCTTCGCGTTCAGAAAGGACCGAACGGCCTCGCGCGCGTTTTCGTAAGCCTCCGTCGCGGCGATGCTCAGGGGATAGAGGCCGCGCAAGGGGTTGGCGTTCTTACTTTTATAAAACTCCGTTACGGCGTCCAGCACACACTGCGGGCGCTGCGCCGTCGCGGCGTTGTCCAGATACGCAACATCCTGACTCTTGAGCAGAGGGAAGTCGTCCCGATATGCATGCGCCATCTTACAGCACCTCCTCAAGCTCGGAGAGGATCGCGGCCTGCGCCGCTTCATCCTCGATCGTGCGGGCCAGCCGCTCGATGGCGGCGCGGGCCATGATGTTTTCCGCCTCCGCTGCGGAAATGCCGCGGCTTTCAAAGTAGAACAGCGTGTCCTCGTCCAGCTCGCCGATGGTCGCGCCGTGGTTGCCGACGACGTTTTCCTCGGCGCACAGGATCAGCGGCACCGTCTTGTTGACGACGCCGTCGCCCAGCATCAAAACCGTCTCCTGCTCGCTGCCGACGGAGCCCGCGGAGCCCTTCTTAAAGTCGATGGTCCCGCGGAAGATCTTCTGCGCGTCGTCCTTGAGCGCACCGGCGGCATTGATTTCACTCGTGGTCTTCTGGCCCCAGTGGTTCACGACAAGGTTCATGTCCACGGTCTGCTGTTTCTGGCCCAGATACCCGATGCCCGCCGTGAAGCCCGCGCCATTGCCGTTCAGCTCGAACTGGCCGTCGCTGTACACGTCGCCGCGGCCCAGCAGGACCTGAATCAGCTCTACCTGACCGTTTTCGGCGCACTCGCCGCTCGTTTCCAGACGGAGCAGCGAGTCCTGTGCCGCATTCTGAATCTGCACGAGCCGCACCTTTGCGTCCTTTTCAACGTGGAGCGCCGTGCGCACGAGCAGGCCCTTTTCCGCTCTCAGCGTTTCAAACACCGTGACGGTCTGGCCCGCGGGCGCGTGGATGTCGACCGTCTTCTCGCCGCGCTCGCCAGAGCCAGTGATCTCAAGCCGCTCGGTCTGACCGGCGGCGGAGATTTTCTCTTCGCCCAAATCGTCGGCCTGCCCCCAGGCGATGGCCGTTTCGTTCACACCCAGCCGGTTCCAGGTGCGGGTCGGGAGCCGGTTGATTAAAATCGTATTGTTCATATCCAAACTCCTTTCAGCCAATGCTGCCCTTCATCTCAAGCCGGATGAGGTTGTTCATTTCCACCGCGTATTCCACCGGCAGCTCCTTGGACACGTTGTCCGCAAAGCCGCTGACGATCAGCGCGCGGGCGTCCTCCTCGCTCATGCCGCGGCTCATGAGATAGAACACGGCTTCGTTGCTGATGCTGCCGATCTTGGCCTCATGGCCGATGGCAGCGTCCTTCGTGCGGATGTCCATCGCGGGGACGGTGTCGGAGCGGGACTCGGAGTCCAGCATCAGCGACTGGCAGGATACGGCGCTCTTGGCGCGCTTGGCGCTCCTCTCCACCACCACGCTGGAGCGGAACGTGCTGATGCCGCCGCTCTTGCTGATGGAGCGCGTGTTCATGTACGAACTGGTATTTTTGCCAACGTGCACGACTTTCGCGCCCGTGTCGAGATTCTGCCCCGCACCTGCAAAGGTAACGCCCGTGAACTCCATGCGGGAACGGTCACCCTTGAGGATGCTCATCGGATACAGGCAGCCCACATGCGACCCGAAGGAGCCGGAAATCCACTCAATCGTGCCATCCTCCTCCACAAGCGCACGCTTGGTGTTGAGGTTGTACATGTTCTTTGACCAGTTTTCGATCGTCGAATAGCGCAGCTTCGCGCCCTTTTTGACGTACAGCTCCACGCAGCCGGCATGGAGGTTCGCCACGTTGTACTTCGGGGCAGAGCAGCCCTCGATGAAGTGCAGGCTTGCGCCCTCGTCCACAATAATCAGCGTATGCTCAAACTGCCCGCGCCCTTGGCGTTCAGGCGGAAGTACGATTGCAGCGGAATGGACACCTGCACGCCCTTGGGAACGTACACAAACGAGCCGCCCGACCAAACCGCGCCGTGCAGCGCCGCAAACTTGTGGTCGCGCGGGGTGACGAGCTTCATGAAGTACTTGCGCACCATGTCGGCATACTCGCCCTTGAGGGCGCTCTCCATATCGGTGTACACCACGCCCTCGGCCGCCACGGAATCCTTGACGTTGTGATAGACAAGCTCGGAGTCGTACTGCGCGCCCACACCGGCGAGCGACTTGCGCTCCGCCTGCGGGATGCCCAGACGCTCAAAGGTGTCCTTGATGTCCTGCGGCACGTCCTTCCAGTCGTTGCGCATCTTGGTGTTCGGGCGAACGTAGGTCGCGATATGATCCATATCAAGGCCCTCAATCGACGGGCCCCAGTTGGGGATCTTCATTTCGTTGTAGATCTGGAGGGATTCGAGCCGGAACTGCTGCATCCACACGGGGTCGTCCTTCTCCTTGGAGAGCTTTTCGACGATCTCCGGCGTCAGGCCGGACTCCATGCGGTACGCGTCGTTTTCCGCATCCCGGATGTCGTAGACGCTGCGGTCCACGTCCTCCACGTAGGTTTTCTCTTTCAAATCTGCCATGTCAAGAGCCTCCCGATTCAGTCTTCCTTCAGGCTGCTGAATCCCTTTTCGTTGATCTCATCCACCAGTTCGGCGCCGCCGTTGCGGACGATGACGCCCTCTTCCATCACGTGGGCCGCGTCCACGTGGAGCGCCTCTAAAATGCGGGTGGAATGGGTGATGATGAGAAGCGAGCCGTGCGTCCGCTCGCGGAACAGGCGCACGCCCTCACTGACGGTGCGGACCGCGTCGACGTCGAGGCCGGAGTCGGTCTCATCGAGGATGGCGAGCTTGGGCTCGAGCATGAGCATCTGCAAAATTTCGGCTTTCTTTTTCTCGCCGCCGGAAAAGCCCACGTTCAGGTCGCGCTCGGCGTAGCTTTCGTCCATGTTCAAAAGCGCCATCGTTTCCTTCAGCTTCTTCTTGAAGTCCCACAGGCGGATGCGGCTGCCGCTCTTCTGCTCCAGTGCCGTGCGGATAAAGGCGCTCAGCGTCACGCCCGGCACTTCCAGCGGGTTCTGGAAGGACAGGAAAACGCCTTTCTTCGCGCGCTCATTGACGGGGAGCTCCGTGATGTCCTCGCCGTTAAAAATGATCGAACCGCCGGTTACGCTGTAGGTCGGATTGCCGGTGATGGCATAGCCCAGCGTCGACTTGCCGGTGCCGTTGGGGCCCATCAGCACATGGGTCTCATCCTGTCCCACGGCCAGATCCACACCGTGGAGAATTTCTTTTTCCTCGACCCGCACGTGCAGGTTCTGAATCTCTAAAAGTGCCTTACTCATATTGAACCACCTTATCTTCTTTCCGTGCCGCTCAGGACGGCCGGTGTTTTTTCATTGACTCGCATGAATTGCGCCAGCGTATGATTGTCGACATAGCTGTTGATCTGGTCTTCCAGCCCCTGCCAGAAAAGGCGCGCGTCGCAGTCGCAGGAAGCGCCGCAGCCGGAGCCGTCCTCAGACTGGCACGCGATCGGCGACAGGTTGCCCTCCACCGCCCGCAGAATTTCACCTACGGGGTAATCCTCGGGGGAGCGGGTCAGACGGTAGCCGCCCGATTTGCCCACGGCGCTCTCGACCAAGTCCGCACGGCTCAGCGCGGCCATGATGGTCTCCAAGTACTTTTTAGAGAGCTGCTGGCGCTGCGCGACATCGCTCAGGCGATGCCATTCGCTGCCTCCGTGCTCGGCCATATCCAGCATGACCCGCAAAGCGTAGCGCCCTTTTGTTGAGATCATCATGCGGCATGCCTCCTTGCTCATAATTGCCTACCTTGCAGATAGGAATTTTAACGCTTAATTCCTACTGTGTCAATAGGCATTTACAAAAAATTTGATTTATGATGATAAAAAGCACTGTGCAGCTGTGACAAATGTCTGCCGCGCAGCGCTTGGACGAGGTCTTCGGCCTGCCGGAGGGCTCGGAGGTGTATGTGCTGAATGACTTTAAGTCCTCTGCCTATGACGCGGTGCGCCTTTTTGAAACGTTGGGCCTCAACCAGTTCCGCTATATCCCGTTTTACCCCGGTGCGAAGGATGAAGGTGTTGCGCGCCCGCTTATCACGTTTGGCGAATACGATGATCAATGTCACTATTTGCCGCGGTGCATTGAAAAGGAGAATTTCTACAATGAAAGTTGAAATGATTTATCTATCCCAGGAGGACGTGATCCGCTGCGGCGGCATGTCGATGGACAAGGCCGTCGACGATCTGGAAGAGGTCTTCCGCCTTTATGACAAGGGGGACTATATTCTGCCCGGCAAGATCGTGATGAAGCGCCCTGAGCCCAACGCTGAAGAGACGACGGGACGCATCAACGCCATGCCCGGCTACATCGGCGGACGGTTCAACATGCCCGGCATCAAGTGGGATCGGCAGCGGTCCGCAGAATCCGTTCAAGTACGGCCTGCCGCGCGGCTCGGAGGTGTATGTGCTGAACGATCCCGAGACCAAGGTACCCATTGCCATCATGGACGGCACACTCATCAGTGCGATCCGCACCGGCGCAGTAACGGGCGTTTGCGCCAAGTATATGGCGCCCTCGCGCTCGAAGACCGTCGGCCTTTTCGGCGCGGGCCCGCAGTGCAAGACGCAGCTGATGGCGCTCAAGGCGTCGCTGCCGCAGCTGGAAAAGGCGTATGTCTATGACCTTTCCCGAGAGAGAGCGGAAAAATTTGCGGCGGAGATGTCGTAAAAGCTGAACATGGACGTGCAGGCGGCGAGCGACCGCCTTGCCACGATCGAAAGCGGCGACATCCTTGTGACCGCGACGACCGCGACCGAGCCGATCATCCACGGCGCGGAGATCAAAAAGGGCGTTTACGTTGCTCACCTTGGCAACAACGAGGTCGACGAGGAGCTGATCCTGCGCGCGGACAAGGTCGTCATCGACGATTGGGAGACCGACAAGCACCGCATGGACGACACGATGGCCTACATGTTCCGCGACGGCAAGATCGACGATTCCCGCATCGACGCGAGCGTCTCCGACCTGGTGGCGGGGCGGAAGTCCGGCCGCGACAACGATGACCAGCTCACCTACACCTGCAACGTCGGCCTCGGCCTTTACGACGTGGCGATCGCCGCGCGCGTCTACCAGTATGCCAAGGAAAACGGCATCGGCCAGAAGCTCAAGCTCTGGGACGAGCCCATCATGGTGTGATCGATCCAAACTTGATAGGTACGACCTCTCTTTACCAACCTTTTGGACAGGTCCGCTTTTTAGCAGGCCTGTCCACATTTTTTCGCGGCAGAGCAGCAGGGGAGATGCACCTGCAAGGGGATTTTGCCTTTACAGAGGACGATTCCGTGAATATAATGGATGCAGATAAAATTTGACGGCGCTGCGAAAAAGCGGCGCTGCGGTGAAATCGACAGGAAACGGAGATGTCATTATGCCCTGCACCACTGTACTGGCCGGTAAGCTGGCGACGAATGACCGCTCGACGATGATCGCCCGTACGGACGACGGTCATTTTGATGAGAAAAAGCTGATCGTGGTCGAGCCCGACCAGCAGCCGAAGATTTATAAAAGCGTAGAGTCCCACGTGGAGATCACACTGCCGGAGAACCCCATGCGCTACACGTCCTGCCCGAGCGTGGACCCGAAGCACGGCATTTGGGCCGCGACCGGCATCAACGCCGCGAACGTCGGCATGACGGCGACGGAAACCACGACCTCGAACCCGCGCGTGCTCGCGGCCGACCCGATGGTCGAGCTGCGCGAGGCGAAGGATGGGGAAGAGGAGCGCTGCGGCGGCATCGGCGAGGAGGACATCGTTGTCCTCGTCCTGCCCTACATCCGCTCCGCGCGCGAGGGCGTGCTGCGCCTCGGTGCGCTTCTGGAGCAATACGGCACCTATGAGTCGAACGGCATCGCCTTCAACGACGAAAACGAGGTCTGGTGGCTCGAGACCATCGGCGGGCACCACTGGATCGCGAAGAAAATTCCCGAGGATCGCGTCATCATCAACCCGAACCAGTTCGGTATGGATTCGTTCGATTTGGAGGACGCCTTCGGCGCGCAGGAGTCTCACCTCTGCTCGGCTGACCTCAGAGAATTCATCTCGGAAAACCATCTGGATCTGAATCAGGATGGCAAGTTCAACCCGCGGGATATCTTCGGCTCGCACCGCGACATGGACCACATCTACAACACGCCGCGCGCGTGGTTCATGGGCCGCTGCCTTGCACCGCACACCTACCGCTGGGACGGCGAAAACGCGGACTTCACGCCCGAAAGCGATGACATTCCGTGGTCCTACGTTCCCGAGCGCAAGGTTGCCGCGGAGGATATCCAATACCTGCTCTCGTCCCACTATCAGGGTACACCCTACGATCCCTATGCGGGCCATGCGGAAAAAGGCGGCATTTACCGTCCTATCGGCATCAACCGCACGGGCGTGACGACGATCTGTCAAATTAGAAGCGACGTCCCCGATGCCATTAAGGGTATCGAGTGGGTGTGCTTCGGCTCCACGACATTTTCCGCGTGGCTGCCGGTGTACACAAATGTCCCGCAGATGCCGGACTATTTGAGTAAGGTGACGCTCGACGCCGAGACCGACAATCTCTACTGGGTCAGCCGCTTTGTCGGCGCGCTGGCCGACAAGTGCTACGGCTCGTGCATCCAGAATGTCTGGGGCTATCAGGACACGGTGAATATCCGCGGCAGACAGATCGTCCTTAAATACGACAGGCTGATGCGCGAGAGCGGCGACTTCACGCTCGCCGCGCAGGCGAACGACGAGCTCTGCGCGATGGCGAAAGAGGAGAGCGCGCAGATCCTCAACAAGGTCCTGCGCACTGCCAGTGAGCAAATGAAAAACGGCTTCAGCTTTGCTGATACCTGCGTCAACAAGTGAATAAAAAGCGGCTCTCTCCCAAGCGGGAGAGAGCCGCTTTTTTGTTATCCTTTTTCAATTTGACCCAGCCAAAACGAGAAAGGACGACAATCATGGAAGAAAAAAGAATCGTAAAGCCCTGGCAGGCAGGGCTGATGCTGCTCGTCGGCATCGCCGTTATCATCGTGGGGCTTCTTGTGATGAAGCTCAACAACCGCATCGTGCTGGCGCTCGACGGCGTCATCATGTGCCTGATGGCGTGGTGCTTCGGCATCCCGTATGCAGAGCTGCAGCAGGGCATCAAGGAGACGGTCTCGTCAATGATCGTGGCCATTTTGATCCTGCTGGCCGTCGGCGTGCTCGTCGGCACGTGGATGGCGAGTGGCACGGTGCCGGTCATGATCTACTACGGCATGAAGGTGCTGACGCCGGGCTTATTCCTGCCAGTCGTCTGCATCCTCTGCACGCTGATGTCGACCATGGCGGGCACGTCGTGGGGCACGCTCGCGACGGTCGGCGTCGCCTGCATGGGCGTTGCACAGGGTCTCGGTGTGCCGCTGCCCGCGGCCGCGGGCGCGGTCTGCACCGGCGCGTTCTTTGGCGACAAGGTCTCGCCGCTGTCTGACTCGCCCGTCATCACCGCGACGGTGTGCGAGGTGCCGCTGATGGAGGGCATTCGCCACGCGCTCATTTCCACGGGGCCTGCGTATCTCACTTCGCTCGTTTTCTACTTTGTTTACGGCCTGCGCTATTCCGGCGGCAGCGTCGGCGGGGAAGTGTATGAGGATATCCTTTCCACCGTTTCCGCCGAGTTCTGGCTCAGCCCCGTGCTGCTTCTGCCCGTGCTGGTCGTGGTCGTGCTGATTTTGATGAAAAAGCCGACGATCCCGACTTTTATCGCCGGCATCGCCGCGGGCGCGGTGATGGCGATGCTCTGTCAGGGTGTCAGCCTGCACGACATTCTGACGGTCATGTATTCCGGTTTTTCTGCCGATACCGGCTCGGACGTCGTGAATTCGATGCTCAACCGCGGCGGCTTTACCTCGATGCTCTCGACCATTGGTCTTCTGATCGCGGCGGGCATCTTCGGCGCGCCGCTCCGCACAGCGGGCGTTGTGGACGTGCTGCTCGCCTTTGTGGAGCGTATCGCGAAGACCTCTCGTTCGATGTCGCTCGGTGTGCTGATCCTGCACGCGGTGTTTTTCACGATCACGGGCGCTTATTATGTGTCCTATCCTGTCGTCGGCGGTATGGTGAAGGACCTGTATCCGGAATATCATCTCGACCGCAAGAATCTGATGCGCACGATGCTCGACACCGGCACGGGCCTTGCCCCCATGGTGTCGTGGTCGACCACGGGTTCTTACACCGCCACGACGCTTGGCGTTTCCAATCTGGCATTCGCGCCGTTTGCGCCGATGCTGTGGCTGTCGATCGTATTTTCTGTCATTTACGCCGTGACCGGCATCGGCACGGCCAAGGCGAAGGAGGACTAAGGTATGGAACGGATTTTACAGCGCTGGTACGATATGATCTCCATCCGTTCGGTCAACGGACACGAGGCACAGAAAGCACGGCACGTGGTGCGTGCGCTATATGGAGGGCGGCAATCCCGGCACGCTCGTTGTGCCGGAGAAGTGCTGCCTCTTCGTTGACCGCTACGTCGTTCCGGGCGAGACGGACGAGATCTGCATTGCGCAGATCATGGAGGCGGCGGAGCAGCTCGGCCTTTCCGGCAAGGTCGACGTGCGCCTCAAGCCGAGAAAATCGCCCTACATGCAGTCGTTCGCGGTGGAGGAGGATCATCCGCTTGTCAAAATTTTGCAGGAGGAGTTCTACTCCGTCACGGGCAAGGACCTTCCGTGCGCATACGACGCCTCGGTCTGCGATTCGAATATTTTAGCCGTTTCCCTCGGCATTCCGGTCGTGACGTTCGGCCCCTCGGGCGGCAACATGCACGGTGACAACGAGTACGGCTATGCATGGCAGGTCAAAAACTGCGGCGAGGTCTACCGCCGCACTGTCGCGAGCCTTTTAAGCGGCGAAGTATAAAGAGAAAAAAGAGGCAGCCTCGGCTGTCTCTTTTCCTTTTGCATTTCACGCAGATTTTACATTTCTTTGCTGGTTTTTGACAAATCCCTCTGCTATACTGTATTCGATGAAATTTGGAGAGAAGAGAGGAGAAGTGATACGAATGGATACTTACAATATGATCGATTTTAACGAAAAGAAGGGCTTCATCTGCGATATGGACGGCGTCATCTACCATGGCAACCGCGTGCTGCCGGGCGTGGCCGAGTTCATCCAGTGGCTGCACGATGAAAACAAGGAATACTTGTTTCTGACAAACAACAGCGGCTACACGCCGCGCGAGCTGAGCCAGAAGCTTGCGCGCATGGGCCTCGACGTGACGGAGGAGCACTTTTATACGAGCGCGCTCGCGACGGCGGCGTTCCTGCGCGATCAGGCGCCCGGCTGCTCGGTCTTTGCCATCGGCGAGGCAGGCCTTTTGAACGCGCTCTACGACGCAGGCATCACGATGAACGATGTGAACCCCGACTATGTCGTCGTGGGCGAGGGACGCTCCTATTCGCTCGATACGCTGACGAAGGCGACGAACCTCGTCTGGAAGGGCGCAAAGCTCATCGGCGCGAACTCCGACGTTTCCGGCCCCATCGAAAACGGCATTGTGCCCGCCTGCCGCGCGCTCGTCGCGCCCATCGAGATGGCGACCGGCACGCAGGCGTACTTCTGCGGCAAGCCGAATCCGCTGATGATGCGCACGGGCCTCAGAATGCTGCACTGCCACTCAGCCGAGGCCGTCATGGTCGGCGACCGGATGGACACCGATGTGATCTCCGGCATGGAGAGCGGCATGTCGACGGTGCTGGTGCTCTCGGGCGTCTCGACGCGCGAGACCATCAAGACCTACGCCTATCGCCCGAGCATGGTGTTGAACGGCGTGGGCGACATCGTGAGCCTCGCCCGCGGGGAAAAGACGGAAGATTGAAAATTGAAAAGGGAAGCGCCGCTGCGTGAGCAGCGGCGCTTTGTTGTATTATGGGGACGCTTAGTTTTCCTCCCGTGCACGCAGGCCTGCGACGGACGAGATCGGCAGCGAGAAGCAGATCGCGCCCGCTTTGGTGCCGGGACCGGCTTGCTCGTTGATCGAGCGCATGATGGCGGCCTTTTCGTCCTTGTGGGCGATGATGTAGATCATATCCTTTTCGTCGGCAAGGCTGACGCTGAAGAATTTTTCTCCGCGCGTGCCGCCCGTGCCCTTGGCGTGCAGCACCGTACCGCCGCCCGCGCCCGCGGCGCGCGCCGCGTCCATGACAAAGTCGGAATAGCCTTCGTTCAGAATAACGGTGATGAGTTCGTGTTCAAAGTTCATGTTCGGCGCTCCTCCTGCTTTGAGATCGTCGGTGAGATAGGACAGTGTCTTGCCGCCGGCCACGCTCTTGAGAGGCACGGTCAGCATGACGCCGTTGCCCGGAATGTCGATAAAGAGCTTGCGCTTGGCGGAACGGATAAGCGAATCCGCTCCTGCGCGCTGCCGACGGCGGCGATAACGCACTTTTCCGTCGCGTCCAGCCCATAGATGGCGAGGTGCTCGCTCGTGGCTGTGCCGCGCGCGGGCATGCTCAAAATGAGGTGCAGCCCCGCCGCGTGGTAAAGCGAGCCCATCGCTTCGCCGCGGTCGTGATCCGTGATGGCAATGATGTAATAGAGTTCCATGTCAGCAGGCCTCCCACAGTTCGATGATCTCGTTGTCGCCAAAGTCGGGGAGCTGGGGCTCCTGCGAAGCATGACGGGATTTGACAACATAGATGGCTCCCATCACCTGCACGGTGATGAGCGGCATCATCGCAACGAGTGCGACAAGGCCGAACGCGTCTGTCATCACATTGCCGCCGAGCGCTTCGCACGCGCCTGTGGCGAACGGCAGCATGAATGTCGCCGTCAAAGGACCTGACGCGACGCCGCCGGAGTCGAACGCGATGGCCGTGAACGTGCGCGGCACGAAAAAGCTCAAAGCCAGCGCGATAAGATAGCCGGGCACGAGGAAATACATGATCGAAATGCCTGTGATGACACGCAGCATCGCAAGCCCGCCTGCGGCGGAGACCGCGATGGATAAGCTCATGCCCATCGCCTTGGCAGAGATCGCGCCCGCGCTCAACTCTTCGACCTGTTTGTTGAGCGTATGGACGGCGGGCTCGGCGTTGATGATGAACCAGCCCATCAGCATCGCAAGGGGGGCAAGGAGATAGACCTTCCACCCCTCGGCCAGCGCGGCACCGAGCGCGTAGCCCAGCGGCGAAAAGCCGACGTTCACGCCCGTGAGGAACAGCACGAGACCTAAGTATGTATAGAGGATACCAATCACGATGCGCATGAAAGGCAGCTTGCGGAGCTTGAGCGAAATGACCTGAAAAATCAGGAAGAAGACAACGATCGGCAGCAGCGCCATTGTCACTTCCCATAAATACTCCGGCAGGGCATGCAGATAGTCCTTGCCGAGCTCTACCGTGGTGGCGACGCCGGAGACGGTGCCGCTCTCGCCCTGCGCGGGCTGCGTTTTGTAGATCGCACCGAGCAGCAGCACCGATAAGATCGGCCCGATCGAGCACAGACCGACGAGGCCGAAGCTGTCCGCCTTGGCGTTTTCGTCGCTTCGAATGGACGCAACGCCGACGCCGAGTGCCATGATGAACGGCACGGTCATCGGCCCCGTTGTCACGCCGCCGGAGTCGAACGCGACGGAGAGGATGCTCTCATCCGACAAAAACGCCGCGGCAAAGACAATGGCGTAAAATACGATCAGCATCGTGCGCAGAGAGATCGAAAAGAGAATGCGTACCATGCACAGCATCAGAAAGAAGCCGACGCCGACCGAAACGGTCAAGATCAACACCGTTGTGTCAATCTCCGGCACGTTGCCCGCGAGCACCTGCAAATCCGGCTCCGCCACCGTGATGGCGACACCGAGGGCGAAGCTCACGGTCAGGATGAGCGGCAGCTTGCGCGATTTCGTCAGCTTGGAGCCCATGTAGTTGCCGATGCGGCTCATCGACATGTCCGCGCCCAGCGTGAAGAGCCCCATACCGAGGATCAGCATGGCCGTGGCAATCACGAACGAGAGCATCAGTCCCGCGTCCACCGGCACGAGCACAAAGCTGATCGCCATAACGATCAGGCTGATGGGCAGGACGGAGGCGGTGGCTTCTTTCAGCTTTTCCATTAAGATCTGTTTCTGATACAAAACCTCACTCCTTTATCAATTCAATACTTCCAAAAAAATCATAGCAGAGATTCGCCGCGATGAACAGGAAAAAAGGGTAAAGGATGTGTTAAGCTTGTTCACCAGACGTGGACGAAAACAGCGGAATGGTCAAACCATCCCGCCGCTTTCCCATTTTTAAAGCATATTATTTACTGTGCCGCGTGCGCACATCCGCGCTCGAGAGAGCGGCGGATGTTGCCGTCGAGCATTCCGCCGAGATCATTGATGAACGAATCCGGCTCGCCCTTCATGCCGCTGCCGATCCATTCAAGCGTCAGCCCTGCGAGCGCTGCCGTGTAGAAGCGCGCGAGCGCCATGATCTGGCTTTCGCTGACGTTCAGGCCCTCGGCCTCCTTGCGGATGTAAGAAAGCATTGTCGTCAGGATCGTTTTATGATAATATCTTGCCAGAATATCGCTGTGGGCGGAGTTGTGCAGGTGCAGGATCATGCGCTTGTTCTCCGCGGCGAAGGATGTGGCGGTCAAAAATGCCTTCTGCCACGATTCATAGCCCTCCACGCGCTCGGAGAGCTTTTCAATCTCCGACTCGAACACGTCCTCGGCCAGCGCGTAGATGTCAGTGTAGTAATAATAAAAAGTGTTCCGCGTGACCTCGCTTCTCTCCGCGATATCGCGGACGGAGATCTTGTCGAAGGGACGCTCTGCCAGAAGCTCGATGAAGCTGCGGCGGATGGCGTTTTTGGTGCGCAGAGCCATGGGTAGGTTCCTCCCTTTCTCGATTTGCTTTCATTCATTATATCCGATATGGAAAAAACTTGCAAGTGACAAAATCGTGAACATTTAACGAAATCTTTACACTATACTCGCCGCTTCCTGTCGGAAACTTGGTCAGCCTCGCGGGAGTGTGAAAACTTTGTGCGCCTTGCGGACTTTGCCACTTTCCCCGCTTCCGTATTCCCGCTATCATCAGACTGTCAAAAACTGAGACAGCGCTCTTTCCCCATGCGAACGAGCAGAAAGGAAGCGAAAGCGATGAAAACCTATTTCACCTCTGAGTCCGTCACGTGCGGACATCCCGATAAAGTCTGCGACCAGATCGCCGACGCGGTGCTCGATGACATCCTTGCCAACGATCCCGACGCACACGTCGCCTGCGAGGTGACGGCCTGCACCGGCGAAGTTCACCTGATGGGCGAGATCACCTCATCTTATGTGCCGGACTATGAAGCCATTGCGCGCAAGGTCATCGCCGAGATCGGCTATACCGTGCCCGTCGTCGGCTTTGACGCCGAAAACGTGCGCATCCGCGTCAGCATCCACACCCAGTCGCCGGACATCGCGCGCGGGGTTGACCGCGGCGCGCCGGAAGAAGCCGGCGCGGGCGATCAGGGTATGATGTTCGGCTACGCCTGCTGCGAGACCGGCGCGCTGATGCCGCTGCCGATCACGCTTGCGAACCGCCTGACGAGAAAGCTCGAGCAGGTGCGGCGCGAAAAGCTGCTGCCCTATCTTCTGCCGGACGGCAAGGCGCAGGTCAGCGTCGAATACGAGGACGGCACGCCCAAACGCATCTCCGCCGTCGTTGTCTCCGCGCAGCATAGCGCGGAGGTCGGCATCGACGCGCTGCGCGATGCGATCTTAGAACAGGTCATTTTCCCTGTGCTGCCGCCGGAACTGCTCGACGAGCACACAGAGTATTTCATCAACCCGACGGGACGATTTGTCGTTGGCGGGCCCGCGGGCGACAGCGGCCTTACCGGCCGCAAGATCATCGCCGACACCTATGGCGGCATGGCGCGCCACGGCGGCGGGGCGTTCTCGGGCAAGGACCCGAGCAAGGTCGACCGCACGGGCGCTTACATGGCGCGCTATCTCGCCAAGAACATTGTGGCCGCGGAGCTGGCCGACCGCTGCGAGATCGAGCTTGCCTATGCCATCGGCCTCGCCGACCCTGTGAGCGTGATGGTCGACACGTTTGGCACGGGGCGCGTGAGCGACGAAAAGATCGCGAGCTGGCTTATGGAGCATATCGACATGCGCCCAGGCAGCATCACGTCGCGCTTTGAACTGCGCCGCCCGATCTACCGCCGCGTCTCCTGCGGCGGACACTTCGGCGAAAATGCCGTGGGTCTTCCGTGGGAGTGGACCGACATCGCCGAGGCGCTGCAAAAGGAAATTTTATCATAACATTATCTGCGAAGGCGGGGAGGAACAGCATTGAAAAGCAAACGGAGCAGAACCTATCTCGTCAGCGGTCTCACGCTGGCGCTGATCTTTGTTGCCATCATCCTTGTTTTCCGCGACGTGCTGCCCGATATCGTCAAGGACCTGAGTACTGTGCCGTTCTGGGGTGTGCTGCTCCTGCTCGCACTCGGTTTTGCCTACGAGGTGATGGAATCCGTGCTGTGCCTCGTCATCATCCACCACAAAAAGCCGGACTGCACGTTTATTGACGCGCTGCGCGTGACATTCCTCGGCGTGTTCGGCAATATCACGACGCTGGGTGCGGGCACGCTGCCGATGCAAAGCTTTTACCTTTACAGGCGAGGCCTGGACGCAGGCAGCGGGCTCGGCATCATGGCGAGCGAGTACGTGCTGCACAAGATATCCGTGCTGATCTACGCGACGGTCGCGCTGCTGCTCGGCGGCGACTGGCTGGAGCAGAGCGCCAGCGGTCTTGCACGCTATCTTCTGATCGGCTATGTCATCGGCGCGCTCATCGTGATCGCGCTCACGCTGCTCTACACCTGGGATAGGGTGCTGAAGTTAGTGCTGATGCTGCTCGGCAAGCTCCCGCACACGCCGAAGTGGGACGAACGCCGCGAAAAGTGGGCGAATAGTCTCACCGAGCTCAACTGCGAGGCGAAAAAGGTGCTGCTCGTTCCGTCAATCCGCGTCAAAGGTATCGCTGTGAGCCTTGTGAAGCTCTTCGTTCTCTATTCCATCCCCTATGCCGCGCTGCGGCTCGTGGGCTGCACGGCGCTTAACTTTGCGCAGGCACAGCTGCTCGCCTCGCTGATGCTGCTCATCACAAGCGCGCTGCCGAACGTCGCGGGCGTGGGCCCGATGGAGTTTGCGTTTTTGCTGCTCTTCGCCCCGTGGGCGGACACGGCAATCGCCTCGTCGGCGCTGGTACTTTATCGCGTGGCGACGTATTTCTTCCCGTTCCTTCTGAGCGTGATCGTGTTTCTCCGCGAGGAGAAGAAATCTTTGAAAGGCTTTGATGCGCAAAGCGCTTGAAAATTATGACGGCCTGAGGCCGTCGGGGGATTCCCTGCGCCGCGCAGGGGAGCGAGTCAAAGGGGCCATTCTCTTTCGCAAAAGAGAATGGCCCCTTTGGAACCCCAAGAGAAAGGCTTTGCTTGGCAGTCTCGGGCTTGAACTACTTTGATGCCTCCGGAATGCAACTGCCTGCGCGCGGCGAAGCCGCGTTTAGCATTGCGATACGATTTGCCTCTGCTCCTATCATCCGCTGTTGCGCAGCCGTTGGCGGCTCTGCTGCCTTACGGATGCGGCACACCCCTTGCGGGTGCCGCTCTGCCCATCTTGTAGAAGTGTGCAGTAATTTCCGTCTACCGAGGCACTACTCAATGAGGCGAGCGTCAGCAATGCCGCATTCGGTAGGCAGTCTGTCGCCAGACAAACGTCACTCGCGCCTCACGATAGTAAGGCGCGGTTGCAATCGGTGCCGAATCGCAGGGATTCATGGCGAAGCCATGTACACCGCAGTGCAATCCGCAGGCTGAACAGTTCTTCAAGTGCCTGACTGCCAATGTGCGGGGTCAAGGGGCAAGGCCCCTTGCGTTCTCTTGGGGGATCTAAAGGGGGCCATTCTCTCACGTGAGAGAATGGCCCCCTTTAACGCACCCCCTGCGCGGTGCAGGGACAAAAGCAGCGCTGCCGCGCTGCATCACCCCCGCGCCTTAGCGGCGCGCTTTAATTTATAGAGCTCTTCGGCGGCCAGCCGCGTCTTGGCGACCACATCCCCGCCGCCTTGCGGAAAGCAGTAATACAGCGCTTTGTGGTCGCCGATGCACAGCATATCGCCGATCTCGTACCAGAAATAGTCGGCGTACAGGCTGTACGAGGCCTCAGGCTTTTGGAAATAGTCCAGTTTCCCGCCGCAGCCGGTCAGGTGGAAGCCGTTTTCATCGTGGTGCAGCCGGCCTTCGCCCACGCGGCAGATCTCGCGCATGTTGACCATCATGCAGATCTGCACGGGAATATCAAGCTGATATGCGCCGCTTTCCAGCTCCTCGCGCACGCACTGCCGCTCCCAGGTGTACCAGTCCGGCACGTGGGTGAACGCGGCCTCGCCGTTCAAACATTCCAGCGTACCAATCTCTGTCAAGCGGTATTCCGTGTTACAGCTTCGGCAAATGAGTGATGTGCCTTTGCCCTCCATTTTCCCCTCGGCGAGGCAGTGCGGGCACTTGTAGAGCACGCGGTTGAGTCCGTCGGCGCGGAACGGCTCGCTGACGGAGACGCCGTTTTCCTCCTGCCAGCGGAAATTGTCGAAGCGGAAGGCGGAAAAGATGCGCTCATTGATCTCGGCGACGTTTCTCTCTGCAACGTCGCTGGACGAGAGCAGGCACTGCATCTGCGCTGAGACCTTCGCGCGCCGCTTTTGCAGCCCGTTGTAGAGCGGGTCACGCGCGAACGCGCCGTAGGTGCGGATCATCACGACCGGCACATTCAGTGCCTTGACGCACTTGCCGATGCTCTCCGGCAGCGGTGTGGCCGTGCCGTCGAAGCTGTAGCTCGCCTCGGGGTAGAGCAGCACAGACGTTTTGAGCGTCCGCACGCAGTAGAGCATATCGCGCACGAGCGTCGTGTCCGAGCAGAACTTGCGCGTGGGGATGCAGCCGACGCTGCGCATCAGCCACTCCTTGCCGACAAAGCCGTCCGACGTGCAGACGATGTTGAACGGGCGCGGGTACAGCACCGCCTCCGCGATTTTGAGGTCGAGAAAGCACGAGTGGTTCATCAGGACAAGGCAGGGCTCATCGCTTTTGATCTGTGCCATGCCGATCTTCTCGCAGTGGAAATGCGTCGCCAGAAGGTCGGGCGCGGAGGCTGCGCGCAGGACCGTCCGGAACAGGAGCGACGGCTTTTTCGGCTTTTTGTGCACCTGCGGCGGCTGGGCAAGAACCTGCTCGTAGGTCCGGTCGACGACTTTAATTTTCATTCTGTTTCTCCGGCACGACGTGGATGTTCAGATGATCGTAGGACATCTCGACGTTGTGCTTTGCAAAGGTGTTGCGCAGGCGCTCGTACATCTTAAAATAAGTGTCCCAGTAGGCGTCTGCCGCCGTCCAGCAGCGGATGGTGTATTCGATGGAGCTGGCACCGTAATTCGAGAGATACACCGTCGGCGTGGGCTCTTTCAGCACGGCGGGGAAGGCGAGAACGGCGTCCATGCAGGCCTGCTTCACCTCGTCCGTCGGCGCGTCGTAGGATGCTGTGACCTTGTAGACGATGCGGCGGCGGCCCAGGACGGTGAAGTTGATGATCTTCGAGCTGGACATTTCGCGGTTGGGCTGGAGCACGATCTGTCCGTCCGGCGTTTCAATCTTCGTGTGCGTCAGTGAAATTTCACGCACCGTGCCGGTCGTGCCGCCGACTTCGATCTCGTCGCCGAGCGAGAACGGATGCGAGAAGAGAATGACGAGTCCGCCGGCGACGTTGCCGAGAATGTCCTCGGCGGCCAGCGTGACGCCCAACGTCAGCACCGACATGATGGCAGTGAGCGACGAGGTGTTGATGCCGAGCGCCTCGGCTGTGATGATGATGGTAAGCAGATACAGAAGCGTTTTGAGACTCGTGAGGATGACCTTTTGCAGCCGCTCGTTCAGGCGGTTCGCGCGCGAGAGCAGCCGCGAACAGAGCTTGAGCACGAGCCGCACGACGATCAGGCAGATGAGGAACGTCAGCAGCGCGGAAAGGATGCTGCCGATGCTGTAGCCACCGATCGAGCGGGAGATGATCTGGGAAATATTGTCCATGGCGTTTCGCCCCTTTCGATGCCCAGTATATCAGTGTTGCCGCGCCTTTGTAAAGAGCACGCTAAGAATCCTCAGAATTCCTTAAGCTTTGCCGGTTGAGAAACGGGCGGAAAGAGCGTATAATGCAGCGTGATCTTTTTTGAAAAGGAAGTGCCCGCATGCGCCCTTACGCCCTCATCGACCTCCACTGCGACACGTTGACCGACTGCATGTACGCAGGAGCGAACATCATCGACACACTCGACGATCCCGCGCGCACGCTGTCGCTCACAAGTATTCCGAAGGACATCCACTGGGCGCAGTTTTTCGCCGTGTTCGTGCCCGATGAGCTGCGCGGGGAGAAGGCCATCCGCTTTTTTGATGACGCCTGCGCGAATTTCGACCGCCAGATGCGAAAATTCGCAGATCGTGTGTCGCCCTGCCGCAATGTTGCCGATATGGAGCGCGCGTGGGCGGCGGGGAAGACCGCGGCCTTTCTGAGCGTGGAAAACGGCAGCGCGTTTGCTGGCGACCTGTCGCGCATCGGGAAGACGAAGCGTCAGGGCGTCTGCGCCGTGACGCTGACGTGGAATGGGGAAAACGAGCTCGGCTCGGGCAATGTGACGGACCGCAGCCTGGACTTTGGCCGCGCCGCCGTGCGCGAAATGGAGCGCTGCGGCATTTTAATCGACGTCTCGCACCTGAACGACGCGGGGCTCGCGGACGTGTTCGAGACGGCGGAAAGGCCGTTTCTCGCCACGCACTCCAACGCCCGCGCAATTTGCGCGCACAAGCGCAACCTGACGGACGTGCAGATCAAGGAGATGGTGCGCCGCGGCTGCCTGATCGGCCTCAACTACTACGGGCCATTCCTGCGCGACGGGGGAGCGGTCAGGAGCTTAGACGACGTCTATCGCCATGTGGCGCACTTTTTCGACCTCGGCGCGCGCAAAAACCTCGCCCTCGGCTCGGACTTCGACGGCGCGGTGCTGCCGCCGTGCCTTGATTCGCCGGAGAAGGCGGCGGATTTTTACGAGTATCTGCTTTCGCGCGGCGTATCGCAGCAGGACGCGGACGGCATTTTCTTCGAAAATGCTCGCACATTCCTGCGGAAAAACCTTGGGTGAGCGCAAACGCTTGGCAGCGGGCGGCGCACTGTGATACAATCAATAAAAACAGGGGAGGGGAGCACATGGCAAAAAAATCGAGCCGCAACACCAAGGCGCGCATCGTCTCGGCGGCGTGGAAGCTCTTTTACGAGCAGGGCTATGAGGAGACGACGGTGGAGGAGATCATCTTCGAGTCGGAGACGTCGAAGGGCTCGTTCTACCACTATTTTGACGGCAAGGACGCGCTGCTCTCGTCCCTCTCGGTGCTGTTTGACGAGCGGTATGAGGAGCTGATGCAGCAGCCCCACGACGAGATGGACTGCATCGAGCTCTTATGCTGGCTCAATCAGGAGCTGTTCACGACGATCGAAAACACGGTCTCCATCGAGCTTCTGGCGCGGCTTTTTTCCTCCCAGCTCGTGACCAAGGGAGAAAAGCACCTGCTCGACCGCAAACGCACGTACTATCGTCTTTTGCGCCAAATCGTCTCTCAGGGGCAGGAGCGCGAGGAGCTGACCGACACGCGTACCGTGAGCGAGATCGTCAAGGCCTACGCGATGTTCGAGCGCGGGCTGATGTATGACTGGTGCCTTTCGGGCGGGGAATATTCGCTTGTGCAGTATGCGCGCGAGATGATGCCGCTCTTTTTAGACGGCTTTCGCAAAAAATAAAATTCGTTTCAAAAACAGTCTACTAAATCGTCTTGCAGAAAATGCAGTAAAATCAATCAAAAATTCAGAATTTTGCAGTGCCGTACAGGAATTATTCTGTACGGCGTTCTGTATTTACGTCTACTTTCTTTTGTGCTATATTGTGCTCGTTTTAACGAAAGCTGAAGGAGAAAATCACATGACAAGCGCACAGATCATTATTGTAGTGACCATCGTGCTCTATCTCGTCGCGATGGTGTTCGTCGGCGTGTATTTTGGCAAAAAGGGCAGTGGCAGCAGCTCGGACGACTTCTACCTCGGCGGGCGCAAGATGGGCCCCGTCGTCACGGCCATGAGCGCCGAGGCGAGCGATATGAGCAGCTATCTTTTGATGGGTCTGCCCGGCCTTGCCTACCTCTGCGGACTGCCGGAGGTGACGTGGACGGCCATCGGTCTGGCCATCGGCACGTATCTCAACTGGCTGATCGTCGCGCGCCGCCTGCGCCGGTATTCGGCCAAACTCGGCGCCATCACGATCCCCGACTTTTTCGCCCGCCGCTTCGGAGATAAGAAGCATTTGCTCTCCTGCATCGCGGCGGTCGTGATCCTCATTTTCTTTATCCCGTACACGGCGTCCGGCTTCAAGGCCATCGGCACGCTCTTCAATAGCCTTTTTGGTGTGGAGTATCATACGGCAATGATCGTCGGCGGCATCGTGATCGTGCTGTACACGGTGATGGGCGGCTTTATGGCCGTTTCGTTCACCGACCTGATCCAGTCCATCTTTATGACCATTGCGCTGATCGTCATCGTATGCTTCGGCGTGCAGCAGGCGGGCGGACTGGACACGGTCATCGACAATGCCCGTGCGCTGCCGGGCTACCTTAACATGACGCAGGGCTACGATGCCGCGACCGGCACGGCCTCGACGTACAGCGCTCTGAGCATCGTCTCCACGCTCGCATGGGGTCTTGGCTACTTCGGCATGCCGCACATCCTGCTGCGCTTTATGGCCATCCGCGAGGAAAAGGAGCTCAACCAGTCCCGCCGCATCGCGACAATCTGGGTTGTGATCTCCATGTTCATCGCCGTGTGCATCGGCATCATCGGCAACAGCGTGACCGCCGCGGGCAAAGTGCCCTTCCTGGCGACGAGCGCGGAATCTGAGACCATCATCATTAAATTGGCAGACCTGATGAGCCAGCACGGCGTGCTGCTCGCTGTCATGGCGGGCATCATCCTCTCCGGCATTCTGGCCGCAACGATGTCGACCGCGGACTCGCAGCTTTTGGCCGCGGCGTCCAGCGTGTCACAGGATCTCATGCAGCATTCGTTCGGTATCAAGATGAACCAGCGTACGACGATGCTGGCCGCGCGCGCCACGGTCATCTGCATCGCCATCATCGGCATGGTGCTTGCCTGGGACCCCAACAGCTCCGTGTTCCGTGTCGTTTCGTTCGCGTGGGCGGGCTTTGGCGCGGCGTTCGGCCCCGTGATGCTCTTCTCGCTCTTCTGGAAGCGCGCGAACAAGCAGGGCGCGCTCGCGGGCATGATCACTGGCGGCGCGGTGGTCTTCATCTGGAAGTACCTCATCGCGCCGATGGGCGGCGCGTGGGCCATCTACGAGCTGCTCCCCGCGTTCCTTGCAGCGTGCATTGCGATCGTGATCGTATCGCTCGCGACGCCCGCGCCGGAGAAGGCCGTCACCGATACCTTCGACGAGATCTGCAGCAAATAAAGGGAAGAACAGGCGAGGGCTGCGGCCCTCGCTTTTCTTTGTTAGCCAAATGGAGTGAAATGGAAAAATATGACAAAAAATCCGCATTGACTATTGAAAATGGAATGACTAACGTTTATTATTGATAACATCTATTTATGGGTGCTGACATCAGGCGGCGGGATACGTGCATTTGTCCTGCCGGCCGATACTACACTGATGGCAAGCAGTGAAAGGAGAAAACAGCAGTGTCAAGACTCGATATTATGACGCCCTCCCATGCCCAGACCGTCATCGACGGGCTGTACCGCGATGTGGAGCGGCGTATCGCCGCAAGCCCTCCGGGACTGTGTCCGGTGGACCTGGCCAAGAGCTTTCTGGACCTCTGCCATGCGCAGACGTGCGGCAAGTGCGTTCCCTGCCGTATCGGCCTCGGCCAGCTCTCTGAGCTGATGGAGCAGGTGCTCGAGGGCGAAGCCACGATGGAGACCATCTCGATCATCGAGCGCGTGGCGCGCGTGATCGTCAACAGCGCCGACTGCGCCATTGGCCGCGATGCGGCGCGCCTGGTGCTTGACGGCGTGCAGGGCTTCCGCGACGACTACGAAGAGCATATTCTGCGCCACCGCTGCCTTGGCGGCATGCGCGAGCCCGTTCCCTGTGTGGCGCTGTGCCCTGCGGGCGTGGATATCCCGGGCTACCTCGTGCTCATCAAGTACGGCCGCTACGCCGACGCCGTGCGCCTGATCCGCAAGGATAACCCATTCCCCTCGGCCTGCGCGTACATCTGCGAGCATCCGTGCGAGGCGCGCTGCCGAAGAAACATGATCGACGACGCGGTTAACATCCGCGGCCTCAAGCGCTACGCAGTGGATAACGCGGGCTACGTGCCGCAGCCCGACTGTGCCGAGCCCACAGGCAAGAAGGTCGCCGTCATCGGCGGCGGCCCGAGCGGCCTTTCCGCGGCGTATTACTTAGCTTTGATGGGCCACAAGGTCACCGTGTATGAAAAGTGCGCGAAGCTCGGCGGCATGCTGCGCTACGGCATCCCCAACTACCGCCTGCCGCGCGAAGTGCTCGACGCGGAGATCGCGTCGATGCTGGCGCTTGGCATCGATGTGCATGTCAACGTCAATGTCGGCGACGATGTGACGTTCGACGAGCTGCGCCAGCAGAACGACGCGCTTTACATCGCGCTCGGCGCGCACACGGATAAAAAGACCGGCATCGAGGGCGAGGACGCTGGGGGGCGTCATCTCCGCGGTCGAGATGCTGCGCGAGATCGGCGACGATCACATGCCGGACTTCCGCAACAAGGACATCGTCGTCATCGGCGGCGGCAACGTCGCGATGGATGTCTGCCGCAGCGCGGTTCGTCTCGGCGCGCGCAAAGTGAGCTGCGTCTACCGCCGCCGCCAGGAGGACATGACGGCCCTTCCCGAGGAAGTGGAGGGCGCCGTTGCCGAGGGCGTGGAGCTCGTGACGCTTCAGGCACCTGTCCGCATCGAGACCGATGCGAACGGTCACGCCGTCGCGCTGTGGACACAGCCGCAGATCATCGGCGAGATGGATAAAAAGGGCCGCCCCCGCGCCCGAAAAGGCCAAGCGCAGCGAAAAGCGCATCGCGGCGGACGTTGTCGTTGCCATCGGTCAGGGCGTGGAGACCCATGGCTTTGAGCAGACGAAGATCGCCATCAAGCGCGGCGCGTTCGTCGCCGAGGCCAGCGGCCAGATCGACAATATGGACGGCGTCTTCGCCGGCGGCGACTGCGTCACCGGCCCTGCGACCGTCATCCGCGCCATCGCGGCCGGCAAGGTCGCCGCGGCGAATATCGACGAATACCTCGGCTTCCACCACGAGATCGACCCCGGCGTCGAGATCCCCACGGCGCGGCTGAACAACAAGCCGCCCCACGGCCGTATCGACACCACCGAGCGCGAGGCAGGCGAACGCAAGCACGACTTCAAGTGCATCGAGTGCGGCCTCACCGATGAAGAGGCGTACTCCGAGGCGTCGCGCTGCCTGCGCTGCGACCACTTCGGCTACGGCATCTTCCGCGGAGGGAGGAAAGGCAAATGGTAAGAAACGTTACACTGACCATCGACCACAAGAGCGTCACCGTGCCCGAGAATACCACGATCTTGGAGGCCGCGCGCTCGGTCAATATCAATATCCCGACGCTGTGCTACTTAAAGGACATCAACGAGATCGGCGCGTGCCGCATCTGCTGCGTGGAGGTCGAGGGCATGGAGCGCCTCGTCCCCGCGTGCGACAATGTGGTGGCGGACGGCATGGTCGTCTTCACGAACAGCGCCAAGGCGCGCGAGGCGCGCCGCATGAACCTGCGCCTCATCCTTTCACACCACGATACATCGTGCACGAACTGCACGCGAAGCGGCAACTGCACCTTGCAGCAGCTGGCGAACGACTTCAACATGCGCGGCACGCACTTCCCCAAAAAGCTGCGTCACGAGGCGGTGGATTATTCCACGCCGCTCATTCGCGAAAACGACAAGTGCGTGCAGTGCTTGCGCTGCATCCAGGTGTGCGAAAACGTGCAGAGCGTGAAGATCTGGGACCTTCTCGGCACGGGCTCGCGCACGGTCGTGGACGCATCGTACAACCGCCGCATTCAGGACACCGAGTGCACCTACTGCGGCCAGTGCATCACCCACTGCCCGACGGCGGCGCTGCGCGAGCGCGACGACACGGGTCTTGTTTTCGACGCGATCGACGATCCGAACATCGTCACCGTGGCACAGGTCGCGCCCGCGGTGCGCGCGGCATGGGCCGAGCAGTTCGGGCTCGACAGCGAGTTCGCAACGCCCAAGCGCATGGTCGCGGCGCTGCGCGAGCTGGGCTTCAACTATGTGTTCGACACTGACTTTGCCGCCGACCTCACGATCATGGAGGAAGGCAGCGAGTTTATCGAGCGCTTCACCCACAAGGATCAGTATCAGTGGCCGATGTTCACGTCCTGCTGCCCGGGCTGGGTTCGCTTTGTGAAGTCTCAGTACCCCGAACTGACGGACAATCTCTCCACGGCCAAGTCGCCCCAGCAGATGTTCGGTGCGGTGGCGAAGAGCTACTTTGCCGAAAAGGTCGGTATCGACCCCAAGCGCCTTTTCGTCGTCTCGATCATGCCGTGCGTGTCGAAAAGAGCGAATGCGCGCTGCCGACGATGAAAAACGACGCGGGCGACCCCGATGTCGACGTGAGCATCACGACGCGCGAGCTGAACATTATGATGCGCGCGAATCACATTGAACCCAAGTACCTGCCCGAGGAGGAGTTCGACAGCCCGCTCGGCTCCGCGACCGGCGCGGCGGTTGTCTTCGGCACGACCGGCGGCGTGATGGACGCGGCGCTGCGCTCTGCGTACTTCCTTGTTACGGGCAAGAATCCTGACCCTGACGCGTTCACCGCCGTGCGCGGCATGGACGGGTGGAAGGAGGCGACGTTCAACATCCCCGGCGCGGGCGACGTGCGCGTCGCGGTCGTGAGCTCGCTCGGGAAAGCCCGCAAGCTCATTGAGGCTGTCAAGCGCGGCGACGCAGCGTATGACTTTGTCGAGGTCATGGCCTGTCCCGGCGGCTGCGCGGGCGGCGGCGGCCAGCCCATCCACGACGGTACCGAGCTTGCCGAGGATCGCGGCAACGTGCTCTGGCGGCTCGATCAGGGTGAGCTTCTGCGCTTCTCGCACGAGAATCCGGATGTCAAGGCGCTCTACAAGGACTACCTCGGCGCGCCGCTTGGCGAAAAGTCGCACCACCTGCTGCACACCGACCACAACGCGTGGCAGATGCCGCAGAAAATGCTGTAAGGACGCAAAAAAACTCCGTATGAGATTTCTCATACGGAGTTTTTTTATTGCTGAATTTTATCGGGTGTACGTGCCGTACTCACTGATGACGGCGCAGAGCTGACTGAACGCCTGCTGCGCGTCGCCGTCGATCTTGTAGGCGACGGCGCGGTTGGCGTCGTCGTAGATGAAGCCCTCGTCCCAGTTGAGGTACAGGTCGTGCTTCTGTCCGTCTTCGGGGATCCACCAGACGGTGACATAGTTCTCGTTCTGGGTGAAGCGGGAGAGCAGCGATGTGGGCAAACGATAATAGCGCTGCACCGAAATTTCAGACATGGCGCTGCGCAGAGCCGCGGCGGCCTCGCTGTCCGGATAGCCCTCTACCCGGCAGTCGCCGGTGTCGAACGTGCCGTAGCCGTCCGGCGTGGGAACAATGGTCGAAATGCAGAAGAGTCCGTCGACGCGGGCGGTCTCAGGCGCGGGGATCAGCTCGCCGAGCGGCTGCGCACGGCGCGGCAGCAAAAAGATAGCCACGACGAGCAGCATCGCGGCGACGGCGATGAGCACGGTTTTTCTCTTTTTATCCATGGGGTTCTCCTTTCCAAAATCAAGCTTGCTTTTTGCCGTTCAACAGGGGAGAGGGGAATCGCTTTCTAATAGTTTACCTGATCAAGAGCTTTTTGACAAGCCCTTCCTCGGGCGTGACGTAGAGTGTGCGGTAATTGTCGTAGGTCACCATGCCGGGGCGTGCGCCCGCGGGCTTTTTGACGAACTTCACGGGGCAGTAGTCGACCGGGACGCTGCTGCTCTCCTTCGCCTGCGAGAAGTAGGATGCGAGCATTGCGGCCTCGCGCAGATCATCGTCGCTCGGCGTGAGTCCCGCGCAGCGCAGGATGACGTGCGAGCCGTGAATGTGCTGGGTGTGGAACCAGTAGTCGCGCTTGTCGGCCTTTTTTGTCAGCTGGTCGTTCTGCACGTTGCTGCGGCCGACGAGGACCTCAAGCCCACTCGAGGTTTTGAATGTGCGCGGGGCGAAGGCGCGCTTGAGCTCCTTTTTGCCGCTCGACTTTCGGATATAGTTCGTCTCCTGCAATTCGCGGCGGATCTCGTTGAATTCCTGCTCAGTCTCCGCCTGCGAAAGCTCCTGCAAAACGCTTTCCAAGTACGCGCGTTCGTTTTCCGCCTTTTCGATCTGCTCGCGCAGGTGGAATTCGGCGGTCTTGAGTTTGTTGTACTGCTTGTAGTTTTTCGCGGCGTTCTGCTGGGGGGAGAGCAGCGGGTCGAGCGGGATGTCGATGGTTGGACAGCCGTCCTCATAGTAGTTTTCCGCATGCAAGACTTTTTCTCCGCTCTTCATGCGGTACAGGTTTGCGGTGATGAGGTCGCCGCGCAGGCGGAATTCGTCGCGCTTCTGCGTCGCGGCGTAGTCGCGCTTTAAGTTCTCGGCCTTGCGCGCCATGCGGTCGCGCGCGACGGTGGCCGCGTGCGTCAGCTCGCGGCCGCGGCGAGCGGAAAGCTCCTGCCGCTCACGCGCGTCGTAGAACTCGTCGAGCATTTGCGAGAAGCTCTCACGCGTCTCGACCTGCGTTTCCGCGCCGTACTGCGCGATGGGACGGTAGGTGAAATCCACGGGCTTGCCGTCGCGGTAGAGGATGACGGGCATATAGTTATCTTCCTTTACAGCGTTGGCTGTATCGGAAAATTCCTGCACCAGCGCCCCGCGCTGTGTATCGTTCAGCGCGCCGAAGCGCACGTCGGTCTCGTGTCCCGCGCGGAAGGCGAATTCGCGCGCGATCAGCGGCGAAATGCCGGTGTAATGGTCGAGCACCCACTTGTCGACAGCCTGCTCCGCGTCGCCGCCGCGCTGCGCGAGGGCGAGGGAGTCCTCCTCCTGCGATAAAAGCGACAGCTTGTCGAGCGGCGTCGGCAGATGGTAAAAAAGGCCGGGCAGCAGCTGGCGCGTGGCGGAAAGGTCCGCGTCCACGCGGCGCAGACATTCGACGATACGCCCCTGCGCGTCGAGCAGGACGAGGTTCGACCGCCGCCCCATGCACTCGAGCACGAGCTGCTTTTGGCTGATCTCTCCGAATTCGTCCGTGCACTGGAGCGTCAGGATCACCATGCGCTCAAGATCCGGCTGCTCGATGGACAGCACGCGCGCGCCGACTAAGTGCTTGCGCAGCAGCATGCAGAACATCGGCGGCTGGGCAGGGTTGTCGCGCAGAATGTTCGTGAGCTGGATGCGCGGTTGGTTTGCGCCCGCGTTGAGCAGCAGGCGCAGATTGCCGCGCAGCAGCAGAACGATTTGGTCGCGCGCGGGCTGCTGCACCTTGTCGATGCGCGCGCCGATGAGCTGAGGCCTCAGCTCGTGTAAAACTGCCCGCAGGCAGATCGCGTCAAGTGGCATTGTCGTCCTCCATCATCCGGTTGAAAAGCTCATTGATGCGCGCGTGATCGTCGCGCAGATACAGCCAGCCGAACAGCGCCTCGAGGCCCGTGGCCTTCTGATAGTCCGCGCGGTCGGCGTGGTGGGGGATGGAATGGACATTCGCGTTGCGCCCGCGGCGGAACACAGAGGCCTCTTCCTCCGTCAAAAGGGGTAAGAGCTTTTCGGCAAAGCGCGCCTGCTGCGGCGCGCAGACGAGCTCGACCGTCGCACGGTGAAGGCCCTTGCCCGTCGCCTTGCCGTGCACGCACAGATATGTGCGCACAAGCAGCTCATACACCGCGTCGCCCAGGTGGGCAAGGCCGATGGAGCTGATGGCGCGGATGGCGTCGTCGTTCATTTTGGCTTGCGTATAATCGTACATAAAAACTCCTGAGGTTTGAAAGTACACATATTCTATAACCTTGTCGGAATTCTGTCAATCGGCGCGCGCTGCCGCGCGCGAAAAGCCGTTGCGCTTTTGCAAAAATCCGCTATAATGACAGAAAAGACAGACACTGAATTTGAGAGAGGGACCCTATGAAAAAACTGTTTTCCGCGCTGCTTGCGGCGCTTTTGCTGCTGAACCTTGCCGCCTGCGGCGAAAAGGAGCCGGACGACACCTCGTCCGGCTACGACGATTCGCTTATTTCCGAGCTTTACAGCGAGGAGGGCGAGTACACGGACGCCGAGAACAACACGCTCGCATACAGCTACCATGTGCCAAGAATCGTGTCGGAAACGGCGGTCGCCGCCGCGCTGAACGACGAGATCGCCGATCAATTCGGCGCGCTCGTGCAGGAGCAGAAGAACATGATGGCCTCCCGCGTTTCGCTCACATGCCTTTCCGTCACGTGGACGAGCTACTGGAACGACAGCCTGCTCTGCCTTGTGGTGCGCGCGGAGATGGACGGCGACACGAGCATGACGGAGACGTACAGCTACGACTTTTTCGGCGGCAAACGCCTCATGAGCGAGGACCTGCTGGCGCGCTGCGAGCTTTCAACGCAGGACTTCATCACGGCGGCGCGCCGCACCGCGGCAAACTACTTTGATGAGACGTACCGAGATGCGCTCAGCGGCAGCATGGGCGGCGCGGACTTCATTGCATCCTATGCCGAGCGCCGCGCGTGGACGCTCTCGGACGAGAATATCAACGCGGAGATGCGGCTCTATCTCGACGGCGGCGCGCTGCATATGATCGTGCCCGTCGGCTCGTTCGCCGGGGCGGAGAGCTACGACGCTGACCTTGCGCTCGACCTCTCTGCGCGCGAGACGGTCGAGAAGACGGCGCAGGACAGCTTTGTCAAGGCAGCGCTCTCGGGCGGCGATTTGACGGTCAGCTTTGAAAAGACGGCGGACTCCGCGTGGTACGCGGAGAATTTCCGCTTTGACTACGAGACCATCTACCCCGTGGAAGGCCTGTATTCCGACTACACGGATGTGTTCGTCGGCTCGGTGGGGCAGGGGTACTTCCCGTACATCTTCCTGCTGACGAGCGAGGGCACGGTGGAGTACGTGAACCTGCTCGAGGGCCTGACGGCGGGCTTCCTCTGCGACGGCGGACCGCTCGGCGGCGTGAAGGGCATTGTTTCGTTCGAGTCCGGCGAGGTCGAGGAGGACTACGGCACGTATCAGACGGTGTTCGCCGTCGACGCATCAGGGGAGAAACACGACCTCTCCGGCGCGGTCAGCGACGCGGACTACACGATCCCGTCGGAATTTCTCGGCGAGTGGACGGCGACCGTGACGCACGACACCGCCGAGCAGGGCAGCTATGACAGCGATTATATCCTGACGCTGACCGATGGCGGCGGCCTCACGGTGCAGGACATCAACAGCGAGGTCGGGATTTTCTTTGAGTACACCGGCCAGCTCAACTACCTCGGCACGAACGGCGAGGGCATGGTCTTTGGCTATCACTTGAACGAGAATGCGGGCACGGTGCGCTACGGCGCGTTCACGCTGCTGCGCGGCAGCGACGGCCTGCACGTCAAATCCGTCGCAGGCGAAAACTTCTTCGACGCGCCGAGCGGACGCTACACAGTGTTTGCGAGAGGGTAAAAAGAAAAGCAGGGCCTTTTTTGAGCGCGGAAGGGCCCTGCTTTTTTGCGGCTTTGACGCGCTAAGCAAAATTAGAGGGGGGTACCGCTTTGACCGCGCTCCTGATCCATGCGGTCACACCCCCTTGGCATCTGACGGGAGAAAGAGGCTTTGGCGGCATCCGGAGACCAAGGAGAAAGCCTCTCAAATCGGGGGAAATGCTCTAGTGAAAGGAGAACCTTTCAAAAAAGCAAAGATTTCTTCAAAAAAGTGTTGACAGGTTCTACTCTCTGTGCTATATTATCACTTGTTCCGAGCCGAACGGAACGGTAAAAACAAAACGGCATGGGGGTATAGCTCAGCTGGGAGCCCGGTTGAAGCGGTAAACAACCCCCGCACTAATTGAATAAGAAATTACTCAGCGCACCCCTTATACGGGGGTATAGCTCAGCTGGGAGCCCGGTTGAAGCGGTAAACAACCCCCGCATTAATTGAATAAGAAATTACTCAGCGCACCCCTTACATGGGGGTATAGCTCAGCTGGGAGCCCGGTTGAAGCGGTAAACAACCCCCGCACTAATTGAATAAGAAATTACTCAGCGCACCCCTTACATGGGGGTATAGCTCAGCTGGGAGAGCGCTTGACTGGCAGTCAAGAGGTCAGCGGTTCGATCCCGCTTATCTCCACCAATCGGGTGCGCTGAGTATTCTTAATAAATGCTTGCTTTGAAAAAAGCAAGTTTTTTGTTTTATGTCCGCTTCCCTTTTGAAGCGGGCTTTTTTTATGCGGCGATTGCCGAAATGTCCAGTCCAGCGCTGAACTGCTCAAAGTCAATGTTGAAGTCGATATGCAGCCGATAGTCCCGATACACCTCCACACGCCGGATCAGGCAGCTCACAATCATTTTCTTTGACTCCGTGCTGGCGCTGTCGTACATATCCGCCCATGAAATAATATCGTCATACTGAGCGTTTAAGGCGTCCAGCATGGCCTGTCCCTCGTCGTAGGCCGCCTGCGCCGCCTCCATAGTGTGCTGAACTTCGAGACATTTTGTCTCACAGTCAGAAATCAAAGAACCAAGCAAATCCTGCGAAAAAGCACTTTCGCCCCGGAGAGATTTAATGACCTCTGCCCGGAGCGTATCAAGCTCGGCGGCGGCCTTGGCGTAGTCTGATTTTGCACTTTTGAGAAGTGCCTTCCGTTCTTCCATCTTTTCACGATAACGGATATTGACGATTTCACTTTTGGGGATCGCTTTCATCCGTTCAAAGATCTGCCGCACCACCTTGTCAATGATACCGTCAAGAATATGCGCTGTGTAGCCAGTCTGCCCGTCACACTCGGTTTGTTTGCGGGTCTTGCCGTAGCAGATATACCGCACACGCTTTACAATGCGGTGAGCATCTTCCTTGCACGGATAAGCCTTGCCGTTGGTGGTGAGCGCCAGCCGAGAGCCACAATGCCCGCAAAAGACATTCCCGGCCAGCAAGGACTGGCCACGGGTATTCAGCGGTACACGCCGTTCCTGTTCGGCGGAGTTGGCACGGGAGGTACGAATGTGCTGTGCAGCCTCGAACAGCTCCTGTTCTATAATCTGTAAGTGGCAGCGTTTGGGAGCGGCTTTCGCCGCTGCGAAGCACCCCAGTATATGTCAGATTGCAAATGATACCCCGGATGCTGGCGTGATGCCACATTTTACCCGTCCTCGCCCGATAGCCGAGGTTATTTAAGTAGGTGGCGATCCGTTGAGCACCGAAACCCTCATGCACATATTTGTCAAAGATGATCCGTACCACAGCGGCCTCGGCCTCGTTGACAGCCAGCTCAAAAACTTCGTGCTTGCGTTTATTGAAGCGGCCACTCTTTACAAGGTCATACCCATAAGGAGCAAGACCGCCCTTGAAACCGCCGTCCTCGACAAGCTGGCCGAGAGCGGTTTTTGTGCGAATTGAAGTCTTTTCGCTTTCGCCGTCAGCCTGCCAGAAGCGGATGTAGTTGGTGAGCTTGTCCGTGTGATTATCAAAACGCTGCTCACCCTCCTGCGTACTCCAGACCCGGATGCCGTTCTTAACAAACCATTCCACCACAAAAGGCGTTTCGTCAGCGATACGCCCGATGCGGTCAAACATGAACACGAGCAGAATATCGAATTTCCCCTGCTTGGCGCGCTCCTTGATGATTTGCAGCTTGTCCCGGTTTTCAGCTCTAACCTTATGCCCGGACACGCCGTCCTCCTGTTCCTCGTGAACAATCGTCCAGCCCATTTTTTCACAGAAGCGATGGCACTCTCTGCGCTGCATGGGAATGTCGGCTTGGCTTTTGTCGTTGTAGTCCACCTGCTTGTCGGTGGACACGCGGTATAGGCAATCAACCCGATTACCTGTCATCAGTCTGGTTTCCATCATATTGATCCGTCCTTTCATTTGTCGATGGGTCAATGAAAAAACGCAATCAATACGCGGGGAATATGAAGTTTTCAAGGTACATAGGGACTACCCCCACTATTATTATCCCTCTGTTCGGGAGGGATTGCAAGGATGTCGCCGGAGCTATTTTTTGCCGTATTGTTGGCAAAGGAAGATAGTAAAATCTGCTTTACATGATGGAGCGCTGCCGCATTTTTGCAGTCTGCAAAGCTGGCGGTGATGGCGTAGCCATCCACAGCAAATGCGGTATGTTGTTTTCTCTGCTGCATAAGGACCTCCTTTTCAATTCTCGGCAACAGGGAAAGGCCAGCGCCTCATAAAAGCACTGGCCTGCAACTTATGACCTTGGGACGAAATGTCCCAAGGTGTTTTTGAAAGGCGGGAGCGCCGCACCCGCTCCTGTTGGCCTGTCATAAGACAGCTCATATTCAATGCGGCGCTCCCTCACAGCGGACAGCGACGATCCGTGACGGAGCATCAACTACTTTGCTGCGGAGAAGTGAAAACTACCTCTCATATACCAAGGACAAAAATCGTGCAAATGGAGATACCCTTAGAGAAATTTTTTCAAATATTTTCTCATGGCCGCCTTGCCGCTTTTGACGGAATGGCGAACGGCGCTCTTGTCCACGCCCTGCTCCCGGGCGATTTGGCGATAGCTCTTGCCGAGGATCAGATGCGCCTCCACCCGGACGCCCTGCACCTCCGGCAGAGAGTTGAGGGCATTCCACAGGTGGACGAACAGCTCCATACGATCCAGAAGCTCCTGCGGCGTCGGCTCATGCAGGCAGGCCGAGTATTCGATCCCATCGTCACAGTCGAGGGAATACTGCGCCTTGTTGCGGGTCGTGCGCCGCTGATGGGCTGCCTCATACAGCTTGTCCGCCTTCAGCTCGGCGGCCACTTCGTCGGAAACTTCGATGTATTCATCATGGGTGTACCAAGCGTAAAAGTCCTTCAGATTGATGGTCGTCATTTGTATTTCCTCCATTCGGTTCATGTGTGGGTGGGTGAACAGAACGGAGGAACGGCGGGGATCGGCAGCCGGGGCTGGCTGCTTTGGGACAAATTGTCCCAAGGTGCAGGCATATAAAAACGCCCGCACAGCATGACGCTATGCAGACGCATGAAATTACATTATCATAATTGTACTGATATATTGTACCTTCATAGCCAGACTGTCCCGGAGGGGGAGCTACGCTTTTTTTAGCTGGTGAAGGTCATGGGAATTGTGAGAAAGTAAGATGGACACGGCGACACCCTCCTATGGGCCGCCGTGGGGTTACTGAATATCCAAAGAGAAACGGCGGCTCTGAAAATTGAGCCGCCGTTTCATGGGCGCATAGAAATGTGTCTGCTGTACGACGGCTTTTTTTCTTTTGCCGTCGTGCGGCAGATTTTTACTGATACTTTTCCAAAAGCGCCGTTGCTTCTGCTTGTGTCATTGTTCCCGCTTCAACTTCTGCGTCAGTATAGTCTTTAAGGGCATTGAACAGTTCTTCCTGTGTATCAAATGGGCCTATACTCTTGTAGGTATTCCCATCAAAGACGAATGTTTGATACTGCTCAGCCTGTGCGTTATCGGGCATAGAAAAGAATAACTGATCGTCACTTGAAGAAGCTCTTTTTCCTACCATTTTGCCCTCTAAAATAGATTTAAGGATTTCATCGTAATACTCAAGTGCTTCTGTCGCTTCTGCTTCTGTCCATTCTCCAGCATCGACCAACTTTTGAATATTTTCCGTTTCATTTTCAATCCATGCGGAAAATTCATCATAAGTGAAGTAGTCTGTTTCCTCGATGGGAGAATATAGGGGTGATATGAGAATGTACCAAGACACCAGACGGCTTGATTTTCATGCTTTAGGCCGGGAGATCAAACGCAAACGAGAAGCCAAAGGCTGGACACAGGAATACCTCGCGCAGCTCGTTGATCGTACACCTCGTTCCATTATGTATTTTGAAAATCGTGGTCAGCATCCGAGCTTGAATACCTTTTATAAAATTGTCACTCTGCTGGATATTTCCGTTGATCAATTCTTCTATCCTGACAAACAGAATGAAGAAAGTGATTGCCGCCAGCACATTGACAGGATGCTAAACACAATGGAAGAGAATGAATTGACGATCATGGAAGCCACCGCAGCGGGAATACAAAAAGCCAGAGAAACGGAGGGAGCGTAAGAAACGGCGCTGCCTCCGTTTTCCGTGGGATTTCCGGGGGACGCACTAACGGCAAGCAGGGCAAGTGTAGCCACACTTGCTATTTTTGCATCCCGGCGGGCTGCAAAAACGCTTGTTGGGGAGCCTCCCCAAACCCGGCTTTGGGACATTTTGTCCCAAAGTAATTTGTCCGCGTCACCGTGCGCTATCGCTCCTGTTCCTTTTGCGCTGGCCGTCCGTGACACCCAGCAGATGGTCAATATTGGCCTTGACCGCCACGGCCTGCCGCATTTCCTCCTGCGCCGAGCGGTACTCGGTATAGAGCGCCTTTTTCTGCGCCGCCAGTTGGCGGCGTTTTTCTTTTAGCTCTGCCATCTTAGGCAGCTTCTCACCGCCCAGCAACTCTCCCATCGTGGCCTTGGCTGCCCGGTAGTCCGCCAGCTCTGCCTCATGCTCGGTAAGATATTTCCGGCTGTACTTTGCGGCCTTATACCCGTCAAAGACGGGGCGGGTCTTGGCGTACCGCACCACGGCTCCCATCAGCTCGGAGGTTGCGGACAGGTCAGCCTCCGTCCGCCGGAGCTGTTCGGTCAAAGCGTGAAAACGGAAAACGGCGTCCTCGGCCTTGGCGGAGAGCTGGTCATACTCTGTGATATTCTGCTCCTGCATGAATTGAAGTGCCGCCGCCATCTGTTTGAGGTTATAGACCTTTGCCCACCGTGCATAGGCCGCACCTTTGCCGGAACGCAGCCGCTCCTGTATATCCACGATCAGATTGACGCGGCGAGGGGTGACAGGCACGGAAACAAGCTGCTCCGGGATCGGGCGCTCCCCGGCGATGACGGCCTTGATGTCCTCGGGATCGTAGCCGTCCCCGAGGGTGGACGCCCGAAGCCGGGTTGCCCGCTCCTGCCCCAGAACAAGAAAAGAGATTGCGCCGCCGCGCCCATGCTTGACCGTGAAGCCGGACGCCTCCATGAGACGGAGAAAATTGTCAAAGTCGGCGGGGCGTTTGGCGAGAGCTTCATTGATGGCAAGCCGCAGCTGCTCCTTGTATGAGGGCTGCCGCGCTGTCCCCAGCCACGCCCCGTAATGGAGAAATCGCCCCTTGCTGTGCAGCTTGGGATTGGTGATGACGGACAGATCATTTTCAAGGCAAATGCGGTCAGAGAGCCGCCGCACCGCACGGCCAGAGCCGATAAAGTCCCGGAATTTCCGGGTGCAGTCCAGCGAGGTCGAGTTATAATAAATGTGGTTGTGGATGTGTGCCTTGTCTGTGTGGGTAGCAACGAAAAAGGCGTACTTGCCCTTTGTCCAGCGCATCGCCGTTTCATAGCCGATGCGGTTTGCCTCCTCCGGCGTGATCTCCCCGGGCTTGAATGACTGGCGGATCTGATAGCAAAGCACATCTGCATCCCGCCGCTGCTCCCGGCCTGTGACGGCCTTGTACTTGGCCTTGCTTAGTAGGAACTCGGCATCGGCGGTCATGTGGTCGCAGCCGTAGGACGAGATCAACTCGCCGCCCTCGGTCTTGTCCGGGTTTTGCCCGTAGTCAAACCGCTCTTTCAAGGACTGCGCGATGGTTTCACCCTTGCTGATTTTGTGCTTCTTGTAGTAGGTCGTGGCCGTAGGCAGCCCTCCTTTTGTGATAGAAAATTCTCAAACTTGTTTCGTACCAAGCAATATGATAAAATACTATGGTAATTGTTTTTTGATATGGGGTGATAAACTTGGAAAATGAGACTTATTGGGTGACTTATCTTAACCCGTTTCGCATTATTAAGCATACGAATGAAAGCATTAAATTTTCTTTGGACGAAATAAACTATGTTACCTACGACTCTTCTATCCTTTGCAGAATGATTGGAACAATAGTCTCTATATTTCAAGGTGCAAAAGTAGAGTATATAATTTGTGGAGATGGAGCAATAGCGATTAGCCGAAAGAACACCTCATTTACTTCAAATGATTTATTGCTGATATATAACGACTTCTTGTGCAAGCTATTGATTGGCGGCATCTATGTGGAAGCGATTGACAATAAAGATATAGATATTGGCAACTTACACGGGAAAAATATGCTTTGGCCAGTTGGTTTTGGAGAAAGTGCATCTTCTAATATGCACGCAAGAGTACGCATGAAGCTCGCCAATAATATGGAAACCATATTGTTGGATGGGGCGAGTAATACCGCCAAAAGCATTGATGATTTATCGCAGGTATTTCGCAAAGGCAACGAAATGATTAGTCAGATAAAAAATTTGAGTACATTCTATTTGATTTTTGGCGTTACGGAAATGATGCATAAAAACTGGTCTGCAGCGGTATCAAATCTTTGGATTGTTACGGAGCAAATAATTGATTTTTTATGGCTGAATTTTTTCTTAACCGATAAACAACGAGATCCAGAAATTCCGTCAAGGATCAAATCTCTTCAGCAAGATAATAGAACATATAGTACATCGGTTAAACAAGAAATATTATATCAAACAGGGATTATTTCCAAAGAAATTTATTCCAACCTTTACTCTGTGCGTAAGGCAAGAAATAAGTTAGTTCATGAGGGCAAAATGGTAAGTGAGGAAGATGCAACAGATTTATACAATGCAACAAATAAACTGTTGCAGATAGCAACAGGGCAATTGGGCTCTGAAATTTTACCTAAAGTCTTTCCTTCAAAGATATTAAGAAAGGTCAGGAGGTAACGCAACGTTTCCTGACCTTTCCTATATATCCGACAGCCTTTTAGACAACACAGGTGAAGACTCCCATAAGTCGGTATAGGTCAACTGTTGACAACTGCCGTCGTTTCAGCTTTGGGACATTTTGTTCCGAAGTATCAGCCGGTGATGAAATCCCGCAGGGCGAACTTGGCCGAGTGCAGCTTGTCCACCAGCCACTCAGCGATGGCGGGAACGCCAAAGGGAGAAACGAGGAACGCAAGGACGAGGAACACAATGCCGCCCACCGTCTGCCCACCAATGAACAGGATCAGGGAGAGCAGCGTCAACACAATGCAGCCCAGCTCACACACGGCGGATGCCACGCAGAACAGGAATGTGACCATAGCGGCCAGCAGGGACAGCGCCACCATCACGGGGGCGGCAAGGATTTTGAGAACGATCATAGCAGCTACCTCCATCAAAAAATCGGGTTGGTCAGTCCTTCTACCCATATTATACCGCTGGGGAAATAGGCACACAAGGATGTCGAGCTTTCACCACCTTGGGACAAAATGTCCCGAAGTTATAGTTTTTTCTGTGGAAATATTTTTGAAACATGATATGCTATTATCAGGACAAAAGAAAAGGAGTAAGTGCTATGCGGATGAGCGAGGGGCGCGAAACATTTAATCGCCTACTAAACTGGGATAGAGGACAGGCTCCGTCTGAGCGACTGGCCGCAATAATTCTTTCAAAAGAGGGCTTCAACGGTGTTGACCCATCTCACCCGTTAGGCGGCAAAGACGGCTTAAAAGATATGACGCTATCCTCTGACGGGAAGCGTTGGATTGGCGCTGTTTACTTTCCTCGCGGTCAGCAATCTTTTCCTGATATAAAGAAAAAATTCGCCCATGATTTAGACGGCGTGAAAGCTAATAACGCAGAGGGATTGGCTTTTGTAACTAATCAAGAGCTACGCCTTGGAGAGAGAAAAATCCTGACTGAATTGATGCCCGAGGTTGATGTACAGATATATCATCTGGAACGAATAGCTTCTTTATTAAATACTCCTTCGTTCTATGGCATCAGAATGGAGTTTTTGGACATTGAAATGAGCAAAGAGGAACAGCTATCCTTTTTGCTGACCAAGACCAACGACTTGTCAGAATTGAGGGCACATTAGCACAAATGGCAATCGGCATTGACGGTTATAAAACTTTGCTCACTTCTACTCCGCCAAAGCAGCAAACGAATGACGAGGATGAAGAATGGGATGAATTTTTTGAAGAGCCTCGTTCAATGGATGAGATTGCAAACATGGTAAATGAGTTTTGTGAAAAAGTTTGGTTTGATCGTCATTTGTCATTGCGATACAAGGTTGAAAACGGCCTTGAAACTGTCGATCCCCAAATATGGGCGGGAGCGCTCAAATCTGCTGAAAGGGTAATCCAACAATACGGGGAAGAAAATCTTGGCCCATATAGCGATTTCGAATGGGGTATGCTTAATGGAAAGCTGTCTGCACTTAGATGGGTAATGGGCGAGGATTGGGATGAACTCTATACATAAAAATACGGGGAGCATGGACGATTAAGTCCAGCTCCCCGTGCTTTACATACTTACCACAGCCGACAACTTTTTCAGCAGTTCGGACAGCGGTTCCCATAGGTCGGCATAGTCCTTTTGGAGCGCCGTGATCTCCGAGGGATAGATACCATAGGTGTTGGCATGAACGGCCACTTGGTTTAGGTTGTTGGCACACCGCCGCTGCAAGGCCACCAGCTCCCGGATGTCCGAGAGGTCAACATGGAGAACATAGCCGTTGAGCGCCATTTTCCGCATATAAGCTCCCATGTTGGAGATCCCCGCCTCGACCATGCGGTCAGCGATCAACGCCTGTTCCTCCGGCGTCACCATCACATGAAGATGGACAGAGCGCCGCCGCTTTTTTGTCAACGCTCCTCACGCTCCCGGCTGCGGCGCTTGGGCGGGTGTTCCCGCACCTTGTCCAGCGGCTTCTTCTCCGAGGGCGGCACAGGCAGATTGTTGATGATGCCGTCGATCATGTTCCCGTTCTGCTCCATCGCAAGCTCGGCGTTCCTGTTGGAATTGCGTTCCTGCTCCATAAATATCCTCCTATGGTCGCCCTTGTTGAGTACGGCCTCCAGCGTTTCGATCTCGTCGCTGTCCAGCTCGGAAATGAGATGTGCCAAATGGTTCAGCTCGTCCAAGTTTTCATACTCGGTGAGATAGTCGTATAAGCCCATCACATCGCCGTCAAAGGCAGTGATGAAAAACTCCTCATACCGCACACCGTCCACGCCGATGTTCTTTAAGAGCGATTGCACCTCCTCCGTGGTGGCCGGAAATTTCAGCGTTTCGCCCACAAGCTGCCCCTCGGCGTATTTGCCGAGGTTGGTGATGTAGGCTTCAAATACCGTCATTTGCACCTCCTTTGTCAGCGCCTCCGCGATCCCAGCCATGATGTACTCGGCACAGGGCAGCGCGATGGCGTTTCCCAACGCCCGATAGCGGTGAGAGGATAAAATTTCCTCCCCGTCAGCGCCGTATTTTGTCCAGCCCTCCGGCAGCCCCATCAGCCGCTCACATTCCGTTTCCGTGGGAAAGCGGATGCAGCCCCCGGCGGGATCGTCCTCGTACCAAAAGGCAAAGGGTGAAATGCCGCCCGCTAACAGAGTGGGAAAAGGGTCAGTTGGCAGTCCGAAGCTGTTTCGGAACGCTGTTTCCGTCCGCTCCTTGGCGGAGGCCCGCATACGGAAGCATTGAAAGGGTCGGGTGACTGGTACGCGCCGCCCTGCTTCAATAAAAGAGCCTCGATCTCCGCAGGCGGCGGGCAGCCCGCGATCTCCGCCAAGTGCAGGAAGTGACTGCATTGTGCGGGGCTTAAAAAGTATTTCGTGGGAACGCCGTCCTCCAAAGTCTGCCACAAGAAAGATGCGCTGCCGTCGTGCCAGCCGGGGGCTTGCCCAATGCTGGGCGTCCATGAGCCGCCAGCAGAGGTCAGGCGTTCGCCCTCGCACCATTCCGGCTCCTGCCCATCTTCCAGAAGCAGGCATTGAAACATCGGCGTCTGTGAAAGCGGATAGGACGGCTCTAAAATCCATCCGGTCATTTGATGAAAACGCTCCCATGACATTTTCCCAAACAGCGATTGCTGGAAATAGACCATTTGTCGCCTCCCTCATTTCACGGATAATGCGGATAGCTTGAAAGAACAGGCTGGACTTTTCTCCCGCAAGCCCCTTGCGGTTGCCGATCTGCGAGAGATTTTGACACGGTGAGCCAAAGGTGATGATATGGACGGGCGGGAGATCCCGCCCGTCCAGCTTTGTCACATCCCCCAAGTGAACCATATCGGGAAAGTGGCGCTTGGTGATGGAGATAGGGGCTTTTTCGATCTCGCTTGCCCATATTGGCTCAATGCCGCAGCGCACCGCCGCCAGCGGAAACACGCCGATCCCGTCAAACAGGCTCCCCAGCCGGAGCGCCGTCATCTTATCTGCGCCCCTGTCCCTTGACGGTCAAAATGCCCTCAAGGGTGGTGGCGGTGATCCCGAGCCGCTGGGCAACGGCGATGTCGTTCTTCATGGCCTCGGTGACGGTATGACCGCACACCACCAGCACATGAGAGCGGCGGAGCAGGTCGCGCCCCATGTCGATGCCGCTCTTATGCTCCTCGGGAACGGCGTCATTGAGGAAAAGCGGCTGATAGAGCGTCGGGCAGATGGGCGAAAAGCCCGCCTCATAGACAGCGCGACAATACTTGACAGCCTGCTCCGTCGCCTCGCAGGGGTCGCCGCTCCACGCGGCGGTGATATACGCGAGGGGTCGTTTCATTGTAAAATACCTCCGTTTTGTAATGTAGTAGTTCAACCCAAACCCCACGCCCTGTCCCATTCTTGGGAAAGGGGGCGGCTCTGGAGGATATACCCCCGCCGCTTGTCGGAGAAAAAGCATAGCCGGGACAGGCGGTCAAGGGCTGGCCGCTGAAAACAGCGGTGCGATGCACCCTTGACAGCCCGCTCCCGACCATGCTGGAATACGGGCGGCGACGGGGGATATAACCACAAGAGCCATTCGGGGAAACGAAAGACCTCGGTACAAAAAGTCCCAAGGTCACTTTTCAAGCTCCGTTTTCTTTTCGGGCTTGCCCAGCTCGGGCGGCTGCTTGGCCTTCCAGTCATCCAGCAGAGAAATGATTTTGTCCTTCATTTCCCTCGGGGACTTGTCCTTGCCGAAATACTTTTCCAGTTCCGCACTATTGATGATCACCTTGTCTACCTCCTTTTTCCTGCGACAGAATACCGTCGATCACATCGCCGTTGAGTTTGCCGTCCTTGCCCAGCTCCCGCATTTTCTGTGCCTGCGACAGCGAGGGCGAGGACTGCTGCCCCTCGATGGACACGGCGATATACCTCTGATTTTTGGGGCGGATGAATGAGATCTCCACCGCCGGGGTGAACGCCAGCTTTTTCTCGTCCACCATTTTCTGCAAATCCGGCACAAGCTCGGTCAGGCGGATATACCGCTGCACCTGCTTGTAGTTCATGCCGTTGCGATCTCCCACGACCTGCGTGGAGCGTTTTCCGGCGTCCTTGTCCTCCTCGCCGGGGCGGCTGCCTTGGTGCTTGATGGCCTCCACCTGCATTTTGAGTGACTGCGCCTTTTCCGTGGGCAAAATGCGCTCACGGTGGCGGAGGTTGTCATCCGTCATGGCGAGGATGGCTTCATCGTCCGTCATGTTGCGGACGATACACGGCATATTCGCAAATCCGGCGAGTTCGCTTGCCCGCTGGCGGCGGTGGCCTGCGATGATCTCATAGCCGCCATCCTCACGGGGATGCACCAGCGCGGGCTGATTGACGCCCGCCGCCTTGACCGACTCCACAAGCCCCTGCATCTCCGCATCGTCCCGGACACCAAAGGGATGATTTTTGAACGGGTGCAAGTCAGACAGGTTGAGATAGACGATCTCCTCTTTTACCGGTCGAGTGGCGTCACGGGGCGCAGATGGCTCCGGCGTGACCTCCGCACCGGCGGGAGCGCCGCCCTTATCCACGGCAGGCTTCTCCGGGGCGGGCTTACTTTGGGACTTTTTGTCCCGAGGTTTGGGCGGCTTTGCCTTATCGGGAGCGGCCTTGCCATCCTTGGGCGGACGGCCTCTGCCGGGCTTGGCGGCCTTGTTCTTTTCCGTGGGCGGCTTCTGCTTGATCGCCTTTTTCTCCTCCTTGGCTGCCTCCTCACGGGCAGCGGCAAAATCCACCACCTTGCCGGAATGTGCCGGGGCAGGTGCGTCCTTGCCGGGATCAGGCGGCTGTGCCTGCTCCTTTTCAGCCTTGGGGGCTTCGGGAGCGGCAGGCGCCTCCACCTCGGCGAGGGTAACAGTGTCAGCGGGATCAGGTACGGCATCGCCCATTTCAAAGAGCGCCGCGTGCCCCTCCTGCTCCAGCATGACCGCCTCCGCGTCAGTCAGCACAAGATCAGGAGCAGGCGGCTCCGGCACGGCTACATTTTCTACCGTGGGAGCGGGAGCCTCGGCGGGCGGGGCTGTCTCGGGAATATTTTTCTTATCATCTGCCATTTGCAAACCTCCTTTTCATGGCATAAAAAAAGGCCAGTCAGCAGACTGACCGGGCGGAAGTGACCTCCCTTCATGGTTTTATATATGAAAACGCCACCCGTTGTCCTGTTAGGGTGGCGTTTAATCAAATCATATTACAGTAAATTCAGTTACTTCTGTAAAAAACCAATACTTTCCACTTTTGTCAATCGTGCCGCTAATACACACTTCTTTGTCATCACGATAAGCGTTGCACGCTAATGCGTGCTTGTCTGGCGGAAGATGAAGTGAGATAGAGCGCATCTGACCGTCAATCTTTGTCAAAAGGCGAACAGTATTTTCTTCTTCATCTCCACCAGCGGATGGAGATTTGGACAGCATTTTTATAGTCCCTTTAAGAGTTACATCTTCGACTAATGTACAATCCTTGTAGCGCTTTGATATTTCATCGATGAACAAGAAATGGGAATTATCCAAAGTAAAAACTTTCGGTGGAGAAACGGTCTGTGTAAGCGCTTCTGCATAATAGACGGATGTTTCAACTGTAACATCTTCAGTATTTTCAGGTTTGAGTTTTGATAGAGCATCACACATATTCGCCGTTATACCGTCCCTATAAGCATTCTCTATCAAATCACCAATCTTGATTTGTCGATTAGCAACACCATCAACTTGAGTAATAGCGGTTCCGATGCGTTTGATTATTTTATGTTCAGGCGGTTCATCTGGCGGAGCTCCTGCATCAATCAAGTATAGTTGTTCGTTTTCTTCATCTGCGACCTGTACATCGATGTTAATAATGAAACTCCCAATCTGTGTTTGGCCAAACTGGAACTTTTCAAGAGCTCGTTTAGCGCTATTGTAGGTTCTTGCACAAATGGGCTTCGCATTTTCTTCTGCACAAGCAGCGTAAAGAACAAGGTCTTTCAAACCCTCCAAGCACCGCGCGGCATAGTCAAGTGGCAGTTTGCCTCCTTGACTTTCTTCTGTAATAATTCGAAATTGTAAACGATCTGTGTATGCGCTCTTTAGTGAGTCTATAATTTCTTGCTCTGTTTTTCCATCGACAACAGATAATGTTTGTATTAAGTTATAAACTTGTGGATAAAAGTCTGTAGCTTTTTCACTCGCAGGAACGGCAATTTTAAACTCGGGGTCACTCTTGCTCTTGAATACCCACATTCTTGTAGAGTTAAATGTATCATCCCTAACCCAGCCGGTAAACAAAAGATACTTTTCAATCGATGCAGAGGTTATTCCACTAAGGTTCCTCAATAAGTAAGAGTTCATAGCTTTTTACCTCCCTTTACCTTTTCCATAAGGCCAATCAAGGCAGCAGGGGAGAGTATCTGCCCATCGGGGATAAAAATTCTTTTTGTAGTCTGATTGGTAGTAGGTTCTTGCCCTTCTAAAGAGCACCACCATGCACATCTTTTCATAATGAGCTGATCAGCTGTAACTTCAAGCCAGTCGTTGCTATCTGTGGGTAGCGCAAGCAAAATCAGAATATTAGGCAACATGGAACTTTCTTCAACTAAATCGTTGTAGTTTTTGCTTTCAAGATCATATACCACATGACCGTTTTCAAAAGTAACATCGCAAGAACTTTTGAGTTGAAAATTTATACCGAAGCAACTCTCTACATACCGACCACCGCGGTTAACAACCTCTTTTATTGTGCCATCATACCCGTAGTCATGTTCGGACTTTCCGAAGTTGAATCCTGCTTTGGCAATAACAGCTCTTACATACGCTTGCCCAAGGGCTTCTTTTTGATGCTGAACAGTTATTGACATATATCTCACCTTCTTATAAGAGTAGGCAACAGATATAAGTATAATAACTGATTTTAAAACCATTTGCAATGATTTGTTGGGTTTTGCTTTAAGGTCATTTGCACCAAAAGCTCCCGCTGCCTATAAAGATTTAGGCAACGAGAGCTTTTGTTAGAATAAAAACCTCTTGCTGACTGCCAGATTGATACTTTCAATTTTAGTCCGTTGTAGTTTTATTTGCTGCTCGCATCTCTTCGTCCAAGTCGGCAAACATCAGCTTTAGCAAGATGTCTGCCATGCTTTCACCGTCTTTCCTGTACCGTGGCTCAACGATAAAAACTCGACCGCCAATTTCGTATCGTTGGGGCTCTCCGGCAATATATTCTTTTTCCATGCCCGCACCTCCTTTCCAACATGGACATAAAAATTATATCATGCCGTGGAGGGACGCAAAGCAGAAAAATTATTTTCCTTGATATACGGGCTTTCTTTGACTATAATGAAAGACATTCAGGGTGTGTTTTGGGGTTGCCCGCGTATTGAAGCGCTCTTTTAACCCGGTTTAGGGGGGTATGTAACCGCACTAACCGGGAGAGCGCTTGACTGGCAGTCAAGAGGTCAGCGGTTCGATCCCGCTTATCTCCACCATGGAAAAGCCTTGAAAGTGTAAACTTTCAAGGCTTTTTTGCTTACCATCGATCCGAAAGAAACGCGGGTGGAAAGAACATGAGACTGATCTGCATCGGTGACAGCCTGACCTTTGGATACGGCGTGCATCTGTCTCAGCGGTGGACGCGGCTGTGCGCACAGGAGACGGGCTGGGAGCTTGTCAATGAGGGCATCAACGGCGACACGACCGGCGGCATGCTGGCGCGCATGCAGGGCGGGGTGCTTGCGGAGCTGCGCGAGGGCGGCCTTGGCGCCGACCGGCCCTATGTGCTGCTGATGGGCGGGAGCAACGATGTGTTCTACTCCGGCTCCGACGCTGCGGCGCGGGGAAATATGGGCGCGATGATCCACCAGCTCTTTTCCGTGGGCGTGCTGCCGATGGTTGGTATCCCGCTTCCGGCGGATGCACCGCATGCGCCGCGGGCGTGGGCGGTCGCGGTCGATTTTGAAGCGGCGGAGCGGACGATGAAAGAGTACTGCGCATGGCTCAAGCGGTACTGCACAGCGTTTGGCGTGCCGTATATCGACTTCTGCGCGGATTTTCTGTCGCCAGACGGATCGATCCGCTCGGAGCTGCTGCTCGACGGTCTGCACCCGACGCCGGAGGGACACTGCTTGATGGCGCGGCGGCTGAGCGCGCAGCTGAAAAGACAAGGATAACAGCCCTGAAAAAGGCTTGAAAATCAACGACCCTGATAGAAGGAGACCACGACCATGAAGCTATCATATCTGGACCTGATGACGACCGATCCGAGCTACAATCTGGCGATGGAGCAGTACGTGTTCGACTGCCTCCCGCGCGACCGCATGTATTTCATGCTCTGGCAGAATGATAACGCGATCATTGTCGGAAAGTATCAGAACACGATCGCTGAGATCAATGAAGAGACCGTGCGCGAGCGCGGCATTCGCGTGGTGCGCAGACTTTCCGGCGGCGGCGCGGTCTATCACGACATGGGCAACCTGAACTTCACGTTCATTACAGATGTCGGCGAGAGCAATGCGCTGGACCTCAAGCTCTTCTGCGAACCGGTCGTGCGCACGCTGGCGACGCTCGGCGTGAAGGCGGAGGTCAACGGCCGCAACGACATCACGATCGACGGAAAGAAGTTTTCCGGCAACTCGCAGTACATCCGCCAGGGACGCGTGATGCACCACGGCACGATCATGTTCGATTCGGACCTCTCTGTCGTCAGCGAGGCGCTGCGCGTCGACCCGACGAAGATCCAGACCAAGGGCATCCGCTCGGTGCGCAGCCGCGTGACGAACGTTGCCGAGCATCTGCCGGAAAAGGTCACACTGCCGGAATTCCGCCGCATCCTGCTGGAAAACATCCTGAAGGAGAATCCGGGCGAGGCCTACCCGCTGACGCAGGACGACCTTGCGGCGGTGGAAAAGCTGCGCGCGGAGCGTTACGCCACATGGGATTGGAACTACGGTTTCTCTCCGGTGTGCACGATGCTGCGCCGCCGCCGCGTGGACGGCTGCGGCATGATCGAGGCCTACATCACCGTGGAGCACGGAAAGATCGCGGCCCTGTCATTCAAGGGCGACTTCTTCAGCGCCTCGGAACCGGACGAGCTGGCGGCGCACTTTGTTGGCTGCACGCCGTACCGCGCGGGCTATGAAAAGGCACTCAGCGATGTGGACGTTTCGCGCTACTTCGCGGGCTTGCAGAAGGATGAGCTGATCGACATCCTGTGCAAGGGATAATGAAAAGGGGAGCCGGCGTAAAAAGTGCCGACTCCCTTTTTCTCGCTCAAATGGCAGGCAGAGCATGTCATTTTCCACCCATCAGCAGAGCCAGTAGCTCTGCAAGCTTCGACTTCACTACGACATCACCGCTTGCGGCGCTCTGCGTCAGGATGCCGTCGCACAGCGGGGAAAACGCTGCGCTCCACCACTGGAGGGTATTAGTGCCGCGCGCGGCGCAGAAAAGCAGCATGACCGCGAGGCCAACGGCAAGGGAAAGCTCCCATTTCGTCCATTTCATCGAAAAACCGCCCATCTCAAAGAATTTGCTTCGAGTATGGACGGTTTTCTGAGTTTTCAAACAAATTCGGCGCAGAAAGTTTTGACGCACTCGCCTTGCAGTGCCTCGCACGCTCTGCGGCAAGCCGCTTTGTCAGAGAAGAGGCCGAACACCACGCTGCCTGAGCCGGTCATCGCCGACGTCTTCGCGCCGTAGGCGAGAAGATCGCACTTGATGGTCTCAATGCGCTCACGCTGCTCGCCGTCGAGCGCCTGCTCAAAGACGTTGCGCACGTTTGCACACAGCGTGTCCGTGTCGCCGTGCTCGATGGCGGCGAGCATCGCGTCCGTGTCAGGACGGTCGGTGATCGTCACGCCGTCTACGCGCGCAAAGAGCGCGGGTGTGGAGATCGGGAAGTCCGGCTTGCAGACGGCGACGAAGAAGCGCGGTGCGGGCTTGAGGACGGTCAGCTTTTCGCCGCGGCCCTCGGCCAGCTGCGTGCCGCCGCGGATGCAGAAGGGAACATCACTGCCGACGCTTGCGCTGATCTGCTCGAGCCGCTCGTCCGTGAGGGTGGGGGAGACGAGCTCGCGCAGCGCGCGCAGCACCGCCGCGGCATCTGCGCTGCCGCCGGCCATGCCGGCCTCGGACGGAATGCGCTTTATAAGCGCGATGTCGATGCCGCCGCCGTAGTCCATCGCCTCGCAGAAGGCTCTCGCCGCCTTGACAGCGAGGTTGCGCTCATCGCAGGGAAGCGCCGCGCCGTCGACGCGGCAGGTGATGCCTTTGCCGTCTGTGAGCGTGACGGTCACATCGTCGTGGAGCGAAACGGCCTGCATGACCATCTGCATCTCGTGGTAGCCGTCATCGCGCTTGCCAAGAATGTCAAGCGTCAGGTTGAGCTTAGCATAGGCAGGGACAGTTATGCTGCGCACGGGCTCCTCGACCGGCGCATTCAGCGCCTTGCCGCAGTGGGGGCAGTAGGCACCGCCTTCACCTATGCGTCCGAGCGGTCTGCCGCAGTGCGGACAGCGGTAGTAAAGAACCCCAATCACGATGGCAAAGAGCATGATCGCGATACCGAGAATAACAAGCGGTACGCTGACGCTTGTGCCGACGCCGCTGAGCAGCGCGCCGGTAAGAAGCAGCGGTGTTTGGAGCTTTTGGACCCTGCGATAGTCCATCAGGGGCTTTTTGTCGTTCATCGCGGCCTCCTTGTGCGCTCAGTGCTTCTTTTTCTTGTGCTGGATCTTTTTCTTCTCCTCGGGCTCCGGCTCGTCGGCGATCCACGCGCCGCATTTTGGGCAGCGCTTGGGATTGCCGCGGCCCAGCTACTCGTGACAGTAGGGGCAGCGGTAAAAGCGCCACCAGACGATGAGAGAAGCGCCCATCATCATGAGGCCGACGAGCGCGGCGACAGTGTTTTGAAAGCCCCACGCGCCGACGAGGGAGACCACTGCGCCGCCCCAGAGCAATACGTCCTGCCATATCCTGGCTGTTTTCAAATCCATAGGGAATCCTCCTGATGAGAAAAGCGCCGCAAGGCGGCGCTTTTCTGCAATGGTTACATTAGATCAGCGGATCTTGCGTGCCTCGACGTAGTAGCGCTTGTCCTGCGCGTGACCCATGGAGAAGGTCTTGCGCGGCAGAACGCCGTCGGCCATGACGGTCTTGAAGAGCTGCTCCTTGCCCATCGCGGGAAGCAGGAAGCCCATGTTGCCCTCCTTGGAGCCGAGCTCGCGGGTGACCTCATCGCCGTGGATGTAGTCGACCTCACCGCCGAACTGCTTGAGGTACTCGTCGATGAAGGTCTGCAGTGTGCCGACGGCCAGCTGGACCTTCGGGTCGGGGACGGTGACGAAATCGTCGTGGCCGTTCCAGCAGACCTCGATGACGTGGCCCTCGCCCTTGCCCTCGTGGGCGTTGGGGTAGAACTTCTTGAACTCTTCCATGAACTTCTCATGGTCGACGCCGAAGAGCACGCGGTGGATGGGCTCGAACTGGAGCGCATCGTCGTGGTTGTTCACGACCTCGACAAGTGCGTAGCGGGAGGGCAGCGCGAGGTATTCCTCGGGAGTCTTGCCCTTCTTCTGCTCTTCATAGCAGGCCTTGGCGGTGGCGAGGGAGTGGTTGCCGTCGCCGACGGCGAACAGCAGGGGCGCGACGCCGGAGACGCCGTACTTGCTCTTCATTGCCTCGTCGGTCGTGAGGCCGGTCAGCGCGTCGGCGACTGCGTCGATCTGCGCAGCGGAGAGCTTGTAGCTTGATATGGCCGCCGTTTTCCATCAGGTCGAAGTCATAGACGCTCTCCATCTTATCGGCCGCGGCGGTCAGGGGCTCGATGACGGTCTTCTCGGGGTCGTCAATGAGCAGCATGACGTGGGGCAGCTCGATGGGGGCGTTGCGGCGCACGCGGGCGCGCGGGGGGATACGGTCGAGCACGGTGCCCTCAGTCGCGCGGATCAGCGCGCCGGAGCCGGGGGTGAAGTCGTACTGGTCGAGGTCGACCATACCGATGAGGCCATGACGGATCTTACCGTCGCTCTGGCCGCGCTCGATGTAGATGAGGGAGTCCTTGAGCGTCTCGAAGATGCCCTCTTCGAGGTACTTGCTCATCGAGGCGTTGATGTCGGCGATGAACTCGTCGACGTTGGGGGCCTTCAGGTTGGCCTCGGGCAGGATGAGGCGCAGGGTGGAAGGCGCGTCGCCGACGGTCTTCTCCACGCGCTCCCAGTACTCGGGCTCAGAGGTGAACTGGTCGCATGCGACGACCGCCCACTTGCTCATATCGACATCCTTCTTGGGCAGCAGAATGTCGGAAGGATAAAAGCCAAGCTTGGAAAACTTTTCGTTCATGGTGATTCCTCCGTTATTTGTTTGATAAGCGGAACGCGGGGTGCTCCGCTGGTGCGATTGTAAAACAAATTATACAATAGTCCACGCGAAAAAAGCAATGGAGAAAGTGAAAAATGTCCAAAAGCGCTTTATGGAAATGCCATGATAGAGCGCTTCGCGGCCCGCTTGCTTGACGAACGCCCCGCGGCATGATATTCTAACAAACTATGCGGAAAAATACGAAAGATTCAGGTGAAGATTTTGGATAAGCGCGCAGATCTGGGACACGGGGACGTCAAAGCTGCTCTTTTCGCTCTCCGTGCCGACGATCACCTCGCAGATCGTCAACATGCTCTACAATCTGGTCGACCGCGTGTTCATCGGCCATATGCAGCCCGCCGAGACCGTCGGAAAACTCGCGCTGACGGGCGTTGGCGTATGCCTGCCGATCATCATGGTCATCTCGGCGTTCGCGTCGCTCATAGCCATCGGCGGCGCGCCGCGCGCCTCGATCGCCGAGGGCGCAGGCGAGAGCGAAAAATCCGAGCGCATCATGGGAAACTGTCTGACGATGCTTGTGATCACGGCGCTGGTGCTGACGGTGCTGTTCGAGTCCTTTGCCGAGCCGCTTTTACTGATGTTCGGCGCGAGCGAGAACACCATCGGTTACGCGCTCGACTATATGCGAATCTACGCCCTCGGCACGATCTTCGTGCAGCTGACACTTGGCATGAACGCCTACATCACGGCACAGGGCTTCGCCACCGTGAGCATGAAGACGGTGCTCATCGGCGCGCTCTTAAATACGGCTCTCGACCCGCTGTTCATCTTCGTGCTCGGTCTCGGCGTGCGCGGCGCGGCGCTTGCGACGGTGATCTCGCAGGCAGTGTCGGCCGTGTGGGTGATGACGTTCCTCACGGGAAAGAAGACGCGCTGGTACTTAAAGCGCGAAAACCTGCACGTGGACGCGAAGATCGTGTTGCCGTGTATCGCGCTGGGACTTTCCCCGTTTGTGATGCAGTCGACGGAGAGCCTCATCGCCATCTGCTTCAACTCATCTCTCCTGCGCTACGGCGGCGACATGGCCGTCGGCACGATGACAGTGCTGACGAGCATCATGCAGTTCGAACATGCCGCTTCAGGGCTTGACACAGGGCGCACAGCCCATCGTGAGCTACAACTTCGGCGCAAAGAACGCCCAGCGCGTGCGCGACGCCTACTTCTGCCTGCTGCGCGCGTGCTTTACTTATTCAATGGCCATCTGGCTTCTGGTCGAGCTCTTCCCGCGCGCGTTCATCCTGATTTTCAATAATGACCCCGCGCTGGTCGAATACGCGGCGTGGGCCGTGCGCATCTACATGGGGTGCAGCGGTATTTTCGGCATCCAGATCGCCTGCCAGCAGACGTTTGTGGCGCTCGGCAACGCGAAGACGTCGCTCTTCCTCGCCGTGTGGCGCAAGATCATCCTGCTCATCCCGCTCATCTATATTCTGCCGCACTTTTTCGTGGACAAGGCGTTCGCGGTGTTCCTGGCCGAGCCCGTGGCGGACTTCGGCGCGGTGGCGCTGACGAGCTTCACATTCTATCGCCAGTTCCGCCGCTCAATGCGCGAGCTGGAAGGTGCGGAAGCGACTGGGGAGCGGTAAGGAAAATTCTTAACGCAAAAATAAAAGGAGAGGGCAAGCCCCTCTCCTTTTATTTTTTACGCCTGGGCCGCCGCTTTCCATCGGCTCTTTCTCGCGGAACAGCATCGTGATGCACCAGATGCCGGCAAGGCCGACGAGCGTGTAGATCACGCGGCTGAGCATGCCGATCTGTCCGCCGAAGAGAAAGGCAACGCAGTCAAAGCCGAAAAGGCCCACGCTGCCCCAGTTGAGCGCGCCGATGATAGCAAGTGTCAGCGCGATCTTGTCGATGACCATGAAGTTCCCTCCTTAAAAAGATGGTTTGGTCTTCGGTAGTCTTCCCGTGATGGGCGAAAATATGCGTACGGCGTTTTCTGCGTTGCCCGAAAAAGAAAACTATGATAAAATTAGGATAAAATATTGATAACTTTAAGAGAGAAAAAGGGGGAAGGACGCTTGCTGCACATACTGATGGGACGCGCGCGCACGGGCAAATCCGAGCGCGTGCTGCAAAGGATCGCCGCACTGGGGGACTCGTCGCAGCAAATCCTGCTCGTGCCGGAGCACGCCTCGCATGTGGCGGAGATGGACCTGTGCCGTGTTTGCGGCGACACCGCGTCGCGCCATGCCGAGGCATTGACGTTCAAGCTGCTCGCCTCGCGCGTGCTGAGCATCTGCGGCGGCAGCGCGGACGTGACGCTCGATTCGGGCGGAAAGCTCCTGACGCTCCAGCGTACGCTCACGGAGCTTGCGCCGGTGCTCAAGGTCTACAAGCGCCCGTCGCAGCGCGCGGCATTTTTGGAGAGCCTGCTCGCCGTGATGGAGGAATTGCAGGCCTACGCCGTATCGCCCGAGCAGCTATCCGAGAGCGTAGCGCAGATCGAAGGCGAGAGCGGCGACAAGCTGCGCGACCTTTCTCTTATCTATGGCATTTACCTCAGCAAGCTCCACGCACCGGGGCACGACGCGCGCGATGTGCTTGAAGCTGGAGGAAAACCTCGAAGCGTCGGGATATATTGAAAATAAAGACATTTTCCTCGACGGTTTTTCGTATTTTACGGGGCGTGAGCTGCGCATTCTGCGTATCCTGCTGCGGCGCGCGAAGAGCGTGACCGTCACGCTCCTTGGCGACACGCAGGACCGCGAACTCTTTTCCGAGAGCCTGCGCGTGCGCGAGCGGCTGTACGCGCTCGCGCGCGATGCCGGCGTCGCATGCGAGGAGAAAATTCTTCCGCAGGGCGAGGTGCGCGGCGCGCTCGACCATATCGAGCGCTGCTTTTTCGGCGCGGCGGACGAATTTACCCAGCCGACCGACACCGTCGCGCTCTATGAGGCGGGCAGCGCGTACAGCGAGTGCGAGTGGGTCGCGTCGCAGGTTTTACAGCTCGTGCGCAAGCAGGGCTACCGCTACCGCGAGATCACCGTCACGGCGCGCGATCTCGACTCCTACGCGGGCGCAATCGAAAACGTGTTTGCCCGCTACGGCATCCCGCTCTATTATGCCCACCGCAGCGATATTTTGAAAAGTCCCGTGCTGACGCTGCTGCTCGGCGCGCTCGACGCCGCGAGCGGAGGCTTTGAGTACGAGGATGTGTTTCGCTGCCTCAAGACCGGCCTCGCCGGCCTCAGCATGGCGGAATGCGACATTCTGGAAAATTATGCGCTCAAGTGGGAGATCCGCGGCGCGATGTGGACGCGCGAGACGCCCTGGTCGGCGCATCCCGACGGCTACGGCGAAGAATGGACGGACGAGGCAAGGGCGCGGCTCAAGACGGTCAACGCACTGCGCGAGCGCGTGCAGGGGCCGTTTGCGCGCCTAAAAAAAAAGGCGTGGGCGGCAGCGGCGAGGCCGAGCAGAAGGTGCGCGCGCTGTACGACTATCTGGAAGAGGTGAACCTGCCGGAGACCTTGCAGGCGCAGACCGAGCAGCTTTTTGCCGCGGGCGAGGCCCAGCGGGCAGAGGAAACGGCACAGCTGTGGGGCATTCTTTGCGGTGTGCTCGACCAGTTTGTGGAAATCCTGGGCGACGCGATCCTCGACGCCGAGGAGTTTGCGAGTCTGATGCGCCTTGTGCTGACGCAGTACAGCGTGGGCACGATCCCCGTGACGCTCGACGCGGTGAACTTGTGCGAAATGACGCGAAACGACCGCCACACGGTGCGCGCGCTGTTCCTGCTCGGCGCGAACGACGGCGTGCTGCCTGCGGCGGAGAACCGCGGCGGCGTGCTGCGCGACGAGGACCGCGAGGCGCTCGAGAGGCAGCAAATCTTCCTCGCGCCGCACGGGATGGAGCAGTTTCATCTGGAAATTCAGAATCTTTACGCCGCACTGGCCCAGCCGACGGAAAAGCTGACGGTGTCCTATCCCGTTTCGGACGGAAAGGGCGCGGAGAAGCGGCCATCGTTCGTCATTGGGCGCATCGCGCGTCTGCTGCCGTCGATCAGCGTCGAAACAGAGAGCGCTGACAAGGAATATCGCCTGTCAGCAAAGTCGACGGCGCTCGAGTATGCGGGCGAGCATATCGGCGGCGCGCTGTGGCAGTATTTTGAAGGACAGGGCGACGCGGAGCGTGCGCTTGCCGCGATGAAGGACGCTTCGCGCTATACGCGCGGGCATCTGTCGCGCGACGCGGTGCGCGCGCTCTACGGCGGCGCGGTGACACTGTCCGCCTCGCGCATGGACATGGCGCGCTCATGTCACTTTGCCTATTTCATGCGCTACGGCCTGAAAGCCAGGGAGCGCACGGGCGCGGGCTTTGACGCGCCGCAGATCGGCACGTTCGTGCACGATGTGATGGAGCATACGCTGCGGCAGGCGAAGGAGTGCGGCGGACTGCATACGCTATCGAAGGACAAGCTGCACGCGCTCGTGCGCGCGTCGATCGAGGAATACATCGACCGCGTGCTGCCGGACTTGTGCGAAAAAAGCGCGCGCTTCCGTTATCTGTTCAACCGCCTGTGTGCGACGGTCGAGCGCATCATGGACGAGGTGAGCGAGGAGCTGCAAAGCTCCGACTTTGAGCCGCTGGCATTTGAGCTGGAATTTGGTGCGGACGGGCAGCTGCCCGCCATCACGATCCGCGAGGAAAACGGCACGGCGCGCGTTGTCGGCAAGGTCGACCGTGTGGACGGCTGGCTGCACGACGGCAAGCTATATTTGCGCGTCGTGGACTACAAGACGGGCAAGAAGAGCTTCGACCTCGCCGAACTGCGCTACGGGCTGGGGCTCCAAATGCTGCTCTACCTCTTTACGCTTAAAGAAGAGGGACAGATGCTTTTCGGCGGACACGAGATCGTTCCCGCGGGAGTTCTCTATACGCCCGCGCGCGAGCCGATGCTGCGCTGCGCGCGCGACACGGAGCCCGAAACGATCGAAAAAGCACTCAAAAAGGAGCTGCGCCGCAGCGGCATGGTGCTCGAGGACCCGGCGGTCCTGCAGGCGATGGAGCACAGCGCGCTCGAATCGCCGTGCTACCTGCCCATCGCGGTGAAAAGGGACGGCGCGGTGACGGGAAGCCTTGCTTCTGCCGAGCAGCTCGGAAAGCTCTCGAAATACGTCGACCATATTACATGAAATCACGCAGGAGGTCTTCGCGGGCAACATCGACGCCGACCCTTACGCGCGCACGCCGCAGCAGTCGGCCTGCACCTACTGCGAGTTCGCGAGCGCGTGCCACTTTGAAAACGGCTGCGGCAGTGACCGTATGGAATACATCAAGGCGACGAAAAACGACGAATTCTGGCAGTACATCGACGAGGTGAACGGAGAGGGGGCGCACGAAAATGGCTGAAAAGCTGACAAACGAACAGCAAGCGGCGGTGGACAGCCGCGAGCGCAGTCTGCTCGTCTCCGCGGCGGCGGGCTCGGGCAAGACAAAGGTGCTCGTCGAGAGGCTTTTTTCCTACGTAGAGCGCGAAGGGGCGAATCTCGACGATTTCCTCATCATTACCTACACGCGCGCCGCGGCGAGCGAGCTGCGCGGCAAGATCGCCAAGGCGCTTACCGAGCGCATGGAGCGCGACCCCGGCAACTACCACCTGCGGCAGCAGATGCTGCGCGTTTACCGCGCGGACATCAAGACGGTGGACGCCTTCTGCACCGCGCTTCTGCGCGAAAACTGCCATCTGCTCGGCGAGGACGCGCGCGGCCACGCGCTGCGGCCCGATTTCCGCGTGCTGGACGAGAACGAGGCGCAGGTGCTGCGCGAGCGCGTGCTCGCGCGCACGCTGGACGATTTTTACGGCCGTCTGACGACTGGCAGCACACTGCTCGCCGACACGCTTGGCGCGGGGCGCGACGACAGCGCGCTTGAGGACTTAGTGCTCGAGCTGCATGCAAAGCTGCAGGCGCAGCCGTATGAGGACAAATGGCTCGAGGCGCAGCGCGCGTTTTGGCGCGCCGTGCCGGATAAGATCGAGGACACGCCCTATGGAAAAATTCTGCTCAATGAGGTGCGGCGCAAGGCGCGCCACTGCAAAAACCTTTTGCAGCGCGCGGCGCAGGAGATGTGCGCGAATGACGCGCTGAACCAGAAGTATGCGCCCGCGTTCCTCGACGCGTCCTACCAGCTTGAAGCGCTGGAGGGGAAGACCGCAGAGGGTTGGGACGCCGCGCGCGGCGTGACCATCGCGTTTCCGCGCCTCGCCGCGGTGAAGGACAGCGACGGCGGCGAGATGAAAGCGCGCATGAAAAGCCTGTGGGACAACTGCAAGGAGACCGTCAAGGGCTTTGCCGAGATTTTTTCCGCCTCGTCCGACGAGGCGGTGGAGGACCTGCGCACGATGGCGAGCGCAATGCTCGCGCTCATCGACCTGACGGCGGACTTTTCCCGCCGGTACAACGAGGAAAAACGGCGGCGGAATTCTGCTGACTTCTCCGATCAGGAGCACGAGGCCATCCGCCTTCTCATCGGAGAGGACGGCGCGCCGACAGAGCTTGCGCGCATCGTCAGCGCGCGCTACCGCGAGATCATGGTGGACGAGTATCAGGACACCAACGAGGTGCAGAACCGCATTTTTGACGCAATTTCTTGTAAAGGACAAAACCTTTTCACTGTTGGCGATGTCAAGCAGAGCATCTATCGCTTCCGCCTAGCCGACCCGCGTATTTTTTTGCAGCATTATAACACCTGGCCGCCGCTTGAGGACGCAGAGGAGCACGACAGCGCGAAGCTGCTGCTCTCGCGCAACTTCCGCTCGCGTAAGGAAGTGCTGGACGCGACGAATTTTATCTTCTGCAATATTCTTTCCGAGGAAATGGGTGAGCTCGACTACGGCGCGGATGAAATGCTGCGCCTCGGCGCGAATTATGTCGAATCGAGCGCGTGCGGCGCGGAGTTCCATCTGCTCGATCTGCCGACGCAGACGGGCGAGCAGCGCGTGCGCGCGAGCGAGGCTGAGGCCGCGTTCGTCGCGGACCATATCAGCAATATGCTGACAAGTGAATTTCCTATACAGGATGACAAAACAAAAGAGCTGCGGCCCGTGTGCGAGGAGGACATCGTCATATTGATGCGCTCGCCGAGCACGCGCCTTTTGGACTATCGCCGCGCGCTGGAGGCGCGCGGCCTCCACTGCGCCGCTGACGCGGGCGAGGACTTTTTTGCCTCGATGGAGATCGCAGTGCTGTTCGCGCTCTTGCAGGTCATCGACAATCCGCGGCAGGACGTGCCGCTCATTGCCGTGCTGCGCTCTCCGCTCTTCGGCTTTACACCCGATGAGCTCGCGGCGATCCGCGCGCGGCAGCGCACGGGTGACTTCTACGATGCGCTGCTTTTGAGCGAGGATGACCACAGCAGAGAATTTCTCGATACGCTGGACGCTTTGCGCAACAGCGCGGCGCACCTGAGCGTGCGCGAGCTGCTGAGCGAAATCTACCGCCGGTGCAATGTGCTCGGTATCTTCGGCGCGATGCGCCGCGGGGCGGAGCGCAAGGAAAATCTGCTCGCGTTTTTGGAGCTCAGCGAGGACTACGCGCGCTCGGGGCGGCAAGGCCTTTTCGACTTTGTGCGCACGCTGCGCGAGCAGCTTGCCGAAGGCGAGGCGGGGACGATGCAGACCGCGCACGCATCATCAGGCGTTCGCATCATGTCGATCCACAAGTCGAAGGGCCTCGAATTTCCGGTCGTGATCCTCTCGGACCTCGCGCGTCGCTTCAGCAATATGGACTTTTTGAGTTCGGTGCTCGTGCACCCGCAGCTCGGGCTGGGGCCGGTGTGCGTGGACACACAAAGGCACATCCAGTACCCGACGGTCGCACGGCAGGCGCTCGAGCGCACGCTGCGGCGCGAGGCGAAGGCCGAGGAGCTGCGTGTGCTGTACGTTGCGATGACGCGCGCGAAGGAAAAGCTCGTCATGGTGCACACGCAGGCAAACGCGAAAAGCCGCGTCGCCGACCTTCTGGCGCTGAGCGATTGTCCTGTGCTGCCCGAAGGCTGTGGACAGCGGCAAGTGCATGGGCGACTGGATCATGCTGCCGCTTTTGCAGCGCAGCGAAGCGGCATCCCTGCGCGAGCTTGCGGGGCAGAATGGCGAGGGGAGATTCTATGCTGACGACGCCGTGGACGGTGCGTGTGCACGACGGTTTGAGCTTTGTGACGCCGCAGCAGCGGCCCGATGACGCGCCAGTGGATGCCGCGCCGCCGAAGGATGAGCTGCCGGTGGATTTTGCTGCGCTGTCGTACCGCTACCCCTACGCGGGGCAGACGGCCTTTCCCGCCAAGCTGACGGCCACGCAGCTCAAGGGCCGCGCGCTGGACGAGGAGATATCCGAAAATACAACGCTCCCACCGCGGCTGCGCAGCCTATATAAACCAAAATTCCTTGCGGGCGAAACGACGCTCACGGGTGCGGAGCGGGGCACGGCGCTGCACCTTGTGATGCAGGACCTTGACTTTTTCTGCGAAGCAAGCGAGCAGAGCGTGCGTGAGCAGGTCGAAAAGCTCAGAGCGCAGCGCAAGCTGACCGACGAGCAGGCAAGCGCCGTCGATGTGCGCGCGATCGTCCGATTTTTGCGAAGTGATCTTGCCGCGCGCATTCGCAAGAATGCGCAGACGGTGCGGCGCGAGTACCGCTTCTCGCTGCTGCGGCCGGTGCGGGACTTTGCCACGCTGGACGCCGACGACGCGGTGCTGCTGCAGGGCGTGGTAGACTGCTTTTTTGAAGAGGACGGCGAGCTTGTGGTCGTGGACTTCAAGACTGACCGCATCGGAAGAACACAGATCGAAGAACGAGCTGAGCACTACCGCCCTCAGCTCGAGGCATACTCCATGGCCCTTATGCGCGTGATGGGCAAAAAGGTCAGGGAAAAGGTGCTGTATTTCTTCTCGGTCGGCGAAGAAAGGTGCTGTGAATACATAAAAACACCCTCCGCGGGAAATCCGCGGAGGGTGTTTTACAAGATTTGCTCACACGATAAAATGCTCTAAGATCAGCACTGTCGCGCAGCAGACGAGCGAGACGGGGAGAAGTCCCAGCCCGCACCAGGCGGCGAAGATGCCGATGACCATGGCCGCCGCGCCCGCGATGGGCGACTGCGTGGCGTTCATGATGGCGGGGAACGTCATCACCGCGAGCGTGACGTAGGGCACGTAGAAGAGAAACGAGCGCAGGAAGGGATTCTGGATCGGCTTGCGGATCAGCGTGAGCGGCAGGACGCGGATGAGATAGGTCGTGGCCGCCATGACGAAAAGATATAAATACGTTTTCATGCGACGAGATCATCCTCCTTGTGCGGGAACAGAATGGCGGCGGCAGCAGAGATCACGATGGTCAAGACCAGGATGCGCATGCCCTCGGACAGCTCGCGCGTGAACGGCAAAACGCTTGCAAGAAGCGAGCAGAGAAAGCTCACGCCGATGCAGCCGAGCACGATGCGGTTCTGCTTGCCGACGGGGATGATGATGGCGAGAAACATGCCGAACAGCATCACGGAGCAACCGCTGACGGCCCAGACGGGCATAAGATTCCCCATCAGCACGCCGAGCACGGTGCCGATGCTCCAGCCCGGCATGGCCGCGCACATGGTGCCGAAGTAATACCACACCTCAAGATACCCAGGCTGCGCGATGGCGAGGCCGAAGATCTCATCCGTCAGGTCATAGGCGATGAGGAGCCGCCAGGGAAGCGGCGTATCGGGCGAGAGACGCTGGCTGAGCGCACAGCTCATCAGAAGATAGCGCGCGTTGACGACCAGCATCATCAGCGCCATGGCCCAGAGGCCGGAGTCGGCGGCGATGATGGTGATGCCGCCGTATTCACCCGACGAGGCGTTGTTCAAAAAGCTCAGCAAAAAACCCTGAAAAATGCTCAGGTGCGCGTTGTGCGCGCTGATGCCGATGCCGAAGCTGACAGCAAAATAACCAAGCCCAATGGGGATGCCGTCGCGCAGTCCCCGCAGGAAATGTTTTTTCGACATAATTCTGATGTTCCTTTACTTCCAATCATCCGTGCGCAAGGCGCGTAAATGTCATTATACGACTGAAAACGGCAGAAGTAAAGAGAAATTGCATAACGAGCGTTAAAAAATTGACGATGAAATTAGGGAAAAGTGCTAAGGAAGAGAAAAGCACGGAGAGGATCAAAAATTTCTCTTGCAATTTGACACAAAGCGTGGTAATATCCTATATGGCTTTTTTAGAAAAGCACATTTGGATCGGAAAGAGGTGAACACGAGCAATGAAGGAAGGAATCCATCCCAATTATCAGCAGACTACTATTACTTGCGCCTGCGGTAATGTGATTGAGACAGGTTCCACCAAGCAGAATATCAAGGTGGAAGTGTGCTCTAAGTGTCACCCCTTCTTCACTGGCAAGCAGAAGCTGGTCGATACCGGCGGCCGCGTTGCCAAGTTCAACAAGAAGTTCGGCCTGAACTAATTCAATCACAAAAGCAGCTCTGCTACGGCAGAGCTGCTTTTTTCTGCTTTTTTGGAACGCTCAGTTTTGCCCGTCGGGATATTCGACGATGAAGGGGAGCGGCTCAAGGGCCTGATCAAGATAATTTGTCTCCTCATAATAGTCGCTGCCGCCTGCAATGGTTTGCACCTGAAGAAGACGGACGCGCAGAACGGCACCGTCGGACAGTTCGACGATCATCTCGCAGATGAGTGGAGAGTCGGTGATTCTGATGCAGAGGTCAAGCGCATTCTCATCAATGGGATAGCGGATGAAATACGAGGTACCAAGGTCTCGTGCTGCAGTTGCCTCAGCGGTATCACTGAGGTCGTTGACAGGGTAGGCCTCTTCCACAGATGAAACAGGAACAGCTTCGAGAGGTACAGTTGAGATCAGCTTGCCGTTGCGCGTGTATTCAAGCCGCATGGTGCGGATGTCGCGGTCGTCGTAGACGCCAAGGGTAAAGCTGCCGAATCGGTAATCCACACCCTTTTCAAAGGAAAGTTGATAGGTGAGCGGCGAACCGGAGTCTCGGCGCATATAGGAAAATGGTGGATTAAAACTGTAGAGGACAGGGGAATTCTGAGTTTTAAGGTTGTAGATCGTATCAAGCTCTTCTGACTGTGTTTCGCCGTGGGTCTTGAAATTGACACTGACGCTGAGCTCATCGCTCAGCGGTACGGTCACTTCGCCGTGCAGATAGCCGAAGCTGTCCTGTTTAAGATCGGCGGTGCGGGTCGGCGGACTGTCGCTCGTGTAGGATGAGCTGCTGCGGTCAGTCACAAGGAGAGAGACAGCCGTATTTTCGCCGATCGTCTTCGGCAACAGAGAGAAGGCGAGCGTGCACTCCTGCTTTTTAAGATCGACCTTTGTGACCTCATAGCTGAACTGCGAGAGCAGGCTCGACTCGCGCTCCAAGATGTCCGAGACATTATTGCTGATGCCCGCGATCTGGTTCGAGAGGTTGTTCTGCACGTTGTAGAGCTGGCTGCGAAGGTCATTTACTTGCGTGCTGAGCGTGTTGATGCGGTTGTTGTAATGCACGCCGACGGCGATGAGCGCGGCGAGCGCCACGGCCGCACCGCCGATGATCTTCTTGTGCTGTATGCAGAAATCGCGGAAGCTCAGCTTTTCCGCGGGAGCTTTTTCGGCGTTGCTTTGAACCGGCGATTCGGCGGCATCCTGCTCGGGTTTGGCATGCTCCAGACTGAGCAGCTCGTCGACGGAAACGGAGTAGAGCTTAGAGAGTTCGATGAGCTTGCTAAGCTCCGGCTGCGTGGCGCCGCTCTCCCATTTGGAGACGGCCTGACGCGAGACACCGAGCTTCTCGGCAAGCTCCTCCTGCGACATGCCGCTCGCGCGGCGCAGTTCGTAGAGCTTTTCATATAGTTCCATGAAAGGTTCCTCCTTTGGGGAATGATGCTGCGTTCGACGCCGTGCACTGCGCCTTTGCAGGAAAAGCATAGCAGGAAAACGGGAGAAAACACCACCAACCGGGCGTTTCTTTTTGTCAACCTGAGGTTGCGCCCGCCTTATTTTCGCATGAAGGGGCGTGAAATGTCAATGAAAAGCGTTTTTGCCTTTTCTTTTGGCGGAAAATACACTATAATAAAAATGATTTGTACAGCGCCGATTTCGGCGCGATAAGGAGAATCTATGGAAGAATTGAAAGAGAACAACGCGCCGCGCGACAGGGCGATTTTAGTCGGCCTTTCGTCGCCGCGGCTCGATCGAAAAGAGAATGCCGACGAGGAGAGCCTTGAAGAGCTCGGTGCGCTCGTCGAAACGGCGGGCGGCGTCAGCGTCGGCGTGGTTTTACAAACGCTGCCGTCGCCGAACCCGCACACATTCATCGGCGAGGGCAAGGTGGACGAGATCCGCGAACTGGTAAAGTCGCAGGAGGCGACGATGGTCATCTTCGACAATGACCTCTCGCCCTCGCAGATGCGCGTTCTGTGCGAAGAATTCGGCGTGCAGGTGCTCGACCGCAGCGGCCTCATTCTCGATATCTTCGCCCAGCGGGCGAAGACAAAAGAGGGCCGGCTTCAGGTCGAGCTCGCGCAGTATCAGTACCTGCTGCCGCGCCTGATCGGTATGTGGACGCATCTGGAGCGTCAGGCGGGCACGTCGGGCAAGGGCCCCATCGGCTCGAAGGGCCCCGGCGAAACGCAGCTTGAGACCGACCGCCGCCACATCCACAGAAAGATCGACAAGCTGAAGGCGGACCTTGAAGAGGTGCGCCGCGTGCGCGCCACGCAGCGCGACCGCCGCAGCAAGAATGAAATTCCCGTCGTCGCTATCGTCGGCTACACGAATGCGGGCAAGTCGACGCTTTTGAACGCGCTGACCGGCGCGGGCATTCCCGCGAATAACCGCCTGTTTGACACGCTGGACACGACGACGCGCCTTCTCACGGTGTCCGACACGCTGGATGTCGTGATCTCCGACACGGTCGGCTTTATTCGAAAGCTGCCGCATCAGCTCGTCGAGGCCTTCAAGGCAACGCTCGAGGAACTCGAATACGCCGATCTTCTGCTGCACGTCATCGACATTTCCGACCCGCACTGGCTCGAGCAGGCGCAGATCGTGGACGAGCTGATCGAAGAGCTCGGCGCGCAGCAAATTCCCTGCCTGCGCGTTTACAACAAGTCCGACCTCTACTTCGGCGATATCCGCCCGCACGGGGAGAACAGCGTCAACATCAGCGCCAAGACCGGCGAGGGCGTGGATGAGCTGCTTGCGCGCATCGACAAGCTCCTCGACAAGGGCACGCGCCGCGTGACGATCCACCTGCCCTACGACAAGGGCGGCGTTCTCGATATGCTCTACCGCGAAGCGAAGGTCGAATCCGTCGAATATGGCGAGACCATCGACATCGTGGCCACCTGCGTGCCGCGCGTCATCGGCCAGGTCAAGGACTATATCGAGGGCTATCAGGAGCCGAAGGAGGACTGGGAGGAATGACGCTCGAAACGAAGCGCCTTCTCCTGCGTCCGTGGTGCGAGAGCGACGCGGAGAGCTGCTATCGATACGCGAGCGATCCGCTTGTCGGCCCCGCCGCAGGCTGGCCGGCGCATACGAGCGTGGAGAACTCCCGCGAGATCATCCGAACCGTCCTCTCGGAGCCGGACACGTTTGCGGTCATTTTGAAGGAACGGCCAGACGAGCCTGTCGGCTCCATCGGCGTGTTTCCGACGGAAGCGCCAGAAATCGGGAGTGAGCCGGAAATCGGCTACTGGATCGGCCGCCCGTTCTGGGGTCAGGGGCTTATCCCCGAAGCCGTGCGAGAGCTGCTGAGGTACTGCTTTGAGGATAAAGGCGCACAGCGGGTCTGGTGTTCGCACTATGCCGGCAATGAAAAGTCAAAGCGCGTGATCGAAAAGTGTGGCTTTTCTTATCAGCTGACCTGTGAAAGGCCGGCGCTTGTGGACGATGCGCTGCGGCCGACGCTTTTTTTACGCCCTTACGAAAGAAAAGTGGGAGAAAACCCACTGAAAGGAACATTGAAACCATGACAGAGTACCTTGTCCCATACGAGAGCGCGGAGAGCGAGTTTGAAGAAAGCGCTCGCGCTTCATCAGCCACGTTTTCCTTGTGGAGACCGAGGCGGAGGCCCGCGCGCGCATCGACGAGATGAAAAAGAAATACTACGACGCGCGCCACAATTGCTGGTGCTTCGTTCTGCACGACGGCACCGTTCGCTACGGCGACGACGGCGAGCCGCAGGGCACGGCGGGCCAGCCGATGCTGAACGTCTTCCAGCGCGAAAACGTCGAAAACGTCGTGTGCATCGTGACGCGCTACTTCGGCGGGATTCTGCTTGGCGCGGGCGGGCTGACGCGCGCCTACGCCAAGGCGGCGAAGGACGCGCTTGACAATGCGGGCAAGGCGCGGATGCAGCCGTTTTCCGTGCTGCTGCTCGAATGCCCGTACCCGATGTTCGAGCGCATAAAGCTGCTGATCGAGGGACACGAGGGAAAAATCGAGTCGAGCGATTACGGCGCTGCCGTGACGCTCACGTTTCTTCTGCCCGTGCAGAGGACGGCGGACTTTTCTGCCGCGCTCACGGAGCTCTCCGGCGGGCAGATGAGCGCGGAAGAGGTCGAGCAGCGCTTTCTGCCCGGCGCAAGGGAGTGACGGCATGAGTTTGCGAAGAAAAATCTACGAGGTCATCGAGGTCGCGGACAAGGACGACCGCGACAGTCTCATTTACGACCGCTTCATGCTCGTGTGCATCGCGGCGAGTATTGTGCCGCTGTGCTTCAAGGAGACGAATGCGCTGTTTATATGGCTCGACCGCGCGACGGTCACGGTGTTCATCGTGGACTATCTGCTGCGCTGGTGGACGGCGGACCTAAAGTACGAAAAGAGCGGGAAATGGGCGTTTTTGCGCTATCCGTTCAGCTTTTTCGGCATTGTAGACCTGCTGTCCATCCTGCCGTCGCTGACGATGCTGTCGTCGGGGTTCAAGCTGTTTAGGCTTTTCCGCCTCAACAAAGCGCTCAAGGCGCTCAAATTCCTGCGCTACTCGCACAGCTTTGAACTTATTTTGAATGTCATCAAGCGCGAGAAACGCGCGCTCGCGGCGGTGTGTGTGCTGGCGGGCGGGTATATCGCGCTGTCGGCGCTCATCATGTTCCAGGTGGAGCCCGACAGCTTTGACACGTTTTTCGACGCCATCTACTGGGCAGTCGTCACGCTGACGACCGTCGGCTATGGCGACATCTATCCGACGAGCGAGATCGGCCGCATCGTGAGCATGATGTCGTCGTTCATGGGAATCGCCATCGTTGCGCTGCCCACCGGTATCATTACGGCTGGCTACATGCGCGAGCTCAGCCGTGAAAAGTGGGACTAAATAGAGAGGGCAGGACCATGGAGATCAGAACAGCAACGATGAACGATCTGGACGCGGTCGCGGCGGTGGAAGCCGAGTGCTTTCCCGTGGCCGAGGCGGCGACAAAAGAGGAATTCGCCGAGCGAATCAAATATTACGGCGACCACTTCTGGCTGATGTTCGAGGGCGACAAGCTCATCGCGTTTCTCGACGGCTTTGTGACGGACGAGCCCGACCTGACCGATGAAATGTACGCGAAAGCATCCATGCACGACGAAAATGGCGCGTGGCAGATGCTCTTCGGTCTGAACACCTTGCCGGAGTACCGGAAAAACGGCTACGCGGGCGAACTGCTCCACCGTGCCGTTGAGGATGCGAGAAAGCAGGGGAGAAAGGGTGCAGTCCTGACCTGCAAACAGCGGCTCGTCGACTACTACGCGAAGTTCTGCTTTGTCGACGAGGGCGTGACAGACAGGTCCGTGCACGGCGGCGTTGTCTGGCACCAGATGCGCATCACATTTTGATCGAGACTGACAGAAAAAAGGAGCACGCTTGCGCGTGCTCCCTTTTTGCGATTTTTATTGCTTTCCCGCGAGGTAGTAGTCGCTTTGGCCCGGATGGTAGAACGGACAGGCGGTCAGCTTGCCGCGCAGGAACGACGCCATCTCGTCCTCATCGAGTTGCTCGTCACAGTAGTAGCTGTCGGACTCTTCATCGTAGCTGTAATAAACGCAGTCCTCGCACAGGCTGATGGACATGAGATCATCTCCCGAAAGAAATTAGTGCTGATACTCGAATTCGAGCTCGTACATGCTGACGATGTCGCCGTCCTTGATGCCGAGCTCCTCAAGCTGCTGGAAAACGCCGTTTTCTCGCAGCATCTTATCAAAGAACATCCGGCTCTCGTAGTCACCGAAGTTGATGTTGCTCATAAGGCGTTCAAGCCACTTGCCCTCGACAATGTAGGTGTTGTCCTCGACGGTGATCTTGAGCGGCTCGCTCGCGTCGATCTTCACGGGCTTGGGAACGTACTCGGGCTCATAGACCGTAACGGGCGGGAGTGTGGAGAGCTTTTCGGCGATCTTGAGCACGAGCTCGCGCGTGCCGGTGTGCGACGCGGCGGACAGGGCGAAGAGGGGATAGCCGAGCGGCTCGACATGCGCGCGCAGCTTTTCGAGCAGGCTCTCGTCCTCCATGATGTCGGTCTTGTTCGCGACGACGATCTGCGGGCGGGTGGCAAGGTCGGGGGAATACTGCGAGAGCTCTGCGTTGATGGCATCAAAGTCCTCGACCGGGTCGCGGCCCTCGCTGCCTGACACGTCGACGACATGAACGAGCAGGCGGCAGCGGTCGATATGGCGCAGGAAGTCGTGACCAAGGCCCGCGCCCTCGGCTGCGCCCTCGATGATGCCGGGGATGTCGGCCATGACGAACGAAACGCCCTCGTCGACGTACACGACGCCGAGGTTGGGGTAGAGCGTGGTAAAGTGGTAGTTTGCGATCTTGGGGCGCGCCTTCGACACAACGGAAAGAAGCGTCGACTTGCCGACATTCGGGAAGCCGATGAGGCCGACGTCGGCCAGCAGCTTCAGCTCGAGCACGACATCGTGCTCCTCACCCTCAAGGCCCGATTTGGCAAAACGGGGCGCCTGACGCGTCGGCGTTGCGAAATGCGCGTTGCCCCAGCCGCCCTTGCCGCCGCGGCAGAGGATGAACGGCTCGGAGTCGGACATATCCTTGATGATCTCGTTCGATTCCGCGTCGCGCACGACGGTGCCGCGCGGCACGCGGATCGTGAGATCCTTGCCCTGCTTGCCGAACTTGCGCGCGCCCTGACCGTCCATGCCGTTGTCGGCGACGTATTTGCGCTTGTAGCGAAAGTCCATCAGCGTGGACATGTTGTCGTCGACAACGAGGACGATGTTGCCGCCGTTGCCGCCGTCGCCGCCGTCGGGGCCGCCCGCGGAGACGTACTTTTCGCGGTGGAACGCCACCGCGCCGTTGCCGCCCTTGCCTGCGCGGCAGAAGATGCGCGCCTTATCAATAAAAGATGCTGCCATGTTGGCACCTCCTTGGATTCTTGTTATTCCTGAACAAATAGTTTATCCGTTTTTTGACGATTCGTCAAGAAAAACGGAACGTTTCACAAAAAAGAAAAAATCGAAAAAAGTTGGGAACTTTTTTGTGCTCCCTTTCGTCAAAGGAAAAGACACAACGGGAAAGGAAGCGGAAACCTTGAGAAGACTGCTTGCATTGATGATGGTCGTCGCCGTAACGGCGGCGCTTTTGGCCTGCACGAAGGGCGGGCGCGATAACGAAGACGGAAATGACACGCCCGATCCTGAGCCGCAGTACGCCGGCGCGGACACGATGACGCTGCGCGTCGTGGGCGACGGTGAAAACGGTACGCTCATTTTAGCGGGAGAGACGGAGGTCTACGCCCTGCCGCTCGAAGGCGTGACGCTGTACTTAGATGGCGGCAGTGTGTCCGCTTCCGAGATCGAAAGCGGCATGAGCGCCGAGGTCTGGTACACCGGCGGCGTGCAGGAGACATATCCTGCGAAGTTTTCACAGGTGGTGGCCGTGTCGCTCTCGCGTGAGGAGAATGCGCAGTATGACCTCTGCGGCCTCTACTTGCAGGTGCTTGAGGACCTGTGGAGCGAGGACGACGGCCTCAACGGCGGCGCGGAGGTCGTGAGCGTCGATCTGAGCAAGGCACCCGGCGGGCTGACCGCGGGCGAAAAGGCGGCGGTCGCCTACATCTATGCGCAGAAGCACGGCGTACAGGGCTTGACGATGACGTTTGACGAGCTGCGCGAGGAGGGGTACCTCATGGGCGAAAAGCTGGAGGGCGGCAGCACGGCCTATTCGTTCACGAACGGTCTGCTCTTCACCATCACGCCCGATGAAAGCGCGGAGGGGGAGAGCTTTTCGCTGCCGGTGGTCTGCTTCAGCGCTGAAAAGTGGCGCTCGCCGCTCGGCGCGTATTACTTTACGAAGTGTACGGCCTCCCGCGGCGATAACGGCTGGGAATACACCGTCGGCGCGGAAGCGATCTCTTAAATTACAGCAGGTTCTTTAATTTGAGCAGCGAATCGACGATCTGGTCGGCCTCGCAGCGCTCCGGAACGGGGGCGGTGCGTGTGGTTGTACCAGATCGTTTTCATGCCCGCGTTTTTGCCGCCGGTGATGTCGGCGGTCAGCGAGTCGCCAATCATCATGCACTCGTCCGCGGCAACATCGGGAAGAAAAGCGCGGCAGGCATCGAAAAACGCCTTTTCGGGCTTGCGGTAGCCGAGTGACTCTGAAACGAACACATGGTCAAAATAGGGGAGAAGTCCCGCCATTTCAAGCCGGTTGAGCTGCTGGTCGTGGAAGGCGTTGCTCGCCGCGCAGAGGATATATTTTTCCTTGAGGTAGCGGCAGATCTCGTCCGCGCCGTCGACTGGGATGGCCGTCTCGTAGAGGAGGTCCAAAAACCGCTTTTCAAACGCGGCGCCGTCGGCCTGGATGCCGAGGGCCTCGAAGATGCGGTTCCAGCGGAATTCAAAAAGCTGCTGCGTCGTGAGCTCACCGCGCTCAATCATGAGCCAGAGGCTGTCATTGATGCGCGTGAACGTCGCGTAAGTGGAATCGTCATAGGGGAGACCCCATTCGGCAAAGCCGATGCGCATGGCCTGCTCGGCGCATTTGCCGAAGTCGAGCAGCGTGTCGTCGATATCCATCAAAACTGCCTTGAGCATGAAAAAGTGACCTCCTGCGGAAAAGATAAAGAAAAGAGCCCCGAGCATTCGCTCGAGGCTCTTCATTGTGCAATTACTCAGCGGGGTAAACAGAAGCCTGCTTACGATCCTTGCCGAGACGCTCGAAACGGAGCACGCCGCTCTCCTTGGCGTAGAGAGTATCGTCAGAGCCGATACCGACGTTGACGCCCGGATGGATGTGGGTGCCGCGCTGGCGCACAAGAATGTTGCCGGCGAGAACGAACTGACCGTCAGCGCGCTTGGGGCCAAGGCGCTTGGCGTTAGAGTCGCGGCCGTTCTTCGTGGAGCCGCCGCCCTTCTTGTGGGCGAAAAACTGAAGACCGATGTTCAGCATGGTGATTTGCCATCCTTTCTGTAAGATGATCGGAACAGGGGGCTTACGCCTCCATGACTTCGATATTATCCGGATATTCGCTGTGCAGCTCGGAAAAGAGCAGCATCAAACCCGTTAAAAGAGCCTGACAGGTGCTCTCGTTCGTGGCGGACAGACCGCCGGGGAGCCGGAATTCCACAGCGCCGGAGCGTTCATGGACCTTGACGGAAGCGGCGAGGCCTAAAACATCGTTCACGGTGCTTTCCACAAGGCGGACCGCACTTGTGACTGCCGCGCAGACGATATCGCTGCCCTCTTCACTGTAACCGCTGTGGCCCTTAGCATCAAAACCGATGATGCGCTTCCCCTCAGTGAGGAATGTAACAGTGGTCATGCCTTAGACGGAGATCTTGCCGATCTCAACCTTGGTATAAGGCTGACGATGACCCTGACGCTTGTGATAGCCCTTCTTGGCCTTGTACTTGTAGACACGGACCTTCTTGCCCTTGCCGTTCTTAACGACAGTGGCCTCCACCTTCGCGCCCTCCACCACGGGAGTGCCGAACTTGGTGTTTTCGCCGTCAACGATCGCCAAAACCTGATCGAAGGTAACGGCGTCGCCCGCCTCGACGGGGAGCTTCTCAATGAACAGGGTGTCGCCCTCGTTCACAACATACTGCTTACCGCCGGTAACGATGATCGCTTGCATTACTTGCACCTCTTTCCTTAATTACGGACTCGCTGTCGGGGGCGTTCGAAAAGTCTCGAAACCTTCCGAAACTTTAAGCCCATTCAAAGCGGCTGCTCAAGTATAACGTCTGACTTTGAAAAAGTCAATAGGTTTTTGGAAAATTCTCTGTGCAGTTTTGCTCAGGTGCAAAGTGAGTCGCGGCACGTGTGCCGCGAGGAAGCAGCGCCAAAGGCGCTGCACGGGTCAAAGGGGATATTCTCTTTCGCAAAAGAGAATATCCCCTTTGGAGCCCCAAGAGAAAGACTTTGTATTGTCAGATTGCGGCTTGAAGAACTGCACGCACTGCGCAATCAGGTGCCTGCTTGATGATGTATCTAAACGATTTGACTTTCTTCTATCTTCGCTGTCGCTATGCCTGCGTGTCGGAGGTCTTACGCAGTTTCCGTCTACTTTGGATTTTATCAATTCTGTTTTTGCCTGCCAAGGCGGCATTGCTGTGCTCGCCGCAGTACGCATTACCAAGACGATATGTATTGCCGATAGTAGGTGATTAGGCTGCACAAAAACAAGATGAGCAGAGCGGCAGCGGGTAGTAGAAGTAGGCCAAGTCGTATAGCAACACCAAACGCGGCAACGCCGCGCGCAGGTATTCTCATTCCGGAGGCACAAGGGCCATTCAAGCCTGAGACTGCCGATCAAAACCTTTCTCTTGGGGGTTCAAGGGGGCCATTCTCTTTTGCGAAAGAGAATGGCCCCCTTGTCCGCGTCCCCCTGCGCGGCGCGGGGAACAAGGAGCAGCGCTTTGCGCTGTAGAAATGCAATTTTGCATACTTTTCACCGCGCGGTAAACAATAACTCCGCAAGTTTTATTTGGAAGGAGAGCATTTCAATATGGAAAAGCGAAAAGAATTCTGGCGCGCGCTGCCGTTTGTGATGGCGCTGTTGTTGCTTACTCTCGTGCCGATGCAGAGTGCGTCGGCGCTGTTCGGCAAGGGAAAAGAGGAGGCGAAAGCTGTCGACGGCGCGCCGGTGGCAGAGAACATGGAGATCAAGGTTTACCGCGGCGTCGCGTATGAGGGCGAATTCCGCGCGGTGGACAACGAGGGCGACGAGGTGACCTTTGCCATCGCGCAGGAGCCGAAAAAGGGCACGGTCGCGCTGACGGAGGACGGCCTCGGCTTTGTCTACACGCCGGGCGGCAAGCTGGGGACGGACAGCTTCACCTACACGGCGATCGACGCCTACGGCAACATCTCGCTGCCCGCGACGGTGAGCATCACAATCGAAAAGGCAAATAGCGGCGTCTGCTACGCTGATATGGGCGGCAGCCGTGCGCATACGGCGGCGGTCGATCTTGCCGAGCACGGTGTGTTTGTGGGCGCGAAGATCGGGGACAGCTATTTCTTTGAGCCCGAGCGCACGCTCTCACGTGGTGAATTTGTCGCGATGGCGCTCGCGGCAATGGACGTGAGCGCGAGGATGTGCAGATGACTGGCTTCTGCGACGATGCGAGCATACCGACCTGGGCGAAAGGCTACGCCGTGAGCGCGCTGAACGCGGGCGTTGTGTCCGGCGTCAGCACGGCGGAGGGCGTTGCCTTTCGCGCGAATGACGCCATTACGCTCAATGAGGCCGCGGTCGTGCTGAACCGGCTGCTTCGCGTGACGGACGTGGACCTCTCGGACTACGACGTGCAGGACGCGGACAACGCCTGGTGCGCACAGGCGGTGGCGAATTTGCAGTCCGTCAGCGTGATCGAGAGTGGGCGTTTTTCCACTGACGAGATGCGCTCGGGCGTGACACGTGCGCAGGCGGCAGAGATCCTCAGCGCGGCGATGACGCTCAAGGACGGACGCGCGGGAAAGGGCGGACTGCTCTCCGGCATTTTCGGCTAAGGGCAAAAAGTGAGAAAAGCGAACAAAAGAGAGCGGTTTTCACGCCGCTCTCTTTTGCTTGTATTTGGGAAAAAGCTGTGGTAAAGTATAAATTAGTATAGTATGGATAAACGGGGACGGCGACGTTCCTTTCAAAAATAAGGAGGAAAACGGTATGCGTATCGTTGTTTTAGCAGGCGGCCTGAGTATGGAGCGCAATGTGTCGCTCTCGAGCGGCAACAAGATCTGCCGCGCGCTGCGTTCGCGCGGGCATCAGGCTATTCTGGTGGATATGTTCATGGGCTTTGAGGACTACGACGGTAAGCTCGAGGATGTTTTCGACGCGCCGGACGGCTTCTGCGGCGACTATTCCGTCGCCGAGCAGGAGCCGGACCTTGCCGCTGTGCGCGCGAGCCGCAAGGACCAGAGCAAGAGCCTTTTCGGTCCCGGCGTGCTCGATGTGTGCGCCAAGGCGGACATCGTATTTCTGGCGCTGCACGGCACCTGCGGTGAGGATGGCCGCGTGCAGGCCGCGTTCGACCTGCTCGGCATCCCGTACACGGGTGCGGGCTACTTATCGAGCGCCATTGCGATGGATAAGGACCTGACGAAGCGTCTTGTGTCGGAATATGTCATCACGCCGCAGTGGCGCACCGTGCGCTACACGGAAGGCGACATCGCGCGCCTTGCGTCGGAAACGAAGCTCCCTTGCGTCGTCAAGCCGGTCGCCAACGGCTCGTCTGTCGGCGTCTCCATCGCGCATACGGGCGCGGAGCTCAAAAAAGCGCTTGAAGAGTGCTTACAGTTCGGCGCGCAGGTCGTGCTCGAACAGTACATCTCCGGCCGCGAGATCCAGGTTGGTATCATCGCGGGCAAGGCACTGCCCTCCATCGAAATTATCCCGAAGACGGGCTTTTATGACTATGCGAACAAGTATCAGGCCGGCGCGGCGGAGGAAATTTGCCCCTCTCCCATCCCCGAGGACTGGGAGATGCGCGTGCGCACCGCGACAGAGACGGTCTACCGCCTGATCGGGCTGAGCGTCTATTCCCGCGCGGACTTCATCGTCACGCCGGACGGTACGCCGTACTTCCTTGAGATCAACACGCTGCCCGGCATGACGAAGACGAGCCTTCTTCCGCAGGAGGCGGCGGCGGTCGGCATCGGCTACGAGGAACTGTGTGAAAAGATCGTCGAAGAGTCGCTGAAGCAGAGAAGAGGGCTGTAAATGGAGGCCATCACGGTAAAGGAGCTGCTCGCGGCGGTGCACGGTGAGCTCTTGCAGGGAGATGAGACGGCGCAAATCCTCGGCGTGAACACCGACAGCCGCACCGTCAAAGCGGGTGAAGTTTTCGTGCCGCTCGTCGGCGAGCGCTTCGACGGGCATGACTATATCGAAAAGGCGCTTTCCGCGGGCGCGGAGGGCTGTCTGTGCACCCGCGTGCCGGAAACGCTGCTGCCCGGAAAGTTTTACATCAAGGTGCCTGACACGCTGCTTGCGCTCAAGGACTTGGCCGCGTGGTACCGTGCGCAGTTTTCTATTCCCTTTGTGCAGGTGACGGGCAGCGTCGGCAAGACGACAACAAAGGAAATGATCGCCTCGGTACTGGGCGTGAAGTTCCATACGCTCAAGACCGCGGCCAACTATAATAATGAGATCGGCACGCCGCAGACGTTGCTGGGCCTCTCCCACGCGCATCAGGCGGCGGTGATCGAGACGGGCATGGACCGCGCGGGGCAGATCCGGTATCTTGGCGAGATGGTGAAGCCCGATATCGCCGTCATCACGAACGTCGGCGACATGCACATTGAATACCTCGGATCGCGCGAGAACATTCTGAAGGCCAAGTGCGAGATCTTTGAAAACCTCAAGAAGGACGGCCTCGCCGTCTTAAACGGCGACGACGAGCTTTTGAACACCGTCTCTCTGCCGCAGAAAACGTTGCGCTGCGGTCTGTCGGAGCACTGCGATGTCCGCGTCAGCGAGGTCGAAGACCTTGGCATCGACGGCATCCGCTGCGTCGTGACGACGGCAAAGGAGCGCTACGCGCTCACGATCCCCGCGCCGGGGAAGCACATGGTCTACTCCGCGGCGATGGCCGCGGCCATCGGTGAGTACCTTGGCGAGACCAAAGAGGAGATCGAGCGCGGCGTTGCGGCTTATGAGCCCGCGGGCTCACGCATGCACGTCATCACGTTCTCTGAAAACCGCCGCCTGCTCGACGACTGCTACAACGCGGGTCCGCAGTCGATGGCGGCGTCACTGCGCGTATTGGGCGCGAGCGGCGGCAAAAAGGCCGCCGTCATCGGCGATATGGCGGAGCTCGGAGAGCTCACCGAGCGTGCGCATAAGGAAATCGGAGAACTCACCAAAGAGCTCGGCATCGACACTGTCATCGCAATCGGCGCACGGGCAAAATACTTTACAGAAGGGAACCCCTCTGCGCAGTGGTTCGGGAGCGTGGACGAGGCGATGGGCGCCGTCAAGGCGGCGTTCACGGCGGAGACGGCGATGCTCGTCAAGGCCTCGCACTCCATGCACTTTGAGAAGATCGTAGAGGAACTGACCAAAGCATGATCGACATCAGTGTTACGGGACTCATCAAGTCCTTTGACCTCGAAAAGAAAATACTGGACGGTATCACCTTTCAGATCGACACGGGCGAGCGCGTGGGTCTTCTCGGCAAAAACGGCGCGGGCAAAACGACGCTCTTCCGCATCCTGACGGGCGAGCTCGACTACGACGCAGGCGAGGTGAGCATCGCCTCGGGCCGCAGGCTCGGTCTCATCTCACAGATCCCCGTGTATCCCGAGGGCTACACGGTCGAAGACGTGCTCAAGAGTGCGTTTTCGCGCATGCAGAGGATGGAGGACGAGATGAACGCCCTCTCCCAGCAGATGGCAAGCGGCGACGAGAGCGAGGAGACGCTGCGCCGCTACGGCGAGCTTTCGGCAAAGTTCGAGGGCCTCGGCGGGTACGACACCGAGACGCCCATCAACAAGGTTGCCAACGGCCTTTCCATCCCGCCGGAGATGCGCGAGCGCCTGTTTGACACGCTCTCGGGCGGTGAAAAGACGCGCGTGAACCTCGGCCGCCTCATTTTGGAGGATACGGATATTTTACTTCTCGACGAGCCGACGAACCATTTGGACCTGCACGCCATCGAATGGCTGGAGCAGTATCTCTCGACGTTCAAGGGTACGGTCGTCGCCATCTCGCATGACCGCTACTTTTTGGACCGTACCATCACGCGCGTCATTGAGGTGCTCGACGGCAAGGCGGAGTTTTACAGCGGCAACTACAGCTTCTACGCGGTGGAAAAAGAGCGCCGCTATTTGGAAAAGATGCGCCAATACGAAAAGGAGCAGGCCAAGATTGCCCAGCTTGAAAAGAGCGCCGAGCAGCTGCGCATGTTTGCCTTCAAGGGCATGGACAAGACGTACCGCCGCGCGCTGTCGATGGAAAAGCGCATCGAGCGTATGCGCACGACGGACAAGCCGACGAAGGAACGGGCACTGAGCGCGCAGTTCAAGTCGCAGGAGTTCTACGGCGACGAGGTGTTCGCGCTCAAAAAGCTCAAAAAGAGCTTCGGCGACCGTGTGCTGTTCCACGACGTGGACTTGCAGGTGCGCGGCGGCGAGCGCATCGCGCTCATCGGCGACAACGGCACGGGCAAGTCGACGCTCATCAAGATGCTGATGGAAGAGGAATATCCCGACGAGGGCAAGATCAAGTTCGGCCCGTCGGTGCGCATCGCGTACCTGCCGCAGATCGTCGAATTCGACGTGCCGGAACGAAACTTGGTCGACACGATGCTCTACTTCCAAGCGCAACATCACGCCGCAGAGCGCGCGCAACCGCCTGGCCGCGTTCCACTTCACGGGCGAGGACGTTAAGAGCGTCAGTGTGCTCTCGGGCGGCGAGCTTTCGCGCCTCAAGCTCTGCATCCTGATGGATGAGGAAGTGAATCTCCTGATCCTCGACGAGCCGACGAACCACCTCGATATTGCGTCGCGCGAGTGGATCGAAGAGGCGGTGGAGAGCTACGACGGGACGCTCCTGTTCGTGAGCCACGACCGCTATTTTATCAACCGCTTTGCAACGCGTGTGTGGGAGCTTGAAAACGGCGTCATCACCGACTATCCGATGGGCTTTGCGCGCTACCGGCAGGTCAAGGCACTGGAGGCGCAGAACAAGATCGACCACACGCCAAAGGCTGTAAAGGAAAAGACGGTTACAGAAAAACCAAAGCCGAACCGCTCTGCCCAGCAGGCGCGGCGGCAGCTCACCATCTGTGAAAAGGAAATTTCCACGCAGGAGACCGCCATCGCCGAGATCGAGCAGCGCCTCGAAGAGGCGGGCGGCGACTACGAGCGCTACAGCGAAATTTATAAGGAGAAGGAAGCCGCCGAGGAGACGCTCGGCGCGCTGATGGAAAAGTGGGAAACGCTCGCCGAGCAGGCGGGCGAATGAGGAACATACCATGAAGAGACAGAAAAGACTGTGGACAGCGGCAGCAGCCTGTGCCGTGCTCGGCGCGACGTGCCGGGCCGTCCCGGGTGTGCGCTTTGCAGGACTGCTGTTCTGGTGCCTGACGGCGCTTTTGATCGTCTTTGCGATGCTCGAGCAGTACAAAGAGCATGCGTGGGCAAAGTGGGGAAAACGCGTTCTGCTCGCGCTCGTGTGCCTAGGCCTTGTCGCATTCGGGTATCTTGAATCGCTCGTTATTCGCGGCGCGCACACGGACGGGCGCGCGGAAGACGCGCAGTGCGTGGTTATTTTGGGCGCGGGCGTGAACGGCACGACGCCGTCGCTGATGCTCTCGTCGCGGCTGCAGGCGGCGCTTGACTTCATCGCGGACAAGCCGGACATCCCCATCATCTGCTCAGGCGGTCAGGGGCCGGGGGAGGATATCTCCGAGGCCGACTGCATGGCCGACTGGCTCATCGCCCACGGCGTGGACGAGAGCCGCATCTACCGCGAGGACCGATCGACCAGTACGCAGGAGAACTTTGCTTACAGCGAAGAGATCATGGCGGAGCTGGGGCTTGATGCGGGCGACATGTTCGCCTTTGTCACGAACGACTACCATATTTTTAGGGCGGGGCGCATCGCCGGAACAGATGCGGCCTGCGGCGTGGCGGCGACGCTGCCGCGCAGCGCCTATTACGATGCCTTACAGCTCAACTACTATGTGCGGGAGGCCTTTGCCACCGGTTGGCTCCTGCTGAGAGGAAACTGAGTATGAACGATAACATTTTATGCCTTTACTATTCCCGCACGGGAAACACGAAAAAAGCCATGGAGGAGGTCGCCGAGGCGCTGGACTGCGAATGTCTCGAAATTCGCGACAAGGTCGATCGCAGCGGCACGATGGGCTACCTTCGCTGCTGCTTTGACGCGATGCATAAGCGCACGAGTGCGGTTTCGCGCCCGAAATGCCAGAAGCCTCTGTCGGACTACAAGCTCGTCATCCTCGGCACGCCCGTGTGGGCGGGCCGCTGTTCGAGCGTTATTCGCGGCTTTTTGAAGCGCCGCGGCTATGAGATCCAGAACGCGGCGTATCTCATCACGCACAAGAGCGAGCAGGACTATAAGGACGTCTTCCGCCAGATGGACCTCTATTTGCAGACGCCGCACGTGGCGGAGGTCTCGCTCTGCCCCGATTCCGCGGGCTACCACTTCTGGCGAGACCAGTTCGTCAAGGCCTGCTCTGACTTCATTGCGGAGGACAAGGCCTGATGTGGGAAAAGCTCAAACAGCTCGCGCGCCGCTATGACGAGATCGGCGAGCTGCTCGAAGTGCCGGAAATTTACGCTGAGCCAAAGAAGCTGCGCGCGCTCACGCGCGAGCAGAAGGAGCTTTCCGCCGTGGTGGAGACCTACCGCGCGTACCAGAAGTGCGAGGACGACATCGTGCAGGCGCTGGAGCTTGTATCCGATCCCGAGCTCAAGGACATGGCACAGGAGGAATTGAACACTGCCAAGGCGGAAAAAGAGCGCCTTTTTGACGAGCTGCGCGTGCTGCTCCTGCCGCGCGACCCGAACGACGACAAAAACGTCATCGTCGAGATCCGCGGCGGCGTGGGCGGAGAGGAGAGCGCGCTTTTTGCCGCCGACCTCTACCGCATGTATGCGATGTACGCGGAAAAGCGGGGGTACCGCGTGGAGCTGCTCAACTACAACGACACGGAGCTGGGCGGTGTAAAGGAAGCTGACTTTATCATCAGCGGCGACGGGGCGTAGTCGAGATTCAAGTTTGAATGCGGCGTCCACCGCGTGCAGCGCGTGCCGGAGACGGAGTCCGGCGGGCGCGTGCACACCTCGACCGCGACGGTCGCCGTGCTGCCGGAGATGGAGGAGGTCGACGTCGACCTCCGGCCCGAGGACATCGAGATGCAGGTCTACCGCGCGTCCGGCGCGGGCGGCCAGCACGTCAACAAGACGAGCTCTGCCGTGCGGCTGATCCACAAGCCGACGGGCATCGTCGTGGCGTGTCAGGAGGAGCGCTCCCAGCTGCAGAACCGCGCGAAGTGTATGGCGATGCTCGCGAGCAAGCTCTACGAGGCTGAGCGCGAGCGCGTGGAGGGTGCGATCACGAGCGAGCGCCGCGCGCAGGTCGGCAGCGGCATGCGCAACGAGCGCATCCGCACCTATAACTTCCCGCAAAACCGCGTGACCGACCACCGCCTGACGGGCGAGAACAAGAATTTCAACATCGACGCCGTGATGAACGGCGACCTTGACCCGATCATCGACGCGCTCACGATGCAGGAGCAGGCCGAAAAGCTGCGCGAGAGCACCGAGGCTTAAGAAAGAAGAGAGAACATTGGAGACAAAATGGTTTACCCTCCGCACGGTGGAGGATAAAGAGAGCATCGCGCAGGCGGCGGACATTCTGCGCCGCGGCGGGCTTCTGGCCATCCCGACGGAGACGGTCTACGGCCTCGGCGCGGACGGCTTGGACGAGACTGCCGTGCTGCACATTGAGGCCAAGGGCCGCCCGCAGGACAACCCGCTCATCCTGCACATTCCCGACGCAAGCTGGCTTGCGCGCTACTGCGAGGACGTGCCGGACGCGGCCTACAAGCTGGCCGAGCGCTTCTGGCCCGGCCCACTGACGATGATCTTAAAGAAAAAGCCCTGCGTGCCGCTGCGCACGACCGGCGGGCTCGAGACCGTCGGCATGAGATGTCCCGACCATGCGGTGACGCGCGCCATCATCGCCGCCTCCGGCGTTCCGGTCGCCGCGCCGAGCGCCAACACCTCGGGCCGTCCGAGCTGCACGACGGCCGCGCACGTGCGCGAGGACATGTGGGGCAAGATCGACGGTATCGTCGACGGCGGCCCCTGTCAGGTGGGCGTGGAGTCGACGATCATTGACCTGACGGTCACGCCGCCGCAGCTGTTGCGCCCGGGCGGACTGCCGCTCGAGAGCCTGCGCGATGCGCTGGGCGAGGTGACGGTCGACAAGGCCGTGACGCAGAAGATGAATGACGGCGAAAAGCCGCGCGCCCCGGGCATGAAGTACCGCCACTATGCGCCTAAGGCCCCCCGTCACGGTCGTGACCGGCGGGGCGAAGGCGAGCGCGCGCTATCTGCTCACACACGCGGGCGAGAAGTCCGGCATCATCTGCTTTGACGAGTTCACGCGGCTCTTCGACGGGCACATCGTCCACCCCCTCGGTGCGAGCGACGATAAGCGCGCGCAGGCGCAGCACGTCTTCGACGCGCTGCGGACGTTCGACGAGACGAATGTGGGCGAGATCTGGGCACAGTGTCCGGACAGTAAAGGCCTTGGCCTTGCCATCGGCAACCGCCTCAAAAAGGCAGCGGGCTTCCATGTGGAGGACGCGGACGACGGCAAGATCGTCATCGGCATCACCGGCGGCACGGGCGCGGGGAAGACGAGCCTTCTGCGCGCGCTTGAAAGAAAGGGCGCATGCGTGCTCGACTGCGACGCGGTCTATCACGAGATGTTAAAAGATGACGAGCCGCTGCTGCGCGCGCTGCGCGAGGCGTTCGGCGATGTCATTTTTCGGCAGGACGGCAGCGTGGACGTCCACGCCATCGGCCTGATCGTCTTCAAGGACAGAAAAACTCGCCGAGCTCGACGCCATCGTGCACGAGCACATCCCGCGCGCGCTGGCGCAGAAAATGGCGGCGACGAACGCGGAGATCATCGGCCTCGATGCTATCAAGCTCATCGAGAGCGGCCTTGGCGCGATCTGCGACGCGACCGTCGCCGTAACGGCGCCTGAAGAGGTGCGGGTCAAGCGCATCATGGCGCGCGACAGCATCACCGAGGAGTATGCAAGGTCGCGCATCGCGGCACAGAAGGACGCGGACTATTTCCGCGCGCAGTGCGATTATGAATTTGTGAACGATCTGCCGACCGCTGAAAAGGCGGAACACGCGGCAGAGGTCTATATCAACACGATCATCAACAATTTGAAGGAGGAAACTGAGAGATGAGTGAAAAGAACAAGCTCGCTGAAAAACTGCTCTACGCCCCCAAGAATGGCTATGACCGCCTGAGCGCAGAGGATGAAAAAGCGATGGAGGCCTATTGCGAGGACTACAAGAAGTTCCTCAACAACGGCAAGACCGAGCGCCTTTGCGTGGAGTACTGCATCGAGCTGGCGGAAAAGAAGGGCTTCAAGGCCTACGAAGCGGGTATGAAGCTGAGCGCCGGCGACAAGGTCTACTTCAATAACCGCGGCAAGGGCATCATGCTCGCTGTCATCGGCAGCGAGGACCTGAGCCACGGCGCGAACATCGGCGCAGCGCACACCGACTCCCCGCGCCTCGACTTAAAGCCCCGCCCGCTACGAGGAGGCCGAGATGGCCTATCTCAAGACGCACCACTACGGCGGTATCCGCAAGTACCACTGGGTGACCATCCCGCTCGAGCTGCACGGCGTGGTCGTGCTGCGCGACGGTTCGAAGGTCGACGTCCACATCGGCGGCAAGGAGGACGATCCCCAGTTCATCATCAACGACCTTTTACCGCACCTTGGCCGCGAGCAGGGCAAAAAGCCGCTCAACGAGGCCATCCCGAGCGAGAGCTTGAACGTGCTGCTCGGCGGAAAGCCGTTTGAAGATAAGGACTGCTCCGACCGTTTCAAGCTCGGCGTTCTCCAGTATTTGAACGCGCAGTACGGCATTACGGAGGAGGACTTCATCTCCGCCGAGCTCGAGGTCGTGCCCGCCGGCAAGGCGCGCGACATCGGCTTCGACCGCAGCTTCATCGCCTCCTACGGTCACGACGACCGCGTCTGCGCGTATGCAGAGCTTGCAGGTATTTTTGACGCTGTGTCCCCGAAGAAGACCGCGGTCTGCATCTTCGCGGACAAGGAGGAGATCGGCTCCGAGGGCGTGTCCGGTATGCTGTCTCAGGCGTTTGAGTGGTTCATGGGCGACATGTGCCGCACGCAGGGCGTAGCGCTTTCTGACTGCTTTGCCAACTCCTTCTGCCTGAGCGCGGATGTGACGGCGGCCTACGACCCGAACTTTGCCGACGTGTACGACAAGCGCAACTCCGCCTTTGTCAACTACGGCGTGGCGCTGTGCAAGTACACCGGCTCCGGCGGCAAGGGCGGCGCGAGCGACGCAAGCGCCGAGGTCGTTGGCAAGGTACGCAAGCTGATGAACGACAACGGCGTCTTCTGGCAGATGGCCGAGATGGGCAAGACCGACGCAGGCGGCGGCGGTACGGTCGCCAAGTTCATGGCCCAGCGCAACATCGACACGCTCGACGCGGGTGTGCCCGTGCTCTCGATGCACGCACCGTATGAAACGGTCGCCAAGCTCGACTGCTACATGACCTACAAGTGTATGAAGGCCATCTTTGAGCAGGCGTAAGAAAATATTCTGAGATTCCGAGAAGCGCTCTCCCACGTGCCGTGGGAGGGCGTTTTCTGCCAAAAAGTCATACAATGGATAAGGTAAAATAACTTGCGCAAATTGAAAATCGCATAAAAGAAGACATAGCTTGCAGGCTCTGGTAGAATGAAGTTACCACACACCATTCAAAAGGAGACAGCAAACTATGTCCGAGAAAATTGTACAGCTGAATGAGGAAATTATCAAGGGCCAAATCAAGGAATTGGTTCGCGGCAGCGTAGAAGAAACCCTGAACGAGCTGCTGGAAAAGGAGGCGGAGTCGCTGACGCAGGCGGCCCGCTATGAGCGCAGCGAGGCCCGTCAGGGCTACCGCAGCGGTCACTATGACCGAAACCTTACTACCACCTCCGGTGACGTTACACTCCACGTGCCCCGGCTCAAGGGGCGTGTCCTTCAAGACTGCCATCATCGAGCGGTATCGTCGCCGGGAGAGAGCAGCGTGGAGGAAGCCCCTCATCGAGATGTACCTGGCGGGTGTTTCCGTGCGCCGTGTGGAGGACATCACGGAGGCACTGTGGGGCAGCAAGGTTTCGCCCGCTACCATCAGTGAGCTGAACAAGAAAGCCTACGTCCACATCGAGGACTGGCGGAACCGCCCCTTGCGGGGCGGGCGCTATCCATACGTCTACGTGGACGGCATCTACCTGCGCCGCAACTGGGGCGGAGAGTACGAAAATGTGGCAATTCTGGTGGCAATTGCCGTGAATGAGGACGGTTTTCGTGAGGTTTTGGGTGCCGCCGAGGGCATGAAGGAGGACAAGGCCAGCTGGGTCAGTTTCTTCCAATGGCTCCGCGGACGCGGCTTGGACGGTGTAAAGCTCATCGTCGGCGACAAGTGCATGGGAATGCTGGAGGCCGTGGGTGAGGTGTTCCCGGATGCCAAATACCAGCGCTGCACGGTGCATTTCTACCGCAATGTTTTCTCTGTTGTGCCTAAATCCAAGGTCAAAATTGTGGCAAAAATGCTCAAGGCGATCCACGCGCAGGAGAGTAAGAAAGCCTCCCGTGAGAAGGCGAAAGCCGTGGTCGCCGAGCTGCGCGCCATGAAACTGAAGGAGGCTGCCAAGAAGGTCGAGGACGGCATTGAGGAGACACTGACTTACTGCGATTTTCCCAGCGAACACTGGACCCGCATCCGTACCAACAACGTGATCGAGCGGCTGAACCGGGAGATCCGCCGCCGGACCCGCGTGGTGGGGACATTCCCCGATGGCAACTCCGCCCTGATGCTGGTCTGCGCGAGGCTACGCCATGTGGCGGGCACCCAGTGGGGCTGCAAGAAATATATGAATATGAAGCACTTGGAGGCGGCTCTGGACGACACCTCTATTGCCGGCTGACTTCACTCAGCCGGAGCCTGCAAATAAATTTGCGCATAAATCTTGACGGGACCATACAATGTTGAATAAATTGTAAAGTTTCCTGCGGTTTTGCTTGCATAAGCGAGCGTGGCGTGATAAGCTGTCAGAATGCCAAAGAATCAGGAAGGGAAGAGAGTCATGCTCCAGTTATTCACCGATACGTCCGCGAACCTGCCGGTCGCGCTGACGAAACAACACCACATCACCGTCGTGCCGTTTTCCTACACGGTGGATGGAAAGGAGACGGACTATCCCGATGATGTGGATTTCGACGGCGCGGCGTTCTACGGCGCGATGCGCCGCGGCGCGGTCGTCAAGACCTCAATGGTCAATCCCGACCTGATGGCGAACTACTTTGAACGTGCGCTCTCGCAGGGCGACGATGTGCTCTACGTCGGCATGTCCGGCGGCATCAGCGGCACGGCGCAGGCCGCGGTTATCGCCGCGGGCGAGCTGACGGAAAAATACCCCGCGCGGAAGATCGTCACGATCGACACCTACGCTGCCTCCCTTGGCGAGGGGTTACAGGTGCTCGAAGCCGCGCGCATGATCGAAGAGGGAAAGAGCCTCGATGAGATCAAAGCGCATCTCCTTTCGAGAAGACCGCACATGTGCCAGTTTTTCACGGTCGACGACCTTGCGTACTTAAAGCGCGGCGGCCGCATTTCGAGCGCGACGGCACTGATCGGCACGGTGCTGAGTATCAAGCCGATTTTGTGCGGTGACGAGACGGGACACATCGTCTCCTGCGGCAAGGTGCGCGGCATGAAGCGCGCGTATCAGGAGCTTGCGAATTATTACGACGGCCGCGCGCTCGACAAGAGCGAGATGCTCGGCATCGCCCACGCGGACAATGAAGAGGGCGCGCAGGCGCTCATCGCGCTGCTGCGGGACAAGGGCTTCACCGGCGAATGCCTGAACGTGGTCTACGAGCCGGTCACCGGCGCCCACGTCGGCCCGGGAACGGTGGCGCTGTTCTTCTACGGAAAAGAAAAGTGAACATAAGGAGCGCCTGAAGGGAAACCTTCGGGCGCTTTTTATATGGTAGACTTTGCGCAAAAGGTCTGATATGATGACGAAAGAGAGATTTTGAGAGAAAAATGGGAGGGTTTTATGAAAAAATCGTGGCTCATCAGAGCGCTGCTGCTCACCGCGTATTGCGTACCGTTTGCATTTTTCTCTGTGAAGGGTGATATTACTTCGGGGACGATGGTGTATTACGGTGTGATGATCGTCAGCTTTGTGATTTTGTACCGCTGCGCGCTGAAAACAGACAACGTTCCGATCATTTTTATCGGAAATATACTGAGCTTTATTTCTTCTTATTTGACGGCAAAGCTGTCGCAGTTAGACCCGATGGAATGGTACTGCAAGCCGTTTACATCCCACTCTCTGATTGTCGCGATATCGGTCGCGTCCCTCATCATCCATGCGATCATCGTATGGAGAAGAGACAGAAAGCAGAGGAACGCACAGGGGTGTGACAGAACATGAAGAAACACAAAAAAGCGATGATCGCACTGCTGATCGTAGCCCTGTTCGGTATGATATTGGCCTGCATTTCTTCCCATCCTTTGTTTCACGCAGGTGCGAGGTGCCGGAGGAGTATGTCGCTGAGATCCGCGCGCAGTCGGTGGGAGTTTACTCAAAGAAAGTGCCCTTGCTGCCGATTTACATTTCCATCGAGCAGTTTTCAGCGGGACGGGCCTATTATACGGTTCACTATTTCCCGTTTGGAACGCTTGGCATGTCCTATAGTTTGACCGACGGATTTTGCCAGGAAAATCCGCTGACGGGCCTGCAATAAGATGAATCGGCAGAACCGGCTGTTTTTCCACTGGATTTTTGCGCACGCTTCTGTTATGATAAACGCCAAAGAAACGCCGTGAATCGGCATTGCGTTCAAACCGTCAGCAAAGGAGAAACGAATATGGAAACGATACAGGCCATCAGAAGCAGAAGAAGCATCCGTAAGTACCAGCCAAAACCCGTTCCGCACGAGGTTATCGAGCAGATCGTCGCGGACGCGGCCTACGCCCCCTCGTGGAAGAATACGCAGATCGCGCGCTATGTGCTCGTCGAGGACCGCACGACGATCGACAAAATGGCGGAGGAGATGGTGCTTGATTTCAAGCTGAACGAGAAGACGCTCAAAAACTGCCCCGCCGTTATGGTGCTTACCTATGTGACCGGCCGCTCGGGCTACGAGCGCGACGGCTCGTTCTCGACGCCGAAGGAGGCGGGCTTTGAGATGTTCGACGCGGGCATCGCCGCGCAGACATTTTGTCTTGCCGCGTGGGAGCGCGGCGTCGGCACGGTCATCACGGGCTACTTCGACGAAGAGAAGATCACGAGACTTTTGAACCTGCCGGAGAATCAGAAGGTCGGCTGTGTTATCGGTCTTGGCTATCCCGATGAGGAGCCCGCCGCGCCGAAGCGCAAGAGCGTGGAAGATTTGCTGACGTACAAATAAAAAGCTGCAAGCGGCCGAGGAAAACGCCCTCGGGCGCTTTTCCGCTGGATTCGGACAATGCTTTCTGGTAAAATAAGCAGTATAAAAATATAGAAAAATGAGAGATATGGAGGCCATAAGATGAAAAAATACAGCTTATCGGTTATTTGCGTAGTGCTTTTTGCCCTGCTGGCTGGATGCGGCAACAAGGAAACGTCAAACATAACGGTCGATTATGGCGATTCGGCTGTCTACACAGAACAGGATATGGATGATGCGATAAAGGTGATCGAAGAGATGATCGGTTCGTGGGAAGGCTGCGAATTACATAGCATTTCATATTCGTCAGATGACGTCTGCACGGATGAAAAGAACCTTTCGTGGATGAATGATTTGGAAAAGGCAAATGACAACGATCTGGCTTTTACACAATGCATCATGTTCGACAGCAGCTTTCGCTCTCCGAAAGAGGGCGGCGGAGCTTGGGAGCCGGACACGGAATACACATGGTCCTGGTGGTTGGCTCGCAGCGATGGCGGGGAATGGAAACTGATGACTTGGGGATATTAAAGTGCTTCCCGGTTTGAGGCTCGTATTTCCGACGGCACAAAGGGTATGCTTTTCGCGCTTTCTGCAAATCCTACCGGAAATGACTTTCGGGAGGACTTTGCGATGAGAAGCGAAACGAAACCCTCGCAGGACGAGGAGAAAAACGGGCAGGAGCCGCTGCTGCCGCCCATTCAGCCGGTCATCGACTTCGGCTCGGTCGTCATCAAAAATAGCCGCGCGGCCATCCACTGCCTGACGATCGCCGGACAGATCGAGGGCCACATGCAGCTGCCGAATACGCAGAAGGCGACCAAATACGAGCATGTGCTGCCGCTCCTGGCGTATTTAGAGGAGAGCGAGGACATCGACGGCGTTTTGTTCCTGCTCAACACCTGCGGCGGCGATGTGGAGGCGGGGCTTGCCATCGCCGAGCTCATCTCGGGGATGAAAAAGCCGACCGTCTCGCTCGTGCTCGGCGGGGGGCACTCCATCGGCGTGCCGCTTGCTGTCGCGCCGATGGTGACGATGATCGCGCCGTCGGCGTCGATGACCATCCATCCCGTGCGCACGAGCGGCACGATCATCGCCGCGCCCCAGACGTACCAGTATTTTGAGCGCTTGCAGGAGCGCATCGTGCGCTTTGTGACGAAGAACTCACGCATCGGGCGCGACGAGTTTCTGCGCTTGATGATGGACACACAGGACCTCGCCTCTGACGTCGGCAGCGTGCTCTACGGGGAAGAAGCAGTGGCCTGCGGCCTCATCCAGCGCATCGGCAGCCTCTCCGACGCGCTCGACGCGCTGTATGTGCTCATTGACGAAAAGAAGAAGTAAAAAGCCTCGCAGAGTTTCGTGCCGCGCACGGCACGAAATCAATTCAAATCCGTTTTCTGCCGCGACATGTGCGCCCTCCAGAGGGGCTTCTCTTGCCCGCTGCGGGGCAATTCACCTTCTGGCAGAAAACACTTTGCGCGGAGCGGAAAACGGTGAAGCGCCGTCTGTGACGGAAACAGCAAGCCGTTTTCGAGGAAGCGGCACGATTGGCGCGCCTGAAAGGGCGCGGGAATCGTAATGCCGCGACGGTGCAATGTCGCAGACGCCCTTTGGGCGGTAAGGCACGAAGCGCAGCGAAGACTTTTCAAAAAAGCTGCCTTGGCAGCTTTTTTGAAGACAAAGAAAGACGCCTTCGGGCGTCTTTTTGCGCTTTGTTCATCGAATGCACTTGAAAAGACGGCGGAAAAATGGTATATAGTATTAGTCAAAATGTGTCATTATACCCTTATCGTGGGGGATGACGCCTTTTTCCAAGGAGGATATCGCTCGTGTACTTAAAGGCATTGGAGATCCAAGGGTTCAAGAGCTTCCCGGACAAGACGGTGCTCAACTTCGGTGAGGACATCACCGCCATCGTCGGGCCGAACGGAAGCGGCAAATCGAATATTTCGGACGCCATTCGCTGGGTCATGGGCGAGCAGTCGAGCAAGTCGCTGCGCGGCGTGAAGATGGAGGATGTCATCTTCGGCGGCACGGAAACGCGCAGCCAGATGGGCTTTGCGCAGGTGACGCTCGTGCTCGACAACACCGAGCACATCTTCCCCCGGATGGAGGAGAGCGAGGTCGCCGTCACCCGCCGGTATTACCGCAGCGGCGAATCGGAATACTATATCAACAAGCAGTCCGTCCGACTTCGTGACGTAAATGAGCTCTTCATGGACACCGGCATGGGCCGCGAGGGCTATTCCATCATCGGTCAGGGCCGCATCGACGAAATACTCTCGCAGAAGAGCGGCGACCGCCGCGAGATCTTTGAAGAGGCGGCGGGCATTTCACGCTTCCGCTACCGCAAGGAGGAGACGGAACGTAAATTGGAGCGCACGGAAGAAAACTTAGTGCGCATCAACGACAAGATCGCCGAGCTGGAATTGCAGGTCGAACCCCTGCGTGCGCAGGCAGAGACGGCGAAGCAGTATCTTATCTACCGCGACGAACTGCGCCTTTTGGAAATTTCCGTGTGGCTTGAAAATCTGGAAACGCTCAAGACGAACGCCATCAAGCTCGACACCGACCTGTCGCTCGCGCGCGAGGAGCTCAAAAAGGCGAACGCGGACTTAGAGGCGCTGTATGCTGCGTCCGAGCAGTTCTCGCGCGCATCCACGAGAATGACATCGCGCAGGAGGAAAAGCGCGCGCAGCTTTCCGAGCTCGACGCGCAGGTCAAAGAGCAGGAATCTGCCGTCGCAGTGCTGCAAACGGGCATCGCGCACAACGAAGAGAACATCGCACGCGTGGAGGAGGAACTCAGAAGCCAGTCTGACCGCGTGGGATCGATGGATGCGCAGATTGCGCAGCAGCGCGCGCGTATCGAAGAGCTGGAGAGAAGCAAAAACGAAGTCGAAACGGCGCTCTCCGAGCTTTTGAAGCAGGCGGAGGAGCTGTCGAAAAACGCGGGCGAGGCCGCGAGCGAGGCCGAGACCCTGCGCGCTCGCGAAGCGCTCGCCCTGTCCGCCGCGGCGGACAGCCGCGCCGAGGTCGCGGCCCTGCGCTCGACGCTTTCTGAAATGGACGAGCGCGAGAGCGCCATCGCCGCCGAGCAGGAGAGCGGGGAGGCCCAGCTTTCCGAAACGCGCAAAAGCGCCGGAGAACCGCAAGGCGCTCGAAAGTGCGCAGGAGGAGGCCGACGCCATCCGCAACATCATCGCCGGCCACACGATGAAGATGCAGGGCAGAATCGAACGAGAGAAGGAGACGGGCGAGCAGCACGTTTCCCTCACGATGGAGATGAACAACTTAGACTCCCGCATCCGCCTGCTCGGCGAGATGGAAAAGGAGTACGAGGGCTTCAACAAGGCGGTGCGCACGGTCATGCAGGCGTCGGAGCGCAAGGCGCTGCGCGGCGTGCGCGGGCCGGTCGCCAACCTGATGAAGGTCGGCAAAAAATACGCCGTCGCGATCGAGATCGCGCTCGGCGCGGGCTTGCAGAACATCGTCGTCGAGCGCGAGGAGGACGCGAAGAGCGCCATCCAACTCTTAAAGCAGCGCGACGGCGGACGCGCGACGTTCCTGCCGCTCTCGTCGATCCGCGGCGAGGCGTTGCGCGATGCGCGCGTGCAGAACGAGTACGGTTACGTCGGCCTTGCGAGCGAGCTGGTGGAATACGACCGCGAATACGACGGCATTTTCAAGAATCTGCTCGGCCGCACGGTCGTGGTCGAGGACCTTGACTGCGGCATCACGATCTCGCGCCGGTTTTCGAACGCGTTCCGCATCGTGACGCTCGACGGCCAGGTTTTGAACCGCGGCGGCTCGATGACGGGCGGCTCGATCTCTCGCAGCGCAGGCATTCTGAGCCGCGCAGGCGAGCTGCGCGAGCTGACGGCGCGGCGCGGCAGCCTTGCCGAAAAGCTCGACCTTGCCGCCAAGGCCGCCGAGGACGCCAAGCGTGAGCTTGCCAAAGCGCGCTACGAGCTGGAGGTCGCACAGGGCCAGCAGCGCGCGGCGGAGGACGCCGTGCTCAAATTGCAGGGCGATAAAAATCATTATGACTTATTGCTCTCGTCGCTGCGCGAGCGGCTCGAGAGTTTGGATACCGAGCGCGAGACCATCGCGCGCCGCCGCGGCGAAGTGAAGCGCGTGGCGGAGGAAAAGGAAGCGCTCGTGCTTTCGCAGGAGAAGGAAGCGGGCGAGCTGCGCGCACAGGCGGAAAAGAGCCTTTCCGGCCAGAGCGAGCTGCTGCGTTCGACCTCGCGCCTCGGCGACGAGATCGCCGAGAAAAAGAGCGTACTCGCAGGCTATGCCGCCGAGCGCGAGACGACGGAAAAGTCGCTCGCGAGCTTGGAGGGCCTGCGTGCTCAGATGCAGGGCGACGAGCAGAGCAGACGCGCGCTCATCGAGCAGTACAGGGCCGCGAGCGAGCAGTCGCAGCGCGAGATCGGCACACATGAGACTGAGATCGCCGCGCTGAGCGGCAAAATGACGGAAAAGCGCGCCGAGCTCGAAGCGCTTTCCAAAGCGAAACTCGCACTTGAAGCCGAGCGCAGCCAGAGCGACCGCCGCGGCCGCGAGCTCAACGAAAACGTGCTCAACGTCGAGCGCAGCGTCAGCAAGCTTGAACAGAAGCGCGCGACGAGCGCGATGGAGGAGCAGCAGATCCTCGACAAGCTGTGGGAAAACTACGAGCTGTCGCACTCCGCCGCGCAGGAGCAGCGCATCGAGCTCGAGAGTGTCGCCAAGGCGAGCCGCCGCATCGGCGAGCTCAAGCGCGCCATCAGCGGCCTTGGCGCGGTCAACGTCGGCGCGATCGAGGAATTCGAGCGCGTGAATACGCGCTACACCTACCTTACGACCCAGCGCGACGATGTGGAAAAGGCAAAGGGGGAGCTTGTCGGCGTGATCGACAGCATCACAAGCGAGATGACCGTCATCTTTAAAGAACAGTTCGCGCTGATCCGCGAGAGCTTCCAGGAGACGTTTTTGGAGCTGTTCGGCGGCGGCAAGGCCACGCTCGAGCTCGAGGACGAGAACGATGTGCTCTCCTGCGGCATCGAGATCAAGGTTCAGCCGCCGGGCAAGGCGCTCAAGACGATCACGCTGCTCTCGGGCGGCGAAAAGGCGTTCGTCGCCATCGCGCTGTACTTCGCCATCCTGAAGGTCCATCCCACGCCGTTCTGCGTCATGGACGAGATCGAGGCGGCGCTCGACGAGCCGAACGTGGTGCGCGTGGCGAACTACATGCGCCGCATCACGAGCAAAACGCAGTTTATCGTCATCACGCACCGCCGCGGCACGATGGAGGCCGCGGACGTTCTTTACGGCGTCACGATGCAGGAGCGCGGCGTGAGCAAGGTGCTGACGATCAACATGAACGACATGGCGAAGGAACTCAACATTAAGGAATAAAGCGCGAGGAGAAACAAATGGGTATTTTTGCAAGGATCAAAAAGGCGTGGTTCGACACCATCGTGTGGGAGACCATCGACGACGATTCTATGACGAGCTTGAGGACAGCCTCATTATGGCTGACCTCGGCGCAACGGTCGCGCACGACGCGGTGAAAAAGCTGCGCGATGTCGTGTACCAGAAGAGCATCCAGCGCGGCGACGATGTGAAGCAGGCGCTGCGCGATATTTTGATTGAAAGCTGAACGTGGGCGACACCGCGCTTGACCTGTCGACCAAGCCGAGCGTCGTGCTGGTCATCGGCGTGAACGGCGTGGGCAAGACCACGTCCATCGGCAAGATCGCCCACCGTCTGAAGGGCGAGGGTAAGCGCGTGCTTTTATGCGCGGCAGATACGTTCCGCGCGGCGGCGGCGGATCAGCTTGAAATTTGGGCAAACCGCGCCGAGTGCGAGATCGTCCGCTCGGTCGAAGGCGCGGACCCCGGCGCGGTGCTGTTCGACTCGCTCGCCGCGGCGAAGGCGAGAGGTGTTGACGTCGTCCTCTGCGACACGGCGGGCAGACTTCACAACAAGGTGAACCTGATGAACGAACTCTCGAAGCTCCGCAAGATCATCGACCGCGAAACGCCGGACGCCGCGAAGGAGACGCTTCTCGTGCTCGACGCGACCACGGGGCAGAACGGCTTGCAGCAGGCGAAGGTCTTCCGCGAGACGGCGGGTCTGACCGGCATCATCCTGACGAAGCTCGACGGCACGGCCAAAGGCGGCATCTGCGTTGCCATCGCGCAGGAGCTGGGCGTGCCGGTGAAGTTCGTCGGCCTCGGCGAGGGCATCGACGATCTGCAGCCGTTCAACGCGGAGGAATACGTCAAGGCGCTCATCTGATGGGAAAATCATAAACCTGCGAGACAATAAGGAGACGAATATGGAAATCACATCTGTTTGCCCCTATTGCGGAAAGGAAATGCGAGATGGAGCCATCCCTGTCTTGCGTGATATTTACTGGTGTCCAAGAGGTGAGGACGGCATGCTCAAAGACGGATTTGGCGACGAGAAGGAACAGGTCTGTCTTGGCAGAGCGGGGCTGTTAGGAGATTATTACACGCCCGCCCGTTACTGTGAGAGCTGCAAGGTGGTCATCGTGCCCGTGCCGGAGATCGAGTGGCCGCTCGATAAGCTCGACAAAAAGTTCACGGCATGGCAGGAAAAAGATGAGCGCGCAGCGCGAAGAGCGCAAGGCGCAGCGCGAGGAAGAAAAGCGCGAAGAAAAAAGCAGGAAGAGACGGGAAAAAGACCCGTGGGAGGTTTGACGATGAAATTTGTTTTAGCAACGCAGAACCCCAAGAAATTGAAGGAAATGAGCGCTATTCTGGGCGAGCTCGGCGTGGAGGTCGTGTCGGAGGCCGACCTCGGCGTAAAGATCGAGGTGGAGGAAACGGGCGAGACCTTTGCCGAGAATTCGCTTCTCAAGGCCAAGGCCGTCATGGAGGCGACGAAGCTCCCCCGCCATCGCGGACGATTCGGGTCTGTGCGTCGACGCGCTGAACGGCGGCCCCGGCGTTTACAGCGCGCGCTTTGGCGGCGAGGGGCTGGATGACACCGGCCGCTACCGTCTTCTTTTGCAGATGCTGCACGGTCAGGCCGACCGCCGCGCCCACTTCCACACGACGATCACCTGCGCGTTCCCGAACGGCGACGTCTTGCAGGACGACGGCGAGGTCGAGGGCACGATCGCGTTCGCGCCGATGGGCGAAAACGGCTTCGGCTACGATCCGGTGTTCTTCGTGCCTGACAAGCGGAAGACCTTTGCACAGCTGACGGCGGAGGAAAAAGCGGAGATCTCGCACCGCGGCAAGGCACTGCGTGCGTTCAAGGAAACGCTCAGGAATTATCTTGCGGAACATCAATAAAAAGGATAAGGAAATACTATGGAATTAAGCAGCAAACAGCGCGCGTATCTGCGCAGCCTTTCCAATGACCTCGACGTGATCGTCCACATCGGCAAGGACGGTATCGGCGACAACCTCGTCAAGCAGGCGAACGACGCGCTGGAGGCGCGTGAGCTCATCAAGTGCCGCGTGCTTGAAAACAGCATGCTCACCGCGCGCGAGGCGTGCGACGAGCTGAGCGCCTTGACGCGCAGCGAGCAGGTGCAGGTCATCGGCACGAAATTCGTGCTCTACCGCCCCTCGCACAAAAAGGACAAGAAGGACAAGATCGTGCTGCCCAAGGCAGCGAAGAAGACCGTGTAAAAGAGAAAAGAGGTCGAACAAACTTGAAGATCGGAATTTACGGCGGCAGCTTCAACCCGCCGCATCTGGGTCATATGGCCGCGGCCGAGAGCGCGGCAAAATATCTGGGGCTCGACGAGCTCCTGCTCATCCCGGCGGGTATCCCGCCGCACAAGATGCTCTCCGCCGATGCGGCGGGGGCGGAGGACCGCCTTGCGATGACGCGCCTGATGGGCGAGCAGATCGCGCTCGACACGGGCGTGAAGGTCACGGTCTCCGACATGGAGATCGCGCGCGGCGGCAAGAGCTACACCGCGGACACGCTGCGCATTCTGCATGAGGAGCATCCCGACGATGAGCTGTGGCTTTTGATGGGGACGGACATGTTCTTGACGTTCCAGTACTGGTACAAGCCGGACGAGATCATGCGTTATGCGGGCCTGTGCGCCTTTGGCCGCACGGAAAAGGACGGCGAGGAGCTTTTCGCCCCGCAGCGCAAGTACCTCGGCCAGCGCTTTCCGGGCAGCCGCATCGTGACGATGACGCTGCCGAACCTTGTCGACGTCTCGTCGACGGAGCTGCGCGCGCGCATCCCGAAGAGGGAGACGGATGGGCTTCTGGCCCCCGCGGTGCTGGGATATATTTACCGCAAGCATCTTTATGGAACAAATCTCGATTTAAAACGTCTAACCTTAGAGGACCTGAGACCCATCGCGCTCTCCTACCTCAAGGCCAAGCGCATCCCGCACGTGCTCGGCACCGAGCAGACGGCCAAGGCGCTCGCGGAAAAGTACGGCGCGGACGTCGAAAAGGCGCGCTTTGCGGCGCTTCTGCATGACTCGACCAAGCGTCTTTCGATGGAAGAGCAGCTCGCGATGTGCGAACACTACCACATCGAACTCGACGAGCTGGAGAAAAAGGCGCTCAAGCTGCTGCACGCCAAGACCGGCGCGGCGCTCGCGCGCGACGTGTTCGGCGCGGACGACGAGATTTACAACGCGATCCTGTGGCACACGACGGGCAAGGCAAATATGACGTTACTTGAAAAGGTCATCTACCTTGCCGATTACATCGAGCCGAACCGCGACTTCGACGGCGTGGAGGACCTCCGCAAGGTCGTGTGGGAAGACTTGGACAAGGGCCTTGAAATGGGCCTTGCCATGACCGTGGAGGAAATGGAGCAGATGGGCAACCCCGTTCACCATAACACGCTGCAAGCGCTGGAGTATCTGAGAGGACATACCCATGAGTGATCAAAGAAAGATTTATGAGAGAGACAGGGAAGACCCCTATTACGAGGGGCGGCACACGCACCGGAAAGAGGGCTTTTTCGAGCGCAACTGCGACGAGGCCTGGGAGCAGGTCAAGGAGACCTTTTCCCACCCAGGGAGGCTCTTTGCCAAGGTGCTGCTCATCGCGCTGCTGTGCGGTGTGGTCGCCGGCGGCAGCTATCTGCTGAAAATCCGCGCGCCGGAGCTGCCGAGCAAGGACACTGACAGCAAGAATAACAATAGTGAGCAGATCGACGATATCGACTATGGCGACGGCGTGCGCCCGAAGGCGGGCGGCGAGCGAAAGAGCAAGGATTTCTACACCGTGCTCATTCTCGGCCGCGACACGGGCGGCGGCGGCAACACCGACACGATGCTGCTCGCGAGCTATGACGTGACGAACCAGAAGGCGACCGTCATGTCCATCCCGCGCGACACGATGGTCAACGTCCCGTGGGATATCAAGCGTATCAACTCCGTCTACAACTACTACGGCGGGGGCGAAAAGGGCATCAAGGCGCTCTATAAGGAGATTTCCCAGCTCGTCGGCTTTGAGCCGGACTATCAGGTCATTGTCGAGTGGGACGCCGTCGGCGAGATCGTGGAGGCCATGGGCGGCGTCTATTACGATGTGCCGCGCAACATGAACTACGACGACCCCTATCAGGACCTGCACATCCACCAGACGAAGGGTTACCGGCTTCTCAGCGGCAGCGACGTGATGCAGGTGCTGCGTTACCGCCACGACACCGACTCGCGCTACGGCTACGCCGACGGTGACCTTGGCCGCATCAAGACGCAGCAGTCGCTTTTAAAGGCGATGATCGAGCAGCTTTTGCAGCTCAAGAACGTGACGAAGATCGGCGACTTTGCCCGCGTGGTGAAAAACAACGTTACCTCCGACCTGACGTTTGAGGAAATGCTGTGGTTCGGCTCGCAGGCCGTCATGGGCGGGCTCAAGATCGAGAATGTCAACTTCGTCACGATGCCGAACACGAACAAATCGTGTTACAGCCGCGTGTACCACAGAATGCAGTCTTACGTGACGCCGAACGCGCAGGAGCTGCTGGACCTCGTCAACAACGAGCTCAGCCCGTTTGTCGAGACATTCACGATGCGCGACCTTGACATCATGTCCGTCAACGCGGATGGCTCGGTGTCCTCGTCCACGGGACATGTGGAGGACAGCAAGGCCGCCCAGCCGCAGAACCACCATTCCTCCTCCGGCTCACAGACCGGCACAGGGGACAGCGGCACGACGACCGACCCGGGTACGGCCACCGATCCCGGCAATACCGGCGACAACAGCGGCACGACGGTCGACCCCGGCAATACCGGTGACAACAGCGGCGGCACGACCGTTGATCCGGGCAACACGGGCGATAACAGCGGTACGACCACGCCAAGTGAGCCCACCACGCCCGTCGACCCCGTGACGCCGACCGACCCGGGTACAGGCGAGAGCGGAACGACCGGCGACAACAGCGGCACGGCCGGCAGCGACGAAATGCCGGAATGGCTGCGCCCGTAACGTAAAAGAATAAAAAAGATCAAAACTCAAAATAAGAAAAGGAGACCCCCTATGTTACCTGCAAGAGAAATGGCCGAGATCGCCGTCAAGGCACTCGACAGCAAAAAGGGTAAGGAGATCAGACTCATCCGCATCGACAAGATCACGACGCTCGCAGAGTACTTTGTCATCTGCACCGGTACGTCCAACACGCAGATCAACGCGCTGGGCGACGAGGTGGAAAAGAAGCTGACGCTCGCGGGCGAGGAACCGCTGCACCGCGAGGGCTATCGCGGCGGCACGTGGGTGCTGCTCGACTACGGCTGCGTGGTCGTGCACATCTTCAACGACGAGGCGCGCAAGTTCTATTCCCTCGAGCACCTGTGGGCCGACGGCGAGGAAGTCGACCTGAGCGCCATCCTGCCCCACGCCGAGGAAAAATAACGCTTGACAAGGCGGGACAAAACGCCTAAAATGGTCATGCTGAATTTATGCAAAACGCGATGACGGAGCAAAAAGACGCGTGATTTTCACCTGAAGAGAGCCGGCGGTCGGTGCGAGCCGGTGGGAAAATGCGCGTGGATGACTCACTCCCGAGCAGTCCGCCTGAAAGGGCGGAACGGTCGCCCCCGTTACGGGCAAGGCTATGAAGCCGCTGAGGGCTCACGGGAAACCGTGCGCTGAATCAGGGTGGTATCGCGTAATGTGTTCGTTACGTCCCTGACCGTTTGAAAAACGGTCAGGGACTTTTTTCGCATCAAAACACTATTTCACATAAAGGAGAAGATCCATGAAGTACGATTTCGCAGCCATTGAGAAAAAATGGCAGGACAAGTGGGGAGCAGGTAAAGCCCTACGCCGCCGTGACGGGGGACAAGCGCCCCAAGTTCTACGGCCTGATCGAATTCCCGTACCCCTCCGCCGCGGGTCTGCACGTCGGCCACCCGCGCCCGTTCACGGCGATGGACATCATCTGCCGCAAAAAGCGCATGCAGGGCTACAATGTCTTGAACCCCATCGGCTTTGACGCCTTCGGCCTGCCGACGGAGAACTTTGCCATCAAGAACCACATCCATCCCGCCATCGTCACGCAGCAGAACATCAAGAACTTCACCCGCCAGCTCAAGATGCTCGGCTACGGCTTCGACTGGGACCGCGTGATCGACACGACCGACCCGCAGTATTACAAGTGGACGCAGTGGATCTTCCTCCAGCTGTTCAAGCACGACCTTGCCTACAAAACGACGATGCCCGTCAACTGGTGCACGAGCTGCAAGTGCGTGCTGGCCAACGAAGAGGTCGTCGAGGGCGTGTGCGAGCGCTGCGGCGCGCCCGTTATCCGCAAGGAAAAGAGCCAGTGGATGCTGCGCATCACGAAGTATGCCGACCGCCTCATCGACGATCTCGACGACGTCGACTACATCGAGCGCGTGAAGACGCAGCAGCGCAACTGGATCGGCCGCTCCACCGGTACCGAGGTCACCTTCAAGACCAACACCGGGGATGATATCACCGTTTACACCACCCGTGTCGATACGCTGTTCGGCGTGACGTACACGGTCATCTCTCCCGAGCACCCGCTGCTCAAGAAGTGGAAGGGCATCATCAAGAACTGGGACGAGGTCGAGGCATATCAGGCTGCCGCCGCCCGCAAGAGCGACTTTGAGCGCGGCGAGCTCAACAAGGATAAGACCGGCGTTCGCCTCGACGGCATTGAAGTCATCAACCCCGCGACCGGCAAGGTTGTGCCGATGTTTGTTTCGGACTACGTTTTGATGGGCTACGGCACCGGCATCGTCATGGGCGTTCCGGGCCACGACCAGCGCGACTGGGACTTCGCCAAGGCGTTCGGCCTGCCCATCGTTGAGGTCGTCGAGGGCGGCGACATCACGAAGGAGGCCTTCACGCTCAAGGATGACACCGGCATCATGGTCAACTCCGGCTTCTTAAACGGTATGACCGTCAAGGAGGCTATCCCCGCGATGAAGAAGTACGCCGTCGAGCAGGGATGGGGCCATGAAAAGGTCAACTACAAGCTGCGCGACTGGGTCTTCTCCCGCCAGCGCTACTGGGGCGAGCCCATCCCCCTCGTCAACTGCCCGAAGTGCGGCTGGGTGCCCGTGCCCGAGGAGGAGCTTCCGCTCGTTTTGCCGCAGGTGGACAGCTACGAGCTGACCGACGACGGCGAGAGCCCGCTCTCCAAGATGACCGACTGGGTCAATACCAAGTGCCCCAAGTGCGGGTGCGACGCCAAGCGCGAGACCGACACCATGCCCCAGTGGGCGGGTTCTTCGTGGTACTTCCTGCGCTATATGGATCCGCACAACGACCATGAGCCTGTCTCTCACGAGGCGGAGCAGTACTGGGGCCCTGTGGACTGGTACAACGGCGGCATGGAGCACACCACGCTGCACCTGCTCTACTCCCGCTTCTGGCACAAGTTCCTCTACGACATCGGCGTTGTCCACACGAAGGAGCCCTATGCCAAGCGCACGAGCCACGGCATGATCCTCGGCCAGAACCCGCACTACGTCGGCAACGTCTCCACGCAGGAGGAGAAGGACGCGCTGATCGCCAAGTACGGCAATCAGGCGCTGCGCCCGGCGGTCAAGATGAGCAAGTCCCTCGGCAACGTCGTCAACCCCGATGATGTCGTCAAGGCTTATGGCGCGGACACGATGCGCCTTTATATCATGTTCATCGGCGATTTTGAAAAGGTCGCCACCTGGTCGGACGATGCCGTCAAGGGCTGCAAGCGCTTCTTAGACCGCGTGTGGAACCTCGCCGATCAGGTGACGGAGGAAGATGGCGTTTCCGAAAAGAACGCGCCCATCGTCCACAAGACCATCAAGAAGGTCACGGACGATATTGACACGCTGAAGATGAACACCGCCATCGCCGCCCTCATGGCTATGGTCAACGAGTTCTATTCGAACGGCCTCAGCCGCGGCGACTTTGAGGCGCTGCTGCTCATGCTCTCTCCGTTCGCGCCCCACATGGTCGAAGAGCTGTGGGAGCAGAAGGGCTTTGCCGCCAAGTACGAGGGCAAGATGGCGATGCAGTGCGCGTGGCCGGAGTATGACGAGAGCAAGACCGTCGCCTCCTCCGTTGAGATGGCCGTTCAGGTGGGCGGCAAGTTCAAGGGAACGATCATCGTCCCCGTGGACAGCGATCAGGATGCTGTTGTCGAAGCGGCGAAGGCGAGCGAGAAGGTCGCCAAGGCCATCGCCGGCATGCAGATCGTCAAGGTCATCCACGTCAAGAACAAGCTCGTCAACCTGATCGTGAAGCCCTGCTGAGCGGAATTTCGGATTTTTTCAAAAATATGAGGAAAGATTATTGACAAGCCGTGATTTTTCTCATATAATACCACCGTTAGTCATGTGAATGACTCTTAAAGAGCGCCCAGGATCAAGCCGGGTGTATCGGAGGGAGGGAAAACATAAATGTCCGAGATCCACGTCAAGGAAGGCGAATCTCTCGACAGCGCGCTCAAGCGCTTCAAGAGAAGCTGCGCCAAGGCCGGTATCGTGGCGGAGGTCCGCAAGAGAGAGTGCTATGAGAGCCCCAGTGTCAAGCGCCGCAAGAAGAGCGAGGCCGCCCGTAAGAACCGCAACAAGCGTTATTACTAATTAGCTCAGAAAAAGACCTGCCACAGTTGTGGCGGGTCTTTTTTACACCCTTTTCCAAAGGGGTGCCTTGATTTTCCCGCGCGAGCGCGGGAGGGGGAGCGGCGTGCGCGGCAAAAGGGGGTATTCTCTTTCCGAAGAGAATACCCCCTTTGAATCCCCCAGAGAAAGGCGAGGGGAGGGCCCCTCGACCCCCGACATTGACAGTTTGTAGCTTGAATGGCTGCACGCGCTGCGCAATGTAAGTGCGGTGTACATGGCTTCGCCATGAATCCCTGCGATTCGTGACCGCTTGCAACCGCGCCTTACTATCGTGAGGCGCGAGTGACGGTAGCACGGCGGCAGACTGCGTGCGAAATAGCGGCATTGCTGCGCTCGCCGCATTGTGGAGACTGGCGGTAGACGGAAATTAGTCCGCACTCCTACAAGATAGGCAGAGCGGCACCCGCAAGGGGTGTGCCGCATCCGTAAGGCAGCAGAGCCGCCAACGGCTGCGCAACAGCGGATAATAGAAGCAGAGGCAAATCGTCTTGCAGTTCTAACGCGGCAACGCCGCGCGTAGGCATTCCCATTCCGGAGGCATAAAAGTCGTTCAAGCCCGAAACTGCCAATCAAAGCCCTTTCTCTTGGGGGGTGTAAGGGGGGATATTCTCTTTTGTGAAAGAGAATGGCCCCCTTTGCCCCGTGCAGCGCCTGCTGCGCTGCTATCCCCCCCGCGGCGCAGCGCGCCGCTCAAAGCTCCGGTAAAAGATCTGATATCTCCGGAAACATGAGAAACGCCGTTTGAATGCCTAAATTCTGCGCAAGCTTGACCTTTTGCCGCAAGGTCTCTGCATCGTCAAACAGCACGAAGTGCGTGCCATTTCCCGCGGAGTAGGTGAAATATTTCGCCATCAGCTCGCGGGAAAAATAGACGGACGATGGATGCTTTTCCCGCAGGGCGAGCAGCTCTTCGCGCGTGAGCGGTGTGCCGCAGCCGGAGGGACAGGGGAGGGGAAAGTCCATCATTACGCGTTCCAAGTCGAGCGCCAGACGCTCCGCGCCATAGCGGCAGGCGGTTTCCTCTAGCAGCGCGCGCAGCGACCCGCCGGAAAGGCCCGTGCCGACGAGGAGCGCTGCGCCCTCGGCCGGGAGCGAGAGGGGGCAGTAGAGCGCCATCCCCCGCGCACTCAGGCGGGCGGAGAGATGCGAGAGAAACGAAAGCCGGTCAGAATACGGATTGGTCTCAAAGTCCGCCAGCACGCCCTGAAAGCCGCGCTTGACGCATTCCGCAACGATGGTGCGGCAGAGCGTGTCGATGCGTGGGATCGCCCCGGTGCAGCGGTCGGAAAGACCCATGAGTCCGCCGCGCGGGAAGGGCGTTGCGTCGCAGCGCGTCAGGCATCCGCCCTGACCGACGGCATAGGCCACGTGGACGAGCGGCAGTGCGGGCCTTGAGGCATACTCAGAGAGCGCCTTTGGCGTGATGGCGAGGTAGGTGAGCAGAAAAATCCCCCCTTGTGAAAAGCGCGTTCGGCGCGTATAATAACCGTAATACTTTTATGCGCGATGGGAGAACGATATGCTCAGATTGCTTTGCCCGCAATGGGTGTTTGACAATTACGAGGCCGTGACGCCGGAATTTTTGAAAGAGCATGGCGTGAAGCTGCTCCTCGCTGACCTCGACTTCACGCTCGCGCCCAAAAGCCAGAGCGAGCCGGACGAGTCGCTCACGCGCTGGATCGGCGCGCTGAAGGAGGCGGGCATCGAGTTTGCGATTTTGTCGAACAATAGAAGCCCCGTGCGCGTGGAAAAGTTCTGCAAGCCGCTTAAAGTCGGCTACGTCGGCCACGCGGGCAAGCCCGGCACGCGCGGCTTTCACGAGGCGATGGCGCGCTACGGCGTGAACGCGGGGGAGACGGCAATGCTCGGTGACAAGCTGCTCACCGACACGCTCGGCGCTCGGCGCAGCGGCGTTCTGATGCTGATGGTCGAGCCGCGCGGCGGCGCGGTGGGTGCGTGGAACCACGTGCTGCATGCCTTGCAGCGGCCGTTCAAGGCCGCAAGCGCGCACGACGAGCGGAAAAAGCACTGAAATTTGCAAATTTCACCCACAACATCAAGAAAAACACTTGCATTGCCGCACTATATGCGGTAAAATACCATAGGTTTAGAACCGATACTTTGTGAATTTGAGGATAGCGATGATATCCTCGGTAATACAGGAGGAAATAGTTATGGCAACGATTACCGCTGGTGAGTTCAGAAACGGTAAAGTATTCGAAATGGAAGGCAAGTACTATCAGGTCGTCGAGTTCCAGCATGTCAAGCCCGGTAAGGGCGCGGCTTTCGTGCGCACCAAGATGAAGAACGTCGTCACCGGCGGCGTGACCGAAACTTCTTTCAACCCCACCGCGAAGTTCGAGGAAGTGGCCATTGAGCGCAAGAACATGGAGTACAGCTACAACGACGGCGATCTGTACTACTTCATGGATCAGGAGACCTATGATACGGTTCCCCTGAACCGCGATATGCTCGGCGATGCGTTCCGCTTCGTCAAGGAGAACACGATGTGCATGATCCTGTCCATCAAGGGCAATGTCTTCGGCGTCGAGCCCCCCAACTTCGTTGACCTTGAGGTCACCGAGACCGAGCCGGGCCTTGCTGGCAACACCGCAACCAACACTCTCAAGCCCGCAACGCTCGAGACCGGCGCGGAGATCAAGGTGCCGCTCTTCATCAATATCGGCGACAAGATCCAGATCGACACCCGCACGGGCGAGTATATCGGCCGCGCCAAGTAATAGACATTAAGTAAGCAGCAACAGGAAAATCGTAGTTCCGGTAACAGAAAGGAGTTTTACGATGGGTATTTCTGAAAAAGTCGCGTATCTCAAGGGCCTGATGGAGGGCATGAACCTGAACGCGGATTCCAACGAGGGCAAGCTGTTCCTCGCAATCGCCGACGTTCTTGACGAGATCGCTCTCGAAGTCGAAGACCTGACTGACGAGGTCATGGAGCTCGGCGACGGCCTGGACGTCATCAGCGACGACCTCGGCGACGTGGAAGATATCGTCTATGATGAAGACGAGGACGACTACGAGGATGAGGAAGACGATGAGGACGACGAAGAGGAGTGCTACGCCACGACCTGCCCCGAGTGCGAGGAAGAGATCTTCTTCGACGATTCCGTCCTCGAAGACGGCAAGGTCGAGTGCCCCAACTGCGGCGCGACCCTCGAGTTCGACCCCGCCGACCTTGTGGAAGACGAGGAAGAGAAGGACGACTAAGCGTCTGAAAACCGTATAAAGTAACGGACCGCCACAGCAGGAAACTGCTGTGGCGGTTTTTGCTATTTTGAGGTTATGAAGCGGTGTGCTTCGTCTCCACTGTGCTCTTGTCAATGATCAGGATAACAAGGGACACAAGGAACATGATCGCCAATGCGATCTCGAGCACGGAATTCATACTTGCGAGCAGGGAGGCATCCTTCCACTCGATGTAGGATGTCATATTTGTGGGGATATCATAAATGAAATGCAGCAGCATGGGAATGACGATGCTGCCTGACTTGAGATAGATGACCGCAAAGGTAAATCCGATGGCCCCTGACAGAAAGAAAGCGGAGGTGCTCCAACCGGTCACCACATGAGCCGCCCCAAAGACAAGAAAACTGACAAAGGCATAGAGCAGACGGCTCCAAACGCTTTTATTCCCGTGGAAATATCCTTCCAAAATGAGGAAGCGGTAATTCAGTTCCTCATAAAGGGCAGTCGTGAGCTGCTGCAATAGGATCCTTGCGAAAAACAGCCCTGCGGTGAGGCCTGAAATTCCCCTGCATCCGACATAGACGGCGGCCACGTAGCACAGCAGAAATACGAGAAAACCGAGACCCGCTTACATGGCGATCTTGCTGTTATGAAGGCTTAGAATTTCCCTTGTCGTTTTCCCGTATAACCGTGTTCTGAGCATCAGGATGATGACTCCGAAAGCGGCACGCAGCATACTGCTGAGCAGATACCATGGAATGCCAGACACAAAATTCACGATGAGCATCGATAACATGAGAAATGCTGCGCCCAGCACGACGGCCCAGAGGATTCCGCTAAATCGTTTATCCCATAGTAATGGTTTCATCTTATTTAAAGCTATTCTCGTAAATATCAAAAAACCTGCTGACAAATTGGGCCTGCTGGCGCGCTTCCTCCGAGCCGGTCGTGGCTTGCCAGCCGTAAGTTTGGTAGGAGGGGTAATTGAGCTTTGAAAGCCAGAGCAGATGGAACTCCTTTCGGATGAGCGAAATGCCCTCCGGATAGTGCTCGCGCAGCGCGGCAAAGGCCTCGCCGGGGTCCTTGAAAACGGCATACCCATCTTCTCCCGCGCCGATCGCAAAGCGCGCGTCGCGCTCGTAATAGTCCTCGACGTTTACATTCCCCCTGATGTTCCCCTGACCTGCGACATAGTCCTGCACACAGGGATTCGTCACTTTGTTGATCTTGCCGTTGAAAACAAACACGGCGGCAAGGATGAGGACGGAAAGGATCGCCAGTTTTGATTTTTTCATAAGTGCTGCCTCCTGTCGGTTGTCATTTTGCGGCAAAGCGCCTTGTTTGATTTCACTCTATCACGGGGCGGCTACAATTGCAAGGCAGAACGGCTGCGGCCATGGTTTGTTTACAAATTTCCGGTTGTACGGCGCGCGAAAGCGTGGTAAACTACCTCATAGCATCGAGCGGCGGCGCTGCCGCCGAAGCAATAGACCGGAAAGGAAGAACATACTATGAAAATTGCAATTCCCTGCGAGAATGGCGAAGTGATGCAGCATTTCGGCCATGCCACGGAGTTTACCGTTTACACCATTGAGGATATCAAGCCCATCAAAAAAGAGACCGTCACGTTTGACGATACCGACCACGAGAAGGTCGCGGGCGGGCTCAAATCCCGAGGCGTCGATCTCGTCATCTGCGGGAATATCGGCGAGGGTGCGCACGCCGCCATCGACAACGCGCATATGCTGCTCATTTCCGGCGTGACCGGAAATGCCGACGAGGCGGTCGACAGCTTCCTCCAGGGCAATCTGGAGCTGATGACCGGCGACAGCAGCGCGAGTGCCGGCGGCTGCGGCGCGGGCTGCGGGGCCGGATGCAGTGCATGCGGCGGTGGCTGCGGCGGTTGTGGCGGCGGCTTCCACGAGCCGTACGTCGAGACGCGCACGTTCACCGATATCGTCACGCTGACGGAAGATAACTTCCAGACTGAGATACTCGACGATCCGGGCCTCATCATCATCGACTTCTGGGCCGAGTGGTGCCAGCCGTGCAAGATGATGGCGCCTGTCTTTGCCGAGCTCAACGGGGAAGAGGACAAGGTCAAGTTCTGCAAGGTCAACGTCGACGAGCAGCCGAACCTCGCTTCGATGTTCGGCATCGACTCTATCCCGACGCTCGCCGTCGTGCAGGACCGCCACACGCTGACCGGCATGGTCGGTGTGCACGATAAGGCCGACATCAAGGCGATGCTGGAGAAGTGCAAGGCATGAGAATTCGATACAACGAAGACGCGGAGGTCGTCGCCCGCCTGCGCGCCGCGCTCTTAAAGCGCGATTTACAGTGCCCCTGCCGCTTGCAGAAGATCGAGGACAACGTCTGCATGTGCAAGGAGTTCCGCGACCAGATCGCTGACCCCGAATTCGAGGGCTACTGCCACTGCCGTTTGTACTACAAGGAAAAGTAAAAATTGGTTATAGACCTATGGTATTTTACCACACGTCTGAAAAAAGCAGCGCCCAAAACGGTGCTTTTTCATTCCATCAAGCGCTGCATATCCTGCGGGATAGGCGCTGTAAAGTGTAATTCCAGTCCGGTGACCGGCTGGGTGAACCACAGCTCGTACGAGTGCAGCGCGGGGCGGGCGATGAGGGTTTTGTCCTCCGTGCCGTAGAGCCAGTCGCCCGCGAGGGGATGACCGAGGTATGCCATGTGGACGCGAAGCTGATGCGTGCGACCCGTCTGCGGGCGCAGGCGCAGGAGCGTGAAGCGGTCGTTTACTTGCAGAGTCTCGTACTCTGTGAGGCTCGGAAGTCCGTCCGCGCGCACGCAGCGGCGGATGATGGAGCCCTCCGCGCGGCCGATCGGCGCGTCGATGACGCCGCACGGCGGTTCAACTCTGCCGACGGCGACAGCGCGGTACTCGCGCCGCAGATCGCTTGAATGCAGCGCGCGGCGCAGGCGGTCGTGCACATAGCCATTTTTCGCGGCGATGAGGAGGCCAGACGTCCCTCTGTCAAGCCTGCTCACAAAATGCGGCACGCTGCCCTCGCCGAGGTAGTTCGTCAGCATCGCTGCAAGGCTCGGCGCGGAGGCGTCACCCGACTTCGGGTGCATGGCGACGCCCGCAGGCTTGTTGAGCACGAGCAGGTCGTCGTCCTCGTAGACGATGTCAGGCTTTGTCGCATTTGCGCAGTACAAGTCCTCGCGCGGCGTACGCTCGCTGAGGGCAACGCTGACAACGTCGCCCGCGTGGACGATGGCGTTGACGTGGACGCTCTGTCCGTTCAATAAAATGGCGTTTTCGCGCCATTTGAGGCTTTTGAGCAGCGTGTAGGAAAGCTGAAGACTGCCGCGCAGGATGCCTTTGACCATGCGGCCGTCCTCCTCCGGCGTCACGGTGTATGTGAGAATGCGCATGGGAGCCCTCCTTTCCCGAAGTAAACGGCGCGTAAAATTCACACATAGTATACCATCTTCGCACGAAAAATGATATACTGAATCACACTTCGGCGCTGCCGAAAAACAAGCAACAGGAGGGCAATGGCATGGACAAGAGAACCATCTGCCTTTTGAACGATTCCTTTCCGCCCGAGATCGACGGCGTGGCGAACGCCGTCGTGAACTACGCGAAAAACATCACGAAAAGCGGCGAAAACGCCATTGTCGTCACGCCGACAATGCCCGGCGCGGACGACAGCGCGTTCCCATTCCCCGTGCTGCGCTACCCGAGCATCGACACGCGCAAGAAGCTCGGCTACGTGGCGGGCTATCCGTTTTCACCCGAGACCGCGCGCATGCTGACGGAGCAGAAGGTCGAACTGATGCACACGCATTGTCCTATCACGTCGTGCCTGCTGGCGCGCTCGCTGCGCGCCCGTGGTCGACGCGCCGCTCGTGCTGACGTATCACACGAAGTACGATGTCGACATCGCCAAGGCTGTGCGCGGCAAGCTCTTGCAGGAGAGCGCCATTCGCGCGCTGGTGCAGAACATCGCAAGCTGCGATGAGGTCTGGGTCGTGAGCCGCGGGGCGGGGGAAAATCTGCGCTCGCTCGGCTACGAGGGCGACTACATCGTGATGGAAAACGGCGTGGACGTGCCGCGCGGGCGGGTGTCTGACGAGGCCATCGCCGCGGCGACGGGCAGATATGACCTGCCGCAGAACGTGCCGGTCTTTCTCTTCGTCGGGCGGCTGATGTGGTACAAGGGTATCCGCATCATTTTAGATGCGCTGAAAACGCTGCGCGAGAAAAATGTCGACTTCCGCATGGTGTTTGTCGGCGAGGGCGCAGACGGCGCGGAGATCCGCAGCTATGCGGAAGAGCAGAAGCTCTCCGACCGCTGCTTTTTCACAGGTGCGATCTCTGACCGCGAGATCATCCGCGCGTGGTATGGCAGATCCGACCTGTTTCTCTTCCCGTCGACGTTCGACACGAACGGCCTTGTCGTGCGCGAGGCCGCAGCCAGCGGTACGGCGACTGTGATGATCCGAAATTCCTGCGCATCCGAGGGCGTGGGCGACGGGCGAAACGGCTTTTGCATCGAGGAAAACGCCGCGGCGATGGCGGCAAAGCTCGAAGAGCTCTGCCGCGCGCCGAAGGTGATGCAAGTGGTCGGCGAAAACGCCCAGCGCGAGCTGTACGTTTCATGGGAGACGGCGGTGCAGCGCGCCATGGCACGCTACGAGGTCGTCATCGACAATTACCGCAGCGGAAAATATCCGAAGCGCGAGCGCTTCGGCGACGAGTTTTTCAAAACGCAGGGTGGGCTGATGGAGGCCTTTGCCAGCGTGGGCGAGCTGAGCGAGGAGATCGCCGCGGGGCTGCGCATTGAGCGCGACGAGACGTTGCAGACCATTGTCCGTTCGCGGCAGGAGCTTCGCGGGCGGTTCGGCGAGACAAAGCAGGAGCTCGCCGAGCGCTACGAGACGATTTTGCAAAAAGTGGACCGCTATTTATGAGAAAAAGACGAGCGAAAATTCGCTCGTCTTTTCTTTTTAATCTTCGTGTTTTGGCTTTTCCGCGGCGAACCACATGTTCCACTGGAAGGAGTATGCCCTACGCGACGCCTCGTCCGCGCAAATTAGACGCACGCGCGACGGCTGTGCGTGCTCATAGCCGTAGTCCATGATGGCGCGCAGGACGCGGTAGGCGGCCTTCAGGTCGCTGTCTGTGCAGGAGAGGGTCAGCGTGTCGCCGTCCGTGAGCGGCAGAAGTTCGGCCGCATGGTCGGAAGAGGGGAGGGCGGAGATGTCCCCGCAGATGATCTCAACGGTCATGGCAGCCTCCTCAGCGGTTCAGATACGCGCGGCACTTTGCCTCCGCGTCGTGCGCAAGCTGTTCTTCGTCGACTGTGACAAGATGACCGTGGTCGACCGTCACACGGCCCTGAACGACTGTGTAGTCAACGGGTCCGCGCACGCCGACAGTGCCGAGCACGCTTTTGGGGTCAAAGCACGAGCCGACGAGCTCGAGCCTGCGCGAGTCGATCATGAAGAGGTCGCAGCACTTGCCGACCTCGAGCGAGCCGATGTCGTCGCTGCGGCCAAGGATGGCCGCGCTGCCGCATGTTGCCATCTTGAGCACGTCGTAACCGCTGGGGGCAGCTTTGCTGCTGTTCAAACGGTGCAGCAGGAACGCGACGCGCAGTTCCTCCATCAGCGATGAGCCGTCGTTCGAGGCTGAACCGTCAACCGCGAGGCCGACCGGCACGCCGAGCTTCAGCATCTCGGGCACGCGGGCGACGCCGGAGGCGAGCTTCATGTTCGAGATCGGGCAGTGCGCCACGCCGGTGTGCGTCTTTGCCAGCACGCGCAGCTCCTCGTCGTTGAAGTGGATGCCGTGAGCGAACCAGACGTTGCTGCCCGTCCAGCCGAGGCGCTCCATGTACTCGAGCGGGCGGACGCCCTCGCGCGCGAGCATGAAGTGTTCTTCGTCCTTCGTCTCGCACAGGTGAGTGTGCAGGCGCACACCGTACTCTCGTGCGAGCACGGCGCTCTCGCGCAGAAGGTCGGCAGACACGGAGAACGGCGAGCACGGGGCGAGCGCAACGCGGTGCATCGCGCCGAACGACTTGTCGTGGTATTTCTCGATGACACGGGCAGAATCGGCCATGATCTCGTCGACCGTCTGCACGACGCTGTCGGGCGGCAGGCCGCCGTCCTTGACAGAGAGGTCCATACTGCCGCGCGAGGCGTACATGCGCGCGCCGATCTCGGCCGACGCGGCAAACTGCGCGCCAATGAGGTCGCCCGCGCCCGCAGGGAAGACATAGTGATGGTCGAAGCAGGTCGTACAGCCGTGCTTCATCAGCTCGCCAAGGCCCGTGAGCGTCGAGAGGCGGATGACGTCCTCGTCGAGGTTTTTCCAGATCTCATAGAGCGTTTTGAGCCAGTCGAAGAGCTCCATGTTCTGTACTTCCGGCAGGTTGCGGGAAAAGACCTGATAGAGATGATGGTGCGTGTTGACAAGGCCGGGGTAGCAGAGCATGTGGCTCGCGTCAATCACCTTTTCCGCCTCCTGCGGCAGATTTTTACCGATCGCGCGGATGAATCCATCCTTAGCATACAGATCGACGTTTTCATAAACCGTGTCCGCGTCATCACACGACACCAGCGAACGAATGTTTTGAATGAGCAGAGTAGACATAGCAATACCTCTTAGACCCGCGCCAAACGCAGGCAGATTTAGTGAAAAATAGCAAGAAGCGCATTTTGTTGCCTCCAGCGGCAAAACAGCTCAAAAGCCTCGCAGAGTTTCACGCCGCGCACGGCGTGAAATAAATTGGAATCCGTCGCGGAGGACGACATGCGCGCTCTATTTTGCGCCGCGCACGGCGCAAATGAATTGAAATCCGTCGCGGAGGACGACATGCGCGTCCGCAGCGACACTTTGCAGCGATTGGAGCGGTGAGCGACAAGCGCTGAAACTTGTCTAAAACAAAAGCACCCATCGGGTGCTTTTGTTTTAAGATTTATCTCTCTTCGCGGAAGTAGCTCAATCCCAGCGATGCGGGCGGCTGATCCTCGCGCTTCTTGCGCAGCGACACGATGATCAGAACGACCAGCGTGACGACGTAGGGGAGCATCTTGTAGAGCTCCTTGATGGCAAGGTTGGTGCCGGTGGGGATGAAGATATAGAGGATGTAGAACCCGCCGAAGAGGATGGACGCCAGCACGCTGACGTTCGGACGCCAGATCGTGAAGATGACGAGCGCGATGGCGAGCCAGCCGCGGTCGCCGAAGGCGTTGTTCGACCAGACGCCGCAGGCGTAGTCCATGACGTAGTACAGGCCGCCGAGACCCGCGATCATGCTGCCGATGCAGGTGGCGAGGTATTTGTACTTCGTCACGTTGATGCCGGCTGCGTCCGCCGTCGCCGCGCTCTCGCCCACGGCGCGCAGGTGAAGACCCGTGCGGGTGTGCTTGAGGAAGTACGACGCGAACAGCGCGATGACGATGGCGAGGTAGGCAAGGAAGCCGTAGGACAGGAAAACCTGACCGAACCAGCCGCCAACATTCAGGGATTTGCTGAAATAGGCGCTCGTCGCGCTCAGCGCGATGGAGGGGACTTCACTGTCGGTCAGCTTGATGAGCGAGCCGCCGAAGAAGTTGCCGATGCCGACGCCGAACGTCGTGAGGGCAAGACCCGTGACGTTCTGGTTGGCGCGCAGCGTAACGGTCAGCAGGCAGTAGAGAAGGCCCATCAGAAGCGAGCCCAAAAGCGAGCAGAGCATCGGGATACCGATGGCGAGGAACGCGTTCATGTCGGCAGCCGGGGTGGACTGCTCGAAGAAGAACGCGCCGATGACGCCGCAGATACCGCCGACGTACATCACGCCCGGAATGCCGAGGTTCAGGTTGCCGGACTTTTCCGTCAGGATCTCACCGGTGCTGCCGTAGAGCAGGGGAATGCCCTGCATGACCGCACGGGGAAGAAAAGCAGTTAGATCAAATGTCATTGCTTCACGCCTCCTTCTTGCTCTTGCGCAGGCTGACCTTGTAGCTGATGAAAAACTCGCTGCCGATGATGAAGAAGAGGATGATGCCCGTCAGGATATCGGCGAAGGAGTGGTTCAGGCCGAACACGCTGGAGATCTCGCTCGCGCCGCGGCTCAGAACCACGATAAGAAGGCTCGTGAAGATCATCATGATGGGGTTGAACTTGGCCATCCAGGAGACCATGACCGCGGTGAAGCCGCGTCCGCCGACGATGGTGGTGGTCAGCGTGTGGTCCGTACCGGCGGTGAGCAGCAGGCCGATGAGGCCGCAGATCGCGCCGGAGAGGATCATCGTGCGCACGATGACGCGCTCGACCTTGATGCCCGCATAGCTCGCGGTGCGCTGGCTCTCACCGACAACGGCGATCTCATAGCCGTGCTTGCTGTAATTGAGATAGATGTACATAACGCCCGTGAGGATCGCCACAAGCAGGATCGGGAGGAGATAGCGCTGCCCGCCGAGAACGGGGAGCCAGCCGGCCTCGGTATTCTGGTTGATGATACCGATCTTGCCCGAGCCCTTGGGCACTTCCCACACGATGATGAAGAACGCGGCGAGCTGTGTCGCGACGTAGTTCATCATGAGGGTGAAGAGCGTTTCGTTCGTGTTCCACTTGGCCTTGAAGATACCGGGGAGGAAGCCCCACAGCGCGCCTGCCGCGACGGAGGCGACGATCATAATGACGATGAGAAGACCGTTGGGGATCTTGCCGCCAAGGCAGATCATGCAGGCCGCGGTGGCAAGGCAGCCGATGAGCACCTGGCCCTCGGCGCCGATGTTCCAGAAGCGCATCTTGAACGCGGGCGTGACCGCGAGCGAGATGCCGAGCAGGATCGCGAGGTTATGGAACGTGACCCAGCTCTTGCGCGACGTACCGAACGCGCCGTAGAGGATCGTGGAGTAGACCTTGATGGGATTTTCGCCCGTCAGCAGCGTTGTGACGATCGCGCAGACGATCAAAGCGAGCACGATCGCGCCGCCGCGGATCAAAACGGCCTTGTACCAGGGGAGCGTATCGCGCTTGGCGATGTGGAAGAGCGACTGTTTCTTATTCATCCTTGTTGCCTCCCCTCACGAGCGTCATCAGTGCGCCGACCTCGCGCTTGTCGGTCTTTCTGGCGTCGACCACGCCGGAGACCTGACCGCCGCAGAGAACGACGATGCGGTCGCACAGCTCAAGCAGCACGTCGAGGTCTTCGCCGACATAGACGACGGCGACGCCGTGCATCTTCTGCTCGGTCAGCAGGTTGTAAATGGTATAGGAGGTGTTGATGTCCAAGGCCGCGCACGGCGTAAGCGGTCATCAGCACGGCGGGGGACTGGGCGATCTCGCGTCCGACAAGCACCTTCTGCACGTTGCCGCCGGACATGCGGCGCACGGGGAAGGACGTGCTGGGCGTGACGACGCCGAGCTCTTCCCAGATGCGGTTGGCGAGCGCTTCGGGATCCTTGCGGTTGAGGAACAGACCCTTACCCTTGCGCCAGGAGCGCAGCATCATGTTGCCCGTCATGCCCATCGAGCCGACCAGGCCCATGCCGAGTCGGTCTTCGGGGACGAACGACATCGAAATGCCGCTCTTGCGGATCTTCATCGGGTCGAGACCGACGAGTTCCTTTTCCTTGCCGCCGTCGGGCGGATAGAACGTGACATGGCCGGAAGCGACGGGGTAGAGGCCCGCAATGGACTCGAGCAGCTCGCGCTGGCCGCTGCCTGCGACGCCCGCGATGCCGAGCACCTCGCCCGCGTTGATGGTGAAGCTGACATCGTCCAGACGCTTGACGCCAAGCTCGTCGTAAGCCGTCAGGCCTTCGATGACGAGGCGCTTTTCAACGTCCTTCGGCTCGGGGCGGCTGATGTTCAGGCTCACCGTGTGGCCGACCATCATGTCGGTCAGCGATTGCTGGTCGGCGTCCTTGGTGGCGACGTCACCGACGTATTCGCCCTTGCGCAGCACGGCCACGCGGTCGGACACGTCGAGCACCTCGTGCAGCTTATGCGTGATGATAATGAGGGACTTGCCGTCGGCCTTCATGTTGCGCATGATGGCGAAGAGCTTGTCCGTCTCCTGCGGGGTCAGCACGGCGGTCGGCTCGTCCAGAATGAGGATATCCGCGCCGCGGTAGAGCACCTTGACGATCTCGACGGTCTGCTTCTGCGAAACGGACATGTCGTAAATCTTCTGGTTGGGGTCGATGTCGAACCCGTATTTGTCGCAGATCTCTTTGACCTTTTTGCTGGCTTCGGCAATGTCGAGCTTGCCTTCAAGGCCGAGGATGATATTCTCCGTTGCGGTGAAAAGATCAACGAGCTTGAAGTGCTGGTGGATCATACCGATGCCGTGTTCGAACGCATCCTTGGGGGAGGCGATCGTGACGGGTTCGCCGTGAATGTAGATTTGCCCCTCGTCGGGGAAGTAGATGCCGGAGAGCATGTTCATCAGCGTGGTTTTGCCGCTGCCGTTTTCGCCGAGCAGCGACAGGATCTCGCCCTCGTGCAGCTCAAGGTTGATGGCGTTGTTCGCCACCACTTTGCCGAACCGCTTCGTGACATTCTCCATTTTAACTGCGCATGCAGTTCCCAAGGCGGTCACCCCTTTTTCCGCTGGAGGGCACAGGAAGAAAACCCCGCAGCATTGTATTTGTACAAGTCATATATTAGCATAATTGAACGGCGTTGTAAATGTAAAACAGAAAAAAACACAAAAAAAATTAGAAGCGTACAAAAATTTTTAGCAAAATAGCGATAATTGCCATAAAAAGAAAAAGATATCGGGCTGCCCGAAGGCAGCCCGATATGTAGTAGCAGAAACAATTAGCCGCCGAAATTAGTATCCAGCAGATCAATGCCGTCGATCATGAGCTGGAAGTACGGGGCGGAACGGGCGGTGGACTCAGCCAGATAACCGTCCTGGACAACCTCGGTGTCGGGTGTGTAGTCGGGATCGGTGTCGACGTCAGCCATGTAAGAGGTGACAGGCTGGCCGTCCACGGTGAAGGTGGAGCAGTCGAAGACGTGGAGCTCGCCGCTCTCGAGCTTGGCGGTCGCGTCGGCAATGGCCTCGGCAGTGCCCTCGGCAGCAACGTTCTCGTTCAGGTCGGTCAGCACGACGGAGCCGGTGGCAAGGGTGCCGGTCCAGTCGGCGTCGATGGCCTCGCCGTTCATGGCAGCCTTGATGGCGTACTCATAGTAGGGAGCCCAGTCGATGCGGGAGGAGATCAGATAGGTGTTGGGGCAGGCGGCCTCGGTGGAGCCGTTGTAGGAAACGTCGGGAACACCGGCGGTCTCGCAGGCGGTCGGAGCGCCCATGGAGTCGGCGTGCTGGCTGATGAGCTTGCAGCCGTTCTTGATGAGCTTCTGCGCGCCTTCCTTCTCGGCGGTCTCGTCATACCAGCTGCCGGTGAAGGTGACTTCCATCGTGGCAGTGGGGCAGACGGAGCGAGCACCCAGGAAGAAGGAGGTGTAGCCGGAGATAACCTCGGCGTAGGTGAATGCGCCGACGTAGCCGATCTTGGCCTCGTCTGCGGTGAACTCACCGTTGGCGATCATCTCGTTGAGCTTCATACCGGCGGCGATACCGGCGAGATAACGGCCCTCATAGATGGAAGCGAAGGCGTTGTGGTAGTTGGAGAGACCCTCGGTGTGCGCCTTGGTGCCGGTGGAGTGGCAGAACTGCACGTCGGGGAAGTCCTTCGCGGCCTGGATCATGTAGTCTTCGTGACCGAAGGAGTCGGCGAAGATGATGTTGCAGCCGGCGTCGGCGAGCTCAGCGGCCTTGTCGTAGCACTCCTGACCCTCGGGAACGTTGGTCACGATGGTGTACTCGACGCCGAGCTTCTCGCAGGCCTCTTTCGCAGCGTTGATGAAGTTGAGGTCGTAGGTGGAGTTTTCGTCGTGGAGCATGATGAAGCCGACCTTGAAATCGGTGACTTCGTTGTTGTCCTGATCGTCGGTGTTGGTATCGTCCTTCTTATCGCCGCAGGCGACAAGGGCGAGAACCATCACGAGACTCAGGAGCAGTGCAAGGAACTTCTTCATTTCGGTAAATCCTCCTTAAATTTTACGGCAATCAAAAGATTTGAATACCGTTATCACCATGATACATAAAAAGGAAAAATTTAGCAACAGGAAAAAGAAAAAATGAGGGTCAAACTTGACCAAAAAAGCAGCATGAATTTTTGTCCATAGCGGAGAAAGCGCGAAAAAAAGGGCCCGCTTTTTGAAACGGACCCTTTTTAGGAAGGTTTGGCGGGATTTACATCTGCACGCGGGTGCCGGTCTTGCCCTCGATGCCCTCGGCTGCCTTTTCAAGCAGCGTGATGAGCGCGACGCGGCCGGGCTTGCTCTCGGCAAACGACATGGCGGCCTGAACCTTCGGCAGCATGGAGCCGGGGGCAAACTGCTTTTCGTCGATATACTTGCGCGCCTCGTCCGGCGTCAGGGTGTCGAGACCCTTCTGGTCGGGCTTGCCGAAGTTGATGGCGACCTTCTCGACCGCGGTCAGGATGACGAGCATGTCGGCGTCGAGCAGCTCGGCGAGCTTGGCGGAGGCAAAGTCCTTGTCGATGACGGCGGGCGTGCCGTAGAGCTTGCCGTCCTTGCGCACGACGGGGATGCCACCGCCGCCGACCGTGATGACGACCGTACCGTTGTCGACGAGCGCCTTGACGGTGTTCTTTTCAATGACGTCGATCGGCTTGGGGGAGGGAACGACCTGACGGTAGCCGCGGCCGGCGTCCTCGACCATGGTGTAGCCCTTTTCGGCGGCGATGCGGTCGGCGGTCTCCTTATCGTAGAACGCGCCGACGGGCTTGGTGGGATGCTGGAAGGCGGGGTCGGCCTCGTCGACGAGCACCTGCGTCACGACGGTCGCGACGTCCTTGTTCATGCCGCGGGAGGCGAGCTCGTTGCCGATGGCGTTCTGCAGGTGGTAGCCGATGTAGCCCTGGCTCATCGCGCCGCACTCGGGGAAGGGCATGTCGGACTTGATGGCCCCCGCCTCGGCGGCGGTGGCCATGCCGAGGTTGATCATGCCGACCTGCGGGCCGTTGCCGTGGGCGATGATGACCTCGTTGCCCTGCGCGATCAGGTCGACGATGGGCTTGGCGGTCTCGGTGACGAGAGCGAGCTGCTCGTAGGGGGTGTTGCCCAGCGCGTTACCGCCGAGGGCGATGACGATTCTTTTGCTCATGATGACTATCTCTCCTTGATTTTTTAAAAACTCTCTTCTCTCAAAAGCGGCTGACCCGCCTTTTTACATATGAAATGAGCCTTAGAACATCTTGCGCTCTTCGCCGGACTTATCCATCTCCATCAGCGCGCGGACGGGGTCTTTGACCTGCGCGAGGAACATCATTGCGGCGATGATATACGGCTTGTAGGAAGCCTGCTTGTACAGAGGCACGATGTAACGGTCGAACACGCTGTTGTCGACCTCGCCCTCGGGGCAGGAAAGACCGGTGATGTCGGCGGGCAGGCAGTGGAGATAGAGCGCCTTGCCGTCCTTCGTGAGCTTCATCATCTCCTCGGTGCAGGCCCAGTCCTTGTGCTCGGCGTTCTGCGCGAGCAGCTTTTTCTCCAGCTCGTCGATGCCGTCCTTGTCGCCGGCCTGATAGAGCTTCGTGCGCTCCTCCATGGCCTTGAACGGCGCCCAGGACTTGGGATAGACGATGTCGGCGTCCTTGAAGGCTTCCTTCATGTCGTTGCACTTCTTGAAGCTGCCGCCGGTGGCCGCCGCGTTCTTCTTGGCGATCTCCTCGACCTCAGGCATGACCTCGTAGCCTTCGGGGTGAGCGAGGGTGACATCCATGCCGAAGCGGGTGAAGAGGCCGATAACGCCCTGCGGGACGGAGAGGGGCTTGCCGTAGCTCGGGGAATAGGCCCATGTCATGGCGACCTTCTTGCCCTTGAGGTTCTCCACGCCGCCGAAGTAGTGGATGATGTGGAGCATATCGGCCATGCACTGCGTCGGGTGGTCGACGTCGCACTGGAGGTTCACAAGCGTCGGGCGCTGTTCGAGGATGCCGTCGCGGTAGCCCTCTTCGAGCGCGTCCATGAAGGTCTTCTGATACTTGTGGCCCTCGCCGATGAACATATCGTCGCGAATGCCGATGACGTCGGCCATGAACGAGACCATGTTTGCCGTCTCGCGCACGGTCTCGCCGTGTGCGATCTGGGACTTCTTTTCATCGAGCACCTGCTCCTCAAGACCCAGCAGGTTGCACGCGGAGGCAAACGAGAAGCGCGTGCGCGTGGAGTTGTCGCGGAAGATCGAAATGCCGAGGCCGGAATTGAAGATCTTCGTGTTCTTGTTGCGCTCGCGCAGGTCGCGCAGCGCGTCGGCCACGGTGAAGACCGCGTCGATCTCCTCGTCGCTCTTGTCCCACGTCCAGTAGAAGTCGCTCTTGTACATGTTATTGATGTGCAGAGTCTCAAGGTGGCGTGCCAGTTCAACAGTCTTGCTCATAGATAATTTTCTCCTTCATTTTATAGTATATTAAAAATCGTTTGAAATATTTGCGCCGCGCACGGCGCGAATGATCTTGATCCGTTTTTTGCCGCGACATGCGCGTGGCAAAAAACACTTCTCACGCAGCGCGCGTCGAGCCAAAGGCGAGGCGCGAAGCGGAGTGCAGCCTCTTAATATCAAATGACGGGCGAAGCACGTTATTTGATATTATTGCCCGTTAACTCCTGACGGAAGGAGGTGGCAGAGCCGTCCTTGTTCTCGGGCTTGTAGAGACCGGGGACAGCCGCGTACAGCGCCGCGCAGGTGACGAGGTCCTGCTTCCAGGTGATCTCGTTGGGCGCGTGGGCCTGAGATTCAGCGCCGGGGCCGAAGCCGACGCAGGGGATGCCGTAGCGGCCCTGAATAGAAACGCCGTTCGTGGAGAACGTCCACTTGTCAGTTAAGGGACGGCCAGTGCGCGTGGACATGGCTTTTTCGTCCGCGCCGATGCGCTCGGTGCCCCAGAGAGCGTGGTGCGCGTCGACGAGCGCCTGCACGTGGGGCGCGGTCTCCTTGTTGATCCAGGTGGGGAAGAAAGCCTCGGTCTCGTAGACGTGGCCGGTCCAGGACGGACGGTCGTACATGTACATGGAGACCTTGATATCCTTGGCGTACTTCTTGCACGCGGGCAGGTCTTCAATCTCCTTCAGACAGGACTGATAGGTCTCGCCTGCGGTCATGCGGCGGTCGATGGAGATCGAGCAGCTGTCGGCGACGGCGCAGCGGGAGGGAGAGGTGAAGAAGATCTGGCTCGTGGTGCAGGTGCCGCGGCCAAGGAAGCGCGCATCCTCCCAATGCTCAGGATTATACTTTGGATCGAGCATCTTGACAAGGCCCTTGATCTCCTTGTCGTCAGCGGCGTCGTTCTCGTTCAGGTCGCGCACGTTCAGAATGACCTCGGCCATCTTGTGGATGGCGTTGTCGCCGCGCTCGGGGGCGGATCCGTGGCAGGAGACGCCGTGCATGTCGACGCGGATCTCCATGCGGCCGCGGTGACCGCGGTAGATGCCGCCGTCGGTCGGCTCGGTGGAGATGACGAATTCGATCTGGTTTCTCGCATCCTCGGGGCCCTTGAAGTATTCGTTGACGATGGACTGCCAGCACATGCCGTCGCAGTCCTCCTCCTGCACGGAGCCGACGACCATGATCTTGTAGCCCTCGGGAATGAGGCCGAGGTCCTTCATGATCTTCGTGCCGTAGGCCGCCGCAGCCATGCCGCCCTCCTGGTCGCTGCCGCCGCGGCCGTAGATGACCTTGTCATCCTCGTAGCCCTCGTACGGGTCGTGCGTCCAGTTTTCGCGGTTGCCGATGCCGACGGTGTCGATGTGGGAGTCGATGGCGATGATCTTGTCGCCCGAGCCCATCCAGCCGATGACGTTGCCGAGCGCGTCGAACTCGACCTTATCGTAGCCGAGCTTCTTCATCTCCTCGGCGATGCGGTGGGCGACGCCCTTTTCTTCGCAGCTCTCGCTGGGGATGGCGATCATATCACGCAGGAAGCGGGTCATATCGGGGCCGTAGGCCTGTGCGGCTTTCTTGATGGCTTCGAATCCATGGTAAAACCTCCGTTGAAAGTAATAGTATTTTCTGTCGATCGGGGTCAATTTTCTGTTACACTGTCTTTATCATAGCATAAGAACGGCAGTTGTCAAACAAAAAATTTGCATTTCAAAAATTTTTTAAGAAAGTGATTGCAATTCGATCAATTTATGGTATTATAGGGATGAAAGAACATGCCCGTTCCGATGGAAAGCTGTGCAATTTGCACAGCAAAATAGGGCGGACGGGCGATCAGAGGAGGGATAGACCATAGAAGCCGCAACGCTGAAGACCCTGGAGCAGGTCGCAAAGGGCATCGCCGCGACCTTTGGCAGCCATTGCGAGGTGGTGATCCACGATGTGGGTGCCAAGCACCCCGAGCATTCCATCGTTGCCATCGAGAACGGCCACGTCACAGGCCGCAAGGTGGGCGACGGCGCGTCGCACGTTGTTTTAGAGCAGGTGCGTCAGGCCGACGCGCAGCCGAGCGACCACTTGAGCTACCTCACCAAAACGCCGGACGGGAAGATATTGAAGTCTTCCACCATGTACATCCGCGGCAGGAACGGCAAGGTCGCCGCAATCCTTGGCATCAATTACGACATTTCCTCGCTCCTGATGGTCGAGGATGCGGTGCACGAGTTGATCGACACAAAGGATAAGACGCAGGGCGAGCCGGAAAAGATCGTGAACGTCAACAACCTGCTTGACGAGCTGATCGCCCAGTCGGTCGCGCTCGTCGGCAAGCCCGTCGCCCTGATGAATAAGGAGGACAAGATGCGTGCCATCGGCTTTTTGAGCCAGAGCGGGGCGTTCCTCGTCACAAAATCCGGAGACAAGATCGCAAAATACTTCGGCATATCCAAATATACACTATATTCTTATATTGACAAACAACAGGAGGAGAAGTGAACCATGGGCAAGATCGATTTGACCATCAACAAGACCGGCCTGCAGCACAACATTGAGAAGGCCAAGGAAAACAACGTTATCATCCCGACCATCGCGCAGATGCAGCATCCTGAGACCATCCCTGAGAAAATTCAGGAAAAGCTCAAAACTGTCGGCCTTTGGGACGTCAACCCGCTGAACCTCTTCCGCATCACGTGGAAGAACGAAGCCAAGGAGACCGGCGGCCTCTATCAGGCCGTGCCGAACTTTGTCGAGATCCCGTCCGAGCTCTCTGGCGTTCCCTGCCGCATCCTCGCCATGGCGGGCAAGTGGTTCCCCACGGGCTGCCACAAGGTCGGCGCTTCGTTCGGCTGCCTCGCCCCGCGCCTCGTCACCGGCCAGTTCGACGCGACGTATCATCACGCCGTGTGGCCCTCCACCGGTAACTACTGCCGCGGCGGCGCGTTCAACTCCAAGCTCTTGGCGGTCGACTCTGTCGCCATTCTCCCCGCGGAGATGAGCAAGGAGCGCTTCGAATGGCTCTCCAAGATCGCCGGTCAGGTCATCGCAACGCCGGGCTGCGAGTCCAACGTCAAGGAGATTTTCGACAAGACCTGGGAGCTCAAGCAGGACCCCAGCATGATGATCTTCAACCAGTTTGAAGAGATGGGCAACCCGCTGTGGCACTACAATGTCACGGGCTACGCCCTTGCAGACCTCTTCGAGGCCGTGAAGAAGCCCGGCCAGCGTCTCGCGGGCGCGTGCTTCACCTCCGGTTCCGCCGGTACGATGAGCGCGGGCGACCTCCTCAAGGAGCGTTATCCAGGCATGAAGCTCGGCGTGGGCGAAGCGCTCCAGTGCCCGACGATCCTGAATAACGGCTTCGGCGGCCACCGCATTGAGGGCATCGGCGACAAGCACATCCCCTGGATCCACAACGTGAAGAACACTGACATGGCCATCGCCATCGACGACGAGGATTCCCAGCGTTTGCTGCGCCTTTTCAACACGGCAGAGGGCAAGAAGTACCTCAAAGAAGAGCTCAAGCTCTCCGACGAGCTCATCGAAAAGCTCACCTGGCTCGGCATCTCCGGCATCGCAAACGTCCTGTGCTGCATCAAGATGGCCAAGTACTATGAGCTGACCGAGGACGATGTCGTCTGCACCGTTCTGACCGACTCCGCTGTGATGTACGGCAGCCGCATTGAGGAGCTCAACGAGAAGCACGGCGCCTACAGCGAAGAGGAAGCCCGCCTTGACCACAACCTGCACATGCTCGGCCTGAAGACCGACAGCATGATGGAGCTGACGTACGAGGACCGCAAGCGCATCCACAACCTCAAGTACTACACCTGGGTCGAGCAGCAGGCGCGCGACGTCAAGGACCTCAACGCCCTCTGGTACGACACCAAGGGCACGTGGGACGCTGTCCACGCGCAGGCGAAGGAGCTCGACGAGCTCATCAACGAGTTCAACGAGGCCACCGGCCTTCTCAAAGCGCTCTAAGAGCGCGAAAGGGGAGCAGGAACCCCTTGCTCCAAACCCTGTTAGGATGATAAAAGGGGGTATCTCGAAGAGATGCCCTCTTTTTTATACCCCTCAAAGGGGGGGACGCGCCCTGCGGGCGCGGGGAAAGCAGCGCCGCAGGCGCTGCACGAATGCGGCCCCCATTTTCTTTCCCGAGAAAGAAAACGGGCGTCGCCCGCCCAAAGAAAGGCGTTTAGATTGGCAGTCTCAGGCTTGAAGGGGCCTTTGGTCTCCGGAATGCAACTGCCTGCGCACGGCGAAGCCGCGTTAGCATTGCGATACGACTTGCCTCTGCTCCTATCATCCGCTGTTGCGCAGCCGTTGGCGGCTCTGCTGCCTTACGGATGCGGCACACCCCTTGCGGGTGCCGCTCTGCCCATCTTGTAGAAGTGCGCAGTAATCACCATCTACCGCCAGTCTCCACAATGCGGCGAGCGAAGCAATGCCGCTATTTCGCAAGCAGTCTGCCGCCAAGCAAACGTCACTCGCGCCTCACGATAGTAAGGCGCGGTTGAGAGTTGTCACGAAACGCAGGGGTTCATGGCGAAGCCATGTACACCGCACCTGATTGCGCAGCGCGTGCAGCTCTTCAAGATAAAAACTGCCAATGTGCGGGGTCAAGGGGTAAGACCCCTTGCCTTTCTCTGGGGGTTCCAAAGGGGGTATTCTCTTTGGAAAGAGAATACCCCCTTTGTCTCGCGCCCCCCTGCGAATAGGGGGACAAAAAGCAGTAGCGCTTTCACGCTGCAAAAAACCACCGCGCAGCGCGCGGACAATAAGGAGTTATTATGTTAAAAAACGTCAAATGCGCCCGCTGCGTCAAGTGCGGGAAAGAATACGAGGCCACGCCGAACCTCACGAACTGCTCGTGCGGCGGCATTCTCGACATCATCTATGACTACGACTACATCAAAAAGAACCTGACGAAGGAAACGCTCAAGTCCCGCCCGAACACAATGTGGCGCTACCGCGAGCTGCTGCCGGTGGAGGAAACAACGCCCGACACGCCGTTGTGCGTGGGCTGGAGCCCGCTCTACGAAGAGCCGCGCCTTGCAAAGCAGCTCGGCCTCAAAAAGCTCTGGGTCAAGGACGACGGACAGAACCCGACGGCGTCGCTCAAGGACCGCGCGTCCGCCATGGCGGTCGCCAAGGCGGGGGAGGCGGGCGCGAAGATCATCGCCTGCTCGTCCACGGGCAACGCCGCGAGCTCTCTTGCGGGCAACGCCGCGGCCGCGGGCCTCAAGACCTTCATCTTCGTTCCCGAGCGCGCGCCCAAGGGTAAGGTCGCGCAGCTGATGACCTTCGGCGCAAACGTGATCTCCGTCAAAGGCAACTATGAAGAGACGTTCGAGCTATCGAAAAAGGCCATCGACAAGTGGGGCTGGTACAACCGCAACGCGGCCATCAACCCGTACCTCTCCGAGGGCAAGAAGACCGTTTCGATCGAGATCGCCGAGCAGCTCGACTGGAAGATGCCGGATTATCTCGCCATCTCCGTCGGCGACGGCTGCACCATCGCAGGCGTGTGGAAGGGCCTCAAGGACCTGTACGCCATCGGCTTTATCGACAAGCTCCCGCGCCTCATTTCCGCGCAGGCCGAGGGCTGCCACCCCATCAACCGCGCCATCGCGGAGAACAAGCCCTGGGAGCCGATGGAGGAGAACACGCTGGCCGACTCCATCGCCGTCGGCGTGCCGCGCAACGCGGACAAGGCGCTCATGGCGATCCGCGAGTCGAACGGCATCGTCGTGAACGTGACGGACGAGGAGATCATGGCGGCGCAAAAGCTGCTCGGCACGACCTGCGGCGTCTTCGGCGAGCCCGCGGGCGTCACCGGCACGGCGGGCGTGAAAAAGCTCTGCGAGCAGGGCGTGCTCGGTGAGAACGACACGGTCGTCTCCGTCGTGACGGGCAATGGCCTCAAGGACGTGGCCAACGCCATCAAGTTCTGCGGCGAGCCGATGAGCCTGCCGAACGACCTTGACCTGCTGGTCGAGGAATTCGACAAGCGCGGCATCAAGACCGAAGCGTAACAGAAAAAGAAGAGCCCCGTGAATCGCATGATCCGCGGGGCTCTTTTCATACAAAATACTTTTTGACAAATGGGATCTGGTGAAGCAGCGCTGAGACGAGGAACGACAGCGCGCCGATGATCAATGTCAGCAGGGGAACGGAGAAAAACACGTTGAGTGACAGCGTGTTGAAGTGCAGAAAAATGTCGAACGATTCGATGAACAGTGGGTGTACGAGGTACGCGCCGAAGCTCCAGCGCGACAGCGCGCGAATGCACCTGTGACACTTTTCGCTTAAGTTCGGGAAGTTCAGATGCTCTTTGGCAAAGACGAACAGCCCCACGCAGACAAACAGTACATTGAGCGAATCGTAGCCGTAGAACAGCTCTGTTGCCGCGCCCTGTAAACGCGAGGCGAACGACGTCAGCACGACCGTGAGGACGAAGCCGAGCACACCGAGCGCGTAAAGCACACGCTTTGCGGTCAAGGAAAACTCCTTGCGGACCAAATAGTAACCGAGCACAAAGTAGGGGACGAAGCCGAGCGTGAAATGATAATAGAATTTGCCCGTGAGCGCCTGAATTCAGCGCAGTACTGCCACGAGAGAAGCGACACGGCCGACGCGATCTGCGGCAGCAGAAACGTAAAGATGAGCGTGAGCAGTAGAAAATAGCGCAGGAGCTTTTCATCCCGCACGATGGGGCGCAGAAACGGTACGATCAGATACAGTCCCACGATCATAAAGAGGAACCACATGTGATAGTGACCGTTGAGAAACTGTTGCAAAATAAGGTTCGTCGGGCATCCCTCGAAGTTCACCATGAAGACGGCGTAGAGCGCCGACCAGAAGATGAACGCTGTGACAAGGCGCGACACGTTCTTTTTCAGAATGTGCCCGATGCTCTGCGAGCCGGAGAGAAACAGCGCGCCGCTGATCATCACAAAAACCGGAACAGCCCAGCGGACGGCACTGTCGTAAAGGTTGAAGGCTTGCCAGGCTCTTGAATAGACGTCCGTATCGGCCCAGTGCTGCGCGGACAGATGCAGCACGATGACGGCGAAAGTCGCCAGAATGCGCAGTACGTCAAAATACGCGATGCGCTGCGGTTGTATCTGTTCCATACTTAACGTTCGACCGCCTTTTCAGGATCTTCGTTCTCTGCTGGTGCGGTCTCCTCGGCAGCGGGGGAGGCAGACTCATCCGCTGCGGGCTCTGCCGCGGCAGCTTCGGCCTCCTGCGCCTGCTGGGCGGCCATGGCCTCGGCGCGGCCTTCTTCGCGCGCCTGCTTTACGGCCTCTTCGCGGGTCTTTTCCGCCTTGGCGCGCTCCTTTTCGACCATGTGCTGAGCGTGCTTATTTTGCAGCTTGAACACCAGCCGCAGCACGAACACGAACACCACGATCGCAAGGCCGAGCCAGCTCCAGAACTTGAGTTCGAAGAGCGTCTTGACCGTCCAGTACTTCGCCTGCATGCCGAGGAAGCAGAACAGGATCGACACGGCCAGCGCCGCGCCGAACAGCAGCACCCACAGCACCGACTTGACGGCGCTGTGCTTGCGCACGCGCAGGTGCGCGATCAATAACAGCAGACTCAGCAGAAAAAACGCAGGGAACTGCGCAAATAAAATTTCCCTCAGATCCATATCTTACCTCACAGTGCGCATTTGCCGCGCTTCAAGTATTCGCCCATCTTGCCGCCGACGACCTTGCCGCTGTCCACCTGCAGCTGACCGCGCAGGTAGACCTTCGACACGCCGCCATTCGTGCGGAAGCCCTCGAACGGCGTGTAGCCCGCCTTGGAGAGCATGTCCGCGCCGTGGAGCACGTGGCTCGCGCCGGGATCGTAGACGACGATGTCGGCGTCGCTGCCCGCAGCGATGACGCCCTTGCGGGGGTAGAGACCGTAGAGCTTGGCGGGATTTTCGCTCAGCGCGCGGCAGACGCCGCCGAGCGAGAGCTTGTTTTCATTGATGGCCACAGTGTAGACGACCTCGCCACGCGTTTCGACGCCGGGAAGACCGCCGGGGATCTTCGTAAAGTCGTCGCGGCCCATGTCCTTCTGCTCGAGCGTGAACGAGCAGTGGTCGGTCGAGATGGTCTGCACCTCGCCGCGGCGCAGCGCCTTCCAGAGCGCTTCACTGTCCTCCTGCGAGCGGATGGGCGGCGCGCAGACGTAGCGCGCGGCGGAGGAAAAGTCGGGATCGTAGTAAACGCCGTCGTCGAGCGCCAAATACTGCGGGCAGGTCTCGACATACACGGTCTGTCCGCGGCGGCGCGCCGCGGCGATCTCGTCAAGAGAAGCACGGTTCGTCGTGTGGACGATGATGACGGGCGCGTCGGCCGCCTGCGCGATGCGCAGCAGACGCGAAACAGCCTCGGCCTCTAAATAGTCGGGGCGGGAGATCGGGTGCGACACGACGTCCGCGCCCAAACCGCTCGCCTTGAGTTCGGCGATGCGCGCGTCGATGACGCCCGCGTTCTCACAGTGGACGCCCGCGATGCCGCCGCGGGTCTTGAGCGCTTTCAGCGCGCGGTAGACCGCGCCGTCGCCGATCATCATGGCGGGGTAGGTGAGGTACATCTTGAAAGACGTGATACCGGCGTCGAACATCGCGTCGAGCTCAGACTCGATGCTCTCGTTCCAGTCGTCGATGGTCATATGGAAGCCGTAGTCGCAGTAGCACTTGCCGTCGGCCTTTTTATGCCAGAGATTAAGCCCATAGGCAAGGGATTCCCCTTTATTGGGGCAGGCAAAGTCGATGACCGTCGTCGTGCCGCCGCGGATGGCGCTTTTGCTGCCGCTTTCAAAGTCGTCGGCCGTCGTGGTGCTGCACACATCGAGATCGAAGTGCGTGTGCGCGTCGATAAAGCCGGGGAAGAGCATGCAGCCCGTCACGTCGACGACCTCGCTCTGCGCGGCGAGCTCGGGCGGAATGTGGCCAAGCATTTCGACCTTTTCCCCGTCGATGAGCACGTCGGCGCGGCGGCAGCCGCGGCCGCTGACGACATAGCCGCCTCGAAGCAGTGTTTTCATGGAAGAACCCTCCTTTGAAAAAATACCGTTCCAAATTAGCAAAAGCATAGCATACTTTTTACCTGATTTCCATAGAGTTTGGAAAAAATGTGAGAAGCGCCAAGATTTTTGCCGCAAATTCGGAACAATGCCGTATTGAGAAAGTAGCAGACATACGATACAATAAAATCATACCACATTCCGCTTTTATTTGTACAAAAAGCGAACTTTTAGCGCGCAGACCAACTGAGAGATGTGAAAAGAAGCTGCGTGTCACGAAGAGCGGACAGAGAAAAAGCGGAGTGAAAAAATTGAGGAGGAAAACACTATGCGCAAGTTCCTATCCGTCCTGCTCGCAATGGCGATGGTTCTCAGCCTGACTGTGACCAGCTTTGCGGCGGACACCGCCGCTGATGCGAAAGCCGAGATGGCGGGCAAGACTGTCATTCTGCATACGAATGACGTGCACGGTGCGGTCGAGGGCTATGCCTACATCGCACAGCTCAAGGCCGACTATGAGGCCAAGGGCGCCGAGGTCATCCTCGTCGACGCCGGCGACTTCAGCCAGGGCACGACCTATGTCAGCTCCACCAAGGGCGCTGATGCGGTCACGATGATGAATGCCGCGGGCTACGACGTCGTCACCCTCGGCAACCACGAATTCGACTACGGCTATGCCCAGCTCAAGGAAAACATGAGCAAGGCCAAGTTCAAGGTCGTCTGCGCGGACGTCTTCAATGAGGACGGTACCCCCATCTTCGACGCGAGCTACACCTACACCACCAAGTCCGGTGTGAAGGTCGGCTTCTTCGGCATGGAGACCCCCGAGACCCAGACCAAGGCCAACCCCGCGCTCATCAAGGGCCTGACCTTCGCTGACAAGGACGCCTTCACCAAGGCTGCCGCCGATCAGGTCGCGGCGCTCAAGGATGCGGATGTCGTCATCTGCCTTGCGCATCTGGGCGTGGACGCTGAGTCCGCTCCTTACCGCTCCACCGATCTTTACGCCGCAGTCAAGGGCATCGACTTCATCATCGACGGCCACTCCCACACCGTGATGACCAAGGGCGAGAAGGGCGAGCCCATCCAGTCCACCGGCACCGCGTTCAAGAACATCGGCGTGATCGTCATCGACGACGCCAGCAAGAAGATCGAGAGCAACTCCCTTTACGAGATCAAGGAAGACACCGCCAAGGACGCGACCGTTGCCGCGGCGGCAAAGGTCATTGTTGACCGCGTCAACAATGAATACGGTGTCAAGTTCGCCACCAGCAAGGTTGAGCTCAACGGTGCGAAGGCCCCCAACGGCAACCGCGACGTGGAGACCAACAACGGCGACCTCATCACCGACGCGATGCGCTGGAAGGTCTTGCAGAACAAGGACGGCCTGACCGTGAATGAAGACCATGTGGTCGCCATCACCAACGGCGGCGGCATCCGTGCGGCGATCGCCAAGGGCGATGTGACCAAGAAGGACATCAACACCGTTCTGCCGTTCGGCAACACGGTCGCGGTCGTCTATGTCACGGGTGAGCAGCTGCTCGAAGCGCTCGAGGCGTCTACCTTCAGCACCCCGACGGCGGTCGGCGGTTTCCCGCAGGTCTCCGGCATCAACTTCACCATCCACACCGGCAAGGCGTATGACAAGAACGACGCCACCTATCCCGAATCCACCTACTACGGCCCCAAGACCATCAACCGCGTGGTCATCAACAGCGTCAACGGCAAGGAATTCAAGGCCAATGAGGTCTACGCCGTTGTGACGAACAACTTCTGCGCCGCCGGCGGCGACACCTACTATGCCTTTAAGGCCGCTTCCGCCCAGTTCGACACCGGTATTCCTCTGGACGAGGCTGTGATGGAGTATGTGACCAAGGAGCTCAAGGGCACCATCGGCGAGCAGTATGCCGCGCCTCAGGGCCGCGTCACCTACTTCAATCCCTTCAAGGATGTGAAGACCACCTCTTGGTACTTCAACTACATGATCCATCTCTATGAGGCTGGCGTGATCTCCGGCACCTCCGCCACCACCTACACGCCCGACGCCAAGCTGTCCTGGGCGGCCGCACTCAAGCTCCTGCTTGTCAGCCACGGCGATCTCAAGGCTGCGGACGCCACCGGCGCCGACTGGAGCAAGAACGCCATCGCCAAGGCTGCGGAGCTGGGTCTTGTTGCCGCCGATCTCGACGGCACGAAGGCCATCTCCCGTCTCGAGTTCTGCCAGGTCGCTGCCAAGCTCAACAAGCTTGCCGAGTCCAAGACCGAGAGCAAGTTCACTGACTGCACCGACGGTTACGTGATGGCGCTCGTCGACGCGAAGGTCATCAACGGCATGACCGAGACCACCTTCGAGCCCGATGCCTCCCTGACCCGCGCGCAGATCGCCAAGATCATCTATCAGCTGAACCTGATCGAGAAGTAAGGCAAAATATAAACGCAAAAAAGAGCGCTGCTTAGGCAGCGCTCTTTTTTGTTGCAAAGGGGAGAGGAGCCGGTGCGACGCACCGGCTCCCCGTTTCATTTTTGCGATTTTGTTGTTATGTGTACAGATAGCTGTACTTATCGCGCACGGTGAGGATCAACGCCTCGAGCTCGACGGGGAGATCATTGTCGCAGGAGACCAAGTCGTATTCCTTCACGCCGTCCTCGTAGCGCAGGCGGACCATATCGTCGTCCTCGAAGAGCACGCCGTAGTTTTCGCTCTCGTCCATGTCCTCCTTCGTCTGGAAGAGGGTAAATTTGTCGTGGCAGGGTTCGCTTGCGTAGGGGCAGAACTGCGTGCAGTTGCCGCATTCGTTGCACATCTTGTCGACATGGACGATCTCGTGCGAGCCGTCGGCCATCTTGATGACGACATTCGCGCGGTTCGGGCAGGAATCGACGCAGTTTTCACACACGGTGGAGCACTGTAAGCAGCGCTCGCCGTCGCAGACACACTTACTGGCCATCGAGAGGATACCCTTCTTGGCCTGCGCGTCGAACTCGGTCACATCGGCCTCGGCAGGGATGTCGTAGATGTGCGGGTGACCGACGACGATCTCGGCAAAGCGCGCGGCGTCGGCAATGCCTTCGACCACGGTGGCAGGGCCGCGGTGCGCGTCGCCCGCGCAGTACACGCCGGGGACGTTCGTCTCGAACGCGGGACCCTTGCGCTCCATCTCAATGCCGTTTGCGGCCATCAGCTCAGCGTCGACCTGCTCGCCCACGGCGGAGATGACCATGTCGCAGGGAATGGTGAACTGCTCGCCGGATTTGACGGGGCTGCGGCGGCCGCTCTCGTCCGGCTCGCCGAGGATCATCTTATCGCACAGGAGTTTGCCGCGGCTCTGCTTGACGGGCGCGGCAAGCTCGACAAACTCCACGCCGTCCGCGATGGCGAGCTGTAACTCGTGCTCGTCGGCGGGCATGAACTTCTTCGTGCGGCGGTAGAGGATGGTCGCGTGCGCGCCCATGCGCTTTGCAACGCGTGCGGCGTCCATCGCGGTGTTGCCCGCGCCGACAACAACAATGCTGCCGCTCAGGCAGGGCTTGACCTGCTTTTTCATGCGCTTCATCCACTCGATGACGCCCTGCACGTTGCCTTCAATGTCGAGCTTGCCGGGCTTCCACGCGCCGGTGGCCATCAGGATGTGCGTGTAGCCCATCTTCTTGAGCTGTTCGACGGACGGAGCAGGCTTGCCGAGCTTGACCTCGACGCCGTAGCGCTCCATGAGCGCGACGTCCTTGTCGATGGCCTCGTCGCTGATGCGGAAGGCGGGGATGACGTAGCGCGGCACGCCGCCGAGTTTGCGCTCGCGCTCAAAGATCGTGGTGGGAACACCCTCGCGGCCAAGGAAGTACGCCGCGGCGATACCGGTCGGGCCGCCGCCGACGATGGCAACCTTTTTATCCTCGACCGGCTCAGGCATACGGAGGGAGGCCATCAAGGTGTTGTAGCCCTTTTCCGCGGCAAGAAGCTTCGTCTCGCGGATGTGGACGGATTCCTCATAGAAGTTGCGCGAGCACTTGCCCTGGCAGCGGTGCGCGCAGATGGTGCCGGTGATAAACGGCAGGGCGTTCTTCTCGGTGATGAGGTGGAGCGCTGGGCCGTAGAGCCCCTTGCGGCAGAGCTCAAGGTATTCGGGAATGTCCTGCTCGATGGGGCAGCCGCCCTTGCAGGGCGCGGTAAAGCAGTCGAGCAGCGGCACCTGTTCATCTTTTTTGCGCGAGGGGAGCGGCTTGATTGCCTTGAGGTGGTGGAAGTCGTGCAGCGCGGAGGCGGCAAGGTCAGAGATCGCGGCGGGGTCGCTGCCGGAAAATGCGCGGTAGGGCATATCCTCGACCTTTTCGACCATCTGTTGCAGGCGGTTGTAGCCGCCGGGCTTCAGGATGGTAGTGGCGACGGTAATGGGCCAGATGCCGGCGGCAAAGAGCTTGTCACAGTTGAAGTAGTCCGCGCCGCCTGCGAACGAAATGCGCATCTTGCCGCCAAACTGGCGGGAGATGCGATTGCACATCTCGATCGTCAGTGGGAAGAGGCTGCGGCCGGACATGTACATTTCCTCGTTTGGAAGCTCGCCGCGCGTCGTGTCGACGGGGAAGGTGTTGGAGAGCTTGAGGCCGAATTCAAGGCCCTGCTTGTCCGCAAGCTTCTGCAGCCGCTCGAACATCGGCACGGCGTCCTCCCACTGGAGGTCCTCGTTGAAGTGGTGCTCATCGAAGACGATGTAGTCATAACCCATGGAATCGAGGATGCTGCGCGCGGTCTTGTAGCCGAGAATGGTCGGGTTGCACTTGACGAAGGTGTGCAGATGCTTTTCCTTGAGAAGATAGCTTGCGATGCGTTCGATCTCCTGCGGCGGGCAGCCGTGGAGCGTGGAGAGCGTAACGGAGCGGGAAACATTGGGGGAGATCGAGGCGATGAAGTCCTTTTCCTCGGGGAAGAGCTCGGTCAGGACTTTTTTACATTCCTTGAACTGCGCGGTCTTGCCCGCGTCCATCATGTTGTTGATATAGGTGTTGACCTTGCGGCCCTTGATGCCGTCCAGGTCGTAGCCGACGGACATATTGAACACGAACCCGTCGGGATCGCCGAAGCCGTAGACCTTGCTCATGATCTTGAGCGCGCACCAGGCCTTGATGTACTCGTCCTGCGCCTGCTGCACGGTCAGCTCGGTCGACCACTCCTGGTTGTAGCCCTCGTCAGCGGCGAGGATACAGGGGCGGGGAACACAGGCGGCAAGCTCCGCGCCGTCCATTTTCTGCACGGTCTTGACCTCGAAAAAGCGCGCGCCGGCGGCATAGGCCGCGATGATATTCTGCGCAAGCTGGCTGTTGGGGCCGGCGGCGGGGCCAAACGGTGTTTCAATGCGCTCGCCAAAGATCGGCAGGCTCTTGCCGCTTGCGTGATAGTGCTTATGAACGCCGAACACATCGCCGCACTGCACATATTCGCTCGTCACCCAGTTCATCAGAGAGTCGAACGGAATGGGATACATTTTTTCAGACATTGTTTTTTCCTCCCGCTTGCTTAATAGGTTCTGTGATTCAGCTCGCCCCAGAGTTTCTTGGCGGCTTCAAGAATGTGCGCGTTTTCGGCTTCTTCGTCGATGCCGACGAGCTCGCGGTCGAGCATGAGAGTCTTGCCGGCGGCGATGGTGGTTTGGCACTGGCGGCCCGTCATGCCGAAGATCATGTGGCCGTCGATATTCTCGTCGGAGAACGGGGTGAACGGCTTATAGTCCATGACGATGATGTCCGCTGCCGCACCGGGCTTCAGCACGCCGAGCGTGTCGGGGAAGTATTTTTCACCGATCTTTGCGTTATTCTTGAAGAGCATGTCCGTGACCTCGCACCAGCCGACGTTCGGCAGGCAGTTCTGGCTGCGCTGGGAGCAGAGGGCGACCTTGAGGGACTCAAGCATATCGTTCGTGTAGGCGTCTGTGCCCATGCCGAGAAGAATGCCGCGCTTGTGGAGTTGGAGGACGGGGCAGATTCCGATGGCGTTGCCCATGTTGGATTCCGGATTGTTCACGACCATCGTGCCGGTCTCCTTGATGATCTCCATTTCGGCGGTGTTGACGTGGATGCAGTGGCCGAGGATGGTCTTGGGGCCGAGAATGCCGTGATCCTGCAAGCGCTGGACGGGGCGGCGGCCATAGTTCTGGAGGGAGTCGTACACATCGTTCATGCCCTCGGACACGTGGATGTGATAGCCCGTGCGGCCGTTGTTGGCCGCGACCATGCGGTCGAAGGTCTTATCGGAGATCGTGAACAGCGCGTGGCCGCCGAACATTGCCGCGAGCATCGGGTCCTTATTCTTTTCGCATTCGGTGATAAAATCGGCATTCTCCTGAATGGCCTGTAAGCACTTCTCCTCGCCGTCGCGGTCTGAGACCTCATAGCACAGGCAGGAGCGAAGGCCCAGGCGCTTGCTCTCTTCGGCAATCGTGTGGAGCGTGCCGGGGATCTCACCGTAGGAGGCGTGATGGTCGAAGATCGTCGTCACGCCCTGCTTGATGGAGTCGATGTAAAGCGCGGCGGCGGAGGCGCGCGTGCCGTCCGTCATCAGGTGGCGGTCGATGGCCCACCATGTGCCGTCGAGCACTTCGTAGAAGTTCGTCGGGTTGTTGCCGACGATGGAAAGGCCGCGGGCGAGGGCGGAGTAGATATGCGTGTGCGCGTTGATGAACGCGGGCATGATGACACCGCCTTTGGCGTCGATGATCTCGGCGTCGGGATACTTGGCGCGAAGCGCCGCTTCCTCGCCGACTTCGACGATCTTCGTCCCCTCAAAGGCGACGGCGCCGTGCTCGTAATACCCCTGCGCGCTCGCGTTGCGGGTGATGAGACGACCGTTGGTGACAAGTTTCATAAGTTTGCTCCTCCTTTTTCTTTTGCCTTTTCCCCGCCGCGAAAGCGGCACCGCAAGGGGAAAGAAAAAGCGCTCCTCACACAGACCTTATCATCTCCCCGAAAGGGGAGACCGTACAGCCCGTGCGCGAAGCACTACGTTGCAGCTACCAAACGGTAATTTAGTTTGTAAAAATATTTTACAGGAATCGCGAACAAAATGCACGTTTTTTTCGTCTAAACTGACGTAGAAAATAAAAACGTAATTTTGTGCAATCCGTGGAAAGATAAAAAGATGCCCCGCAGCGGCCGTGTAAGCCCCGTCAAAACCTGCACCATTCTGGACAGGTGGGTCGCCTCTGTCCGGCTTTATTGCTTCCAACGTCCAGCCGCAGACGGCAGCCGGGAGGCCTGCAAACCACCGGAACGTACCGGCGTCCCTTATGACGAAATGTGGGTTTAAAAAGAACTTATCACGCACCCCGCAGGGCATGTTCAGTTTATCTCAGTTTTCAGAAAAAATCCGTCGCAATCGAAGTTTTACTCTTCGTCGGAAAGGATCTGCTCCATGAAGAGGTCGTAGACCTTGTCGATCTCCTCTTCGTCGTCAATGGTGACAAGGAACTCCTCGCCGTTTTCCATCTGGCTTTTGAGGATCACGAGACCGTATTCCTCTTCGTTTTCCTCGTCCTCGCTGTCCTCTTCGACCACGGGGAAGAAGGCCATATACGTCGTGCCGTTATGCTCGAGTGCGTCGACGTATTCCAGCTCTATATCGTTGCCCTCATCATCGGTCAGCGTGACGAAATTGGGGCCGAACTCATCGTTCATGGGGGAACACCTCCTGAAAGTTTGTGCTCGCATTATACCGCACCTTGCGGCAAAATGCAAGACAAGATACGTACCACTTGACAGCCGTGCTATACTATATTCTGTATCACTATTGAAAATCAGCTATGCGCTCGCGCGCATATTTCTATCGCAAAGGAGGAGGCGCTTTATGGAAGAAAACCGCGCAGAAAACCAGACGCCCCGAAGACAGCACACCCAGCACCCCACGCATCAGGCACACAAGAAGAAAAAGTCCGGCACGGCGAAAACGGTCATCGGCACCATTCTCGCCATCGGACTCACGACCTGCCTGATGTTTTTCGCCATCTTCATGGTCTACGTGCACACGTCGCTCGATCTGAATGTGGACATCTCGGCCTACACGCTCAAGCAGAGCTCGACAGTCTACTATCAGGATAAAACAAGCGGGGAGTGGGTGGAGCTCACGAAGCTCCACGGCGTAGAGAACCGCACGCTCGTGAGTATCGACGACATCCCCAAGCATGTGCGGAACGCGCTCATCTCCATTGAGGACGAGCGCTTTGAAAGCCACCACGGCGTGGACTGGAAGAGCACGGCGAGAGCCATTCTCGGCAAGCTCACCGGTACCTCGACGCGCGGCGGCTCGACGATCACCCAGCAGGTCGTGAAGAACATGACCGGCGACAACGAGGTGACCATCAAGCGCAAGGTGACAGAGATCTTCCGCGCGCTGCGGCTCGAGAAACTACTCGAAGGATGAGATCCTCGAGACGTACCTGAACCTCGTCTACTTCGGCAACGGCTGCAACGGCATTGAGGCCGCGGCGGAGGGCTACTTCGGCAAGACCGTTGGTGAGCTGAGCATCGCGGAGGCTGCGTCCATCGTCGGCATCACGCAGTTCCCCTATAAATACGATCCGTCGCGCGGCGACTGGTACCGCGAGCAGAACAAGGAGCGCCAGCTCACCGTTCTTTATAAGATGCACGAGCTTGGCAAGATCAGCGACGAAGAGTATGAGCAGGCAAAGGTCGAGCCGCTCGTCTTCTCCTGGGACCCGGGTTTTGTTCCTTCTGCGGGGGTTGCAAGCAGGGTGGATACCGCCTCGAGCACGGAGTATGACTCCTACTTTGTTGAGCGCATGTTCAACGACATCGTCGCCGATATGCACGAACAGCTCGGATATGATGAGTCGGTCGCAAAGGATCTGCTCTACACCGGCGGCTACTCGATCTACTGCACGGTCGATCCCGAGATCCAGTCCATCGTGGAGAGCGTTTACGCCGACCGCAATAACCTGAACTACACCTCGTCCAAGGGCGAGCTGCTCCAGTCCGGCGCGACGATCATCGACAACACGACGGGCGACATCGTCGCCGTTGCGGGCCGCGTGGGCGAGCGCGAGGGCCGGTTCCTGCTCGACTATTCGACCGTTGTGCGTCAGTGCGGTTCTGCCATCAAGCCTTTGAGCGTTTACGCGCCCGCGCTGGATGCCGGCGTCATCACGCCCGCGAGCGTCATCGACGACTATCCCGTTGAAATGCTCGGCGGAAGCATCTGGCCGGTGAACGCCTATTCGGGCTACCGCAGCATTATGACGCTGCAAGACGCCATCCGCAATTCGTCCAACCCCACGGCGGTGCGCACGGCCATCAAGCTGACACTGCCCTCGTCGTATGCCTTTATGACCGAAAACTTAAGCTTCACGACGCTGACGAACGATGACATGACCGCGGCGGGTGCGCTCGCGCTCGGCGGCCTTTCCAAGGGCGTGACGACGCGCGAGATGGCCGCGGCCTACGCAACATTTGCCCGCGGCGGCGTTTACACCACGCCGAGAACGTATACCGAGGTGCTTGACCACAACGGCAACGTCATCCTTGAAAATAAGACCGAGTCCCACGTCGCGATGAATGAGAGCACCGCCTATGCGATGAACGAACTCCTGAAAAACGTCGTGCGCAGCGGTACGGGTACGGGCGCGAACTTCTCCGGTATGACCATCGCCGGTAAGACCGGTTCGACCAACAGCAACAACGACCGTTACTTTGTCGGTTACACGCCGTATTACACGGCAGCGGTCTGGGTCGGCTACGACACGCCGACGCGCATCGTGGCGAGCGGCAACCCCGCGGCCACGCTGTGGAAGACGTTTATGAGCAAGGTCCACGCGGGCCTTCCGAACAAGGACTTTGAAGTCAGCAGCGCCGACATGGTCAGCGTGACCGTCTGCACGCAGACGGGACTTCTGGCCTCGGCCGGCTGTCCCTCGCAGACTGTCAAGGTCGCAAAGAGCTATGCGCCCTCGCTGAGCTGCGACGGACACATCAGCGTAACCGTCTGCGCCGATTCCGGCATGCTCGCCTCCGACTACTGCCCGAATGTTACGACGGCCTATGTGCTCGATCTGAGCCAGCCGAACGTCAGCAGCGGTTGGGGCTACAAGCGCGAGCTTCTCACGACGCCGCTGAGCGCCGCGCTTCAGGCAACGTATCAGGCACAGCTCGAAGAAGGGCTCATTTCGTCGATCCCTGCAGGCGAACCGGTGCGCACGAACAGCGGCACAGTGCAGCTATACAGCGATCTGATGTACAGCGGCATGTGCACGACGCACACAACGCCGCTGGAGCCCACGCCGGACCCGGATGCACCGGATGACGGCAGCGGCACGACGCCGGGCGGCGATGCCACCACTGGCGGCGACAGCGGCACACAGACGCCGTCTGACAACACCGGCACGGCGGGAGACAGCGCATCCGGCGATGTCGGAGACAACGGCCAGTTCCTCAACTGGCTGCTCAACAACGGCGGCACAGGCCGGTAAAAAGCAATAAAAAAGAGAACGGTGAAAACCGTTCTCTTTTTTATGCGGCAGCTTCCGCTTTTGCGTTTCGAATCTGCGCGAACAGCAGCAGGAGGAAGGGAAAGAGCACCATCCCTGCCACGCCGAACGTGCAGTAGCCGAGGTACATCGCAAAAAGCGACGCGACCGGCGGCAGCCCCGCCTGCGCGGAGAGAAGCTTGGGCTCGAGCGTGTTGCGCGTGATGAGCGTGCAGAGGTAGAGCGCGAGGAGCACGATGGCCTTGGGCGGGAAGCCGAACAACAGCGTGAAGACCGCCCACGGTACGAGCGCCGTGCCCGTGCCGAAGACCGGCAGCGCGTCGAGCAGTGTGATGAGAAAGGCGAGCAGCAGGGAATAGCTCTGGCGCATGAGGAGAAAGCCGATAAGAAGCTCTGAAAACGTGATGAGCGACAGCGTTGCCTGCGCGCGCAGCCACCGCGCAAGCGAGCGCATTACGCCGCCGCGAAAGAGCCGCAGCTTTGCCATCGCTTCTTCCGGCACGGCGTGTTCGAGTGCCGCGCAGAGCTCGGGGTACGACGCGGAGGTGAAGAAGATCGCAAGCACGCCCGTCGCGATGGCGAGCACGCCGCCCGGCAGCGCCGCGGCGGCAGAGCCGAGCCACGCCATCGCGCGCGAAGACAGCGAGCGCAGCAGGCTGTCCGCGTCCGTGACGGCCCTGAAAAGCTGCTCGTGCAGATAGCCGCTGAGCCATTCGGGACTCGACGCGCTGAACTGCTCCAATCGGGAGAGCAGATCGTCCGCTGCGGCGGGGATCGCGTCGAAAAACGCGGGCGCGGCGGCGAGCAGCGCGTTCGTCTGAGAAAGCAGCGTTGACCACAGGAGCGACAGCAGCCCGCCGAGCAGAAACAGCAGCGTCAGCGTCAGGATCAGCGCGGAAAAGCCACGTTGAAAGTGAAATTTCCGCCGCAGATACAAAACGACCGGTTCCAGCAGCGCCGCGACGAGCAGCGCGAGCAGAAACGGCAAACACCACGGCAGCACATAGCGAAAGCAGACATAAAAGAGAGATGCACCCATGAAAAGCGCGAGCGACAAAGTGAGGAAGCGTCTCAGCCGTTCTTCATTCAAATTTTGCAGACCTCCTACCGAAAAAAGTGTTGCAATATGCGTTAAGATATGCTAAAATCCTGCCATATAAAGACAGATGACCGCGAAGGAGAAACATTATGGCGCCTGCAACGAAATTTTATTTGGTCTCGGCAGAGGCCCTTCCGGAAATTTTTATCAAGGTGGCGGAGGCGAAGCGCATGCTCCAGTCCGGCGAGGTGCGCACCGCGGGCGACGCCGCCCGCACCGTCGGCATCAGCCGCAGCGCATTTTATAAGTACCGCGATGCGGTGCGCCCCTTCAACGACATGAAGACCGGCCGCATCATCACGTTCTACACGATGCTCAAGAACAACCCCGGCGTATTGTCCAACGTCCTTTCTATTTTTGCCGGTTCGGGCGCGAATATTCTGACCATCAACCAGAGTATTCCCACCAACGGCTGTGCCGCGGTGACGATCTCGGCCGAGACGTCCGAAATGCAGGAGTCGATCGAGGAGATGATGGCGCGGGCGCTCGCGCTTGAGGGCGTGGTGCGCTTCGATATCCTCGCGGCCTGAGTCACGCGGGCTTGTACAAGTTCATACGATGGATTGGCAGCGGCTGAGATGAGCGCTGTCAATCCATTTTTTGTTGGAAGTGGTTCTTATGAGCCTGATCGTACAGAAATTCGGCGGCAGCTCCGTGCGCGACTATGCGCATCTTCTGCGCATGGCGCGCATCGTCAAATCGCGGGTGGACGAAGGCGACGACGTGGTCGTCGTTCTCTCCGCGCAGGGCGACACGACGGACGGCCTGCTGCAAAAGGCAAAGGAGATCAGCGAGCGGCCTTCGCTGCGCGAGCTCGACATGCTGCTCTCCGCGGGCGAGCAGATGAGCGCCGCGCTCGGCGCGATGACGCTGCGGTCCATCGGTGTGGAGGCGGTATCCCTCTGCGCATGGCAGATCCCCATCGAAACGGACGGTACACATGGGAACGCGGAGATCGAACTGATCGACACCGCGCGTATCCGGAAGGAGCTGGCCGAGGGCCACGTTGTGGTCGCGGCGGGCTTTCAGGGCGTTGACGAAAATGGCGACGTCACGACGCTCGGACGCGGCGGCTCGGACACGAGTGCAGTGGCGCTCGCCGCGGCGCTGAAGGCCGACGAGCTCATCATTTATACCGATGTGGACGGCATTTTTTCATCTGACCCGCGCATCTGCCAAAACGCCGTGCGGCGCGAGGTGATCTCGTATGACGACATGCTGCTGCTCGCGCAGAAGGGCGCACAGGTGCTTCACGACCGCAGCGTGGCGCTCGCGCAGGCGGGCGGCGTGCCCATCACCGTGCGCTCGTGCAGGGAAGGCGGCGCGGGCAGCATCGTTTGCGAAACGGATGAAGACGCAAGCGTCGTCGGCGTGACGCAGAAAAAGAGCGGGCGGAGCCGCCTTGCGGCCATCACGGCGGTCGGCGGCGCGCTGCCGAGCATCGAGAAAGAGAAGATAGCCGTCACGGCGCTCGAACGGGCGGAGATCACCGTCTTCGCCGTTGCGGCGGGGGAGCGGTTCATGAGCTTTTACGTCCTGCGCGACGACGCAGAGCGCGCCTTGCAGCTCGTACACGACGCGCTGATCGCCGCGAAAGAATGAAAAAAGACCCGTTGGAGCATCCAACGGGTCTTGCCTTTTGCAAGCTGCTTATTCTTCGGCGTAGCGCTTTTCGCCTTTTCAATCTTGGTCGAATAGCGGTCCTCTTCAGAGAAGATGCAGCCGCAGTATTTCTGCATGTAGAGGCCCATCTCGCGCGCCTTGGCCTGCCCCTCGCGAAAACCGGGGCGGAAGTCACGGTAGTAGAATTCGACGCCGTACTTCTTGCCCATCGTCTCGCCCACGGTCTTTAAGAGCTCGTGGTTCTGATACGGAGAGATGAGCAGGGACGATGTGAACGCGTCGTAGCCATGGTCGGCGGCGTATTTGGCCGCCGTGCCGAGGCGGATGGTGTAGCAGTGCGCGCAGCGGTGGTCGATATCCGCACTCACGGCGCGGACAAAGTCGCGCAGGCCGTAATCCTCTAAAATATGCACCTCTACATGCTCTTTTTCGCCGTATTCGAGCAGCGTGCGGCGGCGCGCGTCATACTCCGTCCAGGGGTGAATGTTCGGGTTGAACCAGAGTGACGTGGGCTCAATCCCGTCGGCGCGCAGCGTGTCCACGCAGTAGACCGAGCAGGGGGCGCAGCAGGAGTGCAGCAGCAGTTTATCCATCAAAAAAGACCAGCTTTCCTTGTGTCGTTTCTGCCAGCATACCACAAGCGCGCGGCAAAGTCCACGGGAAAAGAAAATTAAGCGAATGGCGCAGGATCGTTCACGATTTATACATTGACTATTCAATCGAATGCGTAGTATAATACATTGATTATTATGAGCAAGTATGCCCATGCGGCAAAGGAGAAAATGTATGTGGATCGCGGACGGTTGGGAAGATTATGAGCTGCTGGACTGCGGCGGCGGAGAAAAGCTCGAACGCTGGGGAAAGCAAATTCTGGTGCGGCCTGACCCTCAGGCGATCTGGGAGACGCCGCGCACGAACCGCGGCTGGCGCAACGCGCAGGGCCGCTATTACCGCTCGTCCTCAGGCGGCGGACATTGGGACAAGGAGAAGCTGCCCGAGAGCTGGACGGTAAATTACAAGGATCTCAAATTCCAGGTCAAGCCCATGAATTTTAAGCACACGGGCCTGTTCCCCGAGCAGGCCGTCAACTGGGATTTTGCGCGCGAGAAGATCAAAAACGCGGGTCGGCCCGTCCGCGTGCTGAACCTCTTCGCCTACACCGGCGGCGCGACGGTCGCGTGCGCGGCGGCAGGCGCTCAGGTCTGCCACGTGGATGCGGCAAAGGGCATGGTCAACTGGGCGCGCGAGAACGCGCGTGTCAGCGGCCTTTCCGATGCGCCGGTGCGCTGGATCATCGACGACTGCGCGAAATTTGTCGAGCGTGAGATCCGCCGCGGCAAGGTGTATGACGCCATCATCATGGACCCGCCGAGCTACGGCCGCGGCCCCGGAGGAGAGGTCTGGAAGTTGGAGGACAATCTTTTCCCGTTCGTGAAGCTCTGCGCGCAGGTCTTATCGGACAAGCCGCTTTTTGTCATCATCAACTCGTATACGACGGGGCTCGCTCCCTCGGTGCTCGGCTACATGCTGCACCTGCTCGTTGCGGAAAAGTACGGCGGCAAGGTCACGTGGGACGAGCTGGGCCTGCCCGTGACGGAGACGGGGCTCGCGCTGCCCTGCGGCGCGACGGGCCGCTGGTTCTCGGAATAAAGGAATCCGCCGCTTTGCGGCGATGAATCCCCGAAGGCTCTTTCGGGATAACGATTAAGGAACGCAACTTTTATGGAAATGATCAAGACCCAAGACCTGGCCTTCACATATCCGGGCACGGAAGACCAGGTGAACACCCGCGCGCTGCGCGGGGTGGATGTGACCATCGAGCGCGGCAGCTTTGTCGTGATCCTCGGCCACAACGGCAGCGGAAAATCGACGCTTGCCAAGACCTTCAACGCAGTCCTGCTGCCAAGCGGCGGCAAGGTCTATGTCGAGGGCATGGACACGATGGACGAATCGCTCCTGCTCGAAATTCGCAGGCGCGTGGGCATGGTGTTCCAGAATCCGGACAACCAGATCGTGGCGAATGTCGTCGAAGAGGATGTCGCGTTCGCTCCCGAGAATTTGGGCGTGCCGAGCGCCGAGATCAGAAAGCGCGTGGACGACGCGCTCGAGGCCGTCGGCATGACGCAGTTTGTCAAGCACGCGCCGCATCTGCTCTCCGGCGGACAGAAGCAGCGCATCGCCATCGCGGGTGTGCTGGCGATGAAACCCGAGTGCATCGTGCTCGACGAGGCGACCGCCATGCTCGACCCCATCGGCCGGCGCGAGGTGCTCGCAGCCGTCGAAAAGCTCAACCGCGAGCAGGGCATCACGGTCGTCCTCATCACCCACCACATGAACGAAGCCGAGCACGCCGACCGCGTGATCGTGATGAACGACGGCCTTGTCGTCATGGACGGAAAGCCGCGCGAGGTTTTCACCCGCAAAAAGGAGCTGGAGGACATCGGCCTTGCCGTGCCGGACACGGTCTCGCTGCTCTTTTCCCTGCGCGAGGCGGGCATGGACGTCCCCGTGGACGCCATCACCGTAGAGGAATGCGCAGACGCCATTGCGAAAAATTTTACCTAAGAGGACTGTAACCTTGGAAGAGATCATTCGTGTAGAAAACCTGACGCACACCTACGGCGAGGGCACGCCCTTCTGCCGCAGTGCGGTGCAGGATATGTCGCTCGCGATCTATCGCGGCGAATTTTTGGGCATCATCGGCCACACGGGCAGCGGCAAATCGACGCTGATCCAGCACTTGAACGGCCTGCTCAAGCCGACCTCCGGCCGGATACTTCTCGGTGGAGAGGACATCTGGTCGGACCCGAAGAAAATTCGGAACGTAAGATTCCGCGTGGGCCTCGTGTTCCAGTATCCGGAATACCAGCTTTTTGAAGAGACTGTTTACCGCGATATCGCGTTTGGCCCGACGAACATGGGCTTATCCAAAGACGAGATCGACCGCCGCGTGCGTGAATCCGCGCACTTTGCGGGGCTTACCGACGATCTGCTGGAAAAATCGCCGTTCGCCCTCTCCGGCGGACAGAAGCGCCGCGTGGCCATCGCGGGCGTTATTGCGATGGAGCCCGAGGTGCTCGTGCTCGACGAGCCGAGCGCGGGCCTTGACCCGCAGGGCAGGGAAGAGCTGCTTTCAAACATCCGCGAATTCCACCGCGCGCGCGGCACGACCGTCGTGCTCGTGAGCCACAGCATGGAGGAGATCGCGAAAAACGTCGACCGCATCGTTGTCCTGTCGGACAGCCACGTGCTGATGAGCGGCACGCCGCGCGAGGTCTTCGCCCGCGGCGACGAGCTGATGACCGCGGGCCTCGACGTGCCGCAGGTCACGCGCGTCGCGATGGCGCTGCGCGATAAAGGCATTGCCATCAACCCCGCTGTTTACACCGTCGATGAGCTCAGCAAAGAGCTTGTCGCGCTCAAGAGAGGGGGCGGCAAAAAATGCTGAAGGATATCACGCTCGGCCAGTTTTTCCCGGGCGACACGCTCGCCCATAAGCTCGACCCGCGCACAAAGCTCCTCGTCACGGTGTTTTACGTCGTGGCGCTCTTTACGGCGAAGAGCTACATTGCCTACGGCGTTCTCATTCTGACGCTGATCGTCGCCGTGCGCATCTCGCGCGTGGGCGCGAAGGCGCTTTTCAAGGGATTAAAGCCGGTGCTGTTCATTATCGCGTTCACGGCGCTTTTGAACCTCTTTTGCACCCCCGGCACGGAGCTGTGCCATTTTTGGATCTTCCGCATTACGATCGAGGGCGTGCGCGCTGCCATCACGATGATGCTGCGCATCACGCTTTTGATCATGGGAACGTTCCTGCTCACGTATACGACCTCTCCCATCCGCCTGACGGACGGTCTGGAGAGCCTGCTGGGCCCGCTCAAGAAGATCAAGGTCCCTGTGCATGAGCTCGCGATGATGATGTCGATCGCGCTTCGCTTCATCCCGACGCTCATCGAAGAGACGGATAAGATCATGTCCGCGCAGAAGGCGCGCGGCGCCGACTTTGAGACCGGAAGCCTTATGCAGCGCGCCAAGGCGCTCGTGCCGCTGCTTGTGCCGCTGTTTGTCAGCGCGTTCCGGCGCGCCGACGAGCTGGCGACGGCTATGGAATGCCGCTGCTACCACGGCGACGAAGGCCGCACGAAGCTCAATGTGCTGCACTACCAGACGCGCGACTATCTGGTGCTCGGCTATTATGCCGTGCTCGTGGCCGCGGTCATCGCGCTGCGATAAGAAGAAAGGACGCTTTTATGCGAAACATCGCCCTCAAGCTCATGTATAACGGCACGGCCTATCACGGCTGGCAGGTGCAGAAGACGGTCTCAAGCGTCTGCGAGACGATGGAAAAGGGCCTCTCGAAGGTCTGCGGCGGGAACGTCAAGCTCGTCGGCTGCGGCCGCACGGACGCGGGCGTGCACGCCGAGCGCTACATCGCCAATTTCCACACAGAGTCGCGCATTCCAGTCGAGCGCCTGCCGTTTGCCATCAACACACACACGCCGGAGGATATCGTCGTGCGCGAGGCGCTTGAGGTGGCGGATGATTTCAACGCGATCCTCTCGTGTCAAAAAAAGGAATACACCTACCGTATTTATAATTCCCGCATCAAAAACCCGTTCTATGTCAACAGGGCTTACTTACCCCAAGCACCTCGACGAAGAGGTGATGGACCGCGCGGCGCGCGCCTTTGAGGGCACGCACGATTTCCGCGCCGTCCGCTCTGTCGGCACGGAGACGAAGACCACCGTGCGCACCGTGCACTACTGCCGCGTGTCGCGCTCGGGTGATCTTTTGGAACTCAAGGTCTGCGCGGACGGGTTCCTGTATAACATGGTACGGGCGATCACCGGCACGGTGCTCTACGCCGCCGAGGGGAAGCTCACGCCAGAGGACATCCCCGAGATCCTGGCCTCCGGCGACCGCTCGCTCGCCGGCCCCACGGTGCCGCCGGGCGGACTGTACATGACGAGACTTTGGTATGAGGATGAACGGCTCAATGAATGATCTCAAAGAGGAAAAGGGAACACGCGAGGAGCTGAGGCGCTCGCAGGCGGCCCCGCGCCGCTCCGGCGGCGGGCTCAAGCGGGCGCTGATGGTGATTCTGGCGCTTGTGGTCGTGCTGGCCGTGGTCGTCGCCGCGGCGTGGAAGGACCTGAGCAGCCTTGACGGTGTGCGCCGCCTTTTCTCCTACAATAAGGTCACGCAGGATGAGCAGGGCAAGGTGGAGATGTACTCATTCAGCAACGACCGCAGCAACACCTTTGCGCTGCTCGGCGACCATCTGATCGTCGCTTCGACGACGGGCGTATCGATCTACAGCAGCAGCGGCAGCGTGGTGGACAGCATGAGTGTGAAGCTCACGAATCCCGCCATCGCTGTCGGCGGCCAGACCGCCGCGGTCTATGATATCGGCGGGCAGACGCTTCTTATTTACTCTGCAAGCGGCCTTTGTGCGCGATATGAGCGGCGAGTGCAGCGGCAATATTTTGTCGGTCAGCGTCAATTCCTCGGACTATCTGGCGCTCAACGCTGAAAAGAGCGGCTACAAGTCCGCTGTTACGGTGTACGACGCTTCGGGCGAGAAGACGTTTGCCTTCAACTCCTCGGAGCACTATGTCATCGACGCGGTCGTCATGCGCGACTGCAAGCGCATGGCGGCGGTGACGCTCGGCGAGTCGGACGGCACATTCGCCGACACGGTGAGCATCTATTCCCTCGGCAGCGATAAGGCGGACTCGGTCAACACACTCACGGGCTCGCTCCTGCTATCGCTCGACAGCGTGGCCGGTACGCTCTCGTGCCTGACGGACGAGAGCTTGACGCTCTTTTCATCGGACGGTACGCTTTCCGGCAGCTATCGCTACGAATACCCGTATCTGCGCGGTTCGAGCATGGGCGGCGACAACTACGCGGCGCTGCTGCTGAGCCGCTACCGCTCGGGCAGCACCATGAAGCTCGTGACTGTCTCGTCCGACGGTACAGAGATGGCAAGTCTCGACAGCAGTCAGGAGGTTCTGTCCATGTCCGCGGCGGGGAAGTATATCGCCGTGCTGTACAGCGACAGTCTGGTGCTCTACACGCCGCAGCTGCAGGAATACGCGCGGCTGGACGCCACGGAGTACGCGCGCTCTGTCATCATGCGCGAGGATGGTACGGCGGTGCTGATCGGCTCGTCGTCCGCCTGGCTTTATATTCCGTAATTTCTGTAAAACGCTAAAAATGTTACAATTTATGACTTGAAAGGAGCGCGGGAAACGTGAATAATGGTCTTATGATCGATGCTGTCTTCGCGCTCGTGCTCATTTTAAGCGTCGTGTTCGGCGCCAAGCGGGGGCTGTTCCGCAGCTTTATGGCGCTGGCGGCGATCGTGCTCGCGCTGATCGGCGCGTCGCTCCTGACCGACGCTTTGACCGAGCCCGTGACCGACATGCTGATGCCGCGCCTTGAAAAGAGCGTGGAGGAGTGGTTTGATACCGAATCGCAGACACCGCAGGGGGATGTCCCGCAGATCGAGGGGGAGGCCCCGGCGGAGAGCAACGCCTCGGGTGAAACGCCAAACGGCGACGCCGCGCAGGACGCGGAAAACGTTTGGCAGGACGATTCGCCGCTCGCGGTGACAGGGCTTCTCAAAAAGCTGCTGCGCTTCGATTTCGACGGCGCGGTGCGTCAGTCGCTTCGAAATGCCGCGCGCGACGCAGCGCTTGCCGCCGTAAGGACGCTGCTCGGCAGCGTGGTGAGGACACTCGTGTTCGTGCTGTGTTTTTTGGTGCTCACGCTGCTGCTCCGCTTAGTGACGGGAGGCATTGACAAGGTGTTAGACTTGCCAGTGCTGAACGCGCTCAACACCATCGGAGGCGGCGCGCTGGGCCTGATCGAGGGCGCACTTTTGCTGTTTCTCGTCTGCGATGTCGCACCGAAGCTCGGCGTCAAGGCCTTTGCCGACTACGAGGGCACGTATCTGTTATCGTTTTTTATGAGTCATACTCCGCGCGGGCTTGTCGCCGCGCTGTTACCCTGATCTTTACCCCAAGGAGGAAATACTATGCAGCCGCAACTTTGTTCCAGATGTAAAAAGAATATCGCCGTTGTGTTCATCACCCGTCAGGAAAACGGGCAGAACGTCAACGAAGGACTTTGCCTCAAGTGCGCGAAAAATCTCGGACTGCCGCAGGTGGACGAGATGATGCGCCGCATGGGCATCACGGATGAGGACCTTGACAATATCTCCAATGAAATGATGGGCGCTTTCGGCGGCGCGGAAAACCTCGAAGGTCTGACCGATGCCGACGATCCGGACGCCGATAACGAGGACGAGGACGGCAAGACCGCCACGTTCCCGTTCCTGAGCCGCTTTTTCGGCGGAAATCCCGCTGCGAACGACGCACAAAATGGCAACGAGGCCGAGCAGACGCAGAGCCCGCGCAGCAACAAGAAGGTCGAAAAGGGGAGCAAGCACAAATTCCTCGACTCCTACTGCATCAATCTCTCCCAGCGCGCACGCGACGGCAAGCTCGACGCGGTCGTCGGCCGCGAGGAGGAGATCGAACGCGTCATCCAGATTTTGAACCGCCGCCAGAAGAACAACCCCTGCCTGATCGGTGAGCCGGGCGTCGGCAAGACGGCCATTGCCGAGGGCCTCGCCCAGCGCATCGTCGCGGGCGACGTGCCGTTCAAGCTGAGAAGCAAGGAGGTCTATCTTCTTGACCTGACCGCGCTCGTCGCGGGCACGCAGTTCCGCGGCCAGTTTGAGAGCCGCATGAAGGGCCTCATCGAGGAGATCCGCAAGATGGGCAACGTCATCCTTGTCATCGACGAGGTGCACAACATCGTCGGCGCGGGCGACGCCGAGGGCAGCATGAACGCCGCCAACATCTTGAAGCCTGCGCTCTCCCGAGGCGAAATTCAGGTCATCGGCGCGACGACGTTCACCGAGTATCGCAAGCACATTGAAAAGGACACCGCGCTCGAGCGCCGCTTCCAGCCGGTCACGGTCAACGAGCCGAACATGGAGGACACGCTCAAGATTGAAGGGCATCGCCCACTACTATGAGCAGTTCCACGGTGTCAAAATTCCCGAGGGCATTCTGCGTCAGGCAGTGCTGCTGTCCGAGCGCTACATCACCGACCGTTTCCTGCCCGACAAGGCCATCGACCTCATCGACGAGGCCTGCTCGGACCTCAACCTGCACGATAAGAACATCAACCGCCGCATGGAGCTGCGCCGCGAGATCGAGGATTATGGCAAGGAGCGCGAGCTTTTGCAGGGCGCAGAAGAACCCGACTTTGAGCGGCTGGCCGAGCTCAAGAGCCTTACCATCAAGGCGCAGACCGAGCTCGACGAGCTCTGCGCGCAGGGTGACCCGCAGCTCACGATGGACAACCTCGCCCGCGTGATCGAGCTCTGGACGAAGATTCCCGCCTCGCGTATCCGTGAAGACGAGTTCCGCCGTCTGAGCGAGCTTGACAAGCGCTTAAAAGAGCACATTGTCGGTCAGGACGAGGCCATCGAGGCCGTCGCCGCCGCGATACGCCGCAACCGCGTGGGCATCTCGCCCAAGCACAAGCCGGTGAGCTTTATCTTCGTCGGCCCCACGGGCGTCGGCAAGACCGAGCTTGTCAAGCAGCTGGCGCAGGACCTCTTCAACTCGCCCGATGCGCTGATCCGTTTCGACATGTCCGAGTTTATGGAAAAGCACTCGGTCTCCCGCATCGTCGGCTCGCCCCCGGGCTATGTCGGCTATGATGAAGCCGGCCAGCTGACCGAAAAGATTCGCCGCAAGCCCTACGCCGTCATCCTTTTCGACGAGATCGAAAAGGCGCATCCCGACGTGATGAACGTCCTGCTGCAAATTCTCGACGACGGCGAGATTACCGACTCCCACGGCCGCAAGGTCAACTTTGAAAACACCGTCATCGTGATGACGTCCAACGCGGGCAGCGAGCGCAAGGAGGGCACTGTCGGCTTCGGCCACACGGCGAACGAGCAGAACCGCGACCGCGCTATGAAGGCGCTCGGCGAGTTCCTGCGCCCCGAATTCCTGAACCGTGTGGACGAGGTCATCTGCTTCAACCGCCTTGACGAGAAGAACTTCGCCGGCATCGCCCACATCATGCTCGATGAGCTGCAAAAGAGCCTTGAGGACAAGGGCCTGCACTTTATGTGGGACGAGGATGTTGAGGACTACCTCGTCAAGAAGTCCTACTCCGCGACCTACGGCGCGCGCAATCTGCGCCGCACCATTCAGAAAGAGCTCGAAGACGTCATGGCCGCGCAGATCATCGACTCCTACGAGCACCCCGTCACGCAGATCCATGCGTCGGTGGAGGACGGCAAGCTCGTCGTCCGCAGCCTGTAAAAGAAAGGGGAGGGAGACCATGTTCCATCTGTTCCGCAAGGACATTGAAAAGCACTGCGCCTACTGCAAGAGCGGATCTGTCATCAACGAAGGGCAGGTCATCTGCTCCCGCCGCGGCGTGGTCGACTCTGCTGACCACTGCCGTCACTTCTGCTACGATCCGCTCAAGCGTGTGCCGCCCCGTCCCGCCACGCTGAACGACCAGTATACCTCCGAGGATTTTTCCCTGTAAGGCCGGGCAGCGCCCCGAACAATAAAGAAAGAAGGCCGATTCCCATGAACATTTCTCAGGTTTACGCAGTCTATTTCAGCGCCACCGGCAACACCAGAAAGGTGACCACCACGCTTGCAAATGCCCTTGCCGTCAGCTTCGACGTGCCGCTCGAGGTGCGCGATTTCACGCTGCCCGCCGCGCGCGAGGAAGCGTATGAGTTTGCCGAGGGCGACCTTGTCGTCTTCGGTATGCCAACCTACGCGGGCAAGCTTCCAAATAAGCTGCTCGACTTTGTGAAGTCCGGCTTTCACGGAAACGGCGCGCTGGCCGTGCCGGTCGTGACGTTCGGCAACCGCAGTTTTGATAATTCCCTTGCCGAGCTCTGCGCCTGCCTCGAAGGGGACGGCTTCCACACCATCGGCGCGGGCGCCTTTGCCTGCCGCCACGCCTTTACCGACGCGCTTGCCAACGGCAGACCCGATTCCGACGATATGGCGGAGCTTGCAAAGCTCGGCTCCGCGGTCGTGGGCCGCATCGTGAAGATGACCGAGTATCCCGCGCCCGTCACGGTCGACGGTGACGCCGACGCGCCGTATTACCGCCCGCTGGGCCTCGATGGCGAACCGAAGGTGTTTCTGAAGGCGAAGCCCAAGACCGACCTCGACAAGTGTATCCACTGCGGCGTGTGCGCCTCCCTCTGCCCGATGGGCTCGATCAATCCCGATGATGTCACCGAGGTTGCGGGCATTTGCATCAAGTGCCACTCCTGCGTGCGCAATTGCCCGATGGGCGCGAAGTACTTCGACGATCCCGCGTTCCTGTCGCTCCGTGCGATGCTCGAACGCGACTACACGCACGCAGAGCGGAGGACAAGATATTCACGGCGTAAAAAAGTACAAAAAGGCTCTGTTTGGGAATCCCAAACGGAGCTTTTTTCATTCCCGAATGACGGAACATTGCTGCCTTACAAACAAAATTTGGGAAGGGCGGGAAGCGGGGACAGCCACGCACGCATACGCTATGGAGAAAGCACCAATTTTGGGAGGGATCTTATGAAACCGGTGTACTTTTTCCTCGGCGCAAACAGCGAAGAGGGCTTTTTTCTCGCTCTATGACCAGCTTTTGGGCGGTCGGCTCGACGATCTGATGATTCTGAAAGGCGGCCCGGGCTGCGGCAAGTCGACCTTCATGCGCGCCGCATGGGCGCGGCGATGGAGCGCGCGGGCGAGCGCGTCGTCGTGTACATCAACTGCTCGGGTGATCCCGATTCGCTCGACGCTGCGATCTTTCTGGATCGTAACGCCGCCATCGTGGACGGCACCAGCCCGCATGTGCTCGAGCCGACCTACGCGGTCGCGAGCGAACGCTATGTCGATCTGACACGCTTTACGATGTGGACGCGGCTAAGGCACGCCGCGCGGAGATCGTCGCGCTGAGCGATGAGTATCGCGCGCACTATCGCAGCGCCTACCGCGCGCTGCGCGCGATGGGCGAGGTGGAGAGCGAACGCCGCGTGGCGATGCACGCGCAGATGGATTTAAAGCTCCGCCGCCGCACCGACGGCATCTCGCACGCGAGCTGCGCGGGTGAGGGAGAGGGGAGCGGGCGCGTCGACCGCGCCCTTCTCTCGGCGGTGACGAAGCGCGGCGATATTTGCCGGTTTGACACGGTGGAGGAATCCCTGCCTCGCGCGTTTACGCCATTCATCGACAAAGCGCGGGAAACGAAATGCTGCAAACCGTCAGCAGGCGGCGCAGGAGAAACGGTTCGACGTTATCATTTTTGCCCCAATCCCGACCGACCGGAAGAATGCCAGCATGTGCTGATTCCCGAGCGCGGCCTTGCCTTCGTCACGACGAACGCGCGCATGCTCTATGAGGGAAGCCCTCACCGCCGCCTGCGGCTCGATGCGATGGCGGAGGAAGAAGCCGCGCGCAAGAGGCGAAGCTGCGCTTCACCCGCCGCGTGGAGCGTCGCTCGCAGATGAGGGCTATGGGCGCGCTGTCGGATGAAGGCGCACGACGCGCTGGAATCCCATCATCCCTGCGGTAGTTTCGAGGAGCACTGCGCTCGCAGAGAGGTAAAAGACTATTAAAAACAATAGCGCTTTACAGATTCTTGCTGCCTGAAGGCAGCAATGGATCTGCGCGGCGCAGGGAATGCGAAAGGGGGCCATTCTCTCACGTGAGAGAATGGCCCCCTTTGGACCCCAGAACAGCAGAGGGGCGCCGCCCCTGACCCCGACATTGCGGGTTTTGCAGCTTGAATAACTGCACGCGCTGCGCAATGTAGTGCGGTGTACATGGCTTCGCCATGAATCCCTGCGAGTCGTTACCACTTTCAACCGCGCCTTACT